>Ga0268386_10004082_pt1 | contig 10717 bp, 7 predicted proteins | sample RVTome_15_FD_200260 | JGI IMG/M metagenome (GOLD analysis project Ga0268386, IMG submission 200260) | Soil microbial communities from uranium-contaminated site in the Upper Colorado River Basin, Wyoming, United States - RVT150D86... ... | reverse complement strand
CGATAGTCGCTGAAGCGTTCGATCAAGCCGCTGATAAGATCGTGCGGCCCGGTGTGCGGGATATCGCGCACGATGTCCGAGATGTCGATGACCCAATCGTTTTTGAGCACGCCGAGTTTAAAGTCGTCGAAAAAGAATAATTTCATCGGCCCCCCTCGGAAATTCAGCACGTCTTGAAAACACCGAAACGAGCGGGCTTCGCACAACCGCGGCGCGTCCAAGGCGCGCGGACAGTGTTGGATGGGGAACTACCAGCGATCCTTTCCCATCGCCCAGCGGTCCAAGCTGGCGAGGTATTCGCGGAACAAAACCATGCGCATGGCAATGGCCCGGCGCACCCGGTCCTGGCGCTCTTCCGTGCTTGCGTATCGTTTGAGGAATTCTTGCGGCACGCTGCCGTGACCTTCCTCGTCTTGAGTGATGCGTCGATAGGGCTGCTTGATCCACTCGGGAACTTCGGGCGACTTGAGACACATTTGTATGAGATAATTGGCCACCGTCTCACCGGCAAACGAGAAACCGGCGACGCGCTCGCAGGTATCGGCGAGCCCTTCCATGGCGTTGAACATGGCGATCTGCGCCGGCAGCGGTTTGTAATCGAACGGCTCTGCTCCCAGTTCGCGGATGCGCCTGCTCAACAATTCCGCGTGCTCCATCTCTTCATGCGCCGACTCCGCCATCATCGCTTTGACATCGAACTCCGGCGTGGTCTTGAGCCACGTGCCGAATAGATCCGCGGCGCGCAGCTCGTTGAACAGCCGGCTCTGCATGACGCGAATGCGCTCTTCATCCGAGCGCAGCGGAATGTAGCTGTAGGCGGGCGGCCGCGCATCGAGAGAACGGCAAAACTCATCGACCGGCGCCCGTATCTCTTTAAGAAACTCTTCAGTGTTCATGACCTGCTGCGTTCAAAGTGTTCAAAACGTTCAAGCCGTTCAAACCGTTTTCCCGGCGATTGGAACGCCTTGACCGATCGGAACTTTGGAACCCTCCCGCCTTCTAAACCCGCCAACCCTTTTGCGAAATATCGATGCCGTTGCCCTCGGGATCATGAACGCGATATTCGGCGAAAGGAATCCTCTCCGGGCGCGCCGCGCCGCGCCGTACGCCCGCTTTCTCCGCCCGGGTTTGCATCTCTTCGTTGCTCTTGACGTGAAACCCAAAATGATTGAGCCCCATGGGCTCTTCTTTGCGCTGATATAGGAGCGCCAGGTTGAAGTAACCGTCGGAAACAAAGATCGATGATCGATCGCTTTTCTCCACTTCCCTCATGTCGAACACCCGGCAATAAAAATCCGCCATGCGCTGCGGATTCGGCGTGTAAAGCGCGATGTGCCGGATCGGCACCGGACGCTTCTCATAAGCGACGTCGAAGGCGCGTCTGCAAATACCTACCTGATGGCCGTCGGGATCGCGCAGCTCGTACTCCACTCCCGTGACCGACTCCACCTCCACCAGGTCGGATTCCGACATGTCGACGCGCGCCAGCTTTTTTCCCATCGTTTCGATTCGCACCGTGTCAAAGCTTAGATGGCGCAAGCCTTGCTTGTGCGCTTCCGGCTCGCGAACCAACGCGAGGTTAAAGACCCCGTCGGAAAGAAACAGCGCGTCCTTCGCATCATCGATCTTGTCGAGCTCGAAAACCTCGTGATAAAAGTCACAAAGCCGTCCCGGATCCTCGGCGGCGATAACCAATTGGCGTAGCTGAGGCATAAACCGCCATCCTTCCCTGGTGATCTTCCCTACTCTAACACAGCTCTCATCTGAACTTACAGCAGCCGCGGATCAAAAACTAGGGAACGGAATCAGAGGCGAACGCCGGGATTTTGACCGGCAAGAGAAGGCTGAATACGCTGCCCACGCCGTACTCGCTGGCGACGCGAATTTCACCGCCGAGCGCGGCCGCGAGCTTTTTGCAAAGGCCGAGCCCGAGTCCCGTGCCGCCGTAGTGGCGCGTCGAGGAGCCCTCGAGCTGGCGAAAATCGTCGAATATCACTTCCTGGTCCTCCCTTTTGATGCCGATGCCGGTATCGGCGACCGCGATTTCCAAAAGCTCCTGGCCGGCCTCCCGGTATTTGCGCAGCGATAACTCGATGCGTCCCTTCTCGGTAAACTTGAGGGCATTGGTCAAAAGCTGCACTAGGATCTGCTGCAACTTTTGTCCGTCGCTCTCGATGGTGTCGACGGCCGACTCCACATGAATGCCGAACTCAATCGGGCGCTCGCGAATCAGCCGGTGAGTCATCATCTCGAGGGCCGCCAGGATTTCCGTGAGCTTGACGATCTCAAACTGCGGGGAATTTCCATCCGCCTCCATGCGCGAGAAATTCATCAGGTTGTCCATCAGATTCGACAACTCCTGGCCGTTGTTGACGAGGCGATCGAGGATCTCGCGCGCATCGCCGTTGAATCGCGGATCCCTTAACACCTCGCCGTAACCGATAATGGTGCTCACCGGCGTGCGCAGCTCGTGGCAGATATTGGCTACGAAATCCTTTTTGATGCGGTCCATTTCGATCAAGCGCTGGTTGCTCTCCTCGGCCTTGCGCCGCGCCGCCACCGATTCCTCGTAGAGCCTGCCATTTTCCAGCGACAGCGCCAACTGCTCGGTGAGCGTTACCAGGAGTCTAAAATCTTCGACGCTGTATTCACGCCCCGACCGCTTGGCGCCGAAAGATACGATGCCGCGCACTTCGCGCTCGTAAACCAGAGGCATAAAGAGTTCCGCGTTGCAGCGCGCAAAAATCGCCAGCAAGGTTTCCCTGTGGTCTTTAAAGCGGGGGTTGCTCGATACCTCGTCGCGGGAAATGCCCCGGAAAACCACGCCGTCGAGGAATTGGGCGATGACGTTAAGTTGCCCGGCCACCGTAGGCGCCAGTGCGCTCATGGAATCTGTCGCCACCGCGATGAACTCATTGGCGTTCTTCGACCGGTACAACACGCAGGCGTCGATGATGCCCATGGGCCGGGCGATCCGTTCGATAAATCCCCGGGCCAGCGCCGGGGCGTTGTCGAGAGTGCGAAGAAACAAGCTGGTTTCGGCCTGAAGCTTGGCGGGGTCGTAATCCTGCCGATAGATGTACCAGTCGACGACGCTCTCCAGCCAGCGCCGGAGGGGATTGAAAATGACGACGACCAGGACAGAGAAAAAGATCGGCACGAGCGGATTTTTTGCGTAGTCGCCGATCCACGGCGCAAGCAGGTACGCGATCGCAGCGTAGATCGCCACCAACATCGTCAGCAGCGCGATGCGGCTCAGCCCGATTCTCAGGGTGTTGCCGAGATCAAAGAGGCTGTACTTCAAAAGCGCATAGGCGACGGACACGGGGAAAAAAATCGCTGGAATCAAAGCCAGATTATACGCGATCTGAAATTGATACAGGCTCGTCAGCACGGTCATGATCGCGGGCAACAGAAACCCCAGGAGCGCGCCGACAAACATGACCCGAAGACGCGAACGATCGAGGTCGGACTGGCTTCTTCGCAAAGCGTCCCCCGTAATGAAGAGAAAACTTGCCGCGCCGATGAGAACGTAGAGGTAACCGGCGCGAAAATTATCGATCCACGCTTCGAGCGGACCAAAATACGTGAGGCTGTTCACCGCGCCGAGCGCCAGGCCGACGCCGTAGATGACGGCAATGAAGCGCGGCCGGACCGCGGTATTGAAACTCCCGCTTCTGAGCAGCAGCGCCAAATGAATGCCCGCGCTGGGCGTGAGCGCCAGCGCGAATATGCGCAGCTCCTTCGGCAATAACGCCGCGGTCATGAAGTCGAAGGTCGTCTGGAACCAAACAAAAACCGCCAAAACCATGAAGCACAGCGGCAACGCTACCGGCGACGAGGCGCGGTAGAAATAAGGCGCGACGCCGATCACTAAAAAAGCAAACCCGATGACAATGTAAACGCCGAAGCTGAAGAGCCAATCGCTGAAGGTAAAGGCCATGGTGGCGATCGTATACTCGCGCAGTTGCGAGTCGCGCATCACCTGATAGCGCAGCGCGGTGCCTACGGGCTCGCGCCGGACGCGCTCATACATCTCCGCACGGTCCCGCAGCGGCCGCCCGGCTATGCTTACCACGCGATCGAGAGATTTAAGCCCGGCACCGGCGCCGGTCCACGCCGGCAAGGAATACGGGCCGACGGTAAGGTTTTCATGAACGAAGAATCCCGGAAAAGGCTGGTTGATCCACCGGCTGGAAGAAAGAAAGGATTCACCGATAAGAAGGAGACCGAGTAAGCCGGTCAGAAAAAGCAGCAAGAATCTTTGCCAGTTCGGGTGACTCATGGGTCCCTCCCACAAGGATCGCGGTCACCCGCCTCTATCAAGGCCCGTCAAACGCTGTCAAGCGACGCTTGCGCAACCAAGTCGAGAATGAACTACCCCGCAGCTTGCTGCGGGCTATCAGAATTTGCCGCTAAGACTTGTTCTCGTGGCGTCAGCCCCGAGATGTTTTTGGGAGTCCCAGTCTGGATTTTGCCTGGATCAAACCTTGGCGATGGCTGCGCTGGGTAAGACGATTCGCGTCTCGCGCCCGAGAATGTCCAACAACACAGCGACGCGCTCGCTGCCTTTGAGCTTCTGCTCAAAAATGGCTTCCAAACCCGAGAAAGGCCCTTCGTTGATTCGCACGGTGTCGCCTGATTTAGCGTTAATCGGATCGATCTCCGCGATGCCGCCGGGGCAGCGTTCGCGGAGCGCCCGGAGGATATCCTCGCTCACCTCCGCGACGCGGCTGCCGAAGGTGAGAAAATCCTTGACGCCGGGCGAATACCGAGCGGCCTTACCGGAGACCACCATGTCGAGTCGGCAAAAAATATAACCGGGAAAGAGCGGCGCCAGGACCCAATGATGCCGGCTGCCGATTCGCCGCCGGGTGCGCATCCAGGGTAAGAACACTTCAAGATGAAAATCGGCGAGGCGCTTTTCCACATCCTTTTCCCGATTCACTTTGGTTCGAATGGCATACCATCTTAATCCCGGTTCGATTTGCAACGATTCGTGTCGCATGACAATCCGATCTTTCCATGTTTGAGATTACAATCGCGCGGCGGACTGATTCTAGCAGACCTAAGCGAGGATGATAACCGAGCGCCCATCGTGGAACTCTCCTACCCTAACGTTGAATTACCTTGACATCGGCGAGAATTTGCGGTGCAATGTATCCAGCAGCTGCGAAGTGAAGGAGAATTTTCTATCAGCGTCTAACAACCAGCGGCGCTTGGCTGTCCGACCAGAACTCAAGGGAGGTCGCATGAAAGCCTTAAAACACTTCCGGTTCGTGGCCCCGTCCGATCCCCTTGGACCTTTCTGCGTTCGTTCTTTTGCTTACACAAGGTGATGCACGAGTTCAAAATAGCGCTCTCGCCAGCCTTGCGTCATATAACTAATTTTAGTCAACCACCGCGATTGCCCGTGCGACCCCGCCGCTTCGGCGCAGGTGCGTATCAGATATCGACGGCGGGAAGAAAATGAATAAGGGAGGCTGCTGGAATGGACCATAACACGGACTTCGAACAGCTCATCAAAAAGGATAGAGACTTGCACCAAACGCGCTCCTGGCGCGGCAACCTGTTGGGCTACCTGGAAAAGGTGAAGGCCGATCCGACAATCACGAAGCTCGCGCACGCCCGCATGTACGACGTTATTATAAAGGCGGGCGTCCGCGACATCCACGAGAAGCACGATCCGCGCGTCAAAAGACTCTACAAAGACGAGTTAATCAAACTTTTCGATTTCTTTTCCGAGGAATTTTTCGGCATCGAAAAAACCGTTTCTCAGATCGTGCGTTTTTTTCATGCCGCGTCGCTCAAGGGAGAAGAGAGCCGGCAGGTCCTTTATTTGATGGGGCCGGTCGGTTCGGGTAAAAGCTCGCTGGTCGAAAAGCTGCACCGGGGCTTGGAGGAAAGCGAGTCGTTCTACGCCATTGAAGGCTGCCCGATGTTCGAAGAGCCGTTACATTTGATTCCGCGCCATCTGCGCAAGGAATTCGAAAAAATGCTCGGCGTCCATATTGAGGGCGACCTCTGTCCGGTCTGCCGTTATAAGCTCCTCCAGGAATACGCCGGAAAGTACGAGGAGTTTCCCGTTTGCACCGTGGAATTTTCCAAGCGGGCGCGCGTCGGCATAGGCGTCGTGCCGCCGGTCGATCCCAACAACCAGGACACGTCGGTGCTGATCGGCAGCGAAGACATTTCCAAACTCGACCTCTATTCGGAGGGAGATCCGCGCGTGCTCGAACTCAACGGCGCCCTCAACATCGGCAACCGCGGCGTCGTCGAGTTCATCGAAGTTTTTAAGAACGAGATCGAATACCTTCATTGCATGATCACGGCGACCCAGGAAAAAGTGGTGCCGGCGCCGGGCCGCCATGGGTTGGTGTACGTCGACACGGTGATTGTCGCCCACTCCAACGAAGCCGAGTGGCAAAAATTCAAAGCGGACCACACCAACGAAGCCATTCTCGACCGTATCGTCGTGGTGCGCGTGCCCTACAATCTGAGACTGTCCGAAGAAGTCAAAATCTATCAAAAGATCATTCGCAATTCGGATTTTCGCGCGCACGTGGCGCCGCATACCCTGGAAGTGGCTTCCATGTTCGCCATCCTGTCGCGGCTGGAGCCGACCAATAAGTGCGATCTCATGACCAAGCTGAAGCTGTATAACGGAGAGGAAGTCGTCGAGAAAGGCCGGACGAAGAAGGTCGACATCCAGGAACTGCGGGACAGCAGCAAACGCGAGGGGATGTCCGGCATCTCCACGCGGTTTATCATGAAGGCCCTGGACAACGCTCTATCGGACAACGCGGCGGGCAACTGCATCAATCCGATCAACGTGCGCGAGGCGTTGATCAATATGGTCAAGGAGGCCGATGTTCCCGACGACATGCGCAAACAGTATCTCGAGTTCCTCCAAGACACGCTGCACAAAGAGTATCTGGAGATTCTGGAAAAGGAAATTACCCGGGCTTTCGTTTACTCTTATCAGGAACAAGCCGAAGCGCTGTTTCAAAATTATCTCGACCACGCCGAGGCCTACGTCAACAAGAGCAAAGTGAAAGACCGCAACACCAAAGAAGACCTGGCGCCGGACGAGGGCTTCATGAAGTCGATCGAGGAACAGATCGCGATCATCGGATCGGCGGCGGACGGTTTCCGCCAGGAAGTCATTGCTTATCTGTGGGCGGCCAACCGGCGCGGCGAAAAGATCGACTTCCGCAGCTACGAACCCTTGAAAGAAGCCATTGAAAAGAAGCTGATCACGTCGGTGCGCGATCTCAGCCGGGTGATCACCAAGGCGCGCATGCGCGATGAAGAGCAATCGGAAAAATACGACGCCATGGTCAAAAACCTGCTCGAACACGGCTATTGCCCGAGCTGTGTCGACGTCGTGCTCAAGTATGCCGCCAACAATTTGTGGAAGGACTAGGAGTTTGCAACGATTGAAGCGCATCAGGGTGTAACGTTGTCTACCATCTTTCGCCCGTTCAATCCGTCGTCGGGGCAACGCAGCGATCGCAGCGCCGGAGACCGGCTGCGCCATCGCCAGAAAGTTCGCGAAGCCATTCGCCATAACATCGCCGATATCATCGCCGAGGAATCGATCATCGGCAAAGATAGAAATCGCATCATTAAAGTACCGATTCGCGGCGTCAAGGAATACCGTTTCATTTATGGTGAGAACGCGCCCGGCGTCGGCGAGGGCGGCGACGGCGAACCCAGGCCGGGCGACATCGTGGGTCAGGGCAAAGACGGCAAGTCGGGCCAGCAAGCCGGCGATCGTCCCGGCATCGACTATTACGAAACCGACGTGAGTCTCGATGAATTGGTCGACATGATGTTCGAGGATCTCGAGCTGCCCGATATCGAGCGCAAGCGCCTGCGCCAGATCGAAATCGAAAGGCTGTTCCGTCAAAAGGGCTTTCGCCGCAAGGGCATCCGCGTGCGCCTGGACAAAAAACGCACGGCTCGCTCGCGCGTCAAACGCAAAAAAGCGACGCTAAGGCAGCAGCCCGCCACGTCGCCGTCCCGGCGCTTTCCCTTCCACCAGGACGACCTGCGCTACCATCACACGGTGATCGATACGCGCAACGAGTCCAACGCGGTCGTGCTCTGCATTATGGACACTTCGGGCTCCATGGACACCATGAAGAAGTATCTGGCGCGAAGTTTTTTCTTTCTCCTGTACCAGTTTCTCTGCACGCGCTATCAAAACGTCGAAATCGTATTCATCGCGCATCACACCGAAGCGCGCGAAGTCAGCGAGGAGGAATTCTTTCACAAAGGCGAGTCCGGCGGCACTTTTATTTCGTCGGGATATACCAAGGCGCTCGAAATCATCGAGCAGCGCTACCATCCCGCCCTCTGGAACGTCTACGTTTTCCACTGTTCCGACGGCGATAACTTCGAATCGGACAATGAGGCGGCGCTTAAAGCGGCTCAAGAGCTGGCGCGCACCGCCAACCTGTTCGGTTACGGCGAGATCAAGCCGCTCGGAGCCGGCTATTACGGCAGCAGTATGATCACCTTTTTTTCCCAGATTCAGGAGCCCAACTTCCAGACCGTGCAAATTCAAAAGAAAGAGGACATCTGGACCTCGTTCAGGACTTTCTTGAGCAAGGACCGCGCGCGCGAAGACGCTGCGTAATTTCCCATGGCGCCCGACTATACCCTTGGGGATCTCGAACTCTGGAACGACAAGATCCTCGCGCTCGTCGAGCGCTTCGGCCTGGACCCCTATCCTCAGGAATTTGAGATCTGCGATCACGAAGACATGTTGTCTTACATGGTCTACTCCGGCATGCCCTCGCATTACCCGCACTGGTCCCATGGCAAGAACTTCGAGAAACTGAAAACTCTATATGAATACGGCGTGAGCGGCCTGCCGTACGAAATGGTGATCAACTCCAACCCGTCGATCGCGTACCTCATGCGCGATAATAGCCTGGCGCTGCAAATCCTGACCCTCGCGCATGTGTACGGCCACAACGACTTTTTCAAGAATAACTTTACTTTCGGCTCCACGCGCGCCGAGTTCATCATCGAAACTTTCAAGAGCCACGCCAACCGCGTGCGGCGTTACATCGAGGATCCGAGCATCGGCCTGGAAAAAGTCGAAGGCGTGCTCGACGCCGCCCATGCTCTCTCGCTGCAATGCCGGCGCAATCTCGCTATCAAAAAGCCGTCGGCCAACGAGCAACGGCAGATGAAGTTGGAGGAATCGGAACCGCCCGCCGACCCCTTTCGTTCGATTCACCGCCGGGCCGAGCCGGCGTCGCCCGATCTCGATAAGGTGCCGCTCTATCCGGACGAAGATCTGTTGATTTTTGTCCGCGACCACAATCCGCAGCTGGCCGAATGGGAGAGAGATCTGCTGGCGATCGTCCACAAGCAGGCGCAATACTTCATGCCGCAAATTGAAACGAAGATCATGAACGAAGGCTGGGCGAGCTTCTGGCACAAACGAATCGTCGAAGCCCTGGAGTTGCCCCAGGGCCTGCATCTGGAATTCATCGTCCGCCACACTCAAGTCCTGCGCCCCGCCCCCGGCGGCCTCAACCCCTATCACGTCGGCATGAAAGTCTGGGAGGATATCGAAAAGCGCTGGGATCACCCGACCCGCGAAGAGATTGAAGAGTTCGGTCCGCGTACGAAGAGCGGCCTGGAGAAAATTTTCGAAGTTCGCGAAGTCGAGCGCGACACGTCCTTTTTGCGCCGTTATTTGACCGAGGAGCTGATTCGCGAACTCAATTTATTTGAATATAAAACCCGCGGCAACGATCAGGTGGTCAGCCGCGTCGCGGACGAGGACAACTGGCGGCAGATCAAAGAGACGTTGATCCAGAACGTCGGTACCGGGACGATCCCGGTGATCAAGGTCGAAGACTCAGACTATTTCAACAACCGCACGCTGCTGTTGAAGCACGCTCACGACGGGCGCGACCTCCAGCTCGAGTACGCCGAGAAAACCCTGAAGTACATGCAGCAACTCTGGCGCCACGACGTGGTGATGGAAACCACGCTCGACAACCGCGCCACCCTGCTCACCTTCTCCGACGGTAAATTCGCCATCAAAAAAGCCGCCTGAACCGGAGCGAGCTTCCGGCGATTGCCAAAACGCTCTCCGCGTGCGACTACTGAGCGTTGACGGGTCTCCATCCATGGCATCATCGAAACCCATCGCGTCCATCGGCCGCTGTTTGTCCAACCGGCTGGACGCCGCCCTCATGGAGGACCAATCCATTGCCGGAGTCATCGGCGATGCGCCGTCGCATTACTCAAAAAGCCCGCGATTGTGGAATGCGGCTTTCCGGCATCTGCGGTTGGACGCGGTCTATTTTCCTTTCGATGTCGCCGCCGCGAAGGTCGGCGATCTGCTTGCGGCACTCAAGGATTCCGATTCTTTTCTGGGCGCAAACGTCACGGTGCCGCACAAAGTTCGTGTCATGGATTTTCTCGATGAGATCGGCTCGGCCGCCGCGCGCATTCAAGCGGTCAACACGATCGTCCGGACCTCGGACGGAAGGCTCGTCGGCCATAACACAGACGGCGAAGGTTTTGTCCAAAGCGTTTTGCGGCGCCAACCCGACCGCGCGGAAAGTTTTTTATCGTCGCTCAACGGGATGACCGTTCTGCTCCTGGGCGCCGGCGGTTCGGCGCGCGCGGTTGCTTTTCACGTCGCCGACTTGATCGCAGGCGGCAAGCTGCTCATCTGCAATCG
>Ga0268386_10004081_pt1 | contig 10719 bp, 7 predicted proteins | sample RVTome_15_FD_200260 | JGI IMG/M metagenome (GOLD analysis project Ga0268386, IMG submission 200260) | Soil microbial communities from uranium-contaminated site in the Upper Colorado River Basin, Wyoming, United States - RVT150D86... ... | reverse complement strand
GTCGGATCGCGGGGAAGCTCCCGTCGGACTGGCGCAAGGTCGTCAAGATCTACCTCGATCATAGCGCCGCCGCCGGCGCGACGATGGCCACGCGCAAAGCCTCGCAGCAGGCGCTCAACGCCTATGGCGCCAGGCTGCCGGAGCTGCTCGGGGGCTCTGCGGACCTGACTGGTTCGAACAACACCGATCGCAAGGATTCGCGCACGATCACAGCCGCAGATCTGTCGGGTGATTACCTGCACTATGGTGTGCGCGAGTTCGGCATGTGCGCGATCATGAATGGCATCGCGTCACATGGTGGCGTGCTGCCGTACGGGGGTACTTTCCTCGTGTTCACGGACTATGCACGCAATGCGCTGCGCATGTCGGCGCTGATGCGTCTGCGTGTCATCTACGTCCTGACGCACGATTCGATCGGGCTTGGCGAGGACGGCCCGACGCACCAGCCCGTCGAACACGTTGCGAGCCTGCGGTTGATTCCGAACATGACCGTCTGGCGACCGTGCGACGCCGTGGAAACAGGCGCTGCGTGGGCGGCGGCGATCGAGCGTGAGGACGGTCCGACGTGCCTCGTGCTCACCCGGCAGAACGTGCCGCATCAGCAGCGCACTGCGGCGCAGGTCGACGCGATCGCGCGCGGGGGCTACGTGCTGGTCGATTGCGAGGGGCAGCCCGAGTGCATCGTGATCGCGACCGGATCGGAGGTCGGTCTCGCAGTTGGCGCCGCCGCCGCGCTCGCCGCAGAGGGCCGGCGTATCCGCGTCGTCTCGATGCCGTGCACGAGCGTGTTCGAGGCGCAGAGCGCGCGTTACCGCGGCAGCGTACTGCCGAAGCGGGTGACGCGTCGCATCGCGATCGAAGCCGGCGTCAAGGACGGCTGGTGGCGCTACGTGGGTCCGCGCGGTGCGGTGGTCGGACTCGAGACCTTTGGCGCGTCGGCGCCGGCGCAGGACCTGTTCCGCCATTTCGGCTTCACGGTCGAAGCCGTCGCGAACGCAATCCGGCAACTCATTTCCAACCGAGGGGATACAGCATGAGCATCAAGGTCGGCATCAACGGCTATGGTCGCATCGGGCGGAACGTCCTGCGTGCGTTGTACGAGGCAGGCCGCCAGAAGGACATCGAAATCGTCGCGATCAACGATCTCGGGGATGCAAAGACGAACGCTCACCTGACACGTTACGACTCTGCGCACGGCCGCTTCCCGGGCGAGGTCAAGGTCGATGGCGATGCGATGGTCGTGAACGGCGATCGGATCCGGGTGCTGGCCGAGCGGGATCCTGCGAAGCTGCCGTGGGCTGAGCTCGGCGTCGAGTTCGTGCTGGAGTGCACGGGGCTGTTCAATAGCAAGGCGAAAGCCGGAGCGCATCTCGCTGGCGGCGCGAAAAAGGTCGTGATCTCGGCCCCGGGCGGCAGCGACGTCGACGCCACGATCGTCTATGGGGTCAACGACTCGGTGCTCAAGAGCAGCATGAGCGTGATCTCGAATGCTTCTTGCACGACCAACTGTCTCGCTCCGGTCGCGAAGGTACTGAACGATGCGATCGGCATCGAGCGCGGTGTGATGACGACGATCCATGCGTACACGAACGATCAGGTGCTGACTGACGTCTACCACACGGATCTGCGCCGAGCCCGTTCGGCCACCCAATCGATGATCCCGACCAAGACGGGCGCGGCGGCGGCTGTCGGGCTCGTGCTGCCGGAACTGAACGGCAAGCTCGACGGTTTCGCCATTCGCGTACCGACGATCAACGTGTCGCTCGTCGATCTGTCGTTCACACCGAAGCGTGCGACCAGCATCGAGGAAATCAACGCAGCGATGAGAAAGGCCGCCGACGGTCCGCTCGCGGGTATTCTTGCCTATACCGATGCGCCGCTCGTGTCGATCGACTTCAACCACGACCCCGCCTCCGCGACTTACGACGCGACGATGACGAAGGTCATCGAAGGCACGCTCGTCAAGGTCTGCGCCTGGTATGACAATGAGTGGGGTTTTTCGAACCGCATGCTCGACACGACGGTCGCCTGGTCGAACGCGAAGTGACGACCCATCCCGGGAGACGCCGATGACCGTGATTCGCATGGCCGATCTCGATCTTGCTGATCAGCGCGTCCTGATCCGTGAGGATCTGAACGTGCCCATCCAGGAGGGCAAGGTCACGAGCGACGCCCGCATCCGGGCGGCGGTGCCGACGATCCAGATGGCGCGGGATGCGCATGCCCGCGTGCTCGTGATGTCGCATCTCGGGCGACCGGAGGAGGGCGTCTACGACGAGGAGTTCTCGCTTGCACCGGTCGCTCAACGCCTGTCCGAGCTGCTCGGCAGCAAGGTGCGGTTCCAGCGCGACTGGCTGGACGGCGTCGAATGTGCACCCGGCGAAGTCGTGCTGCTCGAGAACGTGCGCTTCAACAAGGGCGAGAAGAAGGATGACGAGTCGCTCGCACGGCGCATGGCGGCACTGTGCGACATCTACGTAATGGACGCGTTCGGCACGGCGCATCGTGCCGAGGCGAGCACGCATGGAGTCGCGCGCTTTGCGAAGACGGCCTGCGCCGGCCCGTTGCTGATCAACGAGCTCGTCGCGCTCGAAACCGCGCTCGAGAAGCCCGAGCGTCCGCTCGTGGCGATCGTCGGCGGCTCGAAAGTCTCGACGAAGCTGACGGTGCTCGAGTCGCTGTTGTCGAAGGTCGACCGGCTGGTCGTCGGTGGGGGTATTGCCAATACCTTCATCGCGGCGGCCGGGCACGGCGTCGGGAAATCGCTGTACGAAGCCGAGATGGTCGAGATCGCGCGCGGGCTGCTCGAGCGGTCGAAAGCGGGCGGTGTCCAGATCCCCCTGCCGACGGACGTGGTCGTTGCAACGGAGTTCTCCGCGACCGCCGAAGCAGACGTGAAGTCCGTTGCTGACGTCGAGTCGGAGGAGATGATCCTCGATATCGGTCCCGATACGGCCGAACGATTCGCCGCCATGTTGCGCGCCGCCGGAACGATCGTATGGAACGGACCCGTCGGCGTATTCGAGTTCGATCAGTTCGGCGAGGGCACCCGGACGATCGCCCGGGCCATCGCGAGGAGCTCGGCCTTTTCGATCGCTGGCGGTGGCGATACGCTCGCCGCGATCGAGAAATACCGGATTGGCGATGACGTGTCCTATATCTCGACCGGAGGCGGCGCGTTTCTCGAGTTTCTCGAAGGCCGCAAGCTCCCGGCAGTCGCTGCGCTCGAGGCGCGGAGCGGCGACTGACCCAACAGTGGACGGGTGATGATGCTACGTCGAACCAAGATTCTGACGACGCTCGGTCCGGCGACGGACTCGCCGAAAGTATTGACCGATCTCCTGCGTGCCGGTGTCGACGTCGTGCGAGTCAACTTCTCGCATGGCAGTGCGGCCGATCATGAGAAGCGCGTGAATGCCGTGCGACGCGCGGCGGAGGAGGCCGGCAAATGGGTCGGTGTGCTGGGTGACCTGCAGGGGCCCAAGATCCGGATCGAGCGCTTCGCGGAAGGTCCGGTGACGCTGAGCGAGGGCGACGCGTTCGCGCTCGACGTGTCGATCGGATCCGAGGATGGTACCGCGCGCGCCGTCGGCGTAGCGTACAAGGATCTGCCGCGCGACGTTCACGGCGGCGATACGCTGCTGCTCAATGACGGGCAGATCGTGCTTGAAGTCGATGGCGTGAGCGGGCCGCGCATCGAAACCCGGGTCATGATCGGCGGCGAACTGTCGGACAACAAGGGGATCAATCGCCAGGGGGGCGGCCTGTCCGCCGGTGCGTTGACCGACAAGGACCGCGCCGACATCGAGCTCGCGGCGCGGCTCGGCGTCGACTATCTCGCGGTCTCCTTCGCACGTGACGCTGCGGACATCGAGGAGGCGCGCCATCTGTTGCGCGCTGCCGGCAGCGAGGGCCGGCTGGTCGCAAAGATCGAGCGCAGCGAGGCGATCAAGAACCTGTCCGAGATCATCAGGGCGAGTGATGCCGTGATGGTCGCGCGCGGCGATCTCGGCGTCGAGGTCGGTTATGCCGAGCTCACCGGTCTGCAGAAGCACATCATCGAGGAGACGCGCAAGCGCAGTCGCGTCGTGATCACCGCGACGCAGATGATGGAATCGATGATCACGAATCCGCTGCCGACACGCGCCGAAGTGTCCGATGTCGCGAACGCCGTGCTCGACGGTACCGATGCGGTGATGCTGTCCGGTGAAACCGCGGTCGGCAAGTATCCCGTAAAGGCGGTCGAAGCGATGGCGCAGGTGATCGAGGGCGCCGAGAAATACGAGCTCTCGCATGCCGTGACCCGGCAACGGGCAGAAGCCGATTTCGAGCGCACCGACGAAGCGATCGCAATGGCGGTCATGTACACGGCGAATCATCTCGACGTCAGCGCCATCGTCGCGCTGACCGAGTCGGGCTCGACGCCGCTGTGGATGTCGCGCATCCGCTCCGACATTCCGATCTATGCATTCACGCGTCATGAAGCCACGCGGCGGCGCGTGACGCTATACCGCGGCGTCTATCCGGTCTCGTTCGATATCACGCATACGGACCCGCCGGCCATGTACCAGTCGGTCTTCCGCACGCTGCTCGAGAAGGGCCTCGTGAAACACAATGATCGCGTGATCCTGACGAAGGGCGAGCTCTCCGGGGTGTCCGGCAAGACGAACTCGATGAAGATCCTCGAGGTCACGGGCTGAGCGCGAACAGCAGGTGGCAGGTGGCAGGCGACAGCGGGAAGCCGGGCTGCGGCCGAATACTCGCGGCGATGATCGGGCTCGCCGCACTGAGTTCGGGCGCGACTTGCGCAGCGGAAACCACGCTCGATGCCGCCGGGATTCGCACGCTGGCCGCCACTCGCGAGGACGCAGCGATAGCCCTCTTCCGCGAATTTCTAGGGTTGCCGAACGACGCGCACGACGCCGATGACATCCTCCGCCTCGTCGAGTGGCTCGAGCCGCAGTTCGAATCGCGAGGCTTTACGACGCGCAGGATCGAGACCGGCGGCAGTCCCGCGCTGTATGCCGAGCGTCGCTTTTCGGATGCGAACGGCACTGCGTTGATCTATCTGCAGGCCGACGGGCAACCTGTAGACCCATCGAAGTGGGAGCAGGCGGATCCGTACGAGGCGACGCTCAAGGCACGCGATCCGAGCGGTGCGTGGCGGACGATCGAGTGGCCATCTGACAGTCATCATCTCGATCGCGACTGGCGCGTCTTCGCGCGCTCGGCGGCGGATTCCAAGGGACCGATGACTCAGTTTCTGGTCGCGATCGATGCGTTGGACGAGGCGGAGGTGGCGCCGCCTTTCAATCTGAAGGTCATCATCGACACCGAGGAGGAGCTCGGCTCGCCGCACCTCGCACCCGCACTCGAGGCGCATCGGGCTCTGCTCGCGGCGGATTTCCTGCTCGTGTTCGACGGACCGCCGCACGTCTCCAACCGGCCGACCGTGACGTTCGGCGCCCGCGGCATCACGACGCTGACGCTTGCGACGTACGGGCCGCGTGTGCCGCAGCACAGCGGACACTACGGCAATTTCCTGCCGAACCCGGCCTTCGAGCTCGCGCACATTCTGGCTTCATTGAAGTCGCCCGACGGACGCGTGCGCGTTAACGGCTTTTACGACGGTATCGCAATCAGCGATGAGATTCGCGGTCAGCTTGCGCGCGTGCCGGACGACGAGGCCGGGCTGCTGGCGCGAATGGGCGTCGCCGAGGCGGATACCGTGGCGCCGAGTCTGCAGGAAGCGCTGCAGTATCCGTCGCTGAATATCCGGGGCCTTGCATCGGGCTGGGTTGGCGACGACGCACGCACGATCATTCCGGCGACTGCGGTTGCAGAAATCGACATCCGCACTGTTGTCGAAAGTGATCCCGAGCGGCTCGTAGAACTCGTCCGCAAGCACATCGAAGCGCTCGGCTACCGGGTGCTCGATCGCGAACCGACGCAGAGCGAACGATTGGGCGGCAGCGTCGTGACGATGACGCATCAGGTGGCCTACGGAGCGTTCCGGTCGGACTTCGACGCGGGGGCGGGGCGAGTCGCGCGAGCCGGCATGCGACGTCTTTACGGCGAGGAGCCGATCCTGATCCGCACGCTCGGCGGTTCGGTGCCGATCGCACCGTTCGTGCGGACGCTCGGTGTGCCTGCGGCGCTCGTGCCGACCGTCAATGCCGACAACAATCAGCACAGTCCGAACGAGAACCTGCGCGTCGGGGATTTCTTTGAAGGGATCGCGATCATGATCTCGGTGTTACTCGGCGACGCGCGGTGAAGCGCGGGCAGCGGGTTGCTTCGAAGGTGACGCGCGGGAGCGGAAGCTCGGCGTGACTCGATAACGGTCTTCGATCGCAGTGTCCGCGAGACAGATATCGATAAGAATCCGGCGAAAAAATGGACCCGCCGCTCAGCAGCTATTTCGGCACGACGGATGCAGTGACGGTTGACCGGGCACTGATCCTCGGCATTCTGCTCGTCACAGTCGCCATGTTTCTGTGGGGACGCTGGCGGCACGACATGGTGGCGCTCGGTGCGCTGCTCGCGTGCGTGGCCGCCGGGCTCGTCGCACCCGCGGACGCATTCACGGGATTCGGCCATCCGGCGGTGATTACTGTCGCGTGTGTGCTCGTGCTGAGCCAGGGCCTGCAGATCTCGGGTGCCGTAGATGTGCTGGCGCGCACCGTGTTGCCGACGCGGGCGGGGCCGACGCTGTCGATCGCCGCGCTCCTCACGCTCGCCGCCGCGTTGTCGGGGTTCATGAACAATGTGGGTGCGCTCGCGCTGCTCATGCCGGTGGCGATCCAGCTCGCGAAGCGGCTCGAGCTCGCGCCGGGCCAGGTGCTGATGCCGCTCGCGTTCGCGTCGATCCTCGGAGGCACGACGACGCTGATCGGCACGCCGCCGAACCTTATCGTCGCCGACTTTCGCAGTTCCGCGGGCCTCGGCGCCTTCAGCATGTTCGATTTCACGCCCGTCGGCGCTACGGTGACGGCGTTGGGGGTCGTGTTCATCGTTGCTGCGGGCTGGCGGCTCGTGCCGGCCCGCCGGCAGGCCGGGGCCGAGGGATTCGAGACGAGCGCGTATCTCACCGAGGCACGGGTTACGGATCAAAGCAAGATTGCCGGCAAGATGCTGCGCGACGTCGAGCGGCTGCTCGATGAGGCGGATGCGCAGATCATCGGTCTCGTGCGCAACGACGTGCGGGTGATGGCGCCAAGCGCGGGGCGCGTGGTGCGCGGCGGCGACATTCTGATCATCGAGGCCGAGGCGGAGGCGCTCGCCGACGCGCTGAGCCGCCTCGGGCTCAAACTCGAGGAAGACCAGCCCGCGACGAGCCGCGAAGCGGAGGAGGACGAGGACGAGGCGGGCAATCGTGACGAGCCGCCGCGCGCGGACGCTGCCAGCCGGCCGCCTTCGAAGAAGACGACGGACGAGCAATCGGACTCGAAGAAGGACGCGGAAGGTGACAAGGACCGCAAAGCGGAGAAGTCGCCGCCTTCGGACGAGATCCGGCTCGTGGAGCTCGCGGTGCTGCCGGGGTCACCGCTCGCGGGGCGATCGGCGACGCGCCTGCTGCTGCGAACGCGTTACGGGATCAATCTGCTTGCGGTCTCGCGGCAGGGGCGTCGCTCGGTGGCGCGGCTGCGCACGATGCCGCTCGCGGAGGGCGACGTGTTGCTGATGCAGGGCCCGCCCGAGTCGATCGCGCAGTTTGCGGTGAGCATGGGCTGCGTGCCGCTGGCCGAGCGTGAGTTGCGGATTCCGGATCGGCGTCAGGCCATCGCGGCCACCGTGATCATGCTCGTCGCCGTCGCCGTCGCGGCGTTCGGCTGGCTGCCCGCCGCCGTGACGTTTGCTGCCGGCGTGCTGGCGTCGATGGCGCTGCGCACGGTCCCGCCGCGCGACGTTTACGACGCCATCGACTGGCCGGTCGTCGTACTGCTTGCAGCACTCCTGCCGGTGTCCGGGGCAATGCAGAGCACCGGTGCCGCCGATCTGATCGCGCAGCTCCTGCTCGATTACCTTGCGCAGGGCGATGCCGTCCTCGCCGTCGCAGTGATTCTCATCACGACGATGCTGTTCACGGATGTCATGAACAACGCGGCGACTGCGGCCGTGATGGCACCCATCGCACTCGGAGCGGCGACGCAACTCGATGTCAATCCCGACACGTTCCTGATGGCGGTGGCGCTCGGGGCGTCCTGCTCCTTCCTCACGCCGATCGGACACCAGAACAACACGCTGATCCTGGGTCCCGGCGGCTTTCGTTTCGGCGACTACTGGCGCATGGGCCTGTCGCTCGAGGTGCTGATCGTCGCCGTCGGGTTGCCGATGCTGCTCGTCGTCTGGCCCCTGTGACCGGCAGAAGATGAAGGACGACCCGGACGGGGCACGGCGATCATCCTCCGATCTGATCGGATCTAGTAATCGTCGAGCCGTACGACGGGGAGCGGTCTCGCTTCGTTCAACCACTCCTGGACCGAATCACGTTCGATCAACCGCTCGGACCACGCGTGCGTTAGCGCCCACGATTCGAGATTCGGCTCGTGCGAGAGGATCCGCAGCACCGTCGGTACGAACGCGAGATCCGCGAGCGAGAGGTCGCCGACCAGATACGGGCCGCCGCTGCGCGCGAGCTCCGCTTCCCATGCAGCGAAGAGCCGATGAGCATCGGACACTTCATCGGCCGTCATCGCACGCCGGTCCGGATAGAATGAGCTCTCGAAGGACAGTCGCGGACAGAGGTTCGAAAGCCCCGAGTGCTGCCAGGCGAGGAGCGACCGCGTGTGCGCACGCGCTTTGAGGTCCTGCGGCAGCAGCGAGCCGTCGCCGAGCTCGTTCGCATATTCCATGATCGCGAGCGAGTCGAATATCACGGTATCGCCATCGACCAGCACCGGAACGGCTCCGGGCGGTGAAAACATCGCGATCCGCCCGAGATTTTCATGCCGCTGCGGACGGCGGATGTCGACGACGTGCTCGTCGAACTCGATTCCCTGGTCCTGCAGCGCGAGCCATGCCCTGAAGCTCCAGCTGGAGGCGTTCTTCGTTCCCGAATACAGGATGCGGGCCATCGGTGTCTCCCGTAGCGCGCCGGCGGGACGTGCAGAGACGCATGGTAGACCGATCGGCACCGCGAGGCACTTTACGGCGCAGGTCAGAACCGAGTTCAGGCAGTGGCCGGCAGAGCCAGGGCCCATTCGGCAATCCACCCCGCGACGCGAACCAAGGTGCCGCGAACGTCGTCACCAGCACGAGCGGCCAGATCCGGGCCGACAAACGATGTGAGCCTTTGGCGCACCCAGCCGCAAAAGCAGCACGAACTCGCGAAAGATGCCATTCGCAATCGCGAGCAACAGCAATGCGAACCAGGCGATGAAGGCGCGGAGCCACATGGAATCAAGGGTCTGTCAATGCAGCGATGGCTCGATCGTGCGAACATCCCTTCTGTAGCGAAGTAAACCGCAGCAAATCGTTCGCTACTCTCTCGGCAACCTGTGTAACTCAGTGAAAGCCATGTTCCGGCCTTCGACGTCACCCCATGTCGAACCCACCTCACCGAATTCATACCACGGCTGTTGCCGCATGTCATACATCACGCGTTGCCAGGTTGGCCACGTGTTTTCGTCATACGCCACGACGCCGATCTGGCAACGGGTAGAACGGCATTCGATAAAATCAAGCGTGAATTCAGGCATCGCGGCATGATTCGACAAGAACTGAAGGATCGCCTGTTCCATGAAGTAGGCCCAGCTGTCGTCCTTCGGTTCTTCCATGAGCGCGGAACGTCGATGGGCAAACCAACTTCGCTCCTCCATCGGCGGCTCTTTGCCGTCCGCGGTACTTCGATCGGCGTCTGACAAATCATCTCGCTGCCGCAACGAATCATTAGTCGTCGGTGTTTGTGTCGTGGCAACTGCGATGGCGGCAGACTCGGATGAAGTCAGACCCGACGACGGATCGCTGGCCGTTGCCGTTTGGGGGCCGGCCATGGACGAATCCGAACTGAGCTCTTCTCCGGCTGTGTCGCTTCGTTGTGAATCCACATCCCGCTCAGCAACACGTGTACTGCTCTCCGATAGCTCGTGAGAGCGGTGTGTCAGCACGGCGTTCAAAGCAGCGACAAGCAGTCCGCCACATACTGCTCCGATCACGAAAGACTTCAGATCCATTCGTCATTCCACGGCAACGTTCTGCGCCCGCTGATGCCGCTGCAGCAACGCCTGCACCGCCCAGCCGTAGTCCATCGACTCGCCGGTCCAGCCGGTCGCCGCTGTTTTGTGATCGATCGCGACGCCGCTCTCACGGTTGAGCGCAGGGATTCGCGTCCAGTCGGTCTGAATCGCCAGCATCTCAGGTGATCCTTCAGAGAGTATTCGCCCGTCGGGCCTTACGAACCGGAGCGCGCCATCCTCGAGAATGTCGATCCGACCGCCGCCTTCATGCACCCAGCGGTGATGGACGTGACACAGCAGCACGAGATTGCCGAGGCTCGTCTCCCCACCGTCCGCCCAGTGATGAATGTGGTGCCCGTCGACGTACCGAGCATGCGTGCAGCCGGGGAAACGGCAGCCTTTGTCACGTGAGTTCAAGGCTCTGCGAATGGCGGGCGGAATCGAGCGCGTCTTGCGCCCGACATTGAGCGGTTCACCGTCTTCGCCTTCAGTGATCCTGACGAGGCTGCAGTCGCAGGCGAGACGCCGGCACGTTCCCGCG
>Ga0268386_10004080_pt1 | contig 10719 bp, 15 predicted proteins | sample RVTome_15_FD_200260 | JGI IMG/M metagenome (GOLD analysis project Ga0268386, IMG submission 200260) | Soil microbial communities from uranium-contaminated site in the Upper Colorado River Basin, Wyoming, United States - RVT150D86... ... | reverse complement strand
CGCGGGAGCCGAGTGGAACGCGCCGGCCAGGCGGCCGAGCGTGAGCGCTCCGAGCAGGAGCCCGAAGTCGCGGAGCGCGATGTCGTAGTAGGTGGGCGGGTCGACCGTCAGCAGGTTGACGACGATGCCCGCCAGCCAGGCCGCGACGACGTAGGCGCCGAGACGCGGCGCCACGGCGACCAGGATCCCGGCCGCGATCTCGACGACGCCGACGAAGTACATGAAGTCCTGGCCGCTGCCGGGGACGATGTCGTTCACCCAGGGCGCCAGGTAGTCCGGCCAGTCGACGGTCCAGTTGAAGAACTTGTCGAGCCCGAAGAGGATCGGGGCGGCCGTGAACCCGACTCGCAGAAGCATGTACGCCTGGTAGGCGGGCTCCGCGAGCCGTCCTCTCTCAGCCTGCGTTGCCATCGTGTCGGAACCTCCTATCGCGTAGCAGGGAACAGCTCTCGCCTTCTTTGCGTCGCGACTCGGACGGTTCTTACTTCGCGGGGTGCGTTCGTCCCGCTAGTCCACGAGCTTGCGCGTCATCGCGTGGATCGCGATGCGCCACATGCCGAAGCCGAAGACGAGGAGCGCGCCCACGCGGGCGATGTCAGTCCACCGCCCGGTGCCGAAGGCGGCGTGGCGGACGAGCTCGACGGTGTGGTGGAGCGGGTTCAGGTTGGCCAGCCACTGCAGCCACTCGGGGAGCTGGTCGAGCGGGAAGAACGTGCCGGCCACGAGAAAGAGCGGGGTGAGGACCGCGCTGACGACGTAGTTGAAGTTCTCGAACGACTTGGCGAAGCCGGCGATCGAGATCCCGAAGCACGCCCAGCCGAAGCCGGAGATCCAGGCGATCAGCGGCACCGTGAGCATCCCCCAGGCCGGATCGAGCCCGAAGACGAGGGCGACGAGCATAGGGACGCAGCCGTAGACGCCCGCGCGCGTCGCGATCCACAGGGCCTCGGCCGTGACGAGCTCCTCCGTGTCCACGGGAGCGGCGAGGATGGCGTCGTACGTGCGCTGGAACTGGTACTTGACGAACGTCCCGAACATCGCCGGGAAGGCGCTCGAGAAGAGCACGGCGGTGGCGACCGTGCCGGTGCCGACGAAGTCGACGTAGTCGTAGCCGGCCACCTCGCTGACGAGCGAGCCGAAGCCGAAGCCGAACGCCAAGAGGTAGATGGTCGGCTCGACCGTGGAGGAGAAGGTGGACGAGCGCCAGTAGGACGAGAAGTTCACGACCTCGCGCACGAGCACGCCTGTCAGCGCGGTGCGCTCGAGCCGGCCCAGGCGGCGGGCGCGGGACGCCGCGGTCGCGACCGTCACGCGATCTCCTCGCCGGTCAGGAGGACGAAGACGTCCTCGAGGTTCGCCGGCCGCCGCTCGCCGTCCACCGCGTAGCCGTTGGCGCCGTCCACGCCGAGGATGGAGACGCTCGTGCCCGTACGCCGCGTCCTGAAGCCGGCGGCGCCGGCATCCGCCTCGACTTCCGCGAGCCTGGCCGGCGGTCCGTAGACCTCCAGCGCCTCGCGGCCGGCGTGCTCGGCGACGAGCTGCGAAGGCGGCCCGGCCGCGACCGCGCTGCCGTGCGACATGATCAGCACCGTGTCGGCCAGGCGCTGCGCCTCCTCGATGTAGTGCGTCGACATGAGGATCGTCGCGCCCTCCGCGCGCAGGGCGTCGATGAGTGCCCAGAGCTCCTGCCGGACCTGCGGATCGAGGCCGACCGTCGGCTCGTCCAGGAGCACGAGCCGCGGGCGGTGAACGAGGGCGCGCGCGATCAGCAGGCGCCGGCGCATGCCGCCCGAGAGCTTGTCCACCCGCGAGTCGCGGCGGTCGACGAGCTTGGCCATCTCGAGCGCCCGCTCGATCGCCTCGCGGCGCTCGGCGCGGCCGATCCGGTAGAGGTGCGCGAAGACGAGCAGGTTCTGCTCGACGGTGAGCGTCACGTCGAGGTTGTCGAGCTGCGGGGTGACGCCGCACTCGGCCCGGGCGGCCTTGGACTCGCCGGGCAGGCGGTACCCGAGCACCTCGAGCTCGCCCTCGTCGGCGATCGACTGGGCGGTGAGGAGCCTCATGGTCGTCGACTTGCCCGCTCCGTTCGGGCCGAGCAGGCCGACGCAGGTGCCCACGGGCACGTCGAGGTCAAGGCCGTTCACGGCGGTGATCGGCCCGTAGCGCTTGACGACGCCGCGCAGGCGGATGGCGAGGTCGCCGTTCACTGTGCCGGGACGATGAGAACCGGGCAGGAAGCACGGGCGGCCACCTCGCGGGAGACGCTCCCGAGGACGGCGGACTTCACCCGGCCTCTCCCGCGTGTGCCGAGCACGACGAGCGACGCTCCTTCCGTCTCGCAGACGGAGAGGATGCGGCTCGCGGCGCCGCCGAACTCCACCCGCTGTTCCGCCTCGGGCGCCCCGACGGCGGCCGCCACCTCGCCCAGCGCCTCCTCGGCTTCCCGCCGCTCCGCCGCCGCCAGGCGCTCCTGGCCCGCACGGGCGGCGCTCACACCCGGCTGGGTCACGGCGCCCACGACGGAGAGGAGGACGAGGCGAAGCTCGAGTCGCGCGGCGAGGAACGCCGCGAGCTCCGCGGCGGCGCGCGACTCGTCCGATCCGTCCAGGCAGCACACGACCGGCCCGTCGCGATCCTCGATCTTGCCCAACCAGCCTCCCCTCGTCGCCATCGGCCGACAGGCTATCCAGGTCGCCCGCGAAAAGGCGGCAGGGAAGGATTTCGGCGCGAGCTCCGTCTAAGAGACAGACGAGAGATGTCCGCCATCGATTCGATCACCGACGAGCTCGCAGGCCTCGAGACCGAGGAGGAACGGGTCTTCTCGTGGCGGCACGCGAGCCTCCTCGCCGTCGGCTACGAGCACCGGCTGGCCTTCAAGCTGGCGCTCCGTCCCGAGGTCGACCTCCACCTCGCCGTCCGGCTCCGCCGCACCGGGTGCCCGCCGGAGATCGCGGCCCGCATTCTTCTCTAGGCGTCTCGCTCGAGCATCCATTCGAGCACGGCCGAGTAGTCTCGGTCGCCGAGACCGGAGGCCTCCGCATCGGCGAGCCACGCCCGTGCAGCCTCCGCGAGCGGCAGGTCGACTCCTGCTTCGGCGGCCGCAGCGGCGATCAGGTCGGCATCCTTGCGTGCGAGCGAAAGGGAGAAGCGGGCCGGGAACTCGCCGCTCTCGATCGCGGCGCGCCGCCGCTCGGCCTGGGCGGCGAGGGGCGTCCCGGCCAGCACGTCGAACGCCGCCGCGCGCGAGAGGCCCAGCCCGTCGGCGAGCGCGAGGCCCTCGCCGAGGAGGCCGAGGGTCCCGAACAGCGTCGTGTTGGCGACGAGCTTGGCCGCCGCGCCGGCGCCGAGCGGGCCGACGTGGCGGGGCGACCCGAGCGCCGAGAGGAGCGGGGTCCAGCGATCGACGAGCTCGGCGGGCCCGCCCACGAAGATCCTGAGGGAGCCGGACTCGGCCTCGGTGACGCTGCCGAGCACGGGGGCGTCCAGCAGGCCCGTGTCCGGGCCGAGGACGGAGGCGAGCCGCGTCACGGCCGCGGGGCCGACAGTCGACATCTCGAGAAGCGTGGTCGAGGCGCCGGCGCCGGCGGCGATGCCGGCCGTCCCCTCGCTCACCTCCGCGAGCGCGGCCGGGTCCGAAAGCATCGTCACGACCGCCTCCGAGCGGCCGGCGGCCTCGGCGGGGGTCGCCGCCGCGCTCGCCCCGAGCTCCACGAGCGCGTCCGCCTTCGCGGGCGACCGGTTCCAGACGACCACGTCGTGGCCGGCGCCCAGGAAGCGGCGCGCGATGCGGCTCCCCATTGCCCCGAGCCCGATGACCGCGACCGTGCTCATGCGGCGCGACGCTATGCGGGTTCCTCCGAGGGGACGAAGACGGTCGGGCCGAGGTCGGCGTCCCGGGCCACGAGGCTCGCGTAGCGGCCGCCCAGCGCGAGCAGCTCGTCGTGCGTGCCGCGCTCGACGATCCGGCCCCGGTCGAGGACGACGATCTGATCGGCGTCGCGGATCGTCGAGAGCCGGTGGGCGATCGCGATCGTCGTGCGCTCCTCCGCGAGGCGGTCGAGCGCCTCCTGGACGGCCCGCTCGGTCTGCGTGTCGAGCGCGCTCGTCGCCTCGTCGAGGACGAGGACGGGCGGGTTGCGGAGAATCGTGCGCGCGATCGCGATGCGCTGCTTTTCGCCGCCCGAGAAGCGGTAGCCGCGCTCGCCGACCATCGTGTCGTACCCCTCCCGCAGGCTGGCGATCAGGTCGTGGATGTGCGCGGCGCGGGCGGCCTCCTCGATCTCCTCGTCCGACGCCTCGGGCTTCGCGAAGCGGAGGTTGTCCTTGATCGACGCGTGGAAGAGGTACGTCTCCTGCGAGACGACGCCGACCGTGCGCGCGAGCGAGGAGAGCGTGGCGCCGCGCACGTCGATGCCGTCGAGGGTCACGCGGCCGCGCTCGACGTCGTAGAGCCGCGCGACGAGGTAGCCGACGGTCGTCTTCCCCGAGCCGGTCTCGCCGACGACGGCCGTCGTCGTGCCGGCCGGCACCTCGAAGCTGACGTCCCTCAGGGTCCAGCCGCCGTCCGAGTCGATGGAGTCTCCCGCCGCGTAGCGGAACCAGACATGGTCGAACGCGAGATCGCCGCGGCACGGGGGCAGGTCGACGGCGTCCTCGCGCTCGACGATCTCCACGGGCAGGTCGAGGTACTCGAAGACGCGGTCGAAGAGCGCGAGCGAGGTCTGCACGTCGATCTGCACCGAGAGCAGCTGACCGACCGGGAAGAAGAGCCGGGTCTGAAGCGTGGTGAAGGCGACGACCGTGCCGAGCGTGACGCCGCCGACGAAGCTCTGCCCCGCGAACCAGTAGACGAGGGCGGGCATGATCGAGAAGCTCATCTGGATCGAGGCCATGACCCAGCGGCCGGCCATGACCTGCCGCACCTCGAGGCCGGCGAGCTCCGACGACTCCTGCTCGAAGCGGTCGGTCAGCTCGGCGCTGCGGCCCATCGTCTTGCCGAGCAGGATCCCGGAGACCGAGAGCGACTCCTCGACGAGCGTCGAGATGTCCGCCATCGTCTTCTGCCGGTCGGTCGTGATCCGCCGGCGCTGCTCGCCGACACGACGCGTCAGCAGGACGAAGACCGGCACGAGCGCGAGCGAGAAGATGGCCAGGCGCCAGTCGAGCAGGAACATCGCGACCACGGCCGCCATGACCGTGGTGACGTTCGAGACGATCGACGTCGCGGTCGAGGTGACCACCCGCTCGACGCCGCCGATGTCGTTTGCGATCCGCGACTGCACCTCCCCCGTGCGCGTGCGGGTGAAGAAGGCGAGCGAGAGCCGCTGCAGGTGCCGGTAGACGGCGGCCCGCAGGTCGTGCATCACCCGCTGCCCGACGACGTTCGAGAGCCAGGTCTGGGCGACGCCGAGCGCGCCGGTGATCACCGCGATCGCGATCAGGCCGAGGACGAGCAGCGTCAGGAGGCGGTCGTCGTCCTGCGGCAGGGCCTCGTCGAAGATGTCCCGGATGAGGAACGGCGAGACGATGCCGAGCAGTGCCGAGACGAAGATGAGCGCGAGGACCGCCGCGAGCCGCCGGCGGTAAGCCTTGAAGAGGAGCGCGACGCGGCGCAGGTTCGCCCGCCGCACGGCCGGGTCGGCCGGCCGCTCCGGGGCCTCCCCGGGCGAGAACGTCCCTCGGCCTCTGCTTCTATCCGCTTGACGCGGTCTCATCGGATCACCGTACCTACGGCGCGCGGGCCTGCGATCTCGGCCGGGCATAGAATTCGGTAGCCATGACAGCCCGAGAAGACATAGCGAGCGTCGCCGCCCAACTGGCCGTTCTCACTCAGACCGTGGAGGAGATGGCGGGCCAGCTCAAGGAGGTTCGCGAGCGCGCCGACAGTGACCGAGAGCGCACGGACACCCAGCAAGAGCGCATCGACCTCGCGGCGCGCGAGCTGACTGACGTCAGCGACCGTCTGCAGGCTGCGGCGAACGCGCTCCGAGAGTCGATCTGATCTGCCTCGGGCGTTAGGTGTGGGCGAGGCGCGTCGCCCGCCCGGGCCGGAACGACCAGGCGTGCAGGCTCGTGCGCCAGGCGACCGCGGCGAGGAAGATCGCGGCGCCGGAGAAGATCATGAGCGCCTGGGCGGCGAGCGCGAAGCCGAGCGCCTGGGACGTCTCGACTCCGGAGACGACGAGGACCGTCGTTCCCGCGGTGATCTGCGTCGCGGCTCCGGCTGGGCCGATCGGGAAGGCGGCCGAGGCTGCGCCGGCGCAGATGAACATGATGGCCAGCGGCAAGGAGAGGCCGATGCCGAAGGTGCCGAGCAGCAGCAGGATCGCGGTTGCCCGGACGACCCATGATGCGAGGACGAGGCCCCACGCACGGGTTGCCTCGGGCCACGGCGTCGCGCGCGGCGCGAGCCAGCGGACGATCCGAAACCGAGCGAGGCGGCCACGCTCGGAGAAGCGGGGGAGCGCGAGGACCACGGCCGCGGCTGCGATGCCACCGATGCCGAGGACGGCGAACCCGGCGCGGACGGCGGCCGAGCTTCCCGGGAAGAAGGCCGCGGCGAGCGCGAACGGGGAGAGCGCGACGGCGTCGATCAGCCCGAGCGTGACGAGCGAGAGGCAGAGCCCGCGGACGCAGACGGGGCAGCCGGGATACCGGCGCACGATCGCGATCCGGACCACCTCGTCGAAGCGGCCCGGGAGGACGACGCCCATGATCGAGGCGCCCCCGCCCGCGGCGGCGAGCGCGAGCGGCCCGGGGCGCTCGGTCGACCTGAAGAGCCGGCGCCACCCGTAGGCCTTGAACCCGTAGGCGACCACGAAGAGGAGTCCCGCCGCGGCGACGAGGCCGGGATGCCCGTGCGCGAGAGGCCAGCCGGAGTCGAGGAGCGAGCGGCCCGCGAGGGCGAGGATCGCGGTGGTGACGCTCGCGAACCCGAGCGAGACGGCGAGCCTGCCCCGCGGCGAGCGGCCGATGCGCACGAGGACGGATCGCGCACGCCCGAGTCCGAGCCTCGCCCGCCGGCGTCCCGCCCGGATCGAGCTCATCCTGCGCTCACTCAATCTCGCGTGGCGGGCTCACGGGGCACGGCGGCCATTCGAGGCCTCCTTCGTGTCGAACCCCTGGCCGAGCCGTCTACCCAGGCCCACACCGAACGGCGTTTGCCTGGCGCGCGAGGAATCTGAGCCAGAAGAGGTGGAGCGAGTCTACCCGCGCGGTCGGGGTCTATAACGCTAGTCTCGTGATCAGGTCGAAACGAGCGTGCGCATCGGACGCCCGATCGACGAGGTCTTCGACTACGTCTCGGAACCTGGCAAGTTCCCGCGCTGGAACTCGGCGGTCCACGCCGTGCGGCCGACGTCGGCAATGGAGGGTGGCGTCGGCTCGACGTACTCGCTGGAGCGCGAGCTGCCGAGCGGGAGGGCCGAGAACTAGCTCGAGATCGTGGCGAACGAGCGCCCACGAGAGCTCGCGATCCACACGACATCGGGGCCGACGCCGTTCGTCTACCGCTACCGGCTCTCCCCGGACGACGGCGCGACGATCGTCCGGCTCGACGCGGAGGTCGAGCCGGCCGGTGCCGCAGGCTTGGTGGCTCCCCTTGCACGGCTCGCGGTCAGAGAGGGGTGGACGAAAAACCTCGGGGCGCTGAAAGCGATTCTGGAGGCGTCCGCCTCCTGAGGGTCAGCCCGGTCGGCGCTCGTAGCGTTCCTGCTCGTCCGCCGTCCGCTCGGCGGTGGGAACGGCCTCGAGCCGCTCGTCCGGAATCGGCTGCCCGCTCTCCACCGAGAGCCCGTACGTGCCGTCGGCGAGCCGCCCCTCCGCGCGCTCGACGGCGGCGAGCGTCTCGCGGAGCTGCTTTGCCAGGCCCGCGTCCAGCTCGTTCTCGTAGAGGTCCGAGGCCTGGTCGGCCGGCTCGTCCTGGTCGGCGAGCTCTCCGACGTCCTCGCGCCTGAGGCCGGCGAGGGCCTTCTCGACGCGCTTGCGCTCCTCGGCGAGCAGCTCGCGGGCTCGATCGGGATCCACGCGCCCGATCGTAGCCCGAGCCCGGCTCGCCCGGCGCCGTCTACCCGCTCTCGGCGAGCGCTTCGTTGATGGCTCTCACGGTCCCCGCGCCGACGACGCCGTCGGCGTCCAAGCCGGCGTCGGTCTGGAACTGGCGAACCGCAGCCGTCGTGGCCGGGCCGAACGCACCGTCGGGGCTCACGTCGTAGTCGAGTTGGGCGAGGGCGCGCTGGAGGCGGCGTACGCGCGGCCCGGTGTCCCCCTCGCTGAGCGCGTCGCCCTGCTGGAGCTGAAGGCTCGGCTCCGCCTCCGACGCGGGAGCCGTCGCGGTCTCCGGCTGTGTCGTGGTCGCCGACTCCTCCGGCTCGTCGTCGCCCCCCGAGAAGACGATGACGAGGACGGCGAGGAGGAGGACGGAGATGCCCGCGACGAGGGCGACGAGCCGGCGGCTCGGCGTGCCGGGAGGCGGCCGCCTGATCCGGCCGCGCGGGACATTCGGCCGCGTCTCTTCCGTCGGCGCGTCGACCCAGTCCTCCTCGGCAAGCCAGTCGTCCTCGTGCGGGCCGTTGCCCTCGCCTCGCCGCATGCCCGTACCGTACTGGCCGGGCCTCGGGGGCGCTGTCGCTAGACGGTGAGGGCGAGCGGGCTCCGCGCCCGCTCGAGCAGGAAGTCGACGAGGTCGGCGAACGGGTCGAAGCCGATCACGGCGCGCGCGTTCGCGACGAAGTTCGAGAGCGCGTTGACGTCGTAGAAGCAGGGCTGCCCGTCGCGTTCGTCGATGAGGTACTCGACGCCGCCGAGCTCCATGCCGGCGGCCGCGACGATCCGCTTCGCGTCCTCGACGACGTCGCCCGGCGGCTCGAAGCGCTCGATCGGCAGGCCGCGGCCGGAGACGCCGTCGGCGATGCCGGGCAGGTCGCAGTAGTCGGCGGGGCAGAGGTTGAAGCTGCCCGGAAGCAGCCGCAGCCTGATTGCGTAGAGGAGCTCGCCGTCGAGGATCTCGACGCGCACGACCGCCTCGTCGGCTGCCGGGAGGTGCTCCTGGACGAGCGCCGTCCTGTCGACGCCGAGGTCGATCCCCTCCGCGGCGGCCTGGGCGAGCTCGGCGGGCGTCTCGAAGGATCTGATGCCCGCCCCGCTGCCGCCGACGTTCGGCTTGACGAGCACGGGGAAGCGGAGGCCCTCGGCCGCCGCCGTCAGCCGGGCAGGGTCGTTCACGGCCCGTGCGGCCGGGTAGCGGAGCCCGAGCCGCTCGAAGAGCGCGATCTGGCGCGCCTTGGAGATCTCGACCTGGAACGCGGCGTGCCCGTTGACGACGTTCGCCCCGATCTCGTCCAGGTAGGCGAGGTAGTGCAGCGTGTGGAAGATCGCGTGCGAGCGGCCGCGCGTCCACGCCGACGGGCTCATCCGGTTGAGGACGAGCGAGTACGGGTCTTCCTGCTCCCCCGGGTCGAAGACCAGCTCGTCGGCGGGAAGCCGCCTGTAGTCGGCCCCGCGCCGCTCGAGCTCGGCGAAGAGGGGCTCGAACCAGAGCGGATGCTCGTAGAGAATGCCGATCGGCCTGTCCATTGCCCCGATCGTACCGGCGTCCGCCCCGGATTGCTACAGAAAGTGAAGCGATCGGCACCCAGGCGGCGGCCCTTGACGGCGGCGAGACGGCCTCTATTCTAAACCGAGGCGTTTATCAACCAAGCAGGTGATCAGGCGTATGGCGGTCGACCAGCTCTCGACGACGTTCGCAGCGCTCGCGGATCCGACGCGCCGGGCGATCCTCGCCCGGCTCGCGAAGGGCGAGGCCACGGTGAACCAGCTGGCAGAGCCGTTTCCCATCACGCTGCAGGCGGTCTCCAAGCACCTGAAGGTGCTGGAGCGGGCCGGGCTCATCGCCCGCGGCCGCAGCGCGCAGCTGCGCCCGTCGCGGCTGCAGGGCGAGGCGCTCGAGGAGGCCGCCGAGTGGCTGGCGGGCTACCGGGGGTTCTGGGAGGGCAGCTTCGACCGCCTCGCCGAGCACCTGGGATGACCGAAACGGCCATGGACTTCCGGCTCGAAGTCGTCCAAGTCCCCGTCTCGGACGTGGATCGCGCCAAGACCTTCTACGCCGAGCAGGCGGGGTTCAACGTGGACCGCGACCACCAGGTCGGCGAGGGCGTCCGCGTCGTCCAGCTGACTCCTCGCGGCTCGGCCTGCGCGATCGTGATCGGCACGGGGCTCGCGGACATGAAGCCGGGCTCCGTGCAGGGCCTCCAGCTCGTCGTCGCGGACATCGACGCCGCGCGCGACGCGCTCGTCGGGCGGGGCGTCGACGTGGGTGAGATCCGGGTGCTGGGCCGGCCCGGGCGGCCCGGCTTCAGGTTCGCCTCCTTCCGCGACCCGGACGGGAACGGCTGGGTCTTGCAGGAGGAGCGACCGTTCGAGGTACGAGCGGGAAGGCAGTGAGGCCCTCCGCCCGGCCGGCAGAGCCGGAGGACGGTCACCGATGAGTCTCGCCGGGCGCCGCGGTCTTTAACGTGTGATGGTCCACGCCGCAACCCAGGGAGCCAAGGTGACACCGAATTCCACGCTCGCGATCGAGGCCTCCGGCCTCCGCAAGGCCTTCGGCAAGACGCAGGCCGTCGACGGCGTCGACCTCGCCGTGCGCACAGGCAGCGTCTACGGCATCCTCGGCCCGAACGGTGCCGGCAAGACGACCACGGTCCGGATGCTGGCGACCTTGCT
>Ga0268386_10004079_pt1 | contig 10721 bp, 11 predicted proteins | sample RVTome_15_FD_200260 | JGI IMG/M metagenome (GOLD analysis project Ga0268386, IMG submission 200260) | Soil microbial communities from uranium-contaminated site in the Upper Colorado River Basin, Wyoming, United States - RVT150D86... ... | reverse complement strand
GGGAATAATAATCGGCTCGGTTTGACGGCTATTTTGGGTGCAGTCGCGCTGGCAACGCTGTTGCTGACTGCTGTGGCACGCGTTGCATATGGGCAGGCCGGCGCCGACAACATCCCCCGTCGTGACGAAGGCGAGGGACCTTTCGATCGACTGATCCTGCGCGGCGTCAACCTGATCGACGGCACCGGCGCGCCGACGCGCGGGCCGGTGGACATCGTGATCGAGAATGATCGCATCGCCGCAATTCGAAGTGTCGGCGCGCCATTGCTTGACATCGATCCGGAAGACCGCCCGCCGCTGAACGGCGGACGCGAGGTCGACCTCGATGGCGCCTACGTGATGCCGGGGTTTATCGACACTCACCTGCATCTGCACCACATGGATTCCGGGCAAAAGGTGCCGTCCGGGTACATCCTCAAACTGTGGCTGGCGCACGGCGTCACCTCCGGCCGGACGGTTGGCTACGACGGGACCCTGGCCGAAGAGATGGGCGTCAAGCGCCTGCTCGACACCAACGAGATCACCGGACCGCGTATCCATCTGTATCCTTCGTTCGGCACAGACGAAGCAGAACCGATCGATACCCCCGAACAGGCGCGCGAGCGCGTCCGGCGCATCAAGAGGGCGGGCGCAGTCGGCGTCAAGTTCTTCGGCGCGCCTGAAGAAATTCTCTGGGCGGCGCTCGACGAAGCGGAAAAGCAAGGCCTTGGCTCGACCATGCATCATGCGCAACTGAACGTTCTCCACGCGAACGTGCTTGCGACATCGGCGCGCGGACTGAAGGGCATGGAACACTGGTACGGGCTGCCGGAAGCAATGTTCGTCGACCGGCGAATCCAGGACTATCCGGCCGACTACAACTACAACAACGAGCAACATCGCTTTGCCGAGGCCGGCAGGTTATGGGAGCAGGCGGCAAAGCCCGGTTCGAAAAAATGGAACGAGGTATTGCAGACGCTGCTCGATCGCGGCTTTTCGCTGTCGCCGACGTTCACCTCCTACCTTGCCAGCCGAGACCTGATGCGCCTGAGCCGCGCGCCCTGGCATGAGATCTATACCCTTCCGGATCTGTGGGAATACTATCGCCCGAACCGCGATGCGCACGGGTCCTACTGGTTCGACTGGACGCTGGAAGAAGAGCTGGACTGGAAGAAGAACTTCGACATCTGGATGACGTTCGTCAACGACTACAAGAACCGCGGCGGCCGTGTGACGGTCGGCTCCGATTCCGGTTACATCTACAACCTGTACGGCTTCGGCTACATCCTGGAGATGGAACTGCTGCGCGAAGCCGGTTTCTCGCCCCTCGAGGTGATTCACGCGGCGACGATTCAGGGCGCGAGGCAGATCGGCATTGCGAATGACGTCGGCTCGGTGCAGGTGGGGAAAAAAGCGGATCTCGTCGTGACGCGGGAGAACCCGCTTGCCAATCTGCACCTTTTGCTCGGTACGGGCACCATCAGGTTGAACGACGAGAGCCGCAAGGTGGAGAGAATCGGCGGCATCGTCTATACCATCAAGGACGGCATTATCTATGACGCGCCGGCGTTGCTCGATGATGTTGCGGAGATGGTGCAGGCGGAGAAGGATCGGCGCGGCATCGCACCGGGGATCATGCCGATTGTTAATGCGGATTGAGGGCGGTGAGGTTTCGGTGAGCGTGTAATCGCCCGCGGGGCGGGCTCCTACAGCGTACTAATCGTGCGCTGCAGGAGCCCGCCCCGCGGGCGATCATCCGAACCGATTCACTGGCGCCGTGAAAACCGCGCGACATCGAACGGCCGCAAGTCGATCCCCGGTTGCCGCCCGCACACCAGATCCCCCACGAGCTCACCCGTCACCGCCGCCATCGTCAGCCCGAGATGCTGGTGGCCGAACGCATAAAACAGATTCCCGGCCCACGAACTCCTGCCTATCGCCGGCAGGTAATCCGGCAAGGTCGGGCGTGCGCCCATCCATCGGCTGCGGGGTGTGCCGAATGGCAGGCCGAGTTCGTCGATATGCCGCTCGAGTGTCGCCCAGCGCGCTTCCGTAGCCGGCCGATCGTGCCGCGCGAACTCGACGAAGCTCGTGGCGCGCAGCGCCGACTGAAAACCCGTAACCACCACGGAGCGATCTTCAAACACGATCGGCGGCACGTCGCCGGGCCAGGCGCCGGGCGGCGACTGGACGTGATAGCCACGCTCGGCAATGATCGGCACGACCGTACCGGTCCGACGCAGCAATCTTCCGGAATCGACGCCCGCGGCAACAAGTACGATGTCGGCCGTGCGAGCGCGGCCATCTTCTGTCGTCACCGATGCCGCGCCGGTAGCCGCGGAGGCAATTGCGGTTGCCCGCGCCTTGACGAATGAGCCACCCGCCGCACTGATCGAAGCTTTGATCGCATCCAGCAGCAGTCCAGGATCCCTGACCTGACCTGAGCCTTCGAAGCGAATTGCCGCGTACAGATGCGATGCGACCAGAGCCCGTAACTGCTCGATTTCTGCAGCCGTTGCATCCCGCCACGTAGCCGCGCCGGTGTTGGCCTGTCGCCAGTGCGACAGCGCGTCCTTCGCCGTTCGCGCAGATTCCCATACGACATAATGGCCTTGTTCGATCAGCAGGTCCGCACAGCCGGCATCGGCAACCAGCCGCCGCCAGGCCGGCATCGCCTGCTCCATGCAGGCGGTGAGCGCTGCCGTGCCGCTGCGAAACCTGTTCCGGCCCGAGGCACGGGCCACACGCAGGAAAAACGGCAACCAGGCACGAAGATCGCCGGCCGGCGCGGCGATGGGTCCGCCGCCTTTCAGAAACAGCTGCAGCGCCCTTTTGAATGAATCCAGGGAAGCAAGCGGTTCGACCTGCTCCACGGCAAGGTGTCCGGCGTTCCCCCACGAGGCCGGTCTCGACTCGCTTTCTCCATCGAGAACTGTAATTGCGAAACCCTCGCGTGCAAGACGATGCGCGCAGGCGAGGCCCACGATTCCGCCGCCCACGACCAGCGCCGTTTTGTGTTGTTTTGTCATCGCTGCCTTGTTGCTTATCATCCGATTCCTATACGGTATCCGAAATCAAAGCAACGGCAGAGCCTCATATGCAGATAATCAGGTGGGACGACGTACCGCTGGAAACAGTGAATGACAGTATGCGGCGAAAGATAGTGACCGGCGAACGGATGACGGTTGCGCGCATATGGTTCAAGGACGGGTTTCTGGTACCGCAGCACAGCCACGAAATGGAGCAGATCACCCAGGTTGTCTCAGGCCAGATGCGTTTTCGTTTCGGCGAGGACCGTTCGGAGGTGCTGGACGTTGGGCCGGGCGAGGTCGTCGTCATTCCCTCGAACCTTCCGCACGAAGCGCTGTGCATCGGCGACGTGGAGGAGGTCGACATCTGGTCACCGCGGCGGGACGACTGGTTGAACGGGACGGACGACTACCTCAGAACGTAACGTCCGCGGACTGGCGCTAAAAGCGGGCCCGGAAAACCAGATACGGTACACTTACCCGCCCATCCAGCATGAGGACTTCTCCGTTGCGCCTCATCCTCGTCCGTTGTTTAATGCGCCGCTCGTTTCGACGTTGAACCCATGCAAAGACCGACCAAAGAAGAATTCAAGCAAGCCCTGCTCGATCGCCTCATTTATTCGGTAGGTAAGGACAGCAGCCATGCGGTTCCCAGGGACTGGTGCGTGGCGCTGACGCTTGCCATACGCGACCGAATCGTCGACGCGTGGATGGAATCGACGCGCACGACCTACGAGACGGGAGCGAAGCGCGTCTATTACCTTTCGATGGAATTCCTCATCGGCCGGTTACTGACGGATGCGATGTCCAATCTCGGCATTACCGAGGTTTGCCGTGAGGCGCTCGATGCGCTGGGCGTCGACTTCGATGCGGCTATTCTGAGCGAGCCGGATGCTGCTCTCGGTAACGGCGGGCTGGGCAGGCTGGCCGCCTGCTTCCTCGATTCGATGTCGACGCTCGGTATTCCGGCGATCGGTTACGGAATTCGCTATCAGCATGGATTGTTCCGCCAGCGTTTCGCTGACGGCTGGCAGATCGAACAGGCGGAAAACTGGCTGACGATGGGTCATCCGTGGGAGTTCGAACGGCTGGACTCGAGCTACATGGTCAGCTTCGGCGGTGTAGCGGATCCGGACCAGCCCCCGGAACTTCGCTGGCAGCCTGCTGAAACGGTCATTGCGAGCGCGAACGACACCCCAATCACCGGGTGGACCGGCAGGCACGTCAACACGTTGCGACTCTGGTCGGCAAAGCCTGCGGGGCAGTTCGACCTGTCGAGGTTCAACCAGGGCGACTATCTTCGTGCGGCAGCGGAGGAAGTGCTGGCGGAGACGATCACGCGCGTGCTGTATCCCGACGACTCGACGGAGCAGGGACGTCAGCTGCGCCTGAGCCAGGAGTATTTTTTCACGTCCGCGTCGTTGCAGGACCTCGTGCGGCGCTTCCTGCAGGACCATGACGATCTTCGCGCCATGCCGAACTTCGTCGCCATACAGCTCAACGACACTCACCCGGCGATTGCCGTGCCGGAACTGATGCGGCTGCTGACGGACGAACACGACCTGCCGGCGGAAGAAGCGTTTCGTATCACGCGTGAGTGCCTGAGCTACACGAACCATACGTTGCTGCCGGAGGCGCTTGAACGCTGGCCACTCAAGCTGTTTCAGAAAATACTGCCGCGACATCTGCAATTGATCGACTTCATCGACCGGCAATTCATGGCATCGCCGGAAGTCAGTACCAAAGGCGTCAATGCGCACGAGTTGACGACAGTCGACTACGACAACGGCGGCTCGATTCGCATGGGCAACCTGGCTTTTATCGGCAGCCACTGCGTGAACGGCGTTTCCGCGCTGCATACCGAGCTGATGAAAAAGACGGTGTTCAAGGGTCTGCACTCTGTGTATCCGGAGCGCATCGTGAACCTGACCAACGGCGTGACGCCGCGGCGCTGGCTGCATAACTGTAACCATCACCTGCGTGACCTGTTGAACGAGACGATCGGTGACGCGTGGGTAGCCGATCTCGGCAAGATAGAAGCGCTAGCCGTGTTTGCGGATGACAGCTCGTTTCGAACGCGCTTTGCGGTTGCCAAGCGAAAGAACAAGGTGCATCTGGCAAACGAAATTCAGAAACGCTCAGGGCCAGCGGTGAGCCCCGATGCGATGTTCGATGTGCACATAAAACGAATTCACGAATACAAGCGTCAGCTTCTGAATGCATTGCATACCGTTGCGCATTACCAGGCCATCAAAGCGGATCCCAACGCGGACTGGCTGCCGGTCGTCAAGCTTTTCGGCGGCAAGGCGGCACCGAGCTACACGATGGCCAAGCTGATCATCAAGCTGATCAACGACATTGCAACTGTCGTGAACAACGATGCTGCAGTTGGCGAACGGCTGAAAGTCGTCTACATGTCCGACTACAACGTTTCTCGCGCGGAAGTCATTATTCCGGCCGCAGATCTTTCGGAGCAGATATCGACGGCCGGGATGGAAGCATCCGGCACGGGAAACATGAAGCTCGCGCTGAATGGGGCGCTGACGATCGGCACGCTGGATGGGGCAAACATCGAGATTCGTGATCGCGTAGGCCACGACAACATGTTCATCTTCGGGCTGACGGCAGAAGGCGTCGAAGAAAAGCGCCGGCAAGGATACACGCCCCGCGAGTTAGTGGAGGGCAATCCGCGTCTGAAGGCAGTACTCGAAGCAATCCTGGGCGGAGCTTTTTCGCCCGATCAGCCGGACCGCTTCGCGCCGCTGGTAAACAACCTTTATGAAAGCGACTACTTCATGAATACGGTGGATTTCGAACCGTATTGCGCGGCGCAGGCGACGGCAGTAGAGGCGTATCAGGACAGCGCGCGGTGGTGGCGCGCTGCGGTACTGAATACAGCGCGCGTAGGCTGGTTTTCCTCCGACCGCACTATTCGCGAATACGATGAGAAGGTATGGCGCACACGCTCAGAGTAAGATCGCGGCAGGCGCCATGAGTCTTGGAGCGAGCCGACTCGCCTGCCTCGTATTGATTGCCATGCTGACGTCCTGTGCTGATCGGCCCTCGGGCGAGATGCAGAACGCCGAGGGCACTGCGGGCGAGATGTCGATCTCCGAACCAGTCGACGCGGATTGCATGCTCCCCGAGCCTCGGGAGATCTTCCTGGAAGAGGACGGCGTGCTTCAGGTGTGGTCGTTCACGTTGGAGGACGTTCACTCCCGTCCTGTGCTCCCCGATGACTCGGGCCTGCTCGATTATCGGGCAGCGATCCGCGCGGATGGCGCAGACGTGCGGCGCCCGGTGTCTGACGCGCTTCTCGCTCGAACGCCGGCTGAGGCTGAGATCTCGGCCAACGAGAATTACAACATCGATCTGGCCTTCAGCGGCGAAGTGGGCTCGATTGATCCAATTACCTGTCTGGATGCCCTGCTCTTTGCTGAGCAGAACGCTCGTATCTCCCAGTTAGACCGCCCGACCGAGTTCCTGGCGTCCGTGTTGCGCAGTGATGTCCCTGGGGCGAAGGAAGTGATCGTCGTGTTTGGGGCTGGCGACGAGATGTTTCCGCCGAAATCAGTTTATGGCTTCGAGATCGTCGACGAGTACTTGGCGCGAGGTTGGCGCTTCTGGTATGCGTTGCACAACCATACCCTGCAAGAGAATGGTGGGTTGCTGGCCTTGGGTACACCAGTGCCCAGCACGTCGGATGTCCAACTCGTTCGGAGCCTGGCTCAGGAGAAGGGGCTCGAGAGCGTGCGTGTGACGAACGGCTTCTACACCTTTAACGCGACTGTTGATGAGCTTTCCGAGTTCCGCGCTCGTTAATTGTCCACACTTGGATATATGCTGCTCAAAGAAATGTTAGAGCACAACGATAGCGTTATGCCGCCTGATACAGCGCTGCATTGGCCGCCGGACGTATCGGTCACGCGGCTTGCAGTCGTAACCCGCGCGTCGGATACTGGCGCCAGTGAGCTAAGGCGTCAGGCAGCAATCCTAAGTGTTCGAGACACCGGTACAGGACGGGTGTGCTTTTTGCGAGTATCTGTCGGGTTCGGAACCTTGTGTCTTCGTGACACGAGGCAGGCAGGTCTCGACGTTCATGAACCGGGCTCAGTACGAGCGCGGTGCCGTACTTCTGGTGCCAAATCGCCATTTGGAAACAATCCTTGATTTGGATGAAGAGTTGATGCGGGACTTGTATGCCGAAGCGCAACGACTCGCTTTCGGGATGATTGACGCCTTCGGCGCTGTAGGTCTCAATATGTTCCAGAATAATGGTATTCGGGCTGGTCAAACTATTTCTCACTATCACGTTCATCTGGTGCCGCGCTACGCCAATAGCGACTCAAGACGCATTTTTCGCGAAGAGGATTATCCACATGCCTCCAGGGATGAGCTTGAAGTGCGGGCGGCTGAACTACGGACCGTACTGTCAGGTGCTGCCGCCTGACAAGTCGCTGCACCGCCCGGCGCACGTATCTGTCACGCGGTTTGCATACGCAACCCGCGCACCAGATTCTGGCGCCACTGAGCTGGATCGTCAGGCTGCGAGCCATGAGCGCAATCGAGAAGGACTTAGCTATGCCACTGATCGAGCACAATCCGAGCGGAGCGTTCCCGCCATATAAGGCATATAGCCACGCTGTCGAGGTTCGCGGCGATTCTCGCGTTCTCTTCATCAGTGGGCTCAATGGCTACAGACAAGACGGAACGACCATGCCGGAGTCGTTCGAGGACCAGGCCGATCTCATCTGGAAACACATACAGTCGGTTCTTGCCTCCGCGGGCATGGAACTGAGCAATATCGTTTCGCTGCGAACCTATCTATCAGATCCCAGGTACGACGAGCCGAACGTTTCCATGCGCGTCAAGTACATGGGCAGTCACAGGCCCGCTTCCACGGTTGTTTGCTGCCAGTTGCTCGACCCGAAGTGGAAGCTGGAGATTGAAGCGGTTGCGGCCACGTGAGTTCGCAGCGCGTTTCCCCGCTCGGCTGAGCTTAAACGTTATGCGGCGGCGGGGGTTTGATTTCAATCATGTCATCTTCTGAGGCATTCAGCATATGCCCGCTGGCGCACGACGACGTGGCGCTGATGCAAGCCCTGTTAACCACTTTCGGCGAGGTCTTCGATGAGGTGGAGACTTATAGCGGCGCCCGGCCCGGCGCGGCCTATCTCGAACGCCTGCTCGGCAGCGATTATTTCATTGCGCTCGCCGCGTTGAAGAGCGGGGTGGTCGTGGGCGGCCTCGCAGCCTATGAGCTGCGGAAGTTCGAGCAGGAACGCAGCGAGATCTATATCTATGATCTGGCTGTCGCAGCGGCACACCGGCGCGAGGGGATTGCGACGGCGCTGATTCGGGAATTGAAGGAGATCGCGGCAGCGCGCGGGGCCTACGTTATCTACGTGCAGGCCGATCTCGGCGATGCGCCTGCCATAGCTCTCTACACGAAACTGGGAATACGCGAAGGTGTCCTGCACTTCGATATCGCGGTCAAGCAATAGCTGAGCTTTATCGTTATCCACTCCAGGAGGAAGCGGGCAGTTTGTGTTCAGTGATGCTTCCCGGCCTCGTCCTTTACGTCATTGGCTCAATCCGCGGGTGCCCGGAGTGCGGGAACTCAGGCGACAAATACAGCAATTAATTTGAACGGCCGGGGGTGGAAGGCACCGGGTTGATGCCCAGGTGCCTGTAAAGGTCGGCCATCAGCCACGCCGGGCCAATCAGCAGGAATTGCAGATCCTTGAAGAACGACGGCTTCTTGCCCTCGATTTCGTGGCCGATGAACTGGCCGATCCAGGCGACGATGAAAATACCTGCGAACAGCTGCCACAGTGGAAACGTCGATGCCGCATCGAGCCAGTAAATGATGCTGAACATCACGAGTGCCGCCAGGGCCATGCCGGCTGCAAGCGCTGGCGCCAGTATCAGGTAGTAGATAACTGCGAGCGCCATCAACAGAGTTGCCCAGTTGGCCCACGGACTGATCGCTGCATTCTCCGGCACCGGTATCAGCCATACGAGTCCAAGCACGCTGAACAGTATCGCCGGGACGCAAATCCAGTGTATTGCCTTATTGGTCGGGTGGCGGTGACTGTCGCTGTATTCCTCCAGCCACTGGCGCATCGTTCGCATCGTCGTACCTCCCGGGACAATGTCGAAACATTAGCGCCGGACGGCGTGACACGCAAGGCGCGCACAAAAGCATCACGGCAACGCCGCACACGGCCGTCGAAATCACGTCCGTAACGCAACTTGCAAACGCAACCCATGAGCCAGATACTCGCGCCATTGAGCCGGGAAGCGCCCCCAATCGCGAACATGGATGGTATGACAGTCGTTGCACGGGACCCGACAGATGCCGACGCCGTCTGGATAACCGAGGTCTGGGATAGCAAGTCAAGCCACGAAGCATCGCTTTCCCTGGCTTCCGTGCGGGACGCAATCAGCCGCGGCAGACCGCTGATAGCCGGATTCGGGGAACGGTTCGAAACGGAACCGGTCGGCGGATACGGTCTTCCAGGCTGAGGCACAATCGGATCAGGATTCGCCACGTCATGAACTCGACCCCGGTCCCTTGCGACCTCCGCAGCGAGCGGCTCTACTTTCGCCCGTGGCAAAAAGCCGACGCCGTGCTTCTGCTTCCGGTGCTCGAGGCCAACGTAGACCACCTGGGTGAATGGATTCCCGCCCACGTTTCGGCCCCGGCGCCACTCGACGAACTCGAGTTGCGTCTCGCCGGGTTTGCGGACGATTTTCAGGCAGGACGCAACTGGCGCTTCGGGATCTTTTCCGCCGATCGTAGCGCCGTGCTCGGTGAGGTCAGTCTGTTTCCAAGATCCGCGGAAGGGCGCGTCGACTTCGCGTCGGCAGATCGCCTCGAGATCGGATACTGGCTCCGACGCGACGTGACCGGGCGGGGCTATGCCACTGAAGCGACACGTGCGGTGCTCGGGTTCGCGATAGCGATGCCGCGAATAAGTACAATCGAGATACATTGTGATCCGGGAAATACTGCCAGCGCAGCCGTTCCGCGGCGCCTGGGGTTTCGCCTCGTCCGCTCAGGTTCAGAGCCGGGTTCGACACTTTCGCAGGGCGAAGCCGGTATGCTGTGGGCCTATGACCTGCGCAGCGGTTGACCGGTAGCACCTTGTAGGAGCCCGCCATTGCGGGCGACATCGACAGCCATTATCGGAAGCGTTGGTCGCCCGCAATGGCGGGCTCCTACAGCGCTTCGTCCCCCACATTGCAGAACAGCCGGAACGGCTGCAGAATCAGAGCCCTCCAAACTGCGGCTCGACTTCTGACGAGGCCGCGCCAGCAATTCACCCTGAACGCACCAGTATCACTCCCGCCAACGGTGGCAGCGTCAGCACGATGCTCCGGCTCCGTCCATGCCATCCTACCGCTTCACTTGCAATTTCTCCCGGGTTGTACAGGTTGCTTCCTCCGTACTTCGCGAGATCGGAGTTCATGATCTCGACGTAGTCGCCTTCATCCGGCACTCCGACGCGGTAGTCGTGTCGCACGACAGGCGTGAAATTCATCACGACGACCGCCTTTTGCTCCGACGCACGGCGTAGAAACGCGAAGACCGACATGGCGCTGTTGTCGCCGTCCAGCCATTCGAACCCCCGGGAGTCGCAGTCCCACCAGGCAAGCGCCGGATAGTTCTGTTGCAGCTGGTTCAGGTCGGCAAGCAGCGCCGTGATA
>Ga0268386_10004078_pt1 | contig 10722 bp, 6 predicted proteins | sample RVTome_15_FD_200260 | JGI IMG/M metagenome (GOLD analysis project Ga0268386, IMG submission 200260) | Soil microbial communities from uranium-contaminated site in the Upper Colorado River Basin, Wyoming, United States - RVT150D86... ... | reverse complement strand
GACCTTCTCCGGCCCCATCTCGCGGGCCTTCTCCGGAGCCATCTCCTTGATCCTGGGTCCGGCCTGCGCGATGCGCTGTCCCATCCCCGCTTGCCGTTCGGCGTGCTCCGCGGAGAGCGCGCGCGCCTCTTCGTCGCGCTGCTTGCGTTCCTGCCGCGACCGCCGGGGCTGGCGATCGGCCGAGGCCGGCTCGGCTCCGGGGGACTGGCGCAACGAGATCGCCGACACGCCGGCGAACCCGACGAGGGCCAGGATCAGGAACATCTGGACGAGCCGCCAGATCCGGTTCGCGGCGTCCTCGATCGAGGCGTAGCGCTGGTCGATCTGGACGACGGCGTACGGAGCGACCGCCCCGTCGATCTCCAGCGGGACGTACGTTTGGTAGAGCTTCTCTGCCGACCCCTCGAGCCCGTCCACGGGGGGAACCCTCAGCCCCGTCGCGGTGCTCACGGTCTCGCCTGCGGAGGCCCGCGTGATCTCGGCGTTGCCGCGCGCGAAGAACTCGTCGACCTTGTCCCGTTGCGCGGTCGAGAAGATGAGGTCTCCGCCCGCCTTCCAGATCCGGAGGCGGACAACCCGGTGATCCGAAAGGATCCCGGCCTGAACCGAGATCAGGATGTCCCGGTACGGCGTGCCCATGATGTCCAGGGTCAAGAGGTCGGGGGTCAGCTCGGTGAACAGGAACGCCTCGGTGAACTGCTCCGCTCTGGTCTCGGCCGTCGCCTCGGCGTCCTCGATCCCGGTCCCGGACAGCATGAACGACATCGCGAGGAGGCCGGACAGGAGCACGCCCACGCCCAGGAGCACGAAGCGGCTCTTCTTCCCCACGAGGCGGCGACGGCGCTCGCTCATGGGGACGCCCAAAGGATGACCGGCCCGACGACCGCCGGAGGAGCTGCCGGATACCGACGCATCTATCGAGTTTCGGCCGTCCGCTCAGAAGTCTTGAACACGTGGAACAGGAGAAGGAGGGACGGCGCGAGCACGGCTCCCCCCGCCGTGAAGCCGATCGCCACCACCCGAACGGTCGCCTCAGGCGCGGCTGCCGCCTCCGCGGTCACGTTCGGGACCACCAGAAATGGCCACTGGGCGGCCCCTCAGGCCCACAGGACGGCCCCGACGACGATCGCGGCGGCGAGCCGGGCCAGCCGGCTGGCACCGGCGGCGCCTGGAGGATGGAAGGCGCCCGGCGCACAGGACGAGGAAATCGACGCTCGTTCCGAGAGCGAGCGACTCAGCCGCGCTCGTGCTGACGACGGCTGAATCGGCGAGCCAGCCCCGTTGAAGTCAGGAGCACGCCAACTGCGGGGGGGATCGCGATCGGGACACCGTCGCCATCAGGTCCGTTGCAAGGCGGTCCTGGAGGGTCGTGAGGCGGCCCCGGTGGATCGTCGGGTGGCCCAGGCGGATCGCACGGCGGACCGGGATGCTCATCGCTCGGGGACGGCGTCTCGGTCGGGGACGGCGTCTCGGTCGGGGACGGCGTCTCGGTCGGGGACGGCGTCTCGGTCGGGGACGGCGTCTCGGTCGGGGACGGCGTCTCGGTCGGCGGGGGAGGCGTTGTTGCCTCCGGCGTAGGTCGTGGCTCGGGAGGTGGACTCGGCTCGTCCGAAGGCGCGGGAGGTGTTGTTGTGTCCGGGGTAGGTCGAGGCTCGGGAGGCGGACTCGGCTCGCCGGACGGCTCGGAAGACGGCGGTACGCCGCCGCCGGTTACGAGCTCGCCGAGGATGGCCATCAGGGTTGCGGCGGTCTTCGGTTGGAGTGACGGCAGCAACGGTGCGAGGGTCCGCGCGATCTCCGCATCCAAGGCGGAGACGTCGGCTCCCAAATCCATGGCGAATGCGCGCTCGGTGATCAGGATCCGCGCAAGCTCGGCGACCTCCGCGGGACTCGCAGTGGAGGAGCGTTCCACGAGCACCTCCAGCGAGCTCCAGGCTGCCGAGAGGTGCTCACGGGCCTCCCCAGTCGCCGTCGGGCCGCGGCCAGCGCCGACCGCGACGACGGCGATGGCCAGCACGACGATCGACGCCGCAACGGCTCCCTGAAGTCGCTCGAGCCATCGCCGTTCCCCGTCCGGTCCGCCTATCGTCCCCACCCCCTGGCCGGTTGGTGCCTCGGGCCCGAGAGGCCAGATCCGGTCGTCAGGCGTCCCAGCAAGCGCGAAGCCGAGCTCCTTGATCCCCGCCCCCTCCTCGACGACTGCGTCGGCCGCCGTCAGTACCTCAGCCGGTGCGCTCGTATCGGTCCAGACGAGCAGGATGACCTTCGACGATGGAGAGGAGGTGCGGATGGAAGGGATGATGGAAACGTTGCCGTCGATGGCCGCGTTCTCATGAACGACGACGACGTCGGGCCGGTGTTGCTCGACCGCCGATGCGGTGTCGTGCGCCGTCGTGGATTCGGCGACGATACGATAGCCCGACTCTTCCAGAAGGAACCGAACGAGGTTGCGCTCGAGCGCGCGTCGATCCGCGATGACGGCGGACGGCTGCGCGGTTTGTCGTTTCATGATCTGTTCACCGGCTTCGATCGGGACAACTTGTATAGACGTTTACGCGCGTTGAAACAGCCACCTATCCGGCCTAGTTACTTCGGGCGTAAGCACGACGTCGTAGCACGCCGTAGTGTCGGCCGTTCGACCTCGGTTGAACTCGGCCGGCCCGGGACCCGAAGCGCGTTGCCCGTCCCGGACGGTCCTGTGGGGACTGCCGAAACGGGATCCGCGCGGACGCCTGGCGCCGTGGAAGCATGATCCTCGGATCACCCACGGTCGCAAGCCCGTGCGTGGAAGCCGCAACGCCGCGGAGGCGGCTAGGTCCGCGACTCCGCGCGATCCTGCGGCAGGTACCCCTCCGAAACGGCGTCCAGAACAAGGCTGCACGCCTCAGGGAATGACCGAGCGGTCGCGATCTCGCGCCCTTGGTACAGAACCACCGTCTGATTCCCTGGCCCTTCGGAGAAGTGGAAATCCATGATGTTCATGTCGAGAAATCTGACGATAATCCGGCCACGCTTCGATAGGGCAGGTGGTGGATTCCGAATCCCCTCGATAGGCCTACTGCCAAGTCCGGATGCCCTTCCCATCCGCACCCCGATGCCTGTTCGACCACATGCCGGATCAGGGAGAGGGCCGCTGCCCGCCGTCCGGACGGGACCGCCAGAGCCGCACGCAGCGTTGATCCGTGGAGACGAGCGGACTCGAACCGCCGACCCCTTGCTTGCAAACCAGAACCGCATTGATTCTCGGACCAGGGGAAAGATCGTGGATGCGAGCACCCCTGATGAGTGGTGCCTCCAGGGATGGCCGGCGGCTCTGACCGCCTACCATTGACCCATGAGGCGGACCGCAACCGCAGTGACCGTGCTCGCCGTGATGGCGGGGGCCTGCGTATCGGACCCCAGGCCGGAGGCGCCGCGCTCGCCGGCAGCACCCACCGGGGAACTGCGCCACGTCGTGTTCGACACGGATCTGGCCTTCGACGACATCATGGCGCTGCTCTATCTCCTCCAGCGCGACGACGTCGTCATCGATGCGGTGACGATCACGGGCACCGGCGAGGCACACTGCGACCCCGGCGTCCAGAACGCGCTCGGCCTGCTCGCGCTCGGTGGCGTCAAGGACACGCCGGTTGCGTGCGGACGCGAGACGCCGCTCCAGGGGTCCAACGCGTTCCCGGACGAGTGGCGGGTCGCCGTCGACGACCTTTCCATGCTGGATCTCCCGGACGTCGACCGTGTCGCGGACCCGCGCAGCGCCACGCAGCTCCTGCTCGACACGCTCGACGGCGACGCGACCCTGATTACCCTCGGGCCGCTCACCAACGTCGCCGAGGCGCTCCGGGCCGATCCCGGGCTCGCCTCCCGTGTCCCCGAGTTCGTCGCGATGGCTGGAGCGATCGACGTTCCCGGCAACACCCCCAACGGGGTCGCCGAATACAACGTGTGGGTCGACCCGCTTGCCGCGAAGGAGGTGTTCGAGGGGATGGAGGTGACCCTCGTGCCGCTCGACGCCACGGACGACGTGCCGTTCACGTCGTTCTTCGCCGACACGCTCGAGGCGCACCGTACGAGCCCGGAGGCCGAGGCAGCGCACGCGATCATCCTCGCGAACCGGGAGATCTTCCTCAGTCCCGGCTACTCGTTCTGGGACACACTCGCCACCGCGCTCGTGTTCCGGCCCGAACTCGCCACCTTCGACGAGGCCCGCGTCGTGGTCACGGCTTCAGAGGACGCCGGCGCCGGATGGATCGATCGCTGGGACGAGGGCGCGTCCGTTCGGTTCGCCGCCTCGGTCCCCGATCCGCTCGCGTTCGAACGCGAGTACCTATCCGTGCTCAGCGGAGAAGAGGTCACGCAGGTCCGGCCCGATCCGACGGTGACGATCACCTTCGACGGGGAACACTGCACGATCGAGCCTCGGCTGCTATCCGTCGGGAGCCAGGTCGTCGCGTACGTCGACGAACGAGGCGCCGTCGAGGGCGGCGTGCTCCTCGAGCTCAACAAGCCGCTGACCTACCAGGAACTGCGGGACATCGTGGGCCCCGACGGGTCGATCCTGCCCGAGGGCACGGAGGAACCGAAGGGTCTGCGGTTCCTCGCGTTCGTCGAAGACCTTGCCGAGGCCGAGACGCGTCCATCGGTGGTCGTGGGGATGTGTTCGTCCAGCCGCGGAGGGGAGCCCCCCTTCCGCGTGTGGCTCTCGGCGCCGGTCGAAGTCGCGCCTTAGCCGCTGCGGGAGATTCGGGCGTCGCGTTCGTGGTCTTGATCGAACGGTGCGCGAACCGGGGCGACACGGTCTTTGGTCCCGCTGCAGTCGCGTCTGACAGCCGGGAGGACGCGGGATCCGCCGCTCACCTCAACACGCTGGTGGACCGTCTCGACGATCGCCGTGTACGTGGGGTACGCGATGGTGATCGCTGGTCTGTTCCTGGGCCTGCTCGCGTTCCTGGGGTTCCGACACTCCAGGTGTGCCATGCCCCTTCAAGGAGCCACTGTACGGACGATGTCATAGACATTGGCCGAACGCGTCATCTGCAGCGTGAGTCATTGGGTAGGCAGGCCTCTCCAGGCCCGCCGACCCAATCTTCCTGAGTAGGGGAAGAGTGATCAACGAAGGGCACGCTGATCACCGCGGCGCCGGACGCGGATGAACGCTCGGATCCGCGATCCGCGTCGCAGCCGATCGCCCGTCGTGGGATCTACCCGCGGAAGTCGGGGCGATCGAGGATTCGAAGCCAGCTCCCATCGGACTGCCGGCGGGCAACCTGGGCCCTAGCCCCCGCCTCATCGCTCGCGCGCGTCGCCGTCAGCGCCAGATCGCCGATGCGAAGAGTTGGCAGAGGCTCTTCCGGCTTGAACTCGATCTTCTGGGCGATCAGGCCCTCGTAGACCGCACGGATCGCCTCCCGCCCCACCGTCGTCCTCCCCGGCGGGAAGGCCAGGACCGAATCCGGCTCGTACAGCGCCGCGACGCCCTCCGCGTTGCCGGCCTTGATCTGCTCGACGAGGAGCCGGGTTATGTCCTCGGGCTCATCGGCTCGTTGGTCGCTCATCGCGCTACTCCTCTCCTTTGTGTCCACCGCCCCGGACTGCTGACCCAGCTCGAGCACGATCCTCCCCGGCCCGTGCACGCCCTCGTCATGCCGGAAGGCTGCCTGTACCCGCGAACCAATCTCGAAAGGGCGGCGCCCTCCTTAGTCCCGAGAAGTCGCCGCGCTCACGGATGGCGGTCGCCGCGCCGACCATCGCGTCGACCGCGACCCAGGTGAGACCACCGCCGACGCTCACGCGCCGGGCACCCGCCTCGACGATCTCGGTCATCGACATGCCCGGCAGCGCGAGCACGTTCACCGGCCGGGAGACCGCCTGACAGACGGCCTGGACCTCTTCCCGGGTCCGCAGGCCGGGCGCGTACAGGACGTCGGCCCCCGCGGCCTCGTACGCCTGGAGGCGAGCGATCGTGTCGTCGAGATCCGGGTGGCCGCGGATGTGGTTCTCCGCGCGCGCGGTCAGCATGAAGGGGAACGGGAGCGCGTGCGCCGCCTCGGCGGCGGCCGCGATCCGCTCGGCGGCGTGGCCCTTGTCGTACAGGTGGCCGCTGGGGTCCCAATCCTCGATCGAGCCTCCGACGGCGCCGGCCTCCTCCGCCACCCGGACGATCGCCCTGGCCGGGCGCTCCGAAGTGGCGCCGTAGCCGTTCTCCAGATCGACGGAGACCGGGAGGTCGGTCGCCTGCGTCAAGCCGAACACGTGGGAAACGACCTCGTCGAGCGTCACGTTGCCGTCGAGCCGGCCCAGCGTGAAGGCGAAGCCCGAGCTGGTTGTGGCCAGTGCCTCGAATCCCATGGCCTCGAGGATCCGGGCGGACCCGGCGTCCCACGGGTTGGGGACCAAGAACGGTGGGCCTTCGTGCAGGGCTCGGAACGCCGCCGCCCTCTCCACCTGGGACCTCATCGCTGCACCTCCAGTACGACCTTGCCCTGCTTGCCGGGTGTCATGACGCGTTCGAACGCCTTCACCGCGTTGGCAAGTGGGAACACGGAGTCGATCGCGGGGCGCACGGCTTCCTCGTCGACGAGGCGAGCCAGCTCGACGAGCTGCTCGCGGTCCGGCTCCACGACGAAGTAGGTCGCCTGGACGCCCTCCGGGGGCTCCTCGGCCACCGACACGATCCGGCCGCCTTCTCGCAAGATCGACCTCGAGCGCACCAGGGCGTCGCCGCCCACGGTGTCGAACACGAGATCCACTGGCCCGACGACGTCCTCGAACCTCGTCCCGGCGCGGTCCATGACTTCATGCGCACCGAACTCCCTCGCCGCCTCGACCCCAGCACCCGTTGCCGTGGCGATGACGTGGGCACCGCGCCAGCGGGCGAGCTGGCAGGCGATGTGCCCGACCCCACCGGCGGCGCCGTGGATCAACACGCGCTGTCCCTCCTCCAGCGCGCCGTGGAGGAACAGCCCCTGCCAGGCGGTGAGCCCGGCCAACGGTAGCGCGGCGCTCTCCACGTGCCCGAGCGAAAGCGGTTTGGGCGCGAGGCAGACGGCCGGCACCACGGTGAAGTCCGCGGCGGCACCGTCGCGGTCGAAGGGGGTGAGCGCGAACACGGCGTCGCCCACGTTCGGCGCCTCGTCGTCCGGGCCCGCCGCGGCCACGACCCCGGACAGCTCGTAGGACGGGATGGCCGGCAGGCGGTCGACCGGCCACTCGAGCTCGCCCCGGGTGATCGCCGCGGCGTGGACCCGAACGAGGACCTCGCCCGAGGCGGGTCGAGAGATCTCGATCTCCTCAACGACCAGGTTGGCCGGTCCCCCGGGTGCATGCAGGCGGACCACCCGTCTGGCGGGAGGGAGGCGTGGCGCCGAGGTGCTCATGAGGTCTCCTCCTCGCTCACGGGAAACATTACCAGAATGTATCTTCCTAGGAAGGTATACTCCATCCATGAGCGATGACTTTGGCGACCACATCGACGCGATCCTGGCCCAGTGGCGGCGCGAGCGCCCCGACCTCGATCTCGCCCCCATGGCGATCCTCGGACGAATGTTCCGGGCGACGGCGCTGGCCGACGCGGCCCTCGCCCCGCCGCTGGTCGCGCTTGGTCTACAGCCCGGGTGGACAGACCTGCTCGCCGCGCTCCGGCGGGCAGGGCGCCCCTACGAGTTGAACCCGACGGACCTGGTGCGCGCGACGATGCTGACCTCCGGCGGGATCACGAAGCGCCTGGATCGGCTGGCCGAGGCCGGCCTGGTGCAGCGTAGGCCCGATCCGAGCGATCGCCGGGGCACCCTGGTCCGGCTGACCCACAAGGGCAAGGTAGCCATCGAAAGGGCCATGCCGGCCCACCTCGCCAACCAGGAGCGCCTCCTCCTGTCACTCACGCTGAGCGAGCGCCGCACGCTCGAGCGCCTTCTCGGGACGCTTCTGGCCGGTCTCGAGCGATCCACATCCGGCGCGAACGGCGTCAGGACGGTCGCCGCCGAAAGCGCATGAGTCAGAAGTCCAACGGGAAGGTGCTCTCATCCTTGCGCATGAGTCAATCTCCTCCCGGAACGATCAAGCGAGCAACGCGATACGCGTAGTCATTAACCACATGGCCCGTGCGACGTACAGAACCGGGATCGCCGCTCCAGCCAGACTCCACGTATTTCCTGCTGGCGGAGACGAGCGGACTCGAACCGCCGACCCCCTGCTCGCAAAGCACCCCGGGCACAAGGCGTTGACCAGCCACTTTGCGATTCACGCAGGTCGACGCGGTGACCCAGGGGAGGTGGAGAGACTGCGCGCCACCTATGGAGGGCTGACCCGATACACATTGGGTACACGGCCGGTAAACGGCTCTGGCCTCGACGGGTCTGCAAGGTTCGGACCGCCATCCCTACAATCCTGGCGTCCACCGACGCGGGGAGCGCCTTTGGCCGGTGACGTCTTCGGGCGCGAGTCCGAGCTCGCGATCATCCATCGCTTCTTGGACTCGATCCCGACCGGCCCGAGCGCCCTGCTCCTCTCCGGTGATGCCGGCATCGGAAAGACCACCGTGTGGAGGGAAGGCCTGGCGGGTGCCCTGCAACGGCGCTACCTCACGCTCTCATGCCGCCCGGTCGAGGCGGAGACGCGCCTGTCGTACGCCGCCCTCGGTGACCTCCTCGAGCCCGTCCTCGAGGAGGCACTCCCCACTGTGCCGGAGCCGCAGCGCCGGGCCCTCGAGGTGGCCCTCTTACGGTCCCCGAGTTCGGGCGCCCGCGCCGACCAGCGGGCCGTTTCCCTGGCCGTGCTCGGATGCCTACGGTCGGTTGCCTCCACCTCCCCCGTCGTCGTGGCCATCGATGACGTCCAGTGGATGGACCTCCCCTCGGCCCGGGTGCTCCAGTTCGTCGGGCGGCGCCTGAAGGACGAGCCGGTCGGTTTGATGATGGCCGCTCGAGGCGCCCGTTCCGATGACGACCCCCTCGGCGTCGTGTCGGCGTTCGCCGAGGATCGTGTGCACGCCGTCCACGTCGGACCGCTGTCGCAGGACGCCATCGAACGGGTGCTCCGGGACAAGGTGGGTGAGGGGTTCCTACGAACCACCCTCCTCAGGCTTCACGAGATGTCGGGAGGCAATCCCTTCTTCGCCCAGGAGATCGGACTGGCGCTCCTTCGCCGTGGAGGTGAAGTGGCGGCCGGCGAACAGCCTCCGATCCCCGACCGCCTTCAGGAACTCATCGAGGACCGCCTGAAGGGGCTACCTGCGAAGACCGTCGAAGCCCTCGAGGTCGTCTCAGCCCTGTCGACACCGACGCTGGATGCCATCGCTGCCGCGACCGATCCTTCCGAGGTCGACCGTCGCTTGGATCCGGCGCTCGAGCACGGCGTCGTCGAGGTCGTCGGCGACCGCCTTCGGTTCACCCACCCGCTCCTTGCTTCCGCCGTCTATCAGAGGATCCCGCTGGCCCGGCGTCGCGCGCTGCACGCGCGGCTCGCGACGATCGTCCGCGATCCGGAGGAACGAGCCCGCCACCTGGCCCTGTCGGCCGAGGGCCCGGACGTCGCCGTCGCCGCCGCCCTGGAGGAGGCCGCCGCACTGGCCTTCTCCCGGGGAGCGCCGCAATCCGCAGCCGAGCTGTGGGAGATGGCCCGCCGAGCTACGCCGGACGATCGAGGCGAGGACTTCGTGCGTCGGACCCACCAGGCGGGCGTGGCTCACCACGAGTGCGGGGACACCTCGCTGGCGCGGAGCGTCCTCGAGCAAGCGGTGGATCTCTCGATGGCCGGGCCGGCTCGGGCCCGCGTGCTGCTGAGCCTGGGGATGGGCATTGCCGAGAACGAAGGGTGGCGGGCGGCCTGGGCCGTGTTCGAGGCTGCTCGGGGCGAGGCGGGGGACGATCTCGCGCTGAGGGCACGGATCGAGCAGAACCTCGGGTACGCCTGGGTGTTCAGGGGAGACCTCGGGGCATCGGAACGGCACGCTCGCGCGGCGCTGCAGCTGGCCGAGGAGCTGCAGGAACCACGGGTGATGGCCGAGGCGTCTACGGCGTATCCCTTCGTCGAGTTCCTCCTCGGACGCGGGGTCGATCAGGAGCTGCTCGATCGCGGGATCGCCCTGGAAGGGCACATGGAGGGCGAATTCAAATCCCATGTCCTGCGCGCGAGCTTCACCGTGGCTCAGCTCCTCAAGTTCACCGATCGTCTGGACGAGGCCCGCCGGACGTTCACCGAACTCCTGGGTGATGCCGCGGTGCACGGCGTTGAGACCCCGATCCCGCAGATCCGGTACCACCTCGCCGAGCTGGAGTGCCGGGCGGGCAACTGGGATGCAGCCATGGAGCACGCCCGGGAGAGCAGGGCGGCCGCCCAGCGGCAAGCCATGGGGGCGTGGAGGTTGTCGGAGGGCTACTTCGCGGTGGGCCTGGTTGAGGCCCATCTGGGGCGGGCGGACCCGGCGAGGCTCGAGGCCCTCGAAGGGCTGCGGGTCGCCGAGGCGGCCGGCGAGATCCTCCTCCTGATCCAGAACCTGTCGGTCCTGGGGTTCCTCGAGCTCTCCCTGGGCCGACCCGCCGAGGCCGATGCATATCTGTCCAGGGCCGTCGAGCTCGAGCGAGCGATGGGCGTTCGGGAGCCCGCGTACTTCCGGGTCGTCCCGGACGAGGTCGAGGCGCTGGTGGCGCTCGGGCGGCTCGACGAGGCCGAGGCGCTCCTGGCGCCCTTCGAGGAGGCCGGCCGGAGCCTCGACCGGGCATGGGCCAT
>Ga0268386_10004077_pt1 | contig 10722 bp, 11 predicted proteins | sample RVTome_15_FD_200260 | JGI IMG/M metagenome (GOLD analysis project Ga0268386, IMG submission 200260) | Soil microbial communities from uranium-contaminated site in the Upper Colorado River Basin, Wyoming, United States - RVT150D86... ... | reverse complement strand
CAAAGGCCTCGTCGCACCCCTGGTCACGTCGCTCGAGGCCGAAGGCTGGTCAATCTGGTGGGACCCGGAGATCACCCCGGGCGAAGAATTCGACTCGCTGATCTCGCGCGAGCTCGAGCGTGCGAGGTCGCTCGTGGTCGTCTGGACACCGAGCTCCGTCGATTCGCGCTGGGTACGCGGCGAAGCACGCGATGCCGCGGATCGAGGCGTGCTCATGCCCGTCCGGTTCCAGAACGCCAAGCTGCCGATCGACTTCCGCGCGGTCCACACGATCGACCTCGATCAATGGGGAGGCGACTCCCAGGGTGCCGCCTTCCGCGGTCTGTGCCGCGCGCTCGAGGGCAAGCTCGGCGCTCCCAAGCCCGCAGCGTCCGCCCAGCCGGCGGCCCGGCGCCCGGTGTTCGGCATCTGCGTGCTGCCCTTCGCCAACATGAGCGGCGATCCGGAGCAGGAGTATTTCTCCGACGGGATTACCGAGGACATCATCACGGACCTGAGCAAGGTCTCGGCGCTGTCGATCGTTTCGCGCAACACCGCGTTCTCGCTCAAGGGCAAGAACCTGGAAATGGCGCAGGTCGCACGCCAGACCAAGGCCACGCACGTGCTCGAGGGCAGCGTCCGCAAGGCCGGCAATCGCGTGCGCATCACCGCGCAGCTCATCGACGCCGCCAACGATGCGCATGTGTGGGCGGATCGATACGACCGCGACCTGAACGACATCTTCGCGCTGCAGGACGAGATTTCGAAGGCCATCGTCGCCGCACTGAGACTCAGCCTGCTGCCGGCGGAGAAGCGCGCCCTCGAGCAACGCTCAACCAACAACGCGGAAGCGTACAAGCTGTTCCTGATGGCGCGGCAGTTCAGCGTGATGGGGAACGAGCGGCACCAGGCGTCCGTGGTTCGCATCTGCCAGCGCGCGGTCGAGCTCGATCCCAATTACGCGCGGGCCTGGGCGGCCATGGCGCTGGCGCAGCGGGAGATGTTCGCGCGCAGTGCGTCCGACGACGACGGAATGCGCGCGGCACAACGCGCGCTGGCGCTCGATCCGAACCTGGCCGACGCGCACGCGGCGCTCGGCAGCGTCCTGGAAGGCCGTGCGGAATTCGACCAGGGTCTCAGGCATTGTGAAGCCGCACTGCGGCTCGACCCGCAATCGTACGAAGGCAACCGCATCGCGGCGCTGTGTTCGCTGGGTCTGCGCAGGTTCGATGACGGCATCCGCTATTTCGAGACCGCGGCGTCGGTGATCGAGACCGAGTTCTATGCCGCCTGCATGGCGGTGCAGTGCTATCGCGGCAAGGGCGATGCCGTCGGGGAGCAGAACGCAGCACGACGCGCGGTGGTCCGAGTGGAGAAGGTCATCGCCGCGGAACCGGACCACGGACGGGCGCTCGGGCTGGGGGTCGCCGCGCTCGCCAGCATGGGTGAAGCGGAACGCGCCCGGGAGTGGATCGCCCGGGGCCGCCTGGTCGATCCGGACAACGTCAACCTGCACATCAACTTCGCCTGCGCGCTGGTGCGTCTCGGGGATTTCGAGGGCGCGATCGACCTGGTGGAAGCGGTGGTCGACCGGTCGTCCGAGGGATCCCTGCTCTGGCTCGAAACGGACAATGATTTCGATCCGCTGCGCGGCCACGATCGATTCAAGGCGATGATCGAGCGCACGCGGGCACGCGTCGCCGCCGAAGCATCGCGGGCGGGCGCGGCTGCCGCCGGCGCCTGATCGCGAAGTGCTGGATCCGGGATGCGAGCCCGGCCCCCGGCGCTTCAGCGAGATCGAAGCTCCTCGAGGATTCTGGCGTCCACCCAACACACCTCGCCGGCCGTCGTGTCTTCCCAGGTGGCACCCCAGCGCCGGGAGAAGAACAGGTACTTGCCGTCGGGCGTGACCATGGGACAGAACTCGTGCTGGTCGCTGTTGATCCGTGCACCGAGGTTGATGGGCTCGCCCCACCGTCCGCCCTCCTGCCGGAACGAGACGATGGGCCATTGGAAGGGGATAAAACACCACGGCTGGTCCCTTGACCGCAACGGGCCTACGCTTCCCCGTCGAGTTGTGAATCGTCAGCTCGCCTGAATTGACCAGGTGCAGGTGTCCCGCGCTTTCCTCGGTCTCCTAAGCGTGGCTACCGCATAGCAGCCCGGTGTGGAAGACCCAGGCTTCCATCGAGAACCGCTGGAAGAGCGCGTCGAGGCGGTCGATCGCCATGCGAGACGAGTAGGTAACAAAAATGGACGGAATGTAACGTAACGTACCACGTCGGTCCGTATCGTTTCATCCGTGCAATTTGCACGGTGCTTAACGCAGTCTAAGGAGAACGAACATGACAACAAACGCAGGGAAGGCCCAGACCTCGGTGGTCCTGGTCCACGGCGGCTTCGTGGATGGGTCAGGCTGGGAAGATGTGTACAAGTCCCTCAGGAAGGACGGCTACCAGGTCAGCATCGTCCAGAATTCGACGATCTCTCTCGAGGACGACGTGGCGGCAACCAGGCGCGTCCTGGACGTCCAGGAAGGTCCGGTCGTCCTGGTGGGTCATTCGTACGGTGGTGTCGTCATCACCGAAGCCGGCAACCATCCGAAGGTGGCGGTACTCGTGTACATCGCGGCCTTCGCCCCGGACGCAGGCGAATCCGTGGCGTCGCTGATCAAGGACCCGCCGCCCGGCGCGGCGGTGCCGCCGATCGTGCCCGCGGGGGAAGGCTACCTCGGGCTCGACAAGGCGAAATTCCGCGACTCGTTTGCGGCCGATGTGAGCGCGGACAAGGCGGCGTTCATGGCGGACTCGCAGGTGCCATGGGGCCTCGCGGCACTCAACGGGTCGGTCACGAAACCGGCCTGGAAGTCGAAGCCGAGCTGGTACCTGGTCGCGACGGAGGATCGAATGATTCCACCCCCCGCGCAGCAACTCATGTCCAGACGTGCGGGCGCGAAAGTCGTCGAGGTCCCGGGAAGCCACGCGATATACGTGTCGAAGGCCAGGGTCGTGGCCGACCTGATCGAAACGGCGGCCAGGTCCGTGAACGGGTCTGCGAACTGAGCGTCGGGCAGTTGAGGAAGGGCCGGGCGACCGGCCCTTCTTTTTGGCGCGGCGTTCAGGCCGCCGTCAATCGTGTCGATAGTCGCCGGGCTCCTGGATGGAGCGTGCCTCACTCCGGGTCAGACTTCACGCTGCCAAGGATCCGCCAGCCGATTTTGCCGATGGCGACTTCCCAGTCGTCGAAATAGCACCTCGCCCGGCAGGCCCTCGGCCTCGGTTCGCACCGTCACGGTTAGGACCGTCGGACGGCTAGACTGCGCGGGGGGTAGCCGCCTTGGTCGAGCATCGCCTGCATCGCTTCGAGCACGCCTCACCGATCGGCCGGTGGAGCGTCACCGTCTGTACGCCCGATCCGCGCCTGGCCGACGTGGTCGCGACCATGTGGTACGGCGAGGGCCACGTCGCCTACCAGCGCGACCGCATCCTGCCCTCCGGCCAGAGCCAGCTCCTCATCAACCTCGGGCCGCCGCAGTACCGGATCGAGCCCGGGCCGCCGGAGCGGCGCGTGCCCTTCGTCGACGTGTGGTACTCGGGGCTGCACCAGGGACCGATCGACACCGAGGCACCGCACGGCAACGCGTTGCTCGGCGTCGCTTTCTCGGCGCGCGGCGCCTATCCCTGGCTCGGACCGCAGCTCGAAGGGCTCGCGGACCGCATCGTCGCGCTCGCCGATGCGCTGGGCGACGGCGTACTCGCGCTGCGCGAGCGGCTGCTCAACACGCCGTCCACGGCCGAGCGCTTCACCGTCGTCGAGCAGTGGCTGATCGCGCGGCTGTCGCCGCGCCAGGCGGTGCACCCGGCGGTGCGCTGGGCGGTGGACCGCATCGCCGCGAGCGGTGGAAAGGTGCCGGTCGCGCGACTCGCGACGCAGACCGGCTACACCCGCAAGCACCTGGCCGCGCTCTTCATGCATCAGGTCGGGATGACGCCCAAGGCGCTGTGCCGGATCCACCGCTTCCGCGGCGCGCTCGCGCTGCTCGACGGTTCGACACAGGTGCCGTGGGCCGCGCTCGCCGACCAGTGCGGGTACTACGACCAGTCGCACCTGATCAACGAGTTCCGCTCGTTCAGCGGGCTGTCGCCGGCGGAGCTCGTGCGGCAGACACGCCCCGATCCGCAGAGCGTCGTCCTCCGCTGAAAAATAGCTCCGAGCCATTTTCCGGGTTACTTTTTTCCAAGACCGGCGACCCGCGGCGCGGGCACGCTGGCGCCACAGTGAAGCATCAAGGGGAGATCGAGATGCCTGAAGTGAACTACCTCGCCGTCCTCGCGGCGGCCGTCGCCACCTTCCTGCTCGGCGGGCTCTGGTACTCGCCCGCGCTCTTCGGCAAGGCGTGGCAGCGCGAAGCCGGCGTGAGCGACGAGCGTATGAAGAGCTCGAACATGGCGATGATCTTCGGCCTCTCGTTCGTGCTGGCGCTGATCGCAGCGTGGGTGTTCGCGCTCTTCCTCGGGCCGCGCCCGCCGGTGTCGCTGGGTCTGGGCGCCGGTTTCTCGGCCGGGCTCTGCTGGGTCGCGGCGAGCTTCGGGATCAACTACCTGTTCGAGCGGCGCAGCTTCAAGCTCTGGCTGATCAACGGCGCCTATCACACGCTGCAGTTCACGATCATCGGGCTCATTCTCGCGCTGTGGCACTGAGCGGGACCGCTCACGGGTAACGCGATGAAAGTCGAACGCAAGGCCGAGCACGCGGTCAGCGACGAGACCTGCAAGGCCGCCACCGGCCGCACGCTCGCCGAGTGGCACGCGATGATCGACGGCCGAGGCGGTATCGAGCTCGGCCGCCGCAAGATCGGCGACTGGCTCGCCGGCGAGCTGAAACTCGACCCGTGGTGGAGCACCACGATCACGCACGAGTACGAGCTCGCCCGCGGCGCCGTCGAGAAGGACGGCAAGCCGAAGGGCTACACGATCTGCGCGACCAAGAGCGTCCAGGCGGACCCCGCGACCTGCTACGGCGCGTTCGCGACCGCCGCGGCGCTCGATCGCTGGTTCGGCGCCCGGCACGACGCGAAGATCGAGGAGGGCGGCCACTGGCGCAACGCCGACGGCAACCAGGCCACCGTCCGCAAGGCGACGCCCGGCAAGACGATCCGCCTCACCTGGGAGGACCCCGGGCTCACCATGCCGACGCCGGTCGAGATCAAGTTCGCGCCGAGCGGGGCGAAGACCACCGTGATGGTGACGATCGAGCGGCTGCAGACCCGCGCCGAGGCGGACGGCTACCGGCGTGCCTGGGGCGAGGCATTGGAGCGTCTGAAACAGACGCTCGAGTGAGGCCGAGCACCGTGGCACTCACGGGGACGGGTCTTTCAGGACTTCACAAACGTAGCTACACTGTGGCACATGAAGGACTCTGTCGTTCGTGCCCGTATCGATTCGGAGCTCAAGGCGAGCGCGGCCCGGGTGCTGGCGGCGTGCGGCCTCGAGCCCAGCGATGCGATCCGGCTGTTTCTGCAGCAGGTGGTGGCCCACCAGGGCATTCCGTTCGACATCCGCAGCGCCGAGCGCGAGCCGTCGATCGCCGAGTTGCGGGCGCTGAAGCGTCGGTCGCAGGAACGTGATCACCGGATCGCCAACTCGGTCGACGTGTCGCAGGGCCAGATGCTGCTGCTTCGCCCGGAGCGACTCCGCGGCGCCAGAGTTCGCTGGTCGAAGGCTAACCTCGTGTGACCGACCCGTCCCGCACGCTGCAGGCGGCTGAGCTCACTCCTGAAGAGATCGAGCGGATCCTGCGAGTGTGCGGACCGCACGCCCTGCTCGTGGGCGGACAGGCCCTCGCCACCTGGGCTGTGTACTACGGAATCCGGCCGGTCGGCGAACTCTCCCGCGCCGTGACCATGGACGTTGACTTCATCGGGAGGAGCAGCACCGCCGAGGCTTTGCAGCGATCGCTCGGTCGGCCGTGGAAGCTGCGCAAGGGCACGCTCGACGACGCCGGCGGACAGGTGGCAAAGGTATATGCGACGGTGCCCGGGGAAGGCATCAAGCAGGTCGATTTCCTGTCCGGGATCGTCGGCATCGACACCGAGGGTCTGCGCAAGCGCGCCACGGAGATCACCCTGGCGGACGGAGTCGCAGTCCATCTCCTTCACCCGCTCGACGTGCTCGAGAACCGGTTGCGCAACCTCGATGCCGTCGCCTCCAAGCGGAACGCAATCGGCGTCGCGCAGGCCCGCCTGGCCGTGAGCGTGGTGCGGGCGTTCATCGAAGGCCACATGGACGCGGGCGGCGATCCGCGCACGCTTCGTCAGGCCGTGAAGCGCGTCGAGAAGCTCGCGCTCGATACCCGGCTCTCCCGAGTCGCGTTCACCTACGACATCGACGTGCTGAGTGCGATTCCCGTGGAGCGCGTTGCCTATCCACGCTTTCACGAGCAGCAGTGGCCGAAGCTCCTGGCGCGGCTCGAGCGCAAGCGCGAGAAATTCGTCGCCTTGCGGAGACGGCGCAGGGGCAAATTGACCGCAGTGCGCAGGCCTGCGGTTGGGTCGACGACGCGTCCAGCGAAATAATGGACGCCCATGGTGCAGAATCGTCTGATGAGAAACTGGCCTGTTCTTGCCCTGGTTACCGCCACGCTCTGCCCGGCGGCTTACGCTGCGCCGAAATGGGCGATCGTCATCCACGGCGGCGCGGGCGTGATCGAGCGCACGGAGCTGACCTCGGAGCAGGAGGCGGCCTACCGCGAAGCGCTCGCGCGGGCGATCGGCCCCGGCATCGACGTTCTGAAGAGCGGAGGCCCGGCACTCGATGCCGTTGAAGCAGCGATGGTCCTCATGGAAGACGATCCGATGTTCAACGCCGGCCGTGGTGCGGTGTTCACGGCGGAAGGCCGCAACGAGCTCGACGCCGCGATCATGGACGGCCGAACGCTCGCCGCCGGAGCGGTCGCCGGCGCGACGCGCACCCGGCATCCGATATCGCTCGCCCGGCGCGTGATGCAGAAGTCACCGCACGTGATGATGGTCGGCGCCGGAGCCGACGCCTTCTCACGCGAGCAAGGGTTGGAGCAGGTCGAGCCCGGCTGGTTCCACACCGAACGTCGCTGGCAGGAACTCGAGACTTATCTCAAGAAGCAGGGCCTGGCGATTCCCGCCCGGCCGGCCGGCATCACTGCAGATCCTGCGAAGGACCTCGTTCAGGGCGAAGGCAAGCGGGGCACGGTCGGTGTCGTCGCCCTGGACTCGAACGGCAACGTTGCTGCCGGCACGTCGACCGGCGGGATGACTGGCAAGCGTTGGGGCCGGGTGGGGGACTCGCCGATCATCGGTGCCGGCACGTACGCATCGAACGGCTCGTGCGCGGTATCGGCGACGGGGACGGGCGAATACTTCATCCGCCTCACCGTCGCTCGCGAGATCTGTTCGCTGGTCGAGTATCGGCGCATGGACCTGCAGGCGGCGGCCGACGAGGTGATTCAGAAGAGACTCACCGCGCTCGGGGGCGAGGGCGGCGTCATCGCGCTCACGCCGGACGGGAAGATGGCGTGGAGTTTCAACACTTCGGGCATGTACCGGGCGCGCGCCGCAGACGGGCAGGCAGTGCAGGTCGGTATCTACAAGGACGAGCGCTGAACCCGGAACGCCTGCAGCTATCGCAGCGCGGCTCGGATGCGCCGCGCGCGGACCACATATATCGCGATTGCGACGAGGCCGCCGATGAGCGTGATGCCGGCCGGAAGCTCGCCCGGCCGCGCTTCGCGGAGCTGAAGCACGAGCGCGAGGGCCCACCCCACGCAGATGGCGGCGATGCAAAAGCGCGCCAGGTCGAATCGCAACAGCAACAGCACAAACGTCGCGGAATGGAACGCCGCGATTCCGACAAACAGCAGCCATTCCAGCGGGTGCGTTCGGCCCCGTGGGAACTGGTCGATCGCGACTGCAATCGCCATGATCGCGAGCGGTCCGAGGACGAGCGCGATCAACACGAGTTCCGCTGGCCAGCCGGGCGCATCCGCCTGGTACGCCGTGATGCGGGATCGACCTTTGTGGAGCAGCCACTGGACCAGCAGCAACAGCAGGTGTCCGACGAGGCCGGCCACGATCAGGAACGGCACGAACGCCATCGGCGGCGGGTGGCCGCCACCCATCGCGACCAGTGCAACGCAGCCGAGCAAGATCAGGCTCGCCCAGGTCAGGTGTGCGACCCGGAACGGCCGCGACAGCAATCGAGCCAGTCGTGCCTCCATCTGCGTCAGGTCAGCCCGGCGTCCCGCACCACGGCCAGCGGCCGAGGTTACACGATGCGAGGGGGTAAACCCATGGGCATTGCGCTCTTCGCGACACTGCTGCTGGCGTGCCTGTCGGTCGCGCATGCCGAATCGCACGCAACGATCGAGGCCATGCACCCTGCCGCTGACGCGACACTCGGCCGCAACGGAACGTTTTACGTCCTGATCGCGTATCAAAGCGACGAACCGGTCTCGCTCTGGGCGCGTCCATACCTCGACGGCAAGGAAGTGACACAGGCGATGTCGAACGCCTCCGCCCGGCGCGAGGGCGCCAGCGAGGCGCTCGGATGGTTCGCGCTCACGGAGCCCGGGTACGTGGACGAGATCCGCATCCGCGCCGGGGGCGGTGATCCCTATCGCGAATGGGAACTCGCGCGCGTGGACGTGCAGCTTCGATGGACCGCAGCACAGGTCCCCGATGAAGCGACGCCGCAATGGGTGAAGGAGCTGCAAGCGGCCGACGACGCACGCACGCGCGCCGATGCCGAGCGACGAGCGAGCGAACCGCTGTCCCGCCGCGACGTCGCGTTCATGAACGGATTCATGCTGTTCATGCTCGCGCTCGGCCTGGGCGGCGTGATCGTGCCGGTGTGGAGCGCATGGAAATGGCGGGGCGGCTGGCGGATCGCGGCGCTCGTGCCCGCAGGCGCGCTCGCGTTCGTCGCGCTGCGCATCGTGTTCGATACGGCCCGCGACCCCACCTCGCACAATCTATGGCCGTTCGAGATCATCACCTTCGGCGGCGGGGCGCTCGTCGCGATCGGCGTGCTGAGCCTCGCACGCCGGATCGCCGGCGTGCGAGCCTGATCACATTCATCGCTGTGCCACGGGCTGACCGACCTGCTGCTCGACATGGGCGCGCGCCACTTAGGCGGCTAGTCGTCCAGCCCGAGGGCACACTCCAACTCGTAAAGCGGGACTACGCGCTCCCCACCATCGCTCGCGTGCCGGGCGGCCCGGCGGACGACGAACCGGGCCTCGAGGACCTGGATCCGCTCTTCCAGCGCCTGGTTGACGTAGAAAGACTTGCTGCGGCCGGTGAGCCGCGCGAGCCGCCCGAGCCGGGCATCAAGCTTCTTGTCGAGGCGGATGGAAGGGAAGAGCGACACGGTGAACTCCAAATTTCACTCGCAGTATCCATGAGTAATATGTCATGGGCACGACAAGCGTTGCCGCGAATTTCTGTCGCCGACCGGATACAGCTCGTCTCAGCAAGTCCCTCGACCTCCCCAGGCCGTTGCGCTAAAAGCACGTGACCTGCCTCGAACCGGGCTCGTCTCATGCGCATTCTCGCCGTCAACTGCGGCAGCTCCTCGATCAAGAGCGCGCTGATCGACAGCGCGAACGGTGCGCGGCTTCTCGACCTTCGCCTCACCGGCATCGGCGAGCCGGCGGCCGTCCTGCGGGTCGACGGCGTCGATCGGGCGCTCCCGGCCTGTCAGGACATCGCGGCGGCGGCCTCGGCGTTGCTCGAGGAGGTGCGGAGCCGACTGGAAGGCGGCCTCACCATCGATGCCGTCGTGCATCGGCTCGTTCACGGCGGGGAACGCTTTCGCACCCCGATGCTCGTCGACGAGCGCATGACCGGGGAGCTCGAGGGTCTCGGCCGCCTCGCGCCCTTGCACAATCCGCCGGCGCTGGCGGCGCTGCAACGCGCGCGCGAGTCCTTTCCCGGCGTCCCGCACGTCGCGGTGTTCGATACCGCGTTCCACGGCACCTTGCCGAGGCGGGCGCGCGAGTACGCGCTGCCCGAAGCCATCCGCACGGGCTACGGCGCCCGCCGGTATGGCTTCCACGGCCTCAGCCACGCGCACGTGATGACCGAGGTCGCGGAGCGGCTCGCGACGGCGCCGCAGTCGCTGCGGATCGTGTCGTGCCATCTCGGCAACGGCGCGAGCGTCGCCGCCATCGAGTACGGCCGCAGCGTCGAGACCAGCATGGGGATGACGCCGCTCGAGGGACTCGTGATGGGCACCCGCGCGGGCGACGTCGATCCCGGACTCCTGGTCGAGCTGCTGCGCGACCGGGATCGAGCCGGGCTTGACCGGCTGCTCAACCAGGAATCGGGCCTCGTGGGGCTTACGGGCACGCAGGACATGCGCGATATCGAGGAACGCGCCGCGCACGGCGATGAAGACTGCCGGCTCGCGATCGGCGTCTACGCGCACCGGGTCCGCAAGTACATCGGCGCCTACGCGGCCACGATGGGAGGCGTGGATGCGATCGCTTTCACCGGCGGCGTGGGCGAGAACAGCGCGCTCGTGCGCCACCGCTGCCTGCAGCGGCTCGAGTTCCTGGGCGCGGTGCTCGACGAGGATCGCAACCGCGACACGCGCGTCGACGGTGCCGAGGCCGCGGTGATCATCTCGAGCGAGCTGTCACGCGTGCGGCTCTTCGTCGTGCGCGCGGATGAGGAGCGGACCATGGCGACGCAGGCCGCGGCGCTCCTGG
>Ga0268386_10004076_pt1 | contig 10724 bp, 6 predicted proteins | sample RVTome_15_FD_200260 | JGI IMG/M metagenome (GOLD analysis project Ga0268386, IMG submission 200260) | Soil microbial communities from uranium-contaminated site in the Upper Colorado River Basin, Wyoming, United States - RVT150D86... ... | reverse complement strand
CTGCGCGCGCAACGATCGAATCCCCCGCGAAGGTTTTAGCGGGGGTAGTTCGACTTACGATGTCTAATCGTATCTTGGCAAGATAGCCATACCAGTTCGCGTCATAACGCGCCTGCATTGCTTCGTAAAGCGCTCTTGCTTCAGCGAGTTTGCCTGCCTTTTCAGAGTCGCGCGCGGCCCAATAGCCGGCGCGTCCACGATTATCAGTGTTCCGATCAGCATAAAACGCGAGATGCTCGGTAAGCATTCGCGATGACTCGGCGTAGTTCCTGGCCTCGTGTGCTTGCCATGCAAGATCAAACTGCGCCTGTGCCACTTCGATCGAATTTGAGAATCCGTTGACAGCGGCGCGTAAGAAATAAGAAGCATCGGCCTGGTTCTTTGCCTCTCGCGCTATTTGACCCACCGCAACGAACGCTTTTGGAGTGAAGTTGCTGCCGGGAAACTTCCGCCGCATTTCTTCGGCAGTCGCTCGTGCCTGCTCCCACTGCCTGGCGCGAGCGTAGGTTTGCGCAAGATAGAAAAGCGCTTCAGCGCGGGTTTCGCCCGCAGATGTGAGAATGGCGCTCAGCGCTGCGACGGCGTCTGCCGTTTTTCTCAAACTGTGCGCAGCGATGCCGCGGCGAAGTTGGTTTTCAGTTGTGGCGGTTGCGGGAAACTTTGCGAACGCGTCGGCGTAGGCAGTCAGAGCGTCAGTAAATTTCTTTGCTGAGTACAAACGATCTGCGCGTGTGATTGCTTCTTCGGCTGTTGCCGGCGATACGTTTGACCCGAGCTTTGTTATGGTGGTTGCGGCCTCACCACTTTCAGATGACTCGGGAGCAAAGTAATAGAGTCGTCGATAGGATGCCAATGCGCGATTCTGATCTGAGGCCTGCTCGTAAGATTTAGCAGTTGCCAGCAAAGCAGCAGCGTCGTTGGCCTGTGCGAGGTCTTTTAGAAGAAGAGGAACCGCCGCGGCATCTCCACTCTTCATCATCAGATCCGCCGCTCGAAGCGCCGCGTCACGAGCACGCAGCGATGCCGGGTGGTCCTGCAGCAACTGCTGATAAACAGCGCGCGCTTCCTGAGTCTTTCCTGCTTGTTCGAGCGCGCTTGCTCGCATGGAAAGAGCATAGTCCGCAACTGAGGTGTGCTCGCTAACCAGGTTTGTATCAAGTAGCGAAGCTGCTCCAGCGAAATCTCTGGCGTTGAGTTTGATTCTTGAGCGCAGCATCCGAGCCAGGGCTGCGGCTTTCGTGCGTGGAAACTGATTCTCGATCGCGACAACAACGTCCTCAGCAGGCAGCACGTCATTGCGCGTCATGCCGCGAAGATTGTCGAGGGCTTTCTGTTCGGCAGCAGTTTGCGGGCGCGTGACACAGCTCGCGCTCATCAAGTAGGGAAGAGAGGCTAATCCGAGTAGCGAAACGCCGAGAGATAGCAGCAGTAAGCGATGTTTACCCCATGCATTTTCCATATATCATTTGACATCATCGGGGCATTAGCCCGACCGTCAGGGAGGGCTGATTGGTTTAGCGGCGCAAAAAGACAGAACCCTTCCTCACGGTCGGGCTAATGCCCCGATGATGTCAAATGATACATGACAAATGACTGGGGCCTGCCTCCCAAACGACTTAGTGTCGGCCTACGCGTTAACCGTTGCTCCCGGATAATTAGAGCCAAGTTTTGAAACGTCACCCTCAGCAAGGGTGTTCACTAATTCTCCATGGAAATAATCGTATCGAGAAGCAACTTCCGCTTTGACACGCTTGTCATACATCTCGCGAGAGCGATCAATGTATTCACGCAAACGATCGTACAAGTCGTGTTCGGATCGTCCTTCAGCAACCTTCTGCTCGTTGTACAACTTAATCTCCGAGATCAGCAACCGCGCAAAACGACGGGCGTCGTTGTGTAAACGCCGCTCTTCCTCGCCTGAAACTTCTACGGGCAACTCTGCATCCTGACCATAACGTCGCCGAGGTTGTGCCGCAGGTGTTGCTTCCGCGGGCGAAGAACTCCATTCCGAAGGTTCTTCGGCCAGACCGGCTGCTTCCGTTGGGGAGTCTTCAAAAATGCCGGCTGCTTCATCGGTGGGAACAGCTTCGATGAGTGATTCGGGTCCAGTCGGAGCAGGCTGATAACTTTCAATAGTCTCCGCTCCGGAGAAGTAGGGTTCCGCTGGGCTCGAGGGCGTCTCTACGTATTCGCTGGCCGGCTCGTATGAAGGCTGTGCCTCTTCACCTGGCGCAACCGTCTCTTCAGTTGCCTTTTTCGGAACTGCACGAGAAACCGACAAGAGTTCGACCGCCATACCTGAAACGGCCACTAGTGTTTCAAGTGCCTCGAGGTTGATCGATTCTGAGTCAAGTCCTGCCGAGTCAGCATAAAGAACAGCTACGGCTCGCCCGCGCACGGTAAGCGGGATCGCGACGATTCTTTGCGCAGGCTCTTCACCGAGCCGGTTCAGTAACAGATGATCTTCTGAGTGCGAGCCGGGTCCACCACTCCAAGTGGCCAGGCCCTTCGCCGCGCTACCGACAACAGTGTCAGAAGCCAGCGACAATGAGATCTGTTGAATAGCGGCGTCGCCCACGGTTCCTTCGAAACCACGACCACGCCAGCCACTTGCCTGATCGCCTTTAATAACAAAGAAAGCAACTCGGGGCGCAAATGAAGAGGCGCGGTTTATGAGGACTTTGAGAATGTCGGCCTGCGATTTCTGCTCGTTTATCTCCGTAATGGCCGACTTCACTATGGCCATGTCGCTGGAAGCCTTAGCCCGTGAAGACTCGGACGCAGCCAGCTCGATACCGCGTTCGTGAGCAGCGTGCAAATGCTCCGTGATGGAAGCCACCAAACTGCCTTCCATCTGCACATCCGCCTGGCGGTCAAGAAAAGTCGAAAGCGACTCGTTGAGTAGGCTCTGCAGGGTAGTTATCTCTTGTTTGACCGCACTCAGGCGACTTTCGAGATAACTCTCAATCTCCCGCCGCAAACTATCTTCCAGATGTCCGTTGACCACAGCTCGCTCCTCCGTATCGTCTTGTTGTTTTGATGAACCTCAAGGTCTTCAGGTAGGGATTTCTAACCCAAGGTTGATTAAATGCAATGGAGAGCCTCGCAGGGGCCGCAAGAACTCTGGTGTGATTATGAACGGCTGGTATTCAGCTAGTCAAGAAATCGTTTTTACCGGAGGCCCACTCCGGGCAAGAGTTAGATTCTTTTCGTCAAAGCGGTTGGTCTGGTAATCTTAGCAATTGGCCATAGCAGCCGACTCCAAGTATGCCCCCTACCATACTTATTGCGGAAGACTACGACGATAACCGCGAGCTCCTTCGAGTGCTCCTGGCGGGCGCAAACTACGATGTTCGCGAGGCCAGAAACGGGCAGGAGTGTCTGGATTTGGCGTGCGAAAACCCTCCCGATCTGATTATGGTTGACCTTTCCATGCCGGAGTTGGATGGCTGGGAAGTGTTCAAGGCGCTCAAAGCGAACTCTCTGACAGCCCATATTCCGTGCGTTGCGGTCACGGCACACACCGACCGAGATCGCGTTCGAGCCTTACAATCCGGGTTCAGTGATTTTGTAGGAAAGCCGTTTCGGACGGAAGAGTTGCTGTTGACGGTTAAGCGGTTGGTATCGAAATAGGTCCAATGCCTTTTGAGACGTTTTATAGGGGTGGCACTCTGGCCACCCCTACAAGACCAAAGCGGCGTCAAGTCGCCGCACTCCCAAAGTGACGCTCAGTCCTTTTTGTGCAAAGCCGTCCCTACAACTAATTCTCCGAGATTACAACCTGTTGAATCGTGGGCGGGAGGGCGTGGATCGTGCTTCGCGAAAAGCCTGCGTTGGCGAACATTCGCTCCAACTCAGAAAATGTGTAAGCGTCACCGGCTGGAGTGCTGGTCAACATCATCATGCTAAATCCTGCGGCGTCCGGCGGTGTAACACGATCTTCATTGGGAACAAACTCCAACGTCACCGCTCGACCGCCTTCTGCAAGCGCCGCTCTTACCTTTCGCAATAATGTTTCGCAAGTAGGCGGATCGAAGTGATGCAGGAAGTTAGTCAATAGGACCAGATCGTGGCCGGTGCCGAACTCGACATCGAAGGCGCTTCCTTCGATAGTGTGATATCTGTCTGACACGCCTGCCTTCTGCGCGTTCTCTTTGGCCACCTCGAGCACCGCCTTCCAGTCAAGCGCGGTGATTTCGGCTTGTTGATTTTGCGTAGCGAAGCCGATGCCGAACAAACCGTGACCGGCGGCGATATCCAGAATTCTGAGTTTTCTGTCGGCGTTTGTGTCGACAAGTTTTGCGATTAACTGAGCCGGCATTGCCATCATCGGCGCCATGGCGCGCGCGAAATTCACCCAAACCGGGTTATCCGGACCAATCGTGCCGTCGTTCTCCATGACTGTTCCGCCTTTACGCACGGCCTCGGCAATGTGCTTTGCGCCATCGGTCAGCATGGGAGAACACATGAACTCTGTTGCGTCGCCGACGTAAGCAGGAGAACGCTTATCGAGAAAAACCGCAGAGTCGAGGGTCAATGCAAAATGGTCGCCTTGTTTGGTGAGCATTTCCATGATCGTAAGGAAGTCACAGAGAATGCGCATACCCCTTTCGGAAGTCTGACAACGCTTCGCGAGTTCGGCCGCGGTTGTGTTGCCTTCGCCGATAGCGGTAAAGACTTCAAGCTCGATGCCGGCTTTTAGAGCTTCGGTGCGCTGATGCGCGTTGATTGTCTGGAAGAATAGTTGTGGTGAAGGTTGCTGGGCTGCGGAAGTTGACATGAAAAGATTCCTCTCTCTTTATGATCGGTGTTAACCGTGTAAACTGTTGCTCATCCTACCGAATCGGCTCACGCAAAACCATCTCAGCCACGGCTGCCGACATTTGCGCCGCCTGCGGATGACTGCGACGTAACCCAGCAACCTGCAGGAGCGCTTCGCCCGTTCTGGAAAACATCCGAAACAGGTCGCCTTCTTCTGCGCGAGTCTCGCTGACTATTTGCGACCAATCAGTGCCACTGGCCCATCGCACGGCAGCGCCTGCGGCAGAAAAATTCAACTCGGGTGCCGGCTCGAGGCCGTGTTTCCACTCTTCAGCAGAAACTTTGAAGCCAATGTCCTCGAAACGCGCTAACGACGTTACAACGTCGTCCTCCAACTCCAACTCGCCATAATCGCGGTCTTCATCAGCGGTCAACGCCGCCATAATCCCTGCCAACTGTTTTGGCTCGAGTGAATTGAACAAGCCATTCTCCAGGGCTTCACCTACCAACAAGGGCCGGTCGATATGCAGATCGGCCAACCAGCGTCCGCGTTCTGTGACTTTTTGCGCGTCGTAATCCAGATATCCAAACATGGCAAGCACTCTTGCTCGTTGCTCAAAGGGCAGCCAAACTTCTTCGCGGAGTGCTTCGATCCGCCGTGTTGCCCGTTCAAAGTCTTCAGCCGTCGTGTGTAGTTGCCAGACAACTTCGGTGCATCTCAGTTTGCGGTCGCCCTTGATGTGTTGCGGCAGAAGATTCTCGATGGAGTCGTCGATGATCTTCAACGCATCTGTCTCTTCGGTGAATGCGTCCCGCAATCGAGGCTCAGCGAGGGTGAGTTCTTTCCCGCGTTCACGAATCTCTTCAAACGCGCTCTCGATATCTTCTTCGCGCAGGCGATAGACAGGCGAATACACACGTCCGATTCGTTCCTGGGGGAAACTGGTGTTGGTGCCGTCTTCACGAAAGCCGCGGACGCTTCCGTCTCGTTTTTCGGTAACCATCACCAGCCTGCGACCAGCGCGACCAACGCCAACTACGCGCCCCGGTTTCACAACCTCGTTCAGCCAACGATGAAAGACTTCCGCGCGGGTTTGCGGTTTTGCTTCCTGTAAACGCGCCCGTGCCCCAAGAAGACGTTCCAGACCAAGCACGACCGAAATTGGTATCTCGCACTCTGCTTCTTTCAATGCCAGTCGGATCTTGTGCTCACTTTCTTCGCAACTCCTTTCGAGTTGAGCAATCTGACGGGCGGAGTCGCGATAGGCAAAGCTGCGCCCCGCAATTTCACGCACGGAGGCGAAACTGCCATAGGCGTCGAGCAGATTTAGTAGTGTTGTGTAGGTGGCGCGAAATTGGCTAATCAGAGGATCCGGAGGAGCTTTCAAGAGTTGTGCGATGCGTTGTGGATCTTGGTGTAGTCCAGGAGCAGCAACAACGAAGCCCACGTTGTCTCGACCACGACGACCGGCGCGCCCGGTCATCTGCTGAAGCTCCGAAGCAGATAACGGACGCCAACCATTGGCAGTTCGCGCGTCAGCACCGGTCAACACAACGCTGCGTGCGGGAAAGTCGACACCGGCGGCAACTGTAGCGGTGGCAAAGATCGCATCGAGGAGTCCTGCGCTCATCAGTTTTTCAATGACGAGCTTCCAGGCCGGAATGTGGCCCGCATGATGCGATGCAACACCACCGCGAATGATCGTGTCCCAGTGGCGATGACCACGTACTTCCGGATGTTGTTCGACAAACGTGCGCATGAAATCGCGCCGCGCTTCACGACGACTGTCGTCAGGATCACGGCGCGCGAGTGCTGCTTCTGACGCGGCCTGATCGCACCGGCGTCTCGTCGGCAAGAACACGATTGCCGGAAGCAAGTTGTAACTATCGAGCGCCGCCACCAACGTGGCTGACGGCATCTCAGGCATACGCAGTTTCGTTGTCACAACAGTTAGACCAAAGCAGTCGATAGGCACCGCATTCCAGGGAAGAGCATTTTAATAACGGTCTCTACGGCGCAAACGATCGCGTTCGCGATCCTCTTTTTCTCGTTCAATCATCTGGGCGATCTCGTGATTCAATTTGCCTGCCTCATTCAACAAAGGCAGTAACCGCTGATCCGGAAGCAGAACTGCGGAGCGCAAAGGCACGGGCCGCTTTCCCGGACCTGTAATCACTCCGCAGCGTACGCCTCGAACTTCTTCCAGCCAGAGAGCAAATTCATGTGCATTGCCGATGGTTGCGGACAACAGTAATAGTCGAATACGCGGCGGCGTAAGGATGATCGCTTCTTCCCAAACGTGTCCACGTTCTTCATCTGAAAGGTAGTGTGCTTCATCAAGCACGACCAAATCTGCGCTAACTTCATTTCCGCCTCGCAGGGAGTCGAAAAGCTGATTGCGGTAAATCTCAGTTGTGCCGACGAGCAGCGGAGCGTCGGAGTTCTCTTTTCTGTCGCCGGTGAGTATTCCTACTCGGTCAGCGCCAAACTCTTCGATAAACTCCTGGTATTTGGAATTGGTGAGTGCTTTCAATGGCGACGTGTACCAGGCGCGCCGCCCATTTTCCAGGAGCCGGCGGACCTCCTCACGCGCTATCCACGTCTTGCCGCTACCCGTAGGCGCGGTAACCAGCACATCTTCGTACTCCAAGGCTGCCAGTGCCTCGAGTTGAAATGGGTCGGCCTTGAAAGGTCGTGCGGGTGGGGTGCCAATCCCTTCGAGCAGTCTTTTTACTTCTCTGGACTGGGGAAGAACCCGCTTCGGCGGTTGATTATCCACGGTCTTGCGAGCGGTTCGCTCCTGTCCACGCCGGCCGCGGGCTTTCTGTCTGTCCCAACCTTTTCGGCTATTTCGACGCATCGGGGATTATTCTAACTTTGAGGTCGTGGCCTGCGAAGTGCTAAGGAGAAGCTGCGGAGTTACAATCTATCTCACAACGTCGAGAGCGTCCGGGGCGTCTAAAGGCACTGAACTAAAAAAAGCCGGAAGACGTTGTACAAGATTGCGGAATTTGAAGGATTTGCTTCATGACGGAATTGTTCGAAAAGTTTGAGGTTAATCGCGATCCCAGATGGGTATCACTATCACGGCTCATTGGAGCTTCGCTCGTCCTGCATCTCGTGTTTTTGTGGATGGCCATTTACGTTCCAGCCCTGCGCGACACAGTCAACATCGCCGCCTTGATTGCCAACACCGAATTTGTAGACAAAGAGTACGAGGCGACTCAAATTGCGGACGAGGTTCAGTTAGTTCAGTTAAGTGAGAAATTTCGTTATCCCGACGGCTATTTTGCTCTTGAAGCTCAGATCGCAGGTGAACTACCTGGACAGCCACCTCCCGCCGATCCATTCGCGCCGAGGATAATCTCGCAAGCAGGATCGGAAGGAAACGCAAATCCTGAAGCATCTCCTTCGCCAAGCCCTGAACCGAGTGCGTCGCCAACAGCGAGTCCTGCTCCATCGGCGTCTCCGTCTGAGACGATTGCTCAGGCGCAGGGGGCTTCAAACACGAACCAGAGCAGTACACAATTAACTCCCGAAGAAGCACAGAAGGAGCTCGAGAAAACCGCAGAGCAAAATAATGTGCCTTTGCCTGATGAGAATCAGATCAACAAGAAAGTGCTGAGAGATTTTGCTACCTACGCCAACGACTTGAAGAACCAGGGCAAGCTGGATTTGGACAAGCCTTTTGAAGTAGTTATCGAAGCGGAGTTGGACGAGAACGGAAAACTGAAGAATCCGCGATTCTCCAAGAAAGAAGGTGATGAGAATCTTGTGGATCTGTTTGGCAGAATGGTCGCGGCCTTGAACGACAGCGGATTTCTTACTTACCTACAGCCAATAAGCAAAGACAATCCGGGCGCCACGGTGAGGATCACAGTCAAGCAGGGAGAGCAGGAAGTGCTCGCGTCGGTCGAGTCTGAAGCCTCCTCACCGCAACGTGCTGAATCTCTCGCGAAGGCTCTCAACAGTTTGCTTTACTTCGGCGCCGGGTCGAGGGCAGGAAAAGATGAAGAAGTGTTGATGAAGAATACTAATGCGACTCCGGATGGCAAGAAGGTGGTGGTTAACTTCTCAATGCCACGGCAGAGCGTGGTGGACATGATCAAGAAGCAGATGGAACCCGGAGTTTGACCACGGATCCCCACGGATTAACACTGATTGGCCTTTTCGTTTTCCGATCCGTGTTAATTCGTGTGTATCCGTGGCCCTTTGCGCCTTTGCAGGAAACTTTGTTTAATTAATCACCTATCTCTCGGAGCAGTTTATCAGACATGAGTTTCGACAAATTTTTGACCAAAGTTTTCGGTAGCAGCAATCAGCGGTTCTTGAAATCCATCGTACCGCTGGTAGAAAAGATCAATTCACTCGAACCATCAATGCAGGCGCTTTCCGACGAGGACTTGCGCACGCGCACCGCCGGTTTCAAAGAGCAAGTGCAGCGCGCTGTTGGAAACCCGAACGACAAGAACGAACGAAAGCGACTGGAGAGGGCAGCTCTCGATGAGATTTTGCCCGAGGCATTCGCCATTGTTCGAGAAGCCAGCGTACGGACCACCGGAATGCGCCATTTCGATGTGCAATTAATCGGTGGCATCGTTCTCCATCAAGGCAAGATCGCGGAAATGCGCACCGGTGAAGGCAAGACTCTGGTTGCGACATTGCCCGCCTACTTAAACGCACTTACCGGTCGTGGCGGAGTCCACATTATTACTGTTAACGACTACCTGGCTTCGCGCGACGCAGAGTGGATGGGCCAGATACACCGGTTCCTTGGTCTGGAAGTCGGCTGCATCCAGAACGACATGGATGATTTCGAGCGCCAGGCCGCCTACGCTGCCGATATTACCTACGGAACCAACAACGAGTTTGGCTTCGACTACCTCCGCGACAATATGAAGTTTGACCTCGCCACCTGTGTTCAGCGTGGTCACTACTTCGCGATCGTCGACGAGGTTGATTCGATCCTGATCGATGAAGCTCGAACGCCGTTAATCATTTCGGGACCGTCAGACGAAGCCACTGACAAATACAAGAACGCCGACGCGATCATTCCCCATCTAAAAAAGGGTGAAGACATCGATGGGAAAAAGACCGGCGACTACGTCGTAGATGAAAAGGCACACACTGCGGTACTCACTGAAGAGGGCGTTGATAAAGCTGAACGGCTCCTGGGCGTGGGAAATCTTTACGATCCTTCAAACATGGAGCTGCTCCACTGCGTCGAACAGGCCTTGAAAGCCCACACGCTTTACAAACTGGACCATCAATATGTGGTCCAGGATGGCGAAGTCATCATTGTCGACGACTTTACGGGTCGCTTGATGAAAGGCCGCCGCTGGTCCGACGGATTGCACCAGGCCGTGGAAGCTAAAGAGGGCGTCGTGATCGAGAAGGAAAATCAAACCCTCGCGACGATCACTCTTCAGAACTATTTTCGACTTTACGAAAAGCTATCGGGCATGACCGGTACCGCTGAGACCGAAGCTGGAGAGTTTGCCTCAACTTACAAACTCGACGTCATCGTTATTCCGACGCACATGCCAATGATTCGTACCGACTCTTCGGACGTTATCTACCGCACGTTGCCAGAGAAATGGGATGCTGTGATCGAAGAGATCAGGGAGTGTCATTCGAAAGGGCAGCCGGCCCTGGTTGGTACGGTCTCCGTCGAGAACTCGGAACTAATTGCTCGTCGTCTGTTGAAAGATAAGGTTCCGCACAACGTGCTGAATGCTAAGTACCACGAACGTGAAGCTGAAATCGTTGCGCAGGCGGGCCGAAAGGGTTCAGTAACAATCGCTACCAACATGGCTGGCCGCGGTACTGACATTCTGTTGGGTGGCAATCCTGATTTCATGGCGCGCGAGTTTTTGAAGGAGGATGAAGTCGACCCGGACGAGGCGACGGAAGATCAATGGCGCGTCGCGTTCGCGAAAGCAAAGCGAATTGTTGAAGAAGA
>Ga0268386_10004075_pt1 | contig 10725 bp, 14 predicted proteins | sample RVTome_15_FD_200260 | JGI IMG/M metagenome (GOLD analysis project Ga0268386, IMG submission 200260) | Soil microbial communities from uranium-contaminated site in the Upper Colorado River Basin, Wyoming, United States - RVT150D86... ... | reverse complement strand
GCGTCACGAATCGCCGCCACCTCGGCGTGAGCGGTGGGGTCATAATCTTGCGCCTCGGTGTTGACACCCGTGCCCACCACTTGGCCGTCCAGGACGACAAGCGCACCGAACGGAGCCCGGCCCTGCTTGACATTGTCAACCGCGTGCCCGATCGCCTGCCGGAGGAACTCAGCACGGGCCTGGTCCTGCATCTTTGCCATGCACCCGACCGTAGATGCTCACATCGATGTGTAACTCAGGTGGGTGCTGGTCCCATGGCGATGCAGACACGATGACCCGGGCTGATCGGAGCGGCTGGACACGGCGGCCAACCACCTGCGCGCACCTGGAACCCAGGTCATGGTCAGCACGTCATACTGAGGTGATCATGCGTGGGCACCGGCTCCTCGTCGCCGCCGCGGTGGCGTTGATCCTCGCAGGATGCGCTTCTGGCAGCCGCTCGGGCGAATCGCTGAGCCGATCCTCAGACATCGAGGGCTTTCGCGCACATGACAGCAATTCGGGCGGAATGGACGCGATCGTGGCCGGCATCGTCGAGGTCGACCTGGACGCCGGGTGCATCTGGCTGTCTGATCCGGATGGCGCTCGATACCCGGTCGTGTGGCCGGTTGGCACAGCAACACAATCCGATCCGCTTCGAATCGTGCTCGCAGACGGCCAACTCGTGCAGGCCGGAGACCAAGTCGAGGGCGGCGGCGGATACATCGACGCCGACGCGGCGACGAGCGGCATGGGGCTGGAGCCGTTTCCTGGTGCATGTGTTCAGGTAGGCGAAGCCGCCGTGTTCAACGCCGGTTCGCCGATCAGTGTCAGCCCTGGAGTCGGATTGGACGTCGAAGAGACGCTGGTGAGCCGTTTCTCACCACCGGAGCCGATCGGGCTGGAGCTGATCGCCGTCAACCCCAATGCGCGCTCGGTGGCTGTCGTCGACTTCGTGACAGGCACCATGCACCGCTACGAGCCGGGCCAGTACGAAGCGCCGGTCGACATCATCGACGGGGCCAGCGGTGGGGGCGGATTCATCCACCTGTGGGCGAGTGGAACCGTCTCGACCTACTGGCCACTCGATTCCGAGCCGCTGGTGTACCGGCCTGATCCGCTGCGCGACGAGTCGGGCAGGGCATCCGCGCTTCAGGTGCTTCCGGCATCCGGCGGAGACCACACGTGGCTCGTCCAGCCCGGTTTCGATGAGGAGCCCACCTTGGTCGAACTGGTCAACGTCCTCGATTTTGGGCTTGTGCGGCAGATTTCGACCGCGATAGAAGGCTCCTGGAAACCGGCGGGAGCCACCGTCGAAGGCTTGATCCTTACCAGCGACCTCCCAGAACCCCGCACAAGCCTGGTGTCAACGAACGGAACCGTTGAGGCCGAGCTAGACGGCACGGCGTTGTCAGTCGGTTGGAACGGGGCTTCCATCCTGCGCCCGGACGGCTCCCTGATCGTCACCAACGCCAGTCTCGAAAGCCCGATTCAAGTCGAGAAACCGAGCGCAGGAGCATGGGTCTCGGTCGGTGGGCCAGTAGTGCCCGCCCATTCGCCACCAGTCCGAACGGGGCAGGACGACTACCTTCTGATGCTCGCCGACGATCCCGACAAGGGTCCGGGCGGCGCTGGACACTTGGTCGTGGTCGATGCGGCCGGCCGTGCCACCGCCATCCACGAGCTCTCGCCCGGGTCACACCTGGCGTCCTGGTCGCGGGCCGGTGACTGGGTAGTTGTAGTCGAGGACTCGGCCGTGGAACTCGTCTCGGTCGCTGACGGATCTACAACCCAGCTTGGAGGTCTGATCCCGGAGTCGTTCTGGGTTCTCACGGCAGGCTGAGCCCTGGACGTGATGGAATTCGGTCGGCCCCAACGGGTCCTGACGCCGATCACGGTGCGATCGTAATGATGAAACATCACCGCGGGCACAGAATATCAACAGATTGTTGACAATAATCTGTTGATGTTCAATTCTGGGCGTCGTGACGATTTCACACCCTGATCAAGAACGTGCAGCTCGCGAGCATCGCGCCCGGCAGCGCCTGATCGACGCGGGTGCCTCTTCGCTTCCGCGCGCGCCGTGGCTACACCGCTCGCAGCCTTCCTCATCGATCGATCTGGTCCGGTTCGCCGTGTGGCGCGGCCAGACCGGCAAGGTCACCGAGGAGGAGGTCGACGCCGCCCTGAACCTCCTGTCGGCCGCCCGCGCTGAGGTGGAGCAGCTGGAAACGGCGTTGCTGTTCACAGCGCGCGCAAAGGGCATGTCGTGGGGCCGGATTTCACGCGGGATGGGACTGGGCTCCGCTCAGGCGGCACTGCAACGGTACGAACGTCTCTCAGATCGAGTCTCCTCCCGCGCGGAGTCCTGAGATGCCTGCGTACGAGTCGGATCCACTTGACTTAGCGCTTCACGGACCCCGAGTGCTGGGCTTCGCGTCCGCCTCCCGGGTCGCGGCACGCTACGGACTCGGCGTCGGCGCCGTCGACGAAGCGCTGAAGGATTTCGAGGCACGCGGGTGGGTCCGGTACACCAGCTTCTCCGGCGACTCGGGCTGGTCCCTAACCGATGCCGGCCGCATCGAGAACGAAAGACGATTGGCGATCGAGCTCGATCGAGCCGCCGCCCGCGAAACCGTGACGCGCGTTCATGTTGACTTCGTCCCGCTCAACCGACGTTTCGGCAAGGCCTGCACCTCGTGGCAGATCCGGGCGACTCGGTCCGACCCTATGGCCTTCAACGATCACACCGACTGGAGGTGGGACGAACGAGTCTTGCGGACGCTTATCTCGTTGGACCGGGCGCTCGCTCAGTTGTGCGGCCGGCTCACCGAATGCATGCGTCGTTTTGACGGCTACGCCGACCGATACTCCGCCGCACTAACCAAGGTCGACGCCGGCTATCGGCGCTGGGTCGACGCACCTGAACTCGACTCCTGCCACACCGTATGGATCCAGCTTCACGAAGACCTGCTCGCCACCCTCGGCCTGCCACGGGGGACGGACGCCTGAGCCCGCGGGCAACCGGCGGCGCCACTGCCGGGAACCCGCGAGGCCGGTGCAGAGCGCGTTAACCGGCCAGCTGCATGGCGTCACTCTGATGGGCGGCGGGAGAACGTCGCCACCCAGTTGACCTCCCAGGTTTGCCCGCTGTCGGCCGAGAATGCCTGTTCCCAACGGGGTTGGTCGGTGTCAATCTGCGACCACCGGTAGCGCACCCGAATGGGCGTGCCCCGCCACGTGTCGTCGCACTCGAAGGTGCCGACCCCGTCGTCGAATCGACCAACGACCGGGGTATCAAGCTGACCTCCGCTGTTCTTGGCGGCCCACCAGATCCGCCACACCTGTTCCTGCGGGCTGTACAGCCGCAGCGTGATGCCTTCCAGGTCACGGTCGGGGGCGCGAAGGACGTCGAACGTCGCGTGCCCGTCCAACAGCACCTGACAGTCGAAGTCGCGTCGAACTCGTACCACTCGTCGCTACCGGCGAACACTTCGACCAGACGACGTTGACGGCTGTTCCAGCGACCGGCGAGGAAGTCGAACTCGGTAATTGTCACGCTGGACACGCTAGGCGCACGCTCCGACAAGTGTGAGCCCTCATCTGGCTGCGCGTGTATCCCTCTTGGCAGTTCGCGCGTCCATGAGCTGTCAGAACAACCATCCTCGTCCGAGGAGGACCTAATGAAACGCAACGAGAACAACACTGATCGCGCCATCCGCGCCGGCCTCGCCGCCATTTTGGTTGCCGTGGCGGTGTGGACGGGCATCGCCTCGGTCGCGGGCATTCTTCTCCTGGTGCTCGCGGCAGTTCTGCTGGTCACCGCGGCCGTAAGCTTCTGCCCCTTGTACTACGCGCTCGGCATCAGCACATACCCCGCACCGCACCGGACCCGTCATCCGCGCGTGGCGGCACCGCGGAGCAGTTAACGTCCGGCCCATGGACTTCGAGGAACTCTCCCGGGCGCTCCCGGCGGAGCTGCCGGGACTGCTGCGGTTCGCCCGCACCCTGACCACCGATCCCGGGCAGGCCGAGGACCTGGTTCAGGAGACCCTGAGCCGGGCCCTCGAGCGGTCGGCCAGTTTCCGGGGTGATTCGTCGCTGGCCACGTGGCTGCACCGCATCCTGCACAACCTCGCCGTGGACAGCGCCCGCCGGTCCCGCGAGGAGCCCACCGAGGACATTGCCGAGGCGGTCGAAGCACTGTGGCGCGAGGACGCCTATACGGTCGACTCCGCCACGGTCATCGCCCGCGCAGAAGTCCGCAGCGACCTCCGCGAGGCGTTGAGCCATCTACCTGTCAGCTATCGAACAGTCGTTGTGCTGCACGACGCGGAGGCGATGACCGTGCGTGAGATCGCCGAGATCCAACAAGTGAACCTTGCCGCAGCCAAACAGCGGCTGCGGCGAGGACGCATGATGCTGGTCTCCCAGCTTGCGGCCGGACACGAGCGCCGGGAGTCGCTCCGCGGAGTACCTCTCCGTTGCTGGGAGGCACGACGACACATCAGCGAGTACCTCGACGGCGAGCTTGAACCGGCGGTGGCAAAAACGGTCGAGAAGCACCTGGAGACATGCCCCACCTGTCCACCCTTGTACGCGGCGCTGGTCGGCACCACCCACGCGCTCCACGCCTCATCCTCTCGTGACCCTGACTCAGTCGTGCCGCCCCATCTCGCGGAACGGCTCACGAAGCTGTGGTCCACCGACCGCTGACGACAGCCTCAAAAAGCTGGGGGTGCGGTCGCTTGTCGGGCATGCCTGCTCTCGGAGCACCAGTCCGCGGAACCGCTGATCATCGCAACCCACGGCATTCGAACCGGTGGCGCTACGACGTCCTTCGGGCCTTGGATTACTTCTACTCTGCCGCCGCCCTGACCGGCGCAGCGCCCGACCAGAGGCTCGGCGAAGCAGTCGACCACCTTCGTTCCAGACGCCTGGACGACGGCAGGTGGCCCCTCGACTCGAGCCCGCCCGGTCGGGTCTGGTGCGACCTCAACGACGAAGTGGGCAAGCCGTCTCGCTGGGTGTGTCTGCGGGCGTTGCGCGTACTCAAATGGTGGGACGGCAATCGCTCCGCGGCCTCACCAGGCCACACTGACGGCCCGCCGGTACGTCGTGGGATTGTTGATCATCGCGAGCATGGCGTGCGCCACATCGGCCCGGCTGATCGTGCCTGCGCGCGGGAGGTTCTCGCCGATTGCGGTGCGGTAGCGGCCGGTGACCTCTCGGTTCACCAGTCGCGGCGGCCGTACTGCCGTCCACTCCGTGTCGCTGAGTGAGAGGTCGTCCTCCAGTTCGCGCAGGTCCGCGTACACCGGCCGCAGGATCCTGCTGATCAGCGGCCACATCACTCGCCGGGTGACGAACGAGTCGTCCGGGTGCGGAGCTGCCACCGGCGCCGCGCTGACCACCAGGATGCGGCGTACGTCGGACCGGTCCATCGCGCCGAGCAGGCACCTGATCATCGGCGCCGTAACGCCGGCGTCCCGGCGGGCCCGGGGGCCCAGCCCGGACAGCACGGCGTCCCGGCCGGCGACGGCGGGAACCAGCATCTCCGGGTCGCTGATCCCGGCCACCTCCACCAACCGCGTGTCCTCGGGCAGACCGGTGACCGCGCTGCCCCGTCGAACCACGGCCGTCATGTCGTGGCCGGCGGCGGCGCCCTGCCGCACCATTTCGCTGCCGATCCGCCCGCTGGCACCGAACACCGTGAGCTTCATGATGTTGTCCTTCCGTTACATCTGGGTGTGTCCATCCGCCGATGTCTTGACGGACGACGACCGGGGAAGGTAACCGTGAGCGATCAGCTGGCCCGCGAGTTCGAACGACAGCGACCGCGCCTGCGCGCCGTCGCCTATCGGATGCTGGGGTCGATCCCCGAGGCCGACGATGCGGTCCAGAAGGCGTGGCTGCGGCTCACCCGCTCCGACCACGCCAAAGTACGCAACCTCGCGGCGTGGCTGATCACCGTGGTCGGCCGGATCGCGCTGGACATGCTGCGCGCCCGCCACTCGCGCCGCGAGACCCCTCTCGGAGATGCCGTCACGGGCTGGCCTGAGCCGGTCGTGAGCTCGCCCGACGGGATGGATCCCGAGCAGGAGGCACTGCTCGCCGACTCGGTCGGTCTCGCACTGATGGTGGTGCTCGAGACGCTCACTCCGGCCGAGCGGCTCGCGTTCGTGCTGCACGACCTGTTCGGAGTGCCATTTGCCGATGTCGGGCCAATGATCGACCGATCGGCGGACGCGGCGAAGATGCTGGCCAGCCGCGCCCGTCGGCGGGTTCGCGGTGCCAGCCCACCTCCGGCCGACCTGGAGCGCCAACGAGAGGTCGTGGAGGCCTTCCGCGCCGCCACGCGGGACGGTGACTTCGACGCCCTGGTCGCGGTGCTCCATCCAGACGTTGAGGTCATCGCGGATGCCGACTCCCTCCGCCCCGGCGGTTCTCTGCGGGTGAGCGGCGCCCAAGCCGCGGCCCGCCAGGCGCTATCGTTCCGGCGCCTGGCCAGGTTCGCCCGGCCGGTCCTGGTCAACGGCGCACCCGGCATGCTCGTGCTCCCCGAGGGTGCGCCGCCCCTGGCACTACTGGCGTTTACCGTGGAGAACGGCCTGATCACCAGGCTCGACGTCCTGGCCGACCGGGAGCGCCTGGGGCGGCTTGACCTCTCGGCGGTTGGCTACGGTGCGCCGAAGTCGGGAAGTACAGCTGAGCCGTCGGGACCGAAGCCGAACCCCGGGTTGTAGGCGATCTCCCAGACGTGGCCGTCCCGGTCGGTGAAGCTGCCCGCGTAACCACCGTAGAAGGTCTCCCTCGCCGGCTGCGTGATCGTGGCTCCTGCGTTTGCGGCTTCGGCCAATACCTCGTCGACCTCGGCCCGCGACCGGACATTGTGCGCGATAGCGAACCCGCCGAAAGCCCCCGGGCCCTTGTCGTCGACTCCTGAATCCTCGGCGAGCTTGTCGCGCCCCCAGAGGACGACCACGACTCCTCCGGCCTGGAAGAACACCGTCTCCTCGACCTCCTGGCCGTGCCAGCCGAGCCGCTCGTAGAACGCCCGGGCCCGGCCCACGTCCGCGACTCCGAGCGTGATCAGACTGATGCGCTGCTCCACGAGTAAGGAAACTACCGCAGCGATGCGTTCGGATGGCAAGATCAACAGCGACCGACCGTAGCACCGGCGCGGGCCTTATCCCGTGGCGCCGGCGCGCTGGCGGCGGTAGACACGTAAGGGTGAGTCTCACACCTTGTTCCGACGTGTCGGCCGCTGCCTGGATCACGAGCAGTGATCTGCCCTGGCAGCAGCTGATCACCTTCGGCCCGTCAGGATTCAACGCCTACGCACGGCTGCGGTTCCTTCCCGATCCCGTCTACGCCGGGCAATCGGAGGTCGAGATGGACGACGACGCGCCCACCGAACACGAACTTCTGCGCACGACACTGGAGGTGCTGAGGCAACACACGCGCGACCCGAACGACTGTTACTTCTGCCTGTGGCAAGGCTGGGGCTCGGAGATCTACGGTGGCGACGGCTTGCGCATCGTCGATTTCGGCGACCGCTCCACGCGACCAGGCCCACGGATCGCGCCGGCCTTCCCGCCCTCGGTGCTGAACGGGTCGAAGGTGGTCATCCCCCATCGAGCCTACTTCTTGTTCCACGGCAGTCTGTCAGAGTTCGGCGACTGGGGTGCCAGTGCCGAACTAGCACCAGGGTGGCCCCGGTACCAGATGCCCGATCCCGCGTTCGTCTGGCCTGCCGATCACGCGTGGTGCATCGCCAACGACGTGGACCCTCACTATGCCGGGATTGGAGCCGACTCAACGGCCATCGACCAACTTCTCGCCCATTCCGGCCTCGATATCGTGCCGGCCGACCCGCGCGTTGACCAGCCCAACTACGGATGACTCCGCTGCTCGAGCCGCCCGTAGGCTCTCCGCGCATGAAGGTCATGATGGTCAGCGATTCCGGTCACGCCGACCGGCCGAACGAAGACTTCGTCGGCGCTGTGCCAGGCGCCGCGGTGCTACTCGACGGCGCTGGGATTCCAGGGACCAACTCGATCTGCCGCCACGGAGTCCCCTGGTACACACACACTCTCGGAGCGACCCTTCTCGCGCAGCTGTTCCGAGAGCCGGGAATGGACCTGGTCGCAGCTCTTGCCGATTCGATCGAACAGGTAGCCGGGCAGCATCGCCACACCTGCGACATCGCCGACCCGCATAGTCCCCAATCAACAGTCGCGATCATTCGATTCGACGCAGATCGCGCGGACTTCCTACTGCTCGCCGACGTCTTTGTCGTCCTGGACTCGTCCGCAGCAGGACCGCAGGTGGTCACCGACTCGCGCGAGGTCGACGTACGAAACGAATGCTTGTCGGTGCTACGCGGCCTCCAGACCGGCACGCCCGAGTATGAGCGGGCAAAGCTATCGGTGATCGACGAGCTACGGGCTCGACGCAATAGGTCCGGCGGATACTGGATCGCCAAAGACGATCCGCAGGCGGCAACCCAGGCCGTCACTGGCAGCGTCCCCCTTGGGCAACTGATCGGCGCAGCCCTCCTCAGCAACGGGGCCAGTCGGGTCGTCGATCCCTACTGCCTGGCGGAGTGGCCCGCCGTCCTGGACTTGATGCGCACGAAGGGCCCGCACGAGATCATCCGACGAGTCCGGGAAGCAGAGATCGAGGGCGCAACCCCTGACAGCGGTCTTCCCGACGACGCGACCGTCGCCTACTGCGAGCCCCGCTGAACGGCCGGGGCCACGACCTGATGCTTGCCGGCGTGGCCCCCGAATTCATGGGCTCGGACGTTTGGGTACGGCACCTGCGGGCAGGCTACCCCGGATCTAATCGAGAACGTTCTACGTACAGGAGTTCGTATGCTGACCGTCACAGATGATGCAGTTACCGCGATTCGTACTTTGGCCGCACAAAACGACCTGCCCCCGCAGACCGGCGTCCGGATCTCTTCGACGACCGGCGAAAGCGGCGCAACGGCGCTTGGACTCTCCGTTGCCGAAGGCCCGCTGCCCGAGGACGAGGTTATCGAGGTCCAGGGAGCGCGGGTCTTCGTGGACTCTGCCGTGGCTGCCGACCTCGAGGACAAGGCGTTGGACGCTCAGGTCACCGAGCAGGGCCAGGTGCAGTTCATGCTCGCGAATCAACCAGGCTGACCGGTGCCGGCTCAGCCGACGTCGTCCGAGCTACAACTGCGGCCAGGGCGCCGCGGCTGGCACGCGGCCTACGGTATGTGTGCTACGTTTGCCTTGGTTGCATGAGTATTTCCTCGCACGTTGTTGAACGCCCGCGGACTACTACTCCAGCGGGCGTTTTGCGTTCCATGGACTCCAGCATCGGTGTCCGGTGTGTGACGACAACCGCCGTGGCAGCCCAGAGTCAGCGATTGCGGGCTCTGCACCGATACAGAAGGAGTAAGCAATGGCGCAAGGCACAGTGAAATGGTTTAACGGCGAGAAGGGCTTCGGCTTCATAGAGCAGGACGGCGGCGGCGACGACGTCTTCGTGCACTACTCGGCCATCGCCGCTGAGGGCTACCGTTCGCTCGACGAGAACCAGCGCGTGGAGTTCGACATCACGCAGGGCCAGAAGGGCCCGCAGGCGGAGAACGTACGCCCGATCTAACCGATCAGCCCAAAGTCTCGCCCAGAGGACCCCACCATTGACGGTGGGGTCCTCTGCTGTTCGTGCCCTACTCGCCATTGCCTCCCTAGCGCCATGCGGCGGAGCTCATGGCCGGGGGCTGACCAGCCCAGTCTGGTATGCGATCACGACCAACTGCGCGCGGTCGCGGGCACCAAGCTTCACCATCGCGTGGCTGACATGGGTGCGGGCAGTGGCCGGGCTGAGGAACAGCTCGGCGCCGATCTCGTCGTTGCTCAGGCCCCGTCCGACCAGGGCCAGCACTTCACGCTCGCGTTCGGTCAGCACCGCAAGCCGGTTCTCCCCGTCCTGGGCGGCGGTGCGCTGAGCGGCGAATTGGGCGATGAGACGCCGGGTGATCCGCGGCGCGAGCAGCGCGTCCCCAGCCGCCACCACCCGGATGGCATGCAGGAGCTCGGCCGGTCCGGAATCCTTGAGAAGGAAGCCGCTGGCGCCAGCCTGCAGCGCCTCGAAGACGTAGGCATCGGTGTCGTACGTGGTAAGGATCAGGACTCGGACCTTCTCCAGTCCCCGCGTCCTGGCGATCGTCCTAGTCGCATAGATCCCGTCCAGCTTCGGCATCCGGATATCCATGAGAACCACGTCCGGGCGGGTGGCTCGGGCCCGCTCAACGGCCTCGATGCCGTTGGTGGCCTCTCCAACCACCGCGATGTCGTCCTCGCTGTCTAACAGGACTTTGAAGCCCGATCGCACCAGACCTTCGTCGTCAACGAGCAGCACCTTGATCGGACCGCCGCCTGGCGATGCCGTGGCCGCGCTCATACCTGCGCCGTTCGGGTCGGCGCCAGCGGCAGGCGCGCCGTGACCTCGAACCCACCGCCAGGGCTCGGCTTCGCCACGAGGTCGCCGCCCAGCAGCTCACAGCGCTCACGCATGCCGAGGATCCCGCGGCCGGGCCGGATCGAGCCGTTACCGCCGCTGGGACGCCCGTCCCGGCGGCCTTCATCGGTAACTGAAAGCTCCAGTAGATCGACTCCGTGGTCCATCCTGACCGTTACCCGGGTCGGTCCGACATGACGGATCACATTGGTGATCGACTCCTGCAGGATCCGGTAGACCGCACTG
>Ga0268386_10004074_pt1 | contig 10726 bp, 11 predicted proteins | sample RVTome_15_FD_200260 | JGI IMG/M metagenome (GOLD analysis project Ga0268386, IMG submission 200260) | Soil microbial communities from uranium-contaminated site in the Upper Colorado River Basin, Wyoming, United States - RVT150D86... ... | reverse complement strand
GATGCGTGGTTGAATAGCTGGTTCTCGCAGAGTCGTGCGACAAGCTCCGGGGGGCGCTGCCGGAGCCCGTCATGCGGGCGAGTTCGTCCATCTACATCAAACTCGCCCGCATGGCGGCAGATAACCGCTCCTGCGTGATCTGCACTCCCGCCATCCATGGCGGTCGGGCTCCTACACCCCTTCTATTGCGGCTTAGGCGCCCTAAACACTGAAAGACGAGCCGCATCCGCAGGTCGTGCTTGCATTGGGGTTGCGGATGACGAATTGGGCGCCCTGCAAATCTTCCTTGTAGTCGATCTCGGCGCCCATCAGGTACTGCACACTCATGGGATCGATAACGAGCGTCACGCCCTGATTCTCTATGCGGCTGTCGCCATCTTCGATCTTCTCATCGAACGTGAAGCCGTACTGGAAGCCGGAGCAGCCACCACCTGAGATGAAGACGCGCAGCTTCAGGTCCGGGTTGTCCTCGTCCTGAATCAGTTCGTGGACTTTCTTCGCTGCCGCGTCCGTGAACACGACGGGCGTCGGTGCCCCGGCCGAGCCGATTACCGGTGTCTCGTTTTGCATTTCGGTACTCATTGCCTCTTCAATTGCGTCTTCGCTTGCGGGGCGGACAGCTTTCTCAGGACCCAGCCGCAGCGCTGACGCCGGAATCTGCCTTGTTTGTGGGGGTGTTTGCAGCGGAATCAAGGCTCCGCGCCTCGCCGACCCGCTCCAGGCGTGCGGGGCCGCGCGTATCCAGACGGTTGGTCGTATCCAGCACCGGAACCTTGCCTTCGGGCTTGTGCACCAGTTTACCGTTTATCTCGGCTCCTATCGCCATCTCGATCAGATTGTAATACACGTTACCGATGACGCGGGCCGTCGGCCCCAGTTCGACGCGCTGGCTTGCCACCACGTCCCCTCGAACGATGCCCTGCAGCACCACGTATGGCACGGTGACTCCGCCCTCCACGCTGCCATCCTCTGCGATACTGATCGCGGAGTGGCTATTGGAGTCCGCGCTCACGTTACCTTTGACGACCCCGTCGACATGGCAGCGTCCACAGAACGCGAGATCGCCGTTCACCTTGGAGTTAGGCCCAATGAGCGTATCGATCCGGGTTTCCATCTGGGCTTTTCGACCAAACATTTCCTGCTCCCGTACTAACTCTCCCAGAGTACTAACTCTGGCCAGTCTGCCATAGAAAGCTTTGCTTTACGCTGGCAATCGATTTCGTTCTCGATCGCACCTCGATATGTACTTTTTCGGGCGCGAACCCCTCAGGCAACACCAGTTGCCTGTCGAAATTCTCGAAGTAACGGAACGAGAATGGCCAGGCACTGTCCTCGTCGTCCGCCACCAGTTGCTCCAGCGTGTACGTGACGACCTCGCCATCCTGCGCTCCCTCCAGGCTGAATTCGACGTCGCCCTTCACGCTTCGCTCATGCTGCATAACCTGGACCAGCACCAGGTTGACATGGTATTCGCGGTCGCTCTTGCCACGGGTAAGTTTCAGTTCCTGCACGCGAAGGCCACGGCCGCCGTCGTCCGGGGAAATAATGCCGCGGTAAAACGCGATCGCGTCCCGCTGCTCCTGTATCTTCTGCTGCAGCCCGGCAAGGCTCTCTTCGATTTCCTTGTACGCCTCGCGATCGATGGTGCGATGCGTTTCGAGAAGCTGAACGTGCTCCCTCAGCAACTGCGCCTCCTCACCGAGTGCCTTGATGCGGCCCTCGTCTGACTCCCGCTCCGTTGCCACGTCGATCAGGTTGTAGCCTGCCTGGATGCGCCCCAGCTCGAAGACCAGCCACGCGACCACCAGCACAGTGAGGCAGATGCCGATTCGGAGCGCCCAACCGCCCTGTCGCCCATTGCCTGGCCTCATCGCCACCACTTCTCGTCTCTGGCATTATCGGATCGGATCATGTTACGCGGCGACCCGCGCAAACAAAAGTGCTGCAGATCACGGATTTACCTTTGAAAACAGCTGGCAACGCCGGGCCACGCGTCCTCGCACGGCTATCCGCGTAGCTCGTCGCAACAAATAAGGCGCAGCGCCGCATGCAATCGACCGGCTATTACCTCTGGTTCAAAGCTCTGCACATCGCGTTCATGGTGACCTGGTTCGCCGGACTCTTCTATCTGCCGCGCCTGTTCATCTACCACTCGGAGACGGCGGATGCGCCCGGCCGCGCCCGCTTTTCAGTGATGGAGAAGCGCCTGTACGCGATCATGACGATCGGCGCCGCGCTGACCACGGTATTCGGATTCGTGCTGCTCTGGATGAACCCGGATCTGCTTTGGCGGGGCTGGTTCCAGCTGAAATTGCTGTTGCTCGGCGGGATGGTTGTTTACCACATTCGTTGCGGGAGCTGGATACGACGACTGGAAGGCGTAACGACGGTGGAGTCGACGAAGGGTTTGCGCTGGTTCAACGAGATCCCCGTTCTGTTCGTGCTCGGAATTGTCCTGCTGGCTGTTGTAAAGCCGTTCTGACCATCAGTTGTGGGGTCGCCCGCGGGGCGGGCTCCTACAGCGCCTTGTTCAATCGGATCGTGATCGGCTTGAATCGCACGCTGTTAGGAGCCCGACTGCCATGGATGGCGGGAGTGCAGATCACGCAGGGAGCGGTTATCTGCCGCCCCGCGGGCGACACTACCCTCAGGCCGACTGCCGCGCGCGGGCCCTTTCAAGATCCTTGTCGAAAACGGCTCTCCAGCGGTTCGGCCACCAGCGCGGTCGCGGAGGCAAACCGTCCGGGAACACGAACGGGCCGAGTTCGTGCAGCGCGCTCGCGTACACGCGACGCTTGAAGTAGATCACCTCGTTCACCGGTTTCCAGAAATCGACCCAGCGCCAGCGATCGAATTCCGGGTTTTCGCAACGATCGAAGCGGACCCTGTCTTCCGCACCCAGAAGCTTGAGCATGAACCAGCGCTGTTTTTGGCCTATGCAAAGCGGCTTGGTGCCGCGGCGCACGTACTTGTCCGGCAAACGGTAGCGCAACCAGTCCCGGGTGCAGCCGAGAACCTCGACGTCGCCCGGCACCAGCCCGACCTCCTCGTGCAACTCGCGATACATGGCGTCGGTGTCGGTTTCGCCGATCAGCATCCCGCCTTGCGGAAACTGCCATCCCTTGTTGCCGACGCGGCCGGCCAACAGCAGTTGGCCGTCTGCATTTGCGAGTATGATGCCGACGTTCGCCCGAAAGCCTTCCGAATCAATATGATCAGTCATGTCACTCATAGCACAGCCGGAATTGTCCGATATTACGCGGAACAGGCAAAGAGGCTGCAGCCGCCCGCAGCAGGCACAGAGTGAGCGATGGTGATCGCACGCCGTTCCGCATGGCTGATCGGCGCACTGACGGCGTTGTCGGTGGCGGCAATGCTTGCCGCCCTGGCTTCGGGCAGCGCCGAGGTGGGAATTGCGGGCGCGTGGGACGCCCTGGCCGGCAACGCGCCGGAAAATGTCGAGAACCTCGTCTGGCGGTTGCGCATGCCGCGCGCGCTGACGGCGTTCGGTGTCGGTGGCCTGCTGGCGGTCGCCGGGGTACTGATGCAGGTCCTGCTGCGCAACCCGCTCGCGGAACCCTACATCCTCGGTAGTTCCGGCGGCGCCGCAGTTGCCGCGCTGCTCGCCATGATGCTGGGATCCGGCGCCGCGCTGGTCGACGGTGCGGCATTCGGTGGAGCGATGGCGGCTACCTTGCTGGTGTTTTCAATAGCCCAGGGAAGCGGTTCCTGGGCGCCGGCAAGACTGTTGCTTACCGGCGTCGTACTCGCCGCCGGTTTCAGCGCCGCGACCACGTTACTGCTCGCCCTGACGCCGGACCAAAATCTGCGCGGGATGCTGTTCTGGCTGATGGGCGACCTGAGCTTCGCCTACTCCCCGTCGCGCAGTCTATGGCTGCTCGCGATCATCACGATCGCCGGCTCGCTCGTTTCGAGGCATCTCAATGTGCTCGCGCGCGGCGAGCTTCAGGCCGCGATCGTCGGCCTTCCGGTGGCGGGGTTTCGCCTGGTCATATTCGCCGTCACTTCCCTGGCCGTTGCGATCTCGGTGACGACGGTTGGCGTGATCGGTTTCATTGGCCTGGTGATCCCGCACCTGGTACGCCTGGTCGCCGGCAGCGATCATCGAATCGTGCTGCCCGCTTCCGCGCTGGCCGGCGGGAGCCTGCTCGTCATCGCGGACACGCTCGCGCGAACGATCATGGCGCCACGACAGTTGCCGGTGGGCGCACTGACTGCGGCCATCGGCGTGCCGCTGTTCCTTATCCTGATGAGGCGGGGCCGCCGTCCCGCGTAGCGCCGGCCTCCACTCGTGGAAACACGACCATGTGCGCAGTTTCCAGCCGGATGCCGATGGATTCGCCAACCGCGTGATTGTGGTGGCTCGGCACGGACGAGAGCAGTCGCGCACCGCTCGGCAGCCGCAATTCGTAGAGAAATTCCGGGCCCTTGAACTGCTTGTGCACTACCTCGGCCGTGAGCGGGCTGTCGTCGTCGTGCACCACGTCGTCCGGCCGGAGCAGGAGATCGACTTCCGCGCCGACGGGGAACATAGCCGTCATGCTGCCGGTCGCCCGACCGGTCTCGATGTCCACCGAGTCTACCGAACTCACCCGTCCCGGCAGCCAGACACCAAGGCCGACGAAGTCCGCCACGAACCGGTCGGCGGGGCGGTGATACAGGCGGTAAGCCGTGTCCCATTGCAACAGACGCCCCTGGTGCAGCACGCCGGCGTCGTCCGCCATCGAGAATGCATCGTGGTGATCGTGCGTTGCGATGAGGGCAGTGGCGCCGAGTGATTTCAGAAGGTCGCGGGTTTCCTGGCGCAGTGTCTGGCGCAGGCCGGCGTCCAGGTTCGAGAACGGCTCGTCCATCAGCAGCAGGTCCGGCTGCGGCGCCATAGCGCGGGCGATCGCCACACGCTGTTGCTGTCCGCCCGACAGTTGGTGCGGGAACCGGCCGGCGAAGCCCTGCAGGCCGACCCGCTCGAGGAACCGCGTTGCGCGTGTCTTTCGATCCGCCGCGGACATGCCACGCAGGCCGAACTCCACATTCTTCAGGGCAGTGAGATGCGGCAGCAATGCATAGTCCTGGAAGACCATGCCGATCCGGCGCTGTTCGGCCGGAACGTGCCGCTCTCTCGTGCTGAGCGACACACCTGCGGCAATGATCTCGCCGGCGGTGACGCGCTCAAAGCCTGCAATGCAGCGAAGCAACGTGGTCTTGCCGCAGCCACTCGGCCCGAGGACGCAGCCGATATGTCCGCGCTCCAGCTTGAACGACACGCCGCTTAAGACCGGTTCGGCTCCGTAACTGCTGGAAATTTTGTCCAGGGTCAGCATTAACGGCGACGCCTGCTGAGAAGAATTACGGGCAGCAGCCCAACCACGACAATGGCGAGGGCCGGCAGCGCCGCGCGCTGCCACTCGCCCTCGGTCGTGAGCTGGAACACCTTGACGGCCAACGTATCCCAGCCGAAAGGTCGGGTCATGAGCGTGATCGGCAGTTCCTTCATGATGTCGACGAAGACCAGCAGCATTGCGCTGAAGATCGCGGGACGCAGGATAGGCAGTTGCACCCGGGCGAGTAACCGGAACCCGGACACCCCCATGCCGCGCGCCGCTTCCTCGACGCCCTGACGGATGCTGAGGAGCGCGCTTTCGACCGGGCTGTGCGCGACGGCGAGGTAGCGTGCCATGTAGGCGAGGAAGATCACTGCGAGGCCGCTTTGCAGCGCTGCAACGGCGCCAGAGTCACTGCCAAAGTACTGGTTCAGCATGCGGCTGAGCCACGCAACCGGCACGAAAAATCCAACCGCGAGCACGGTTCCCGGAATTGCATAGCCGAGCGTGGCGACCCGCGCCAGGGTCCTGTTCAACGCCGTCGGCGCGCGCCTGACGGTAACGCCGAGGAGTATGGCGACGGCCGTGATCATCAGGGCCGCGCCCATGGACAGCATCAGCGTGTTGCCTGCGAGCTGCCAGTACCCGGCGTCGAATTCGGCCGCAAAGTTCTCGATACTCCACAGCACGATGAGCGATACCGGCAAGGCAAAGGCCACCAGCAGTATCGCCGCGCAGTAGAAGGTGACGGCAGCGCCCCTGCTGCGGGTCAGGACGATGCGCCGATGCCGCGCGCTGCCGGCGGGCGTGTATTGGGATTTGCCGCGAAAGCGCCGTTCGAGCAGGAGCGCGACCAATACGAGCCCCACCAGCACGAGCGACAACTGCAGCGCCGACTGCAGCGAGAACAGTCCATACCACGCGCGATAAATCGCAGTCGTGAAAGTCGTGTAATTGAACAGTTTTACCGTGCCGAAGTCGGCGAGACATTCCATGACCGCGAGGCTCACTCCTGCGACAAACCACGGACGCGCCATGGGCAGGGAAACTTTGAGAAACGCCTGCAACGGCGAATAGCCGAAGCCGCGCGCGACCTCCATACCCCGTATCCCCTGCGCGGCGAACGCCTCGCGCACGATGAGGTACACATACGGATAAAGGACCAGGCTCAGGGTGATTGCCGCGGCACCGCCGGGCCCAATATCGGGGAAGATAGCCGATGCGCCAAAGATCCTGCGCCACGTTCCCTGCACCGGGCCCGTGAACTCGAACATCGCTGCGAACGCGAAACCCAGAACATAACCGGGCATCGCCATCGGCAGGAGCAAGGCCCAGTTGAAAAACCGGCGTCCGGGAAACTCGCACGACGCGACGAACCATGCCAGCGACACGCCGAGAAGCGCGGTGCCCACCGCCACGCCTGCGACGAGCATGAGGGTGTTGGTAAAGGCTTCCGGCAGGACATGACGCGCGAGGTGCGGCCACACACCTGCGGAGTCCGCGAAAAAAGACAGCAGCGCAACGAAGAGGGGCAACGCGGCGACGAACGCGACCACCCACACGGCGAGCACCGGCGCTGCAGCGGCGGCCCAGCCCGTAGGTCCGGATGCCGGCGAGTTCGCGACTCGCATGTTGGTTCAGGACCCGCTGCGGGACACGACTTGGGGCCAGCCGGATTCAGGTTTTCAGCCGCGGCTCAACGATAGCCGGCGCGATCCATCAGCCGGACTGCATCCGCCTGGTAGGTCCCTGCCTGTGCGACGTTCATGGGGTTCGGCTCGAACGGTCCCCACGCAGCCACGAGCGGGTGAGGTTCGATCGCGGGATTCGCGGGATATTCCATATTCTCGCCGCCCAGCAGTTTCTGCGCCGTCTCCGAAGACATCCACTCGAGCAGGGCGACGGCCCCGTCCGGGTTCTTGGCGTGTCGGGTAACGCCGGCCCCGGAGACGTTTACGTGTACTCCACCGGTTTCCGCAGCCGGCCAGAAAATCGCGACGGGTAAGTCGGGCTGTTCTTTCTGCAGACGCCCGAAGTAATAGGTGTTCACAACCCCCACATCGCACTGTCCGGCCGCGATGGCTTCGATCAGAGTGGTATCGTTGGAAAAGACGTCGGTCGCCAGATTGTTCACCCAGCCACGGACAGTTCTTTCCGTCTGCTCCTCGCCGTAGTCGGCAATCAGCATCGCAACCAGGGACTGGTTATAGACTTTTTCGGAGGTACGCAGGCAGAGCCTGCCGCGCCATTTCTCATCAGCGAGACCCCGGTAATCCGTCAACTCTGCAGAACCGACGTCACGCGTGTCATAGACGATGGTACGTGCGCGGACCGAAAGCGCGAACCACATGTCCTCGGGGTCGCGCAGGTGCGAAGGGATGTTGGCCTCCAGGACTTCCGAATAAGTCGGCCGCAGCGCGCCCTGCTCCGCCGCGTACCAGAGGTTGCCGGCATCGACCGTGATGAGCAGGTCCGCCGGGGTGGTTTCACCCTCGGCAAGAAGTTTTTGAATCAGCGGCTGTTCGCTGTCCGTGGTGTAACGGATGGGTACGCCCGTTTCCGCCGTATAGGCATCGAAGATGGGTTGAATCAGTTGCTCGGCGCGCGCCGAGTAGACGACCACGGGATCGGGAGCGTCGCCGCCGGTTGCCGCGGGCTGTGGAGCGTCCACAGACTGCGGACTTTCGCCGCCGCCGCAGGCGGCAAGTAACACCGTGAACAGGGCAAGGAGCGCAATGGGCTTTGCGCTGAACGTCTGTTGCATTTGCTGTCCCCTCCCCGGACCCGGGGGCTTCGTTAATGATAATCGTTCTCATTATCACATAGAGCCCGCCTCATGGCCATCGGGGCTTTCGCTGATCACGATCCTGTTGCGGCCTGCCGATTTGGCGCTGTAGAGTGCTACGTCCGCCCTGGCAATGAGGCTTTCGCCGAGGGTCTTCAGGTCGAAGTCGCTTTCTCTGGGCCTTGCACAGGCGACGCCGATCGATGCCGTAATGGTCAGTTCCTTTCCGTCGCCGAAAAAGACCGGCGTCGCCGAAACGATATGCCGGATGCGCTCCGCCAGCAGTCTGCCGGATTCGACATCGGTGTGCGGAAGCAGGATGACGAACTCCTCGCCTCCGTAGCGTGCAGCCACGTCGCTACCCCGAACCTGCGATTCGATGCGGTGGGAAAGCTCCCGCAGTACCTCATCGCCCGCGGCGTGGCCGTACGTGTCGTTCACCTGCTTGAAATGGTCGAGGTCCAGCATCAGGCAGACCAGGTTCGCCTGGTCGCGCTTGGCCCTTGCCATTTCCTCGGTGAGCCTTACCTGCAGATATCGACGGTTGTGCCAACCCGTTAGTACGTCGGTGAACCCGCTGCGCAGCAAGCGCGCCCGGTTCACGACGTTCTCGAGTGCGAAGGACGCAATGCTGCCGAGATGGGAGAAGAAATCGGTCGCGTGGGCGGAGGTAAAGCGCTGCGGATCGGTGCTGCCGAAATTGATGCTGCCGAGCAACGTTTTTTTGTGCGTGAGCGGCAACATGGCAATGCTCGCCAGCGCGTTGGCTCCGTTGGCCGAATCCGGAAAAACGAGCTGGTGATCGGATCTCCTGTATGGCCCGAGCCACGGCTTTCGCAGTGTGACGTACTGCGGTGCGAGGCCCGATAGTGATTCGACGAATTGCAGGCCAGGCAGAGCCTCCTCTTCAGTGCCCGCTGCCATCAACAAATGCCTGACGTCGTGATCGGGATCGCACAGCACTACCGTCACCGTCTCCAGGCCGTAGCTCTCCCTGAGCCCGGTCAGTACCTGCCGGAACAGCGCGGTGAGATCCGCGGCCTGCAACAGGTCCAGTTCGCGTCGCTGTGAAACCTGCAGGATCTTGGTGTTCCTGGCAACTTCCTTCGTGAGCTGACTGAGCTTGCGGCGCGCACGGGTGAGCTCCGCGGACAGCTCTTCATAGGTACCCATAGCAGTCGATGTCATCGCCCTTTCCTTCGAGTTTTCGCCTTTTACCAAAAAGGAATGGCCACGTCGCGCGACCGGGCGGCAGATTTCGCGGAATGATGGATACGACCGCACCTAATTCGAGGAAAAGCTCTTGTGTAATCAGCGGCGCGTCGCGAGATACTCCCGTCCCCGTTTCATCATATCTACAAACCCCGCTTCGTCACCCTCGGCAACAAGCTTCCGGATGCGATTGACGGATTCGCACAATGCATCCAGCGGGCCGAGGCCGAACTTGTTCAGATTCTGAATCTCGAAATACAGGTGCGGGTTGTCCCGGGCCACCGCGGCGGATACGAGTAGCTGTGCGTCGAAAGTGGTCGACGACAAGCGCGCGAGCTTCGGCGCTGCCTCGCCGCTCTCGGCGAGCGCCGTGAAAAACGCGATATTGAGCGCGTGCGACAACCCCAGCACATAGGCGATCAGCCGGTCGTGGTCTTCCAGCCCCATGTCCAGTTGCTGCACCATGGTCGAGGCGAACAGCTCCTTCGCTTGTGCCGTTGCCTCCGGCCGCCCGACGTCGACGAAAATCAGGTGTCGCCCCGAAAGCAATTCCGTGTCCGGGCCAAACATGGGGTGCACCGATGTGACGTTGCAGCCGACGTCGATGAGCCTTTCGAGGCCAGCCCGAAGCGGAGTTTTCAGGGAGCCGATATCGAAAACCAGGCCGCGCGGCCGCGCCTCGGCCAGCTGCAGAAGGATGCTTCCGGACATCGCGAGCGGTGTGGCGACTACGATGACGTCGTGCTCAACGCCGCTTTCCTTCCAGTCGCGGAAGCTCCTGTCGTGGCCCGTAGCGCGGCGGTCAGCGATGCTCGTGCTGTATCCCTGGGAGGCGAAGAAATCGACGAACCAGCCACCCATTTTGCCGGCACCGCCGATGACCAGAACACTACGACCGTTGCCCTTCCCTCCGGCCGCTACCCGGTCACGTTCCTGGGTGGCGAGCGATGCGCGGATGAGCGACCGCACGATGTCCTCCGCCAGCTTGGGATCGAGTGAGAGTGTCTTCGCGTAGTCGCGCGCCGTTTCAATTACGACCTTTTCGCGTCCGTAATCCCGGGTCGCGCGCCCGGTCGTCAGTTTGTTCCGGCCAATTTCGCCGACGATGCGCTGGCGTTCGGCGACCAGTTCGAGAAGACGCCGGTCAAGCGACGACAGCTCGTCTCTCAGTTCATTCAGTTTCATGGATTCCCCGAAAAGTCCGTCCTGGACCGTTTTCCTGCCGTTGTACAGGACAGCCACGACAAACAGCAAGCACGGGAGCACGTTTCCAAGCTTTCCCCTGAAACGGTCGTTCGGGCCCGTGGCCGGAGACGCCGCGCCACTCCCCTACCGCCAACGACGCATTCATGCGAAACTTTCCGGCCCAGAGATCAAACACGAATCT
>Ga0268386_10004073_pt1 | contig 10726 bp, 5 predicted proteins | sample RVTome_15_FD_200260 | JGI IMG/M metagenome (GOLD analysis project Ga0268386, IMG submission 200260) | Soil microbial communities from uranium-contaminated site in the Upper Colorado River Basin, Wyoming, United States - RVT150D86... ... | reverse complement strand
GGTTCCGCGGGCTCCTCGAGGCCGCCCCCGACCCGATGGTGATCGTGGGCGGGGACGGACGGATCGCCCTCGTGAACTCCCGGGCCGAGCAGGTCTTCGGCTACGGGCGCGCCGAGCTGCTCGGGCAGCCCGTCGAGATCCTCGTCCCCGAGCGGTTCCACGGCGCCCACCTGGGGCACCGGGCCGCCTACGGCGCGGACCCCCACCCCCGCCCCATGGGCCGGGACCTGGAGCTGTACGCCCGCCGGCGCGACGGGGGCGAGATCCCGGTGGAGATCAGCCTGAGCCCCCTCGAGACCGAGGAGGGCACGCTCGTGACCGCGGCCGTCCGGGACATCTCGGAGCGGAAGAAGCTCGAGCAGCGCCGGCGCGAGGCCGACGAGGCGGCCATGGGGGAGGCCCTCGCGGCGAGCCGGCTGAAGAGCGAGTTCCTCGCGAACATGTCCCACGAGCTCCGCACCCCCCTGAACGCGGTGACGGGCTTCGCCCAGCTCCTCGCCGACGGCAAGGCGGGGCCCCTCACCGCCACCCAGGCCGAGTTCGTGGCCGACATCCTCACGAGCTCCCGCCACCTCCTCCGGATCCTGAACGACGTGCTCGACCTCGCCAAGATCGAGGCGGGACGGATGGTCCTCCGGCCGCGCCCGGTGGACCCGGCCGAGCTGGTGGCCGAGGTCGCGGACACCCTCCGCGGTCTCGCCGGAGAGCGCCGGATCGCGGTCGCGCTGGACCTCAGCCCCGAGGTGGAGCGGCTCGACCTCGACCCCGACCGCCTGAAGCAGGTGCTCTACAACTACCTCTCCAACGCCCTCAAGTTCACCCCCGAGGGGGGACGGGTGGCGGTGCGGCTCCGGCCGGAAGGCGAAGGGGAGTTCCGCGTCGAGGTCGAGGACACGGGCATCGGCATCCGGACCGAGGACCTGCCCCGGCTCTTCGTGGAGTTCCAGCAGCTCGACTCCGGTCACGGCAAGCGCTACCCGGGCACCGGCCTGGGCCTCGCCCTCACCCGACGGATCGCCGAGGCCCAGGGCGGGCGGGTGGGCGTCCGCAGCGTCCCCGGCCGGGGCAGCGTCTTCACCGTGGTGCTGCCCCGGGTGGCGAAGGAGGTGGTGGCCCGGGACGACGCTCCCGCCGGCGACCCCGAGCCGGGGCCGGCGCCCCCCGCCGACCGGGGACTGACCGGACGGGTGCTCGTGATCGACGACCACCCCGCCAACCTGAAGCTCGCCCGGCTCGTGCTCGCCGGGGCGGGGCACGAGGTGGAGACCGCCGCGGACGCCGAGGAGGCCGCCGCGGTGCTCGAGCGCTTCCGGCCCCGGGTCGTCCTCATGGACATCCAGCTCCCGGGGACGAGCGGGCTGGAGCTGGCTCGCCGTCTCAAGGCGGGCCCCGCCGGCCACCGGGTGGCGGTCCTCGCCCTCACCGCCTACGCGATGAAGGGCGACGAGGAACGGGCCCTCGCCGCGGGGTGCGACGACTACCTGGCGAAGCCCATCGCCCCCGCCCGGCTGCTCGACGCGGTGGCCCGGGCCCTCTCGAGGAGCCGCGCGTGAGGGCGGCCGTCCTCGTCGTGGAGGACAACCCGGTCACCCGCCGCCTGCTCCACGCCACCCTGAGCCTCGAGGGCTGCCAGGTCTTCGAGGCGGCGAGCGGCCGGGAGGCCCTCGACTGGCTCGGGACGCACCGGGCGGACGTGATCGTGCAGGACCTCGTGCTGCCCGACATGGACGGCGAGGCCCTCCTCGCCGAGATCCGGGGCCGGCCGGAGGGGGCCAGCCTGCCCGTCCTCGTGCTGAGCGGCCTCCTCGCCCGCCTCGAGGACCTCGAAGCCCAGCGCGATCCCCTGGTGCGGTGCCTGGCCAAGCCGGCCGAGCCCACCCGCGTCGTCGAGGCCGTCGCGTCGCTCCTCGCCGCCCGGGCCCCCGGCGGGGGCCCGGAGCAACCCCGGGTGCTCGTGGTGGCCGACGATCCCGCGGTGCGCCGCGGGCTCGACGCCGTCCTGCGGCGGTCCGGCTTCGCGGTGACCGGGGCGTCCGGCTCGGCCGCTCTCGAGGAGGCGAGGCGGGTGCGGCCGGCCGCGGTGGTCAGCGAGGCCGTCCTCGCGGACCGGGACGGGTTCGAGCTGGGCCGGGCCCTCCGGAGCGAGCCGGCGCTCGCGGCGGCGCCCCTCCTCCTCCTCGCTCCCCACGAGGTCGGGGAGGAGGACCGGCGGCTGGGCGAGGCCTCCGGCGTGGACGGGGTGGTCGCGCGGACCGCCGGCCTCGCCGAGCTCGTGGACGCGGTCCGGGCCGCGCTCGCGGAGGGAGGTCGGCCGCGCGAACCCGCGCCCGAGCCGGAGTTCGAGCGCCTGCGCCGGGCCTGGCTGTTCGCCGAGGTGCACCACAACGCCCGCAAGAGCGAGGAGGCGGTGCGGCGGGAGGCCCTCCAGGCGGCGGCGATGTCCTTCCTGGCCGCGATGTCGGCGGGCCTCACGCGCTCGAAGGACGTCACCCACGTCCTGGGCGACGTGCTCGTCCACTGTCTCGACGCGGCCGGGCTGTCCACCGGCTTCCTCTACCTGGCCGACGGAGAGGGCCGGATCACCCTGCGGACGGCCACCGGCCTCGGCAAGGCCCTGCGCGCCGACGCGGAGACGCTCTTCGGCCACGACGAGCTGCTGCGGGCGGTCCTCGCCAGGGGGGTCCCCCTCGCCCTCGTGGCGGGAACCGACGCGGGGGTGGGCGGGGAGGAGGTCCTCGAGCGCCTCGGTCAGCGGTCGGTCCTCCTCGTCCCGTTCGTGGTGGGCGGGGAGGCGCTCGGGGTGCTCGTCCTCGCCTCGAACACCGAGGACCTCTGGGCCCGGGGATGGCTCAGCTTCGGCCGGACCCTCGCCCTCCAGTTCGGCCAGTCGGTCGCCCTCGCCCAGTCCCTCGCCCGGCTCGCGGTCTCCGAGGAGCGCTACCGCAGCCTCTTCGAGGGGGTGCCGGTGGGGGTCTACCGCAGCACCCCCGGCGGGGAGGTGCTGGAGGCGAACGGGGTCTTCGCCCGGATGCTCGGCCTGGAGCACGCGGGCGCCGCCCGGGGCCTCGACCTGCGCGACCTCCACGTGGACGCGGGGCGGCGGGACGAGTGGATGAGGCGCCTCGAGGATGAGGGCTTCGTCCGCGATTTCGAGGTCCGCCTGCGCCGGGCCGACGGTCGGTACGTCTGGGTGAGGAAGACCGCGGAGGCGCGCCGCGACCCCGAGGGGCGGGTCGTGTACTACGAGGCGACGCTCTCCGACGTCACGGAGAGGCGCGAGGCCGAGCGGCGGATCGAGGAGATCCTGAGCGCGAGCCCGGCCGTCGTCTACACCCTCGCGCTCCGGGAGGACGGGGCCCCCGCCTGCACCTGGCTCAGCGACAACGTGGAGGGCCTGCTGGGCTTCCGGGCCGAGGAGGCGCTCGTCCCCGGCTGGTGGGACGCGCGCGTCCATCCCGAGGACCGGGAGGCCCTCTTCGCCGACCGGGCGGCCGCCCTCGTCCAGGGCCACGCCGTCTGGGAGTATCGCGTGCTCCACGCCGACGGACGATACCGCTGGATCCGCGACGAGGTGGTGGCCCGTCCCCGGGGGGAGAACGGGGCCGTGCTCGCGGTCGGGTCCTGGTCGGACATCACCGCTCGCCGGGAAGCCGAGGCCCGGCTGCGCGAGAGCGAGGAGCAGTACCGGATCCTCTTCGACGAGAACCCCCAGCCCATGTGGGTCTTCGACGGGGAGACCCTGGCCTTCCAGGCGGTCAACGAGGCGGCCGTCCGGCACTACGGCTACTCACGCGACGAGTTCCTCGCCATGACCCTCCGCGACGTCCATCCCGAGGCGGAGGCGGCGCGGCTCGAGGCGCTCCGGGAGGCCGTCCTCCGGGCGCCCGTACCCGGCGAGGCCCGCCTCGAGGGGAGCTGGGTCCACCGCACCCGGGAGGGGAGGCTCCTGGACGTGGAGGTCTCGGGAAGCCCGATCGGCTTCCGGGGCGGCGCCGCCTGGCTGGCCCTCGCGAGCGACGTCACCGAGAAGAGGGTCCTCCAGGCCCAGCTCCTCCAGGCCCAGAAGCTCGAGTCCATCGGGCGCCTCGCGGGGGGGGTCGCCCACGACTTCAACAACGTGCTGGGCGTCATCGAGGGCTACAGCGAGCTGCTCCTGAAGCGCCTCCCCCCGGACGACCCCCTCCGGCGCTACCCCGAGCAGATCGGGAAGGCGGCCGCCCGCGCGGCCGGCCTCACCCAGCAGCTCCTCGCCTTCAGCCGCCGCCAGATCCTCCAGCCGAAGCTCCTCGACCTCCACCACGTCGTGCGCGAGCTCGACCGGATGCTCCGCCGGCTGATCGGGGAGGACGTGGACCTGCGCCTCGACCTCTCGCCCGGCCCGCTCACCGTGCACGCCGATCCCACCCAGCTCGAGCAGGTGATCCTCAACCTCGCGGTCAACGCCCGCGACGCGATGCCCCGGGGCGGGCGCCTGACGATCGCGACGGCGGCGGTGGACCTCGGGGAGCGCGAGGTCTCGGGGAGCGAGCGGCCGGGTCCCTACGTGCGGCTGGCCGTGGCCGACACCGGAGTCGGCATGCCGGCGGAGGTCCGCGCCCGGCTGTTCGAGCCGTTCTTCACGACCAAGGAGGAGGGCAAGGGGACCGGCCTCGGGCTCGCGACCGTCCACGGCATCGTCGAGCAGAGCGGGGGCTTCCTGCGGGTGGAGTCCGAGCCCGGACACGGCACCGCCTTCCGGGTCTTCCTTCCCCGGCACGAAGGGGGCGGCGTCCCCCCCGATGACGCCCCCCGCCCCCCCTCGCTGCTCCCGCGCGGCTCCGAGACCCTGCTCGTCGCCGAGGACGAGGCGATGCTCCGGAGCATCCTGCGGGAGTGCCTCGAGGACGGGGGCTACGTGGTGCTGGAGGCGGGGGACGGCCCGGAAGCCCTCCGGGTCGCCGAGGGCCACCCCGGGTCGATCGACCTCCTGGTGACGGACGTGGTGATGCCCGGGATGAGCGGCCGCGAGCTGGCCGAGCGCCTGCGCGCCTCCCGTCCCGGCCTCCGAGTGCTCTTCCTGTCGGGCTACACCGACGACGCGGTCGTGCGGCACGGGGTGTCGAGCGACGAGAAGGCGTTCCTCCAGAAGCCGTTCAGCGTCGAGGACCTCGCCCACCGCGTGCGGGAGGTCCTGGACGCCCCGCCCGGCCCCCCAGGCTCCTCCGGGAGGTGATCCTCCGTCACGGCCCCGCCCCCGGAGGGCGGGAGTGGCCGCCATGGACGGGGAGCTGCCGACGTCCACCTTTCGTCAGGCGAGAAATGCGTGGGCGAAGTTCAGGAGCATCGCGGAAGGGTAGATCCACCGGCCCCACCGGTTCGCCCGGTCGATGACACGGGTGTCCGCCCCCTGGGCGAGGACGATGGTCAGGATGCCCTTCACGAGGCCGAGGAACACCAGCACCGCCGAGCCCACGAAGAAGTGATCCGCCCTCGTCAGGTAGGAGATCCGGGGAAGGCCGCCGCCGAGGGCCAGCATGTAGGCGATCAGGGTCAGCATGGACGTCATCCCGAGGCCGATCTGCTGGGCCACCGCGGTCGCCGGGATGAAGTAGACGCCGTAGGCCATGAGGACGATCAGGGTGAGGGGGAGCCCGAGCTTCCAGGCGTAGTAGCCCCAGTCGCGCTCCAGGTCCAGCTCGACGTCGAAGCGGGCGTAGGTCCCCGCCCGCGCCGCCCGCGCGGCGGTGCTCGCCCGGGGCCGGGGGGCTCCCACGCGCCAGCCCTGGATGGAGAGGCGCTCGTTCATCCCGGTCACCCGGCGCAGGGGATGGAACAGGACCTCGTCGGCCCGGGAGACCACCGGCCAGAGCGTCACCCTCCAGCGGTGACGGTCGCGGGGGAAGTCGCGGAAGTCCAGGGGATAGGAGAGCTTGACCCAGAGACGCCGCGCAAAGGTGACGACGCCTCGTCCGTCCACGAGGAACCGCGCCGGGTAGAACGCCTGCCGGCCCCGCAGGTTCTCGGGTTCGAGGGCGGGCATCCACAGCCGGCCCTCGGGCACCGGGCAGTCGACCGACCCCTCGCCCCGGGCGGGATCGGCGAGCCGGGGGTCGCGCCAGCGCGCCACCACGTAGACGTCCGCGTCGAGGGTCTGGTCCACGTCGCTGAGCTGGGCGACGTCCTGGAAGAAGACGCCGAGCCCGACCAGGGTGGGGCTCCCCGGGGCGTCCGGACGAGCGAGGGAGTACTTCTCTTCGGCGGGGCAGGTCCCCCCCGAGCGCGGATCCGCCTGCCGCTCGAGGTCGCTCACCACGTCGTCGGCCGGCGCCTCGTCCGCGAACGCCGGGGCGCCCTCGCCGGAGAGGGACGAGGGACCGCTCGCCACCAGCAGGAGGGCGGGGACCAACCGCAGGACCTTGCTCATCGCTAACTTTCTCCCGGCCCCCCCGGCCGTCAGCCGATCAGGTACCCCTCGGCCACCGCGCGAAACGCCGCGACCTGCGCGTCCCGCCAGGCCTCGTCCCGGCCCAGCTCCCGGGCGAGCAGCTCGGCCGCCCGGGGGGCCATCTCGATGGCGGCGCGCGCGTCGAGGAAGAGGGCGCGGGTGCGCCGGGCGAGGACGTCCTCCACCGTGCGGGCCATCTCGAACCGGGCCGCCCACACCACCTCGGCCCCGCAGCTGGGAAGCGCGGGGTGGAGGGGCGCCGCGAGGGCGGGCTCGGCGCGCGCGAGGTCCTGGATCAGGAGGGCGTCGGAGCCGTAGACCGCGAGGGGGCCGAACTTCGCGGCCTGCCGGTGGAAGCCGTGGATGTTGAGGTTGCGGGTGGGACAGGGCTTCTCGGGGAGCCGGGCGATCGCCGCCGCCTGGTTCACTCCGTCCTCGGCCATGTTGCGGTAGGTCGTCCACTTCCCGCCGGTGATCGTCAGGAGGCCCGAGGGGTCGATGTGGATCGTGTGGTCCCGGGAGAGGGACGCGGTGCTCCGGGCGTCCCCCGAGCGGACGAGGGGGCGGATGCCCACGAACACGCTCCGCACGTCCTTCCGGGTGATCGGCCGCCGGAGGTAGCGGCCGGCCGTCTCCAGCACGAAGTCGATCTCCTCCTCGTGGGGGCGGGGCTCGAGGAGCGGCTCGGGGATCGGGGTGTCGGTGGTCCCCACCACGGTGTGGCCGTGCCAGGGGATCGCGAACATCACCCGGCCGTCGCTCGTGTGGGGGACCATGATCGCGCTCCCCCCGGGGAGGTACGAGCCGTCGAAGACGAGGTGGATCCCCTGGCTGGGGGCGATGAGGGGGGCGAGGCCGGGCTGGGCGAGGCCCCGGACGGCGTCGCAGAACGGCCCGGCCGCGTTGACCACGACCTTCGCCCGGGCCTGGATCTCCGCCCCGCTCTCGAGGTCGCGGGCCACCACCCCGTCCACGAACCCCTCGCCGTCGCGGGTGAGGGCGGTGACCGGGGCGTAGTTCAGGAGGGCCGCCCCCTGCTCGGCCGCGGTGGCCGCCAGGTTGACGAGGAGCCGGGCGTCGTCGAACTGGCCGTCGTAGTAGACGACGCCCCCGCGCAGCCCCTCGGTCCGGATCGTGGGCAGCCGCTCCAGGGTCTCTTCCTTAGACAGCACCTCCGAGGAGCCGAAGCCGTAGCGGCCGGCGAGGAGGTTGTAGACCTTCAGCCCGATCCCGTAGAAGGGAGCCTCCCACCACTCGTAGTTCGGGACCACGAAGGCGAGGTCGCTCACGAGGTGGGGGGCGTTCTGGCGGAGGAGGCCCCGCTCCTGGAGCGCCTCCAGCACGAGGGAGATGTTGCCCTGCTCGAGGTAGCGGACGCCCCCGTGGACGAGCTTGGTGGAGCGGCTGGAGGTGCCCTTGCCGAAGTCGCTCTGCTCGAGGAGGAGCACGTCGTACCCGCGGGCGGCCGCGTCGAGGGCCACTCCCACCCCGGTGGCCCCGCCCCCGACGATCACCATGTCCCAGGGGTCGCGCTCGGCGAGCACCCGGCCGAGCATCTCCGCGCGGTTCATGGCTCCTCGAGGGCCCCCCCGCCCCCGCGGGCTGCCGCGCCTCGGCCGCCGGACACCGGAGTCGCGCCGAGCCGCCGGGCTACGCCGGCGCCTCCCAGCCCTTGGCCCGCTCGAGGGCCCGGGCCCAGCGGGCCCGCAGCTCGGCCGCCCGGTCCGCGGGCAGGCCGGGCTCGAACCGCCGCTCCACCCGCCACTGGCCGGCGATCTCGGACAGGCTCTTCCAGAACCCCACCGCGAGGCCGGCCAGGTAGGCGGCCCCGAGGGCCGTCGTCTCGGTGACCGCGGGCCGCACCACCGGCGCCCCCAGGAGGTCGGCCTGGAACTGCATCAGGAGGTCGTTGCCGGCCGCCCCCCCGTCCACCCGCAGCTCGGAGAGCCGCTCGCCCGCGTCGGACTGCATCGCCTCGGCGAGGTCGGCCACCTGGAAGGCGATGGCCTCGAGGGCGGCCCGGGCCACGTGGCCGGCCCCGGTGCCCCGGGTCAGCCCGATCAGGATGCCCCGCGCGTAGGGGTCCCAGTGGGGGGCCCCCAGGCCGGCGAAGGCCGGCACCAGGAAGACCCCCCCGTTGTCGGGGACGGAGGCGGCGAGCGCCTCCACCTCCGACGAGGAGCGGATGATGCCCAGCCCGTCGCGGAGCCACTGCACGACCGCCCCCCCGATGAAGACGCTCCCCTCGAGGGCGTACTCGGTGCGGCCGTCCCGCTTCCAGGCCACGGTCGTCACGAGCTTGTGGCGCGAGAGGGGGGCCTTCGTCCCGGTGTTCTGCAGGAGGAAGCAGCCGGTGCCGTAGGTGTTCTTGGTGAGGCCGGGAGACACGCACATCTGGCCGAAGAGGGCGGCCTGCTGGTCTCCCGCGATCCCCCCGAGGGGCACCTCCCCGAGGCCGAGGGTGGTGGTCACCGGGCCGTAGACCTCGCTCGAGGCGCGCACCTCGGGCATCAGGCTCCTCGGGACCCCGAGCAGCTCCAGCAGCTCGTCGTCCCAGTCGCCCTTGTGGATGTCGAAGAAGAGGGTCCGGGAGGCGTTGCTCGGGTCGGTCAGGTGGAGCCGGCCGCTCGTGAGGTTCCAGACGAGCCAGGTGTCCACCGTGCCGAAGGCGAGCTTTCCCGCCTCCGCCCGCGCCCGGGCCCCCGGCACGTTCTCCAGGATCCAGGCCACCTTGGTCCCCGAGAAGTAGGCGTCGATCACGAGGCCGGTCCGCTCGCGGAAGAGGGGCTCTTTCCCCTCGGCCCGCAGCCGGTCGCAGAGGGGGGCGGTGCGCCGGTCCTGCCAGACGATCGCGTTGGTCACGGGCTGGCCGGTCTCGCGGTCCCAGACGATCGTGGTCTCGCGCTGGTTGGTGATCCCGATCGCGGCGACGTCCCGGGGGCGCAACGAGGCCCCGGCGAGGACCTCCACCGCCACCCCGATCTGCGAGGTCCAGATCTCCCGGGGATCGTGCTCCACCCATCCCGCCCGGGGGAAGAGCTGGGGGAACTCGCGCTGGGCGATCCCCCGGATGGCGCCTTCCTCGTCGAAGAGGATCGCCCGCGAGCTGGTCGTCCCCTGGTCGAGGGCGAGGATGAAGGGCACTTGGAACCTCCGCGGCGTTTCTACAGAATGTCGCGGGTCGAAGCAAGCCCGAGGGAGGACCGGCATGCGGAGCGGCACGGCGCGGGAGGCGGCGGCGGAGTTCCTGGGGACCTTCGTCCTGATCGTGTTCGGCACCGGGGTGGTGGCCCAGGTCGTCCTGTCCGGCAGCTCCCACGGGACCTACCTGTCGATCAGCCTCGGGTGGGGCCTCGCGGTGGTCATGGGGGTGTACGTCGCGGGGGGCGTGTCGGGAGCGCACCTCAACCCCGCGGTCACCCTGGCGGTGGCGGTGCACCGCGGCTTCCCCTGGCGCAAGGTGCTGCCCTACTGGGGGGCCCAGACCGCGGGGGCGTTCGCGGGAGCGGCGGTGACCTGGCTGACCTACCGTGAGGCCTTCGACCGCTTCGACGGAGGGGTGCGCCAGGTCACGGGGAGCCTGGCCACCGCCGGCATCTTCTCGACCTACCCCCAGCCGTTCCTGAGCAACGTCCCGGGGGGCCTCGTGGACCAGGTGGTGGGGACCGGCCTCCTCCTCCTGGTGATCTTCGCCCTCGGCGACGCGAAGAACCTCGCCCCCGACCCGAAGATCGGTCCGATCGTGGTCGGCCTGGCGGTGGTCCTCATCGGCATGACCTTCGGCTTCAACGCCGGCTACGCGATCAACCCCGCCCGGGACCTCGGTCCCCGGCTCTTCACCTCGCTCGCCGGCTGGGGGGGCGCGGTCTTCACCGCGGGCAACGGGTGGTGGTGGGTCCCGATCGTGGGCCCGCTCGCGGGGGGAGTCCTCGGCGGCCTCGTCTACGACCTCCTCGTGACCCGGCTCCATCCCGCGAGGTCCGAGGCCGCTTGACGGCGGGCCCCTCGTTCTCCCGGGTCGCCCGAGCCCGCCTCGCCCGGCCGCTGCCCCTCGTCTCGTACCTCCTCCTCGCCACGGAGACCCACGCCCTGTGCGGCTCCCTCGCGTTCTTCGCGATGCTGGGCTTCTACCCCCTCGGCCTGCTCCTCCTCTCCCTCGCCAAGTACGTCCTCCGCTCGAGCGCCGCCCAGGAGGCGATCCGGCTGGCCCTCCACGTCTACTACCCGGTGGGCCAGGACTTCCTCGTGCGCAACCTCGAGGCCTCCACCGGGCGGCTCGGGGAGGGGGTCACGGTCGCGAGC
>Ga0268386_10004071_pt1 | contig 10728 bp, 10 predicted proteins | sample RVTome_15_FD_200260 | JGI IMG/M metagenome (GOLD analysis project Ga0268386, IMG submission 200260) | Soil microbial communities from uranium-contaminated site in the Upper Colorado River Basin, Wyoming, United States - RVT150D86... ... | reverse complement strand
TCCTCGACGCGGCATGCTTGGGCGTGTGGCGTTCCAGGTGTCGGTCATCGGCAGCGGCTCCGAGTGGGAAGGAGCCGCGGAGGAGATCGGGCGCCTTCTTGCCGAGCGCGGCTGCACCGTCGTGACGGGCGGGCTCGACGAGGTCATGTCCGCCGCCCACCGTGGCGCGAAGTCCGTGGGCGGGACGACGATCGCGATCCTTCCGGGCGAGGACCGCGTCGCGGCGAACGAGTGGGCCGACCACGTCGTCGTCACCGGGATCGGCCACGCGCGAAATCTCGCGGTCGCCGCGTCCGGCGATGCGGTCATCGCGGTCGGCGGAAGCTGGGGAACGCTGGCCGAGCTCGCGTTCGCACGACGGCTCGGTCGCAGGGTGGTCGCGCTCGACGGCGCGCCCGAGGTCGAGGGGATCGAGGTCGCGACGACGCCCGAGGACGCGGTTCGGCTCGCGTTACGAGACCTCGAGTAGGCGCCGTTCGAGGTAGCGGCTCTCAGCCTCGTTCGCGGTCAGCTCGAGCGCGCGCCGGTAGGCGGCTGCCGCCTCGTCGCGACGGTCGAGGCGCCGGAGCAGGTCCGCGCGGGCGGCATGGAGGAGGTGGTACCCGTCGAGCTCGTCGAGCCGCTCGACGAGCGCGAGCCCGTCCTCGATCCTCCCGGCGAGCGCGATCGCGACGGCGCGGTTGAGTCCGACGACCGGCGACGGGTCGAATACGACGAGGCGGTCGTAGAGCTGGGCGATCTCGCTCCAGGGGCGGCCTTCGGCGTGTGCGGCGGCGATGGCCGCCTGGAGCTGGTACGGCCCAGCGCGCCGGAGCGAGACCGCGCGCTCGAGCACCCGTAGGCCCTCCGCGATCCGCTCGCGGCTCCAGAGCGAGCGATCCTGGTCCTCGAGGAGCACGAGCTCGCCGTCGGGGCCGACGCGAGCCGCTCGCCGCGAGTCCTGGAGGAGCATGAGCGCGAGGAGCCCGAGCGCCTCGGGCTCGTCGGGCATGAGGACGGCAAGCAGCTTCCCGAGCCGCATCGCCTCGTCGCACAGGTCTCCACGCACGACGTCGGGGCCGCCGGTCGCGGCGTAGCCTTCGTTGAAGACGAGGTAGAGGACGGCCAGCACGGAGCGCAGCCGCTCGGGCAGCAGGTGGTCCGGCGGCACGCGAAACGGAATCCCGGCGCCGCGGATCTTCTTCTTGGCGCGGACGAGCCGCTGCGCCATCGTCGGCTCGCTGACGAGGAACGCGTGGGCGATCTCGGCGGTCGTGAGCCCGCCGACCTCGCGCAGCGTGAGCGCGATGCGGCCCTCGGCGGCGAGCGCCGGATGGCAGCACGTGAACACGAGCGCGAGCCGATCGTCCGGGATCGCCGTCACGTCGGCCTCGTCCTCCGGGATCGACTCGAGCCGGGCGAGCAGCTCGGCCTTCTGGCGAAACACACGCTCGCGGCGGATGCGGTCGATCGCACGGTTGCGCGCGGTCGTGACGATCCACGCGCCGGGCGTGCGGGGGACGCCGTCGCGAGGCCAGCGCTCGAGAGCGGTCGCGAATGCGTCCTGCACCGCGTCCTCGGCGAGCTCCAGGTCACCGAGGACGCGTGTGAGGATGGAGACCGCACGGCTCCACTCGTCGCGAAAGACCTGCTCGAGGTCCGGCTGCACTCCCCAGTTATGCCAGGGCGCGTCGCCTACTCCACGATCGGCCGGATCTCGATGGAGCCGTTCTCGGCCGAGGGGATCAGGGATGCGAGGCGGATCGCCTCGTCGAGATCGGGCAGGTCCGTGAGGAAGACGCCGCCCATGACCTCCTTCGTCTCCGCGAAGGGGCCGTCCGTCACGACCCGCTCGCCGTCGCGGACGCGGACGACCTTCGCGGTCACCGCCTCGTCGAGCTCGTAGCCGCTGACGTTCGGATCCGCCTTTCCGAGCTCCTCGAAGAGCGCGTTCCAGCGCGGCATCTGCTCTGCGCGGAGCCTCGCCTTCTCCTCGTCGTCGAGATCGGTCCAGGATGCCTGGTCCGAGTGGATGAGCAGTGCGTACTTCACAACTGGGCCTCCTCGGGATCGACGTAGATCGGGCGAACCTCGACCGCGCCGTGCTCGGCGCCGGGGATGCGGGCGGCGTAGTCGACGGCGTCGTCGATCGAGTCGCACTCGAAGACGAAGTAGCCGCCGAGCGCTTCCTTGATCTCCGCGTAGGGGCCGTCCGTGACGAGCGCCTCGCCGTCGCGAACTCGGACCGTGGTCGCGTCGCGCGTCGACGCGAGCTCGTCGCCGCCGACGATGACGCCGGCCCGGCGAGCGTCGTCCGCGAAGGTGCGGTAGCGCGCGTAGACCTGCTCGCGCTGCTCGGCGGAGAACGAGTCCCAGCGACCCTGTTCCCCGTAGATCAGTGCCATGAACTTCACACGCTCCTCCCTTGCTCGATGTCGGAACCATGACGTTCCCGGCGTGGCGAAATCGACACTACGAGCTCACGAGCATCCGCTCGAGCAGCGTACGCGCGCCGGTCTTGTCGAGCATCTCGTTCAGGTTTCCGCACTTCGGGCTCTGGACGCAGGACGGGCAGCCGGCGGTGCACGGGCAGCTCTGGAGCAGCCGCGTCGTGTCTTGGACCCAGCCCTCGAAGCTCGCGAAGCCGCGCGCGGTGATCCCGACCCCGCCCGCGTGGCCGTCGTAGACGAAGATCGTCGGCGCGCCGGTCTGGTAGTGGACGTTCGTCGAGAGTCCGCCGATGTCCCAGCGGTCGCACATCGCCCACAGCGGCAGGAGCGCGATCAGCGTGTGCTCCGCGGCGTGGAGCGTGCCGAGGAGGAGCGGCATCCGGTCGAGATCCTTGAGCAGCGCCGGGTCGGGCGAGAACCAGACGGCCTCGGTCTCGAACGTCGTCTCGGGCATCAGCATCGGCACGACGTCGAGCGTCGAGCCGTCGCGGATCGCCTTCCGCGCGTACGCGATCACCTGCTCGCTCACGGACACGCGCCCGAAGTGGAGTTCGACGCTGAGCCGCCGCTCCACGCGGAGCGGCTCCTCGATCGTCGTCTCGGTCTCCTTCTTCACCTGCGTATACCAGTCGACGCTCGCCGGTCGCACGAGCGCGACGCGGCCCACGTGGTCGAGCTGCTCGACGACGTACTGCTCTCCGAGGTGGAGGTAGACGGCGCCCTCGTGCACGGTCGAGTACGCGCGCTCCCGCTCCGCGAGGCCGAGGAGCGAGCCGGTCGACGCGTCGACGATCGAGAACGCCTCGCCGTCACCCGAGCGCAGCGAGATGCGCGCCGCGGGGTAGTCGCGCCCTTTCCAGACGTAGCCGGCGGGTGTGTGCTCGAGCTCGGGGAGAACCTGGGCGCGGCGGAGCGCCTCCGCGCCGAGTGTTTCGGCGTCGGCCTCGTCGATCGGAGCCTCGAACGCGGCCGAGAGGACGTGCGGATCGAGGATGCGGTGATTCGCGTGGTCGAGGATCGCGGCCTCGACGCGGCGGGAGAGGAGCGCTTCCGGCTCGCGTGCGAAGAACTGGTCGAGCGCGTCCTCGCTCGCGACGAGCACCGCAAGGCCACGGGAGCGTCGTCCGGCCCGGCCCCACTGCTGGCGGAGAGAGGCGACAGTCCCGGGGAACCCGACCGAGATCGCGCAGTCGAGCAGGCCGATGTCGATCCCGAGTTCGAGCGCGTCGGTCGCCGTGACGCCGAGAAGCCCGCCTTCGACGAGCCGGCGCTCGATGTCTCGGCGCTGCTCGGGCGTGTAGCCCGCGCGGTACGGGGCGAGCCGCTCCGCTGTCGCGGCGTCGACGCGCTCGACGGTGAAGCGGTGGATCAGCTCGGCCGCCTTACGGCTCTTCGCGAAGCAGATCGTCCGTAGGCCGCGGGACGTCAGCTGTGACAGGAGTCGCGCAGCCTCGCCGAGCGGGCTCGCCCGCAGGCCGAGCTCCGGGTCGAGCAGCGGTGGGTTCCAGATGACGATCTCACGCTCGGCCCGTGGTGACGTGTCCCGCTCGACCACCGTCGCGGGCTCTCCCGTCAGCGAGCGTGCGAGCTCTCCCGCGTTCGCGATCGTCGCCGAGGTGAGGACGAACCGAGGGTCCGCGTCGTAGACCCGTGCGAGCCGCCGCAGCCGCCGCAGGACGTTCGCGACGTGCGAGCCGAAGACGCCGCGGTACACGTGTGCCTCGTCGACGACGACGTATCGCAGGTTGTGCAGGACGTCGCCCCAGCGGTCGTGATGCGGGAGCGCGCCGACGTGGAGCATGTCCGGGTTCGTGAGGATCAGGTTCGACCACTTGCGGATCTGCCAGCGGCGCTCGGCCGGGGTGTCGCCGTCGTAGATCGCGGGCTTGAGACCCTTCAGCCCGAGCTCGGAGAGCGCGCGGGCCTGATCCTGCGCGAGGGCTTTCGTCGGGTAGAGGTAGAGCGCACGGGACTTCGGCTCCCGCGCGATCGCGTCGAGGACCGGGAGATTGAACGCGAGCGACTTGCCGGATGCGGTTCCGGTCGTGACGACGACGTTCTCGCCCCGGCGGGCGGCCTCCCACACCTCCGCCTGGTGGCGGTAGAGGGCGGTGACGCCGTTCGCGACGAGCGCGGAGGCGACTCGGGGGTCGAGGTCGTCCGGGAGTGGCTCCGAGCGCGCGTCGCGAGCGGGCTCGACGCCTCTGTACGCGACCTCGTCCCCTTCGAGGAGATCCGCCCAGCGCGCCGCTACTTCCGTCGCCATGCGAGTCAGTGTCGCAGCCCGCCAGTTGGGCTCACGTCACAATCCGCTCATGGGTGGGATCGCTCTCTTGATCGGATCGCTCTCTTGCGGTCCGGCTGCGGCGGGGAGTCGCGGGGAGTCGCACACCTACAGCATTGGGGGGCCGAGGCGGCATTTGTCGAGCAGGGGCTCGATCTCGAAGTGCCTGCGCAGTTCGTGGAGTACGTGGGTGCAGAGCGGACAGTCTTGGCTCCGCCCGGCGCCGGCCGGTTCTTTGTCGTCGTGACCTCCGACAACGAGGTTGACAGCGCGGGCTCCGACCCTGTAAGGGCAACAAGTGTGCGCCGATCCATCCACGGGACGCCTGGCCACTTTCGGTTCGAAGCGGCTCAGCGGAGCCGTTCCTGAGCTGAGCTCCAAACATGCTCCGACCCTGTAAGTGCGCCGACTGCGTGCCAATCGCTCCACAGGCGGTGCCCGTGCAGAGCGCACGCCGGCTCGCTACGTCGCGATGTGCGGTGCGAAAGCGTGCTCGTAGTGTGAGCGTGGGTGGGCGCCGTGGATCGTCGCCCGCGGTTCGCCGCCGCGAAAGAGCATCACGGTCGGGAGCGAGAGGACGCCGTAGCGCGGCGGGACGGCGAGGTTCCGGTCGACGTCCATGCGCAGAAGGCGGACGTGCTCGCCGTGCTCCTCTGCGATGCCGATGAGGTGCGGCTCGATCGCCTCGCACGGCTTGCACCACGGGGCCCAGAAGTCGACGATCACGGGCACGGGCGAGGCGAGCACCTCGTCGGCGAAGGTCTCGTCCGTGACCTCGTCCATGTTGTGAATCTAGTGGCTTGGGTCAGGCTTCAGCCCGACCGTGAGATTGCCGACCGGCTCGAACCAAGGGCCAGGGTCGGGCCAAACCCTGACCCCCGTTAGAGGCGGCCCAAGAGCGCGCGCAGCCGGAGCAGCGGGACCTTCCAGATCGCCTCGAGCACGATCGCGCTCGTCATCTTGGACGCGCCAGCGCGCCGCTCGGTGAAGCGGATCGGGATCTCCTGTACGCGGAGCCCCGCCCGCAGCACCCGGTAGGTCGTCTCGATCTGGAACGCGTACCCGTGCGCGGACAGCGCGTCGAGGTCGATCGCCTCGAGCGTCTCGCGGCGGAAGCACTTGAAGCCGCCCGTCAGATCGCGGACGCGCACGCCGAGGAGCACCTGCGCGTAGAGGCACCCGCCGCGCGAGATCACGCGGCGCAGGAGGCCCCAGTTCGCGGTCCCGCCGTCCGCGACGTAGCGCGAGCCGAGGACGAGGTCGGCCTCCCCTGCGGCCTCGATCAGCCTCGGCACGTCGCGCGGGTCGTGCGAGAAGTCGCAGTCCATCTCGAGCAGGAGCTCGGTGTCGCCGCCGAGCAGGTGCCGAAAGCCCGCGACGTACGCGGGGCCGATGCCCTCCTTCTCTGAGCGATGCAACACCGACACCCACGGGAGCTCGCCGGCGAGCCCGTCCGCCATGTCCCCGGTCCCGTCCGGCGAGCCGTCGTCGATGACGAGGACGCCGTCGCGCGACGTGTCGAGCACCTCGCCGAGGGCGCGCACCATCGCCTCGAGATTCTCGCGCTCGTTGTACGTCGGCAGACAGACGACGGCGCGAGGCACCGACATATCATCGCCGCATGGCCCAGACGTTGCCCCGGAACGCGGACATCGCGGACCAGCTCGACCTCCTCGCGGACATCTCGGAGATCCTCGGCGAGGAGTCGTTCCGGGTCATCGCCTATCGTCGCGCCGCGACGCGGATCCGCGAGACGCCCGGTCCGGTCGCCGAACTCGCGCTCTCCGGGCGCGCGACCGACCTCCCCGGGATCGGGAAGACGATCGAGCAGAAGGTCGTCGAGATCGTCAACGACGGGGAGATGCACGCGCTCACCAAGCGCCGGCAGAGCGTCCCGGACGGCGTGGTCGAGTTCCTGCGCCTGCCGGGCATCGGCCCGAAGACGGCCGCCCGGATCTGGACCGAGCTCGGCGTCACGACGCTCGACGGGCTGAAGGCCGCCGCCGAACAGGGGCGGCTGCGCGATCTCTCGGGGCTCGGGGCACGCAGCGAGGAGAAGGTGTTGAAGGCGCTCGAGGCGGGGGCGGGCCGGAAGACGTCCGCCGAGGGCCGCGGCCTGCTGGGCCGGGCTCTTCCGGCAGTGAAGACCGTCGTCGAAGAGCTGAACGCGCACCCGGCCGCGATCGCCGTCTCCGAGGCCGGAAGCGTTCGCCGCCGGCGTGAGACGGTCCGCGACCTCGATCTCATCGCCACGTCGCCGGACGCGCCGGCGCTGATCGACGCGTTCTGCGAAGGCGACTGGGTGGCCGAGGTCGTCGCGCGCGGCGACACGAAGGCGACGGCCGTCGGCCACCAGGGCCTCCGCTTCGACCTCCGCGTCGTGCCGCCCGAGTGCTACGGGAACGTCCTCCAGCACTTCACGGGCTCGAAGGACCACAACGTCGCGCTCCGCGAGGAGGCGCAGCGGCACGGGTTTTCGATCTCGGAGTACGGCGTGACGACGGTCGAGACGGCGGAGGTCGTCACGCACGCCACCGAGGAGGAGCTCTACGAGTACCTCGGCTACCAGTTCATCCCGCCGGAGCTCCGCGAGAACTCGGGCGAGCTGGCCGCGGCGCGCGAGAGCGACATCCCTGCGCTCGTCGAGCTCGCTGATCTCAAGGGCGAGATGCACTGTCATTCCACGTGGTCGTCCGACGGCCGCCACTCGATCGAGGAGATGGCCTCGACGGCGAAAAGCCGGGGCTACTCGTTCCTCTGCCTCACCGACCACTCGCACTACCTGCGCGGGCCGCGGCTCGAGGCGCAGTGGAAGGAGATCGAGCAGGTCAACGCGCGCCTCAAGCCGCTCAAGGTGCTCCGCGGCATCGAGGTGAACATCCGCGCAGACGGCTCGCTCGACGTCGACGAGGAGATCCTCGCCGAGCTCGACTGGGTCGTGGCGTCGATCCACACCGCCTTCGACCGGAGCCCGACCGAGCGCATCCTGGGTGCAATCGAGAACCCGCACGTGGACTCGATCGGCCATCTGACCGGCCGGAAGATCCTGAAGCGCCCGGGGACGGACGTCGACATCGAGCGCGTCGTCGAGCGGGCCGCGGAGACCGGGACCGCGCTTGAGATCAACTCGCAGCCCGACCGGCTCGACATGCGGGACACGCACGCCCGGCTGGCGGGGGAGGCCGGCGTGCGCATCCCGATCACGACCGACGCCCACGAGGTTCCGGCGCTCGGGCACGCCGAGCTCGGGGTCGGGCTCGCGCGCCGCGCGTGGCTGACGAAGGAGCAGATCCTCAACACGCGCACGTGGCCGCAGATCCAGAAGCTTTCGAAGTGACCGCTTTTCGCGACGACGGTGCTGTCACGCTCGACTGGGTCGCGTCGTACCTCGAGGGCGTGCGCGAGCGGCCGGTGCTCTCCCGCGTGGATCCGGGGGAGATCCGGGCAGCGCTTCCGCCGGCTCCGCCCGATGAGCCAGAGCCCTTCTCGGCCGTTTTACGCGACCTCGACGAGGTGCTCATGCCGGGGATCACGCACTGGCAGAGCCCGCGCTTCTTCGCGTACTTCGCGACCACGAGCTCCGAGCCGAACGTCCTCGCCGAGCTCCTCATCGCCGGCCTCAACCAGGTCGGCATCCTCTGGCGCACGTCTCCGGCGCTGCAGGAGCTCGAGGAGGTCACGCTCGACTGGCTGGCGCAGCTCTTCGGCCTGCCGCCCGGGCTGCACGGCCACATCGAGGACACCGCTTCGACGAGCACGCTCGTCGCGCTTGCTGCCGCCCGCGCCGCGCGACCCGGAGCACGCGTCGTCGTCTGTTCCGAGCACGCACACTCGTCCGTCGACAAGGCGGCGAAGCTGCTCGAGCTGGAGCTGCGGAAGATCCCCGGCGACGAGGAGTTCCGACTCAGGCCCGATTGCCTCGACCTGGAGGACGCCTGCGCGGCCGTCGCGACGATCGGCACGACGTCGTCCACGTCGGTCGACCCGGTGCCCGAGATCGCCGACCGCTGCGATGCGGCCGGCGTCTGGCTCCACGTCGATGCCGCGTACGCCGGCGCCGCCGCTGTCTGCCCCGAGCTCCGCGACCGCTTCGCGGGCTGGGAGCGGGCCGACTCGATCGTCGTCAACCCGCACAAGTGGCTCGGCGTCTCCACCGACTGCTCGACGCTCTGGACGCGGAAGGCCGATGTCTTTCGCGACTGCTTCTCCCTCGTCCCCGAGTACCTGCGCGTCGCCGACGAGGTCGCCAGCCTGAGCGAGTTCACGCAGGTGCTCGGCCGCCGCTTCCGGGCGCTCAAGCTGTGGGCCGTTCTCCGCTGCTACGGGCGCAGTGGGCTCCAGGAGCGGATCCGCGAGCACCTGCGACTTGCGGCGTCGTTCGAGGAGTGGGTGCGCGCCGATTCGGCCTGGGAGGTCGTGGCGCCGCGGCCGTTCTCGGTCGTCTGCTTCCGGCTTCGCGGCTCGGACGACGAGAACGCGGCGCTGCTGGAGCGTGTGAACGCGACGGGCGAGATCTTCATCTCGCACACGCGGCTGGCGGGACGGTACGTCCTCCGCCTCGCGATCGGCAGCTTCCGCACGACCGAGGACGACGTGCGGCTCGCGTGGGACGTGCTTCGCCGTGAGGGGGCCGCGGGCTGACGCCCCCGGGGGCGTTCCTACGATATGCGCGTGCTCCGCCTCGCCGCCATCGGAGTCGTGGCCGGGGTGTTCTCGGCACTCTTCGGCGTCGGCGGAGGGATCGTCGCCGTGCCGTTGCTCGTGCTCGTCGCGGGGTTCCCCGAGCGGGCCGCGACGGCGACGTCTCTGGCCGCGATCGGGATCACAGCACTCGCCGGGGCCATCTTCTTCGGGATCCAGGGCGAGGTCGAGATCGGCTACGCGGCCCTCGTCGGGATTCCCGCCGCCGCCGGCGCGCTTGCGGGCACGGCGCTCCAGCAGCGGCTCACCGCCCGCTCGCTGACGTACCTGTTCGCCGCTCTGCTGGCGTCGACCGCGATCTGGCTGCTGGTCTCGTGAGCGCGTCGACCATCGCGCTCGCGCTCGCGCTGGGGCTCGCGGCCGGCGTGCTGGCGGGCTTGTTCGGGGTCGGCGGCGGCATCCTGTTCGTGCCGACGCTCGTCGCGCTCGGGCTCGGCCAGCTCGAGGCGCAGGCGACCTCGCTCGTCGCGATCCTTCCGACGGTCCTCGCCGGCGCGTGGAGCCAGCGTCGCTACGGGAACCTCGCGGTACGGCCCGCACTCACCGTCGGCCTGGCCTCCGTCGCCGGTGTCCTCGTGGGCGCGGCGATCGCGATCGCGCTTCCGGAGGACCTGCTTCGGACGCTGTTCGCAGTGCTCCTCCTCGTCGTCGCCGCTCGCCTCGCCTGGCGTGGCGGGCGCTACGCTGACTCGCCGTGATCCGCCTCGTCGCCCTCGCCGGCGCCGTCCTCGTCCTCTCGGCCGCCTTCGCCGCAGGGGCTCCTCCGCCGCGAAGCGCCAGCACCGGTGCGAACGCGGCTCTCGTCACGATCGCCGTTCCGGGGCAGACCCCCGTGGCGCTCGGCGGCCTCACCTGGCCCACGAGCACGACGGCCGACGTGCAGTCCTTCTCCTATCCCGACGACGGCTCGATCGTCAGCATCGGTCGCTCGCGCGCGACGGTCTCGGCGCAGGCCGGCGAAGCGGCCTCCTCGCAGGCGTTCTCCGAGGCGATCGTGCTCTCGCTCTTCGGCGGGGAGGTGACGGCCGCGCAGGTGACGGCGTCGGTGACCGCCGGGGCGAGCGCGCGCTCGGCAGGCGCGGACGTCTCGGCCTCGGCAGTTCAGGGGCTACGGGCGCTCGGGCAGGACGTCTCGGCTTCGCCGGGCGCCAGCACGCAGCTCGCCGACTGGGGCTCGCTGTCGGTTCTCTCCCAGTCGACCGGCAGCCGCGCCTCCGGGCCGCCGCGCGCGCAGGGATCGATCGTGGGGCTGCGGGTCACGCTGGGCACGGCGCACGGGGGACTGCCTGCCGGAAGCGAGATCGTGGTCGGAAC
>Ga0268386_10004069_pt1 | contig 10730 bp, 10 predicted proteins | sample RVTome_15_FD_200260 | JGI IMG/M metagenome (GOLD analysis project Ga0268386, IMG submission 200260) | Soil microbial communities from uranium-contaminated site in the Upper Colorado River Basin, Wyoming, United States - RVT150D86... ... | reverse complement strand
CTGCTGGCATCGGACCCCTACGTCTCCGAGGAGCGGGCCCGGGCGCTGGGCGCCACCCTGGTGGATCTGCCCACCCTCCTCGCCGAGAGCGACGTGGTCTCGCTGCACGCCTCCCTGACCGACGAGACCCGCGGCCTGATCGGGGAGAAGGCGCTGCGGGCCATGAAACCCACCGCGATCCTGATCAACACCGCCCGCGGCGAGATCGCGGACGAGGAGGCGATCGCCCGCGCGCTCACCGAGGGCTGGATCGCGGCGGCCGCGCTCGACGCCTTCACCCGCGAGCCGCTGCCCGCCGCGAGCCCGCTACGCGGGGTGGACCCCGAGCGGCTGATCCTCACGCCCCACAACGTGAGCCACAGCGAGGCGGGCCGCCGCGCGAACCTCACGCTCGCGCTCGACCAGATCCTGGCCGCGGGCCGCGGCGAGCCGCCCGCCCACTGCGTGAACCCGGAGACGATTCCGCGCTGGAGGACCTCATGAGCCAGGCCGCGTACCCCATCCTCGACGCCGACGGCCACATCACCGAGTCCATCGAGCAGGTCGCGAAGTACCTGGAGGCTCCGTACAATCGGCGGCCGCTCAACTTCTCCTTCTACCCGTGGGACGGCTGGGACCGCCGCCTCCTCGGCACGCTCGGCGACGCCGCGGGCACCGCGGACGCCTGGCTGCGCGCGCTCGACCGGGGCGGGATGGAGCAGGCGGTGCTCTACCCGACCCTCGGCCTCTTCCTCTCCTTCCTCAAGGACCGAGAGTGGGCGGTGGCGCTCTGCCGCGCCTACAACACGTTCCTGCACGAGGAGTTCGTCAAGAAGAGCCCGCGCCTGCACGCGGTCGCGCTGTTGCCCGTGCAGGATCCCGACGCGGCCGCCCGCGAGCTCCGCCGCGCGGTGACCGAGCTCGGCCTGGTGGGCGCCATGCTCGCGGCCGACGGCAGCCACCTGCTCGGTGACGCGCGCTTCCTGCCGATCTACGAGGAAGCGGACCGCCTCGACGTGATGCTCGGCATCCACGCTTCCGGCTCGCACCTGGGCGGCGCCGGCGTGGACCTCTTCCCGCAGTTCATCCAGGCCCACACCTGCTCGCACGCGTTCGGGCAGATGCGGCAGATCACCTCGATGATCTTCGAGGGCATCCCGGAGCGCTTCCCCCGCCTGCGCATCGCCTACCTCGAAGCCGGATGCGGCTGGGCCCCCTACTGGGCGGAGCGGATGGACGACGAGTACGCCAAGCGCGCTGCGGAGGCACCCGCGCTCACCCGCAAGCCGAGCGACTACATCCGGAGCGGGTCCATCTTCTTCTCCTGCGAGGCCGACGAGTGGCTGCTGCCGCAGGCGCTCAAGCTCATCGGTGAGAACCAGGTGGTCTACGCCTCGGACTTCCCGCACTGGGACCACAGCTACCCCGCCTCCCTCGACGAGATCCGCGACCGGGGCGACATCACCGAGATCCAGAAGCGGAAGATCCTCTCCGACAACACGCGGAGGCTCTACGGACTCAAGGGGTGACACCGCCTCGGCTCCCGTCGCGCTGATCGGGGCGCGCAAGCGCTACGGGGACGTCGAGGCGCTCCGCGGGATCGACCTCACCATCCACGGCGGCGAGGTCGTCGCGATGCTCGGGCCGAACGGCGCGGGCAAGACCACGTCGATCAGCCTGATGCTGGGCCTCCGCCAGCCCACCGCGGGGCGGGCGCGTCTCTTCGGCCTGCCCCCCACCGACCGCCGCGCGCGCAGCCGCTGCGGGGTGATGCTGCAGGAATCGGGCACCACCAGCGTCCTGACCGTCCGCGAGATCGTGGACGTCTTCCGCACCTATTACCCCGCGCCGCTGCCCGCCGAGCGCGCGCTCTCGATGGCCGGGCTCACCGAGCAGGCGGGGGCGCGGGTCGGCACGCTCTCGGGCGGCCAGCGCCAGCGTCTCTACTTCGCGCTCGCGATCTGCGGGGATCCCGACATCCTCTTCCTGGACGAGCCCACCGTGGGCATGGACGTGGAGGCCCGGCGCGCCTTCACGGCCAGCATCCACACCCTCTCCGGCACCGGCAAGACCATCGTCTTCACCACCCACTACCTGCGCGAGGCCGAGGAGCTCGCGCGGCGGATCATCGTGATCGACCGCGGCGCGGTCATCGCGGACGCGAGCCCGCAGGAGCTGAAGGCGCGGGTACCCGGCAAGAAGATCACGCTGGTCGCGGGCCGGCCGTTCGCGCCCGGCGAGCTCGACGGCCTGCCCGCCCGGGTGCTCTACGTGGTCGGCGAGCGCGCGAGCCTGCTCAGCAACGAGCCGGCCGCGGTGCTGCGCGAGCTCTTCCGGCGCGGGGTGGACATGGTGGACCTGGAGGTGACGGGGGCGGACCTGGAGGAGGCATTCCTCGCCCTGACCCGGCGGAGCGAGGACGCGGCGTGACCGCCTCCGCGCCGCGGCCGGCCGCGGGGCCGGACGTCGCGCCGCTCGGGCGCATGCTGTGGGCGCAGACGTGGAGCGAGCTGCGCATCCGCTGGCGCATCCCCGCCTTCAGCCTGACCATCGTGGCGCTGCCCGTGCTCTTCTTCACGTTCTTCGGGCTGCCCTACGCCACGCAGACGCTGCCCGACGGCACGAGCCTCGGCGCCTACCTGCTCGCCTCATTCGCGGCCTACAGCGTGGGGAGCGTGATGGTGTTCGGCTTCGGCATCGGGGTGGCCACCGAGCGCGGGCTGAAGGTCGACGTGCTGATGCGCGCGACCCCGCTGCCGCCCTACATCGCGATCCTGGCCAAGGTGCTGAACGCGCTCGCCTACGCGCTGCTCTCGCTCGTGATCCTCATCGGCTATGGCATCGTGGTGGGCGGGATCCGCCAGGACCTCACGGTGTGGCTCGACATGATCGCGCGCCTGCTGGCGGGCTCGGTGCCGTTCATCGCGCTGGGCTTCGCCATCGGGTATCTCTGCGGCCCCAACGTGGCCCCCGCGGTCGCGAACCTCGTCTACCTGCCGCTGTCGTTCGCCTCGGGGCTCTTCATGCCGCTCTCGCAGCTCCCCGGCTTCGTGCGCGGCATCGCGCCCTATCTCCCCGCCTACCACTACGGCCAGCTCGGCTGGAGCGCCCTCGGCGCCAACACCGAGCGCCTCCCGGTTTCCCTCGCGTGGCTCACCGGCTACACCCTGCTCTTCCTCGCAATCGCCGTCCGCGCCTACCGCCAGGAAGAATCCCGCAAGTTCGGCTAGGGCAAGCGTGGGAGCGTGTCCAAGCAACCTCCGTTCGAGCGCCGGCTTCGCCGGCGCAGCCTGTCCTGGGGGAGGTTCGGAGGGGGCCGCCGAGGCCCCCTCCGATGACCTAGAGGGCGGCCTTCTTGGCGCGGAGGGTCTTGATCTCGTCGGGGGTGTAGCCGAGGGAGGCGAGGACGGTGTCGGTGTGCTCACCTCGGAGCGGGGCGGCGGTGCGCACACCGGGGGACATGCGGGAGAAGTGGAGCGGGGTGCCGACGACCGGGATCTCGCCGAGCTTGGGGTGGGTCGCGCGCTGCACGATGCCGCGCTCGGCGGTCTGCGGGTCGTTCATCACCTGGTCCACCGTGTTCACCGGAGTCGCGGGGACATCGGCCTCCTCCAGACGCTTGAGCAAGGGCTCGCGGTCGAGCGCGCCGATCGCCTGCTCGAGGATGCCCTCGAGCTCGGCCCGGTAAGCCACCCGCCCCTGGTTCTTCTCGAAGCGCGGATCGGCAGCCAGGTCGGTGAGCCCCAGCGCCTTGGCGAGCTTCTGCCAGAACCGGTCGTTGGCGGCGGCGATGAAGATCCACTGCCCGTTGCGGCACTTGAAGTTGCGATACGGCGAGAGCGACGGATGCCCCGAGCCGAGCGCGCGCGGCAGCGCGCCGGTGAGCAGATAGCCCTCGGCGTGGAAGGCGAGCAGGCTCACCGCGGTCTCGAGGAGCGAGCCGTCCACCCGCTGGCCGAGTCCGGTCTTCTCGCGCTGGATGATCGCGTTGGACACGCCGAGGGCGCACAAGATGCCGGTGGTGAGGTCGAGGAACGACACGCCCGCCCGCACCGGCTGGCCGCCCGGCTCGCCGGTGATGGACATGATGCCGCTGAAGGCCTGCATCAGCGCCTCGTAGCCGGGGCTGTCCTTGCGCGGCCCGGTGCGCCCGAACGCCGAGATCGAGCAGTAGATGAGCCGCGGGTTGAGCCGGGCGAGCACGTCGTAGCCGAGCCCGAACGACTCCATGGTCCCGGTGCGGAAGTTCTCGATGACCACGTCCGCGTCCTTCACGAGCCGCTTGATCACCTCCACCGCCTCCGGGGTCTTCAAGTCGAGCGCGATGCCGCGCTTGTTCCGGTTGAAGAGCAGGTACGCGGCGGCCTCGCCGTCCTTGTGGGGCGGCCAGGTGCGCGACTCGTCGCCGGGCCCGGTGTCCTCCACCTTGATGACGTCGGCCCCGAGATCGCCGAGGAGCGCCCCGCACCAGGGCCCGGCGATGACGCGGGAGAGATCGATGACACGGATGCCGTCGAGCGAGAGGGCGGGCTTGGTCATGGCGCGTACTATACCGCCGGTGGCGGTGTATATTCACCCCTCGCCAATCCATCGTCCGGCCAATACATCTTCAGGAGGGTCCCCCATGGAGCTCTACGACGTGATGCAAACCACGTTCTCGGCCCGCGAGTTCACCGCCGATCCGCTGCCTGACGAGATGCTCTTCAGGATCCTGGACCGCGCGCGCTTCGCGCCGAGCGGCGGCAACCGCCAGGGCTGGCGCGTGATCGTGGTGCGCGACCCGAAGACGCGCGAGGGGCTGGCCGCCGCCACCGTGCCCGCGGCCAAGCGGTATGCCGCGCAGGTACAGCTGGGCGAGAGCCCGTGGAACACCATCGACTCCACGAAGGTGGATGCGGCCACCATCGAGCGCACTCCGGCCCCGCCCCGGCTGATCGAGCCGGTGCTCAAGGCCCCGGTGGTCCTGGTGGTCTGCGTGGATCTCAAGGTGGTGGCCTCGATGGACTCGGAGCTCGAGCGGGTCGGCGTGATCAGCGGAGCGTCCATCTACCCGTTCGCGTGGAACATCCTGCTCGCGGCGCGCCACGAAGGCTTCGCCGGGACCATCACCACGCTCGCCGCGGCCCAGGAGCCCGCGCTGCAGAGACTGCTCGGCCTGCCCTCCCACGTGGCGGTCGCGGCGGTGATGCCGCTCGGCCGGCCGGTGAAGACCCTCACCAAGCTCAGGCGGAAGCCGGTCGAGGAGTTCGCGATGCTCGAGCGCTGGGGCGGGCCGCCGCTCGGCCCCGGCCGCCCGGCCTGAGACGTCAGGCGGCGCCGGCCGAGCCGTTCTCGCGAAGCAGCTCGAGGATGCGCTCCCCGGTGATCTCGCCGGGGATCAGCACGTGGTCCGCCCCCGCACGCAACAGGTCCTCCTTGTCGGTCCGTTCCTCGCCGGTCATCACGATGACCGCGCGCGGCGCGAGGCGGCGCAGGTCGCCGACCAGCCGGCGGGTGCTGATGCCCTTGAGGAAGGTGTCGGAGATGGTGGTGACCACCATCCGGGCCTCGTCGATGCCGAGATGCTCGAGGGCGTCGGGATTGGCGAGATCGCCGTACTCCCACCGGAACCCGCGCGCCATCACCCGGTGGGCACGGTTGGCGTCGTAGTCCACCAGCGTGATCCGCTCCCTGAGCTGCGGCGCCTGCGCCTCCACCAGGTCCAGCACCGCCTGGGCGATACGGAAGTGCCCGAGCAGCACGATGTCCCGCGCCCGACGGGCTTCCGGCGCGGACGCGGCTACGCCGCCCGCTCGGGGGCCGCGCTCGAGGGGCCGTATGAGCCGGCGGGCGATGCGGTCGTTCGAGATGATGAGGTAGGGCGCCAGCAGCGAGGTCAAGATCATGGCGGTGAGCACCACCGCGCCCACCCGCTCCGAGACGTGGCCGTAGTCCGCGCCCAGGGTCAGGATCACGAGCGAGAACTCGCTGATCTGGGCGAGGTTCAGCGCGGTGACCGTGCCCGCGTAGAGTCCGTCGCCCAGCAGGTATGCGGTCGGCACCACCGAGATCGCACGGCTCACCAGGACGAAGACCACGATGAGCAGCGCCTGTCCGAGGACGTCCGGGCTCGGCACCGGCACCTGCAGGCCGAGCGCGACGAAGAAGAGCGTGACGAAGAAGTCGCGCACGCCGGTGACCTTGGAGATGACGTCGGCGCCGTAGGGAAAGGCCGAGATGCTCACCCCCGCGATCAGGGCGCCCATCTCGCGCGAGAGCCCGAGCTGGTCCGCGAAGCCGGCGATGCCGAAGCACCACGCCACCGACGAGATCAGCACCAGCTCGGGCCGGCGCGCGGAGGCCTCGAGCAGCGGGGCCAGGAGGTAGCGGCTGGCCAGGAAGGCGACGCCGAGCAGCACCCCGCCCCCCGCGATGGACTGGGCGATCCGGAGCACCCCGGGCTCGGCCAGGCTGGGCTGCACCGCCATGAAGAGAATGGCCCAGATGTCCTGCACCACGAGGACACCCAGGGTGAGCCGGCCCGAGAGGACCTTGAGCTCGAACTTCTCGCGCAGCAGCTTGACCACGATCAGGGTCGAGCTCAGCGAGATCACGATCGCGAGGTAGACGAGGTCGAAGCGGCCCTCCGCCACCCGGTAGCCGAGCCAGGAGAAGAAGGCGAGGCCGAGCAGGCCGTTGATCACGAACTGGCCGGCACCCAGGACGAGCATGGAGCGGCCCAGGCGCCGGAGCTCCCGCAGGTCGATCTCGAGCCCGATGATGAAGAGCAGGAGGATCAGGCCGATCTCGGAGATCAGCTCGATGCTCTCCGCGTCGGTGACGAGGCCGAAGCCCATCCGGGAGCTGAGCAGGATTCCGCCCGCGATGTAGCCCAGCAGCAGGGGCTGCCGGAGCAGCCGGGCCACGTGACCCAGGACGGCGGCGAACACGATCCCCAGGGCGATGTCCCGGAGCAGGGTCACGTCGTGCGGCACGGGTCGCGGGCACCTCGGTCTTGGGATAGAATCGGTCGCCGTATCCTAACCAACTTTGCAGGTCTCCGAGGAGGATCTCGTGGAGCGACGCACACTCGGCAAGAGCTCGCTGGCGGTGTCCGCCGTCGGCCTCGGCTGCATGTCCATGTCCAACGTCTACGGCAAGGGGGACGAGGCGGAGTCCACCGCGGTCGTCCACCGCGCGCTCGACCTCGGTGTGAACTTCCTCGATTCCTCGGACATGTACGGCTGGGGCCAGAACGAGGAGCTCCTGGGCCGGGCCCTGCGCGGCCGGCGCGACCAGGTGGTCCTCGCCACCAAGTTCGGCAACCTCCGGAAGCCGGACGGGACCGCGGGGGTCAACGGCCGGCCCGAGTACGTCCCCCAGGCCTGCGACGCGAGCCTGAAGCGCCTGGGCGTGGGGACCATCGACCTCTACTTCCAGCACCGGGTGGACCCAAGCGTGCCGATCGAGGAGACGGTGGGGGCGATGTCACGCCTGGTGGAGGCGGGCAAGGTACGCTTTCTCGGGCTGTCGGAGGCGTCCCCCGCGACCGTGCGCCGGGCCCACGCGGTGCACCCGATCACCGCGCTGCAGTCCGAGTTCTCCCTGCTCTATCGCGTGGAGGCCGAGGAGACGCTACCGACCTTGCGCGAGCTGGGCATCTCCTTCGTGGCCTACTCGCCACTCGGTCGCAGCCTGCTGACCGGCCGCACCCGGTCCGCCGGCGAGATCCCCTCCGACGACCGGCGGCGCGACCACCCGCGCTTCCAGGACGAGAACCTCAAGAAGAACCTGGCCCTCGTGAAGCCCCTGGAGGACCTGGCCCGGCAGAAGGGGTGCACGCCGGGCCAGGTCGCGCTGGCCTGGCTGCTCGCGCGGGGCCGGGACATCGTGCCGATCCCCGGCACCAAGCGGAGGGACCGCCTCGAGGAGAACGTGGCGGCTGCGGAGGTGCAGCTCTCGCCCGCCGAGGTCGCCGCGCTCCAGGACGCGATCCCGGCGGGGGCCGCGGCGGGAGAGCGCTATCCGGTGCCCGCGATGAAATCGGTCTACGTGTAGGCCCGACCATCCATGAACCGACTCGAGCGAGACCGGCCGGGAGGCGCCCGCGCCGACCGGACCCCGCCGCCGCACGCGCTACCCGTTCATGAATAGTCCGGCCGGCCCCGCGGCGGCCGTGGGCTGGCTCGAGACCTACCGGGGCACCGTCTTTCGCTGGGAGGTGGACCCGAACGACCACCTGACGGTGGCGTACTACTTCACCCGCATCGCCGACGCGGGAGCGAGGCTGCTGGCGGTGGTCGGCCTGACCGCCGCGGCCGCCCGCACCGCCGACTGCTTCGTCCGGTACCAGCGGGAGCTGCGCGCGGGCGACATCATCCACATGGAGAGCGGCGTGATCGCGGTGGAGCTCGACGCGCTGGTGCTCGGGCACAAGCTCCTCGACTCCGGCGCGGGCGTCCTCTGCACCACGGTGGAGCAGCGGGTGCGCCTCGCGGCGCCCCTGACCGCGGAGACGCGGCGGGCCGTGGAGGCCGTCCGGGTGGGGTGGCACGGGCCGGCCCGCGAGCGGCGGCCGACGCCGGATGGTATCGCGGGCTTCCGCGACAGCGCGCGCGACATGGTCAAGCCGGCCGAGGTGGACGTCTCGGGCGGCGCCGCGCTCTCGCACTACATCCATCGCTTCTCGGCGGCCAATGGCCACGCCATCGCCGCCTTCGGCATGACCCCGGCCTACATGCGCGCGGAACACCGGGGCTTCTCCACCTTCGAGTTCCAGCTCGAGCTCGGGAGCCCGCTGCGGCCGGGCGACGGCGTGCGCGTGCGCTCCGGGCTGCGCCACGTGGGCAACTCCTCGCTGCGGCTCCTCCACGTGATGACGCGGGAGCCCGGCGACGAGGTGGTGGCCACGCTCGAGCAGTCCGGGGTCCACTTCGATCAGGACGCGCGTCGGCCCGCGCCGCTGCCCGAGGCCCTTCGCGCCCGCGCGCGGGCCCTGCTCGTCAAGGAAGCCTGAGGGGACTGACGCCGTTGAAGCTCGGCCTGTTCTCGATGACCAGCGGACCGTGCACGTATCCGGACGGCGCGGCCCGCGTGGCGCGCGCGGCGGAGGCGGCCGGCTTCGACTCGCTCTGGGGCGGCGAGCACGTGGTGCTGCCGGACCCGCGCGTGCCCCCGTCTCCGATGGAGCCGGAGGATCGCATCCTGGACCCGGTGGTGGCGCTCGCTTTCCTGGCCGCGCACACCACGCGCATCCGCCTCGGCACCGGTATCATCATCCTGCCCCAGCGCAATCCGCTGGTCCTGGCCAAGCAGCTGGCCTCGCTCGACGTGCTCTCGGGCGGGCGCCTCATCTTCGGCGTGGGCGTGGGCTATCTCGAGCCGGAGTTCCGCGCGCTCGGCATCCCGTTCGAGCGCCGCGGGCCGGTCACCGACGACTACCTCGCCGCGCTGCGAGTGATCTGGAGCGAGGCGCGGCCGGCCTACCGCGGCCGCTTCGTGAGCTTCGAGGGGGTGCAGGCGCATCCCCAGCCCGTCCAGCAACCCGGGCCGCCGCTCGTGGTCGGCGGGCACACCGCGGCCGCGTTCCAGCGGGCGGTGGAACAGGGGCACGGCTGGTACGGCTTCGCCCTCGACGAAGCAGGCGCCCAGCGGTGTCTGGAAGGTCTGGGTCGGCCGGCCGCAAGCCTCGAGCGTCCGGCCGCGCTGGGTGCGCTCGAGATCAGCGTCACGCCTCGCCCGACCCCGGGCGGCGTGGCGATCGACCGCGCGAGCGCCGAGCGCTTCGCCGCCCTCGGGGTCCATCGCCTGATCCTGATGCCGCCCCGGTCGCTCGACGCCACGGGCCTCGAGCGGTTCGTGGAGAAGGCCGCGCGCGAGCTGCGCTAGGATGGCGCGGGCAGAGCCCGCGCTCGACGCGGGCAAAGGGGAGGGGGCTCCGTGACTAGTTCGCCTCGTGGGGGCGGCCCCACTCGATCGCGAAACCCACGCCCGGCCAGCCGGGATTCCGGTGGTCGCCGGCCATGCGGGAACCCACCGCCGGGTTGGGCGCGCTCCAGCCCGCCGCGCCCGCGCGCCCCGATTTCGTTTCTCTGGAGAGCGGCGCGATGAAGTTTGGACGATCCGGCAGCGGCGGGCGCTGCGGCTGGAGATCCCGGTCGGGAACGGACGGAGCCACGCGCTCGCGTGGCGGCGGCGTCGTCTTGAGGTCCATGGGCTGCGCAGACACGGTCACGGGAAGCATCATCAGCGGTGCGGCGACGACGAGAGCCACGATGGATCGCATGAGCATGATCGACCTCCTCGGCTGCAGTCGTTGGACGCACGCCGCGTGCCGGATGTTCCCGGACGGAATGGTCAATGGAGACGACCGCTTAGCGCAGGGCCCGGCCGGACCGGCCGCGGGCGCGGGAAGGAACGACCACGTAATTCTTCCCCCTTCCCGGGGCCGGGCAAGGCGCTTATCATGTCGGCACTTCACCGCTCACCTTCGAAGGAGAAGGCCATGACCGCCATCACCCAGTCCGTTGATCTCGATCGCCGCGGCCGCGTGGCCGTGCTCACCGTCAACAATCCTCCCGTCAATGCGCTGAGCCAGCACGTGCGTCAGGGGCTGCGCGATGGCCTCAAGCAGGCGGTGGCGGACGGCACGGTCGGGGCAATCGTTATTACGTGCGCGGGGCGCACGTTTGTTGCGGGCGCCGACATCACCGAGTTCGGCAAGCCGCCGAAGGAGCCGGCGCTGCACGAGGTGCTGGACCTCATCGAGAGCT
>Ga0268386_10004068_pt1 | contig 10731 bp, 12 predicted proteins | sample RVTome_15_FD_200260 | JGI IMG/M metagenome (GOLD analysis project Ga0268386, IMG submission 200260) | Soil microbial communities from uranium-contaminated site in the Upper Colorado River Basin, Wyoming, United States - RVT150D86... ... | reverse complement strand
CGGCGTTCCGGCAGCAATTGCAGCTGGTACAGCGCCTTGGTGACATCGATCGGGCGGATCGACTTGGGCAGCACGCCGATTGCGCCGGAGGCGCGGGCCTGGCCGCCGTAGATCTCGCCTTCCTGCGAGGTGTACATCATGACCGGGATCGACGCGAGATCCGGATTCGCCTTGATCTCGCGCACCGCCTGCAGTCCGTCCATACCGGGCATCAGGTGGTCCATGAAGATGACGTCGGGGTGATGATCCTTCAGGTATTCCAGCGCGCTTTCGGCCGAATCGGCGGAATCGACCTCTATACCGTACTTCTCGAGCATCCTGCTCAGTACGACCCTTGCCGACTTCGAGTCGTCGACGACCAGCGCGCGCTTGCCCGGCATCATTTGTCTCCCATCTGCTTTAAAGTCTAGCATTCCGGACGGCGGAGCCTGCATGCCGAATAAGCAGCGATGGCGGCTCGAACTCGAGGACGGCACGGTATCGCGCGGATTCGGCTTCGGCGCCGGGCGCGCTGTCGCCGGCGAGGTCGTTTTCAACACGGCCATGTCCGGATATGTCGAATCACTGACTGATCCGTCCTACCGCGGGCAGATACTCGTCCTGACCTACCCGCTCGCGGGAAACTACGGCGTCCCGGCCTCGCGCGCGCGGGGCAGCATCGACGGCCCGTATGAATCGCCGCGCATCCAGGTGCAGGGCCTGGTCGTCCAGCATCTTGCCGAGGAGCCGAGTCATCATCTGTCGACGCGATCGCTCGGCGACTGGTTTCTGTCCGAATCGGTGCCCGCGGTAACGGGCATCGATACGCGAACGTTGACGCGGCGTCTGCGCGAGCACGGAACGATGCGCGGCTGGCTTGCGCCCGACTCGATGTCGCAGGACGAGGCACGGCGCGATGCCGACGAGCGCGACATGCGCGAGGGAATTTTCCGTGAGGTGGCACCGCCGGAGGTGGTGCGATATCCCGGTGGATCGCTTGACGTCCTGGTGATCGACGCGGGCGCCAAGGACAACATCGTTCGCTCGCTGCGCGCCCGCGGCGCGAGCGTCACGCGCGCACCCTGGCATGCCGACCTCGCCCCGCTCGCCGAAAAGTCGGACGGGATCGTCATCGGCAATGGCCCGGGCGATCCCAAGGACCTGGGATTGCTGGTCACGCAGGTGCGCGAAATCATGGGGCGCTGCCGCCGCCCGCTATTCGGGGTCTGTCTCGGCAACCAGATCCTCTGCCTGGCCGCCGGCGGCGATACCGCCAAGCTTCCGTACGGCCATCGGGGCGTGAACCAGCCGGTGCGCGACCTGCTGAGCGGCCGCTGTTACATCACGAGCCAGAACCATGGCTACGCCGTGCGCGACGGTTCGCTTCCCGCGGACTGGCGGCCGTGGTTCGTCAACGTCAATGACGGTTCCAACGAAGGCATCCGCTCGGATAATGATCCGTACTTCAGCGTGCAGTTTCACCCGGAGGCGTCGCCGGGCCCGCAGGACACTTCATTCCTTTTCGACGACTTCCTGCGCCTCGCGGGTTCGATGAAGGCATGAACGCTTGAATCGGCAGCCGAAGCCCGCAAAGCCGCGGCGCACGCTCGTGCTCGGGTCTGGCGCGCTTCAGATCGGCCAGGCCGGCGAATTCGATTACTCCGGCTCGCAGGCCATCAAGGCACTGAAGGAGGACGGCGTCTACACGGTCCTCCTGAATCCGAACATCGCGACGATCCAGACGAGCGAAGGCATGGCCGACCGGCTGTATCTTCTCGCCGTCACGCCCGAGATCGCGGCCGAGGTGATCCGCAAGGAGCGCATCGATTCGATCCTGCTGTCGTTCGGCGGTCAGACCGCCCTCAACTGCGGCATCGCACTTCAGGAGCGCGGCCTGCTGGAGCAATTCGGCGTCCGCGTGCTGGGCACGCCCGTCTCGGCCATCCTCGACACCGAGGACCGGCAGCTTTTTGTCGACCGGCTCAAAGTGATCGGCGTCAAGACCGCGCGCAGCACCGCCTGCGGTTCGGCGACCGAGGCGCGCCGCGCCGCGAGCGAGATGGGATATCCGCTCATGCTGCGCGCAGGATTCGCGCTCGGCGGCAAGGGCAGCGGCATCGTGAGCCGCGCGTCGGAGCTGCAGGCGGCGTTGAAGCGCGCGTTCTCCGGAGGCGTCAGGCAGGTGCTGGTGGAGGAATACCTCGGCGGCTGGAAGGAAATCGAATATGAGGTCGTGCGGGACGGCGGCGACAACTGCATCACCGTCTGCAACATGGAGAACCTCGACCCGATGGGCATCCATACGGGCGAATCGATCGTCGTCGCGCCGTCGCAGACGCTGAACGACGAGGAATACCAGATGCTGCGGACGATCGCGATCCGCACGGTGCGGCATCTCGGCGTCGTCGGCGAATGCAACATCCAGTACGCGCTGAATCCGGATTCCGTCGACTACCGTGTCATCGAGGTCAATGCGCGTCTGTCGCGCTCGAGTGCCCTCGCGTCGAAAGCGACCGGTTACCCGCTCGCCTACGTCGCGGCGAAGATCGCGCTCGGCTACGACCTGCCGGAAATCCCGAACGGCATCACGAGGAAGACGACCGCGTTCTTCGAGCCCGCGCTCGATTATCTCGTCTGCAAGGCGCCGCGCTGGGACCTCACCAAGTTTCACGGCGCGGTCAAGCAGATCGGCAGCGAAATGAAGAGCGTCGGCGAGGTGATGGCGATCGGCCGCACCTTTCCGGAAGTCATCCAGAAGGCGCTCAGGATGCTCGACATCGGCGTCAAGGGCCTCGACCCGGGCGCATTCGAATTCGCGGATCTCGAGGAGGAGCTCCGGCATGCGACGCCCCGGCGGATATTCGGCGTTGCCCAGGCGCTACGGGAAGGGATGAGTGTCGAGCGGATCCACGAGATCACCGACATCGACCCGTGGTTCATCCACGCGATGGTCCCGGTGGTCGACATGTTCGGACGACTGCGCGAGGACGGCACCGTGCTCGATACGGAACTGCTGTGCGATGCGAAGCGTCTCGGGTTCTCGGACCAGGCCATCGACGACGGATTGCAGCTGCCGCCCGGCTCCGCACGCGCGGCGCGGGCAGCGCACGGCATTCGCCCGCACTTCGCGCAGATCGACACGCTCGCCGCGGAGTTCCCGGCCGAGACCAATTACCTCTATTCGACTTACCACGCGACCGCTTCCGACATCGCGCCGACCGCGCGCCGCAAGGTGATGGTGCTCGGCGCCGGCGTCTACCGGATCGGCTCGAGCGTGGAATTCGACTGGTGCTGCGTCAACGCCGTTCAGACATTGTCGACCCTCGGTTACGAGACCATCATGGTCAACTACAACCCGGAGACCGTCAGCACCGACTACGACATCTGCGACCGTCTTGTGTTCGACGAGATAAGCCTCGAATCCGTGCTCGACATCTACGAACGCGAAAAGCCGGAAGGCCTGATCGTCAGCATGGGCGGCCAGGTCCCGAATAACCTCGCGATGCGCCTGCATCGCGCGGGCGTCAGGATCCTCGGCACCGACCCGGAGAACATCGATCGCGCCGAGAACCGCCAGGTGTTCAGCGCACTGCTCGACCGGCTCGGCATCGACCAGCCGGCCTGGCGCCACGTGACGGACGCCGGCTCGGCGGAACGCATCGTCCGTGAGCTCGGCGGGTTCCCGGTGCTGGTCCGTCCGAGCTATGTGCTGTCCGGCGCCGCGATGAGCATCGCGCACGAGCCGAACGAGCTCGACCGGATCCTGGCGCGCGCCAAGCGCGTATCGCCCGATCATCCGGTTGTCGTCTCGAAATTCGAGACGCGCGCGCGCGAGATCGAGATCGATGCGGTCGCGGATCGTGGCGAGCTGGTGCACTGGGCGATCAGCGAGCACATCGAGGATGCCGGCGTGCACAGCGGAGACGCGACGCTGGTACTGCCGCCGCAGGGCGTCTACATAGCGACGATCCGCCGCATCCGGCGCATCGCCGCCGAGCTCGCCTCGGCGCTGGCGATCACAGGGCCATTCAACGTGCAGTTCCTCGCAAAGCACAATCTCGTCAAGGTGATCGAGTGCAACCTGCGCGCCTCGCGGAGCTTTCCGTTCGTGTCGAAAGTGACCGGCGTCAACTTCGCGGCCGAGGCTACCCGGCGGATGCTGGGGGTCCCGGGCGAGAACCCGGTCGCGAGCCTCGAACTGGACCATGTAGGCGTCAAGGCGCCGATGTTCTCGTTCGGACGCCTTGCCGGAGTCGATCCGATGCTGGGCGTCGAGATGGCGAGCACCGGCGAAGTCGGCTGTCTCGGCGACGATCTTCAGGAAGCGCTGCTGCACGCGCTGCACGCGGCCGGCTTCCGCTATCCGAAGAAGGGCGTGCTGCTGTCGCTCGGCCCGGTCGAGGACAAGTACTGGTTCGCCGACGAAGCGCGGCTCATCCATGAGCAGCTGCATCTGCCGATCTACGCGACCGGCGGCACCGCGGAGGCGCTCGCCGCGCTCGGCATTCCCTGCACGGCAGTCGCGAAGCAGCCCGGCGACGGCAAGAGTGCGATGGAACTGATCGATGCCGGCGAAATCGACCTGATCGTCAACGTGCCGCGCGAATACGACGAATATGGCAGGCCGGACGGTTACCTGATCCGCCGCCGGGCGGTCGAGACCGGCACGCCGCTCTTCACCGACCTGCAGCTGGCGCGGGCGCTGATCGAGGCGCTCTGGCGCAAGCGCGGTGTCGAGCTGCCGATCCGTGCCTGGCAGGAATTCCTGCCCGCCTCCCGCAACCGCGTGCGGTCCGCCTGATCAGTTCTTCAGGCGGTATCCGGTCCGGAAAATCCAGGCGACCGTGACGATGCATATCGCCAGGAATGCGACGGTCATCGCCAGGCTGACGCCCACGCCGACATCCGACTGGCCGTAGAAACTCCACCGGAACCCGCTGATCAGGTAGACGACCGGGTTGAACAGCGTCACCGTGCGCCAGGCCGGCGGCAGCATGTCGATCGAATAGAACGCGCCGCCCAGGAACGTCAGCGGCGTCACCACCAGCATCGGGATCAGCTGCATCTGCTCCCAGTTCTTCGCCCAGATTCCGACGATGAAACCGAACAGGCTGAAGGTCAAGGCTGTCAGCAGCATGAATGTCATCATCCAGAACGGGTGCAGTATCTGGATAGGCACGAAGAACGAGGCCGTCGCCAGGATGATGAGCCCGAGCAGCACGGACTTGGTCGCGGCGGCGCCGACGTATCCGAGCACGATCTCGTAAGCAGCCACCGGCGCCGACAGGATCTCGAAGATCGTGCCGGTGAACTTCGGGAAATGGATGCCGAACGATGCATTCGAGATGCTCTCGGTGAACAGCGACAGCATGATCAGTCCCGGCACGATGAACGCGCCATAACTGACGCCACCGACCTCCGACATGCGCGAGCCGATGGCGGCGCCGAAAACGACGACGAACAGCGCCGTCGTGATGACGGGCGTCAGCACGCTCTGCAGCAGGGTGCGCAGGAAACGGGCCATCTCGAAACGGTAAATCGCCCAGACGCCGTGGCCATTGAAGGCGGGCGGCTTCACTGGCGGGCCTTCCTGCCGACCAGGCTCACGAAGATCTCCTCGAGCGAGCTTTCCCGCGTGTTCAGGTCGCGGTAGTTGATGCCGAGCTGCTCGAGCCGGCGCAGCAGCGGCGCGACGCCCGTCTGTTCGACGGAAGCGTCAAACGTGAATTGCAGTTCGTGTCCGTTGGCGTTCAGCGCGAGCGGCCATTCGCCGAGTTCGGGCGGAATCGCCGGCAACGGCTCCTGAAGAGTCAGCGTCAGCTGCCGCTTGCCGAGCTGCTTCATCAGGCGGGATTTCTCCTCGACCACCACCAGTTCACCATGGTTGATGACACCGATGCGGTCCGCCATCTCCTCCGCCTCGTCGATGTAATGAGTGGTCAGGATGATCGTGACGCCCTGATCGCGCATGCGTCTTACGAGATCCCACATGTCGCGGCGCAGCTCCACGTCCACGCCCGCCGTCGGTTCGTCAAGGAACAGCACCCGCGGCTCGTGTGCGAGCGCCTTGGCGATCATCACGCGGCGCTTCATGCCGCCGGAGAGCGTCATCAGAATGTCCTCGCGCCGGTCCCACAGCGACAGGTCCCGCAGCACCCGCGCGACCAGCGCCGGGTCGGGCGCGCAGCCGAACAGCCCGCGGCTGAATGTCGCCGCGGCCCGCACGGTTTCGAATGCCTCGATGGCAAGTTCCTGCGGCACCAGCCCGATCTGAGCGCGCGCCGCACGGTAGTCGCGCTCGATGTCGTGCCCGTTCACGAGCACCGTCCCGGACGTTTTCCGCACGATGCCGCAGACGATGCTGATCAGCGTCGTCTTGCCGGCGCCATTGGGGCCGAGCAGCGCGAAGATCTCGCCCGGCCGGATCTCCAGCGACACGTCTTTCAACGCGTGCTGGCCGCTCGCATAGGTTTTCGTCAGCTTCGAGATCGAGATGACGGACGGCATCGCGGCATTCTACAGGCCCGCCTCAGGCGAGCTCCGATAGTCTTCGTTCCAGATAGCGTCGCGCAGGCTCCTGCCGCGTCAGCTCGATCGCGCGACGGTACGACCGGCGCGCTTCCTCGGCGCGGCCGAGCCGCCGGCACAGCTCCGCGCGGGCCGCATGCGCCGGCTGGTATGCCGGCAGTTCGCCGCGCGCCAGAATGCCGTCGATCAGCGCCAGTCCGGCTGCCGGCCCGTCGCGCATCGCGATCGCCGCGGCGCGGTTGAGTTCGACGACCGGAGACGGCTCGATGTCGAGCAACAGATCGTAGATGCCGGCGATGCGCCGCCAGTCGGTCACCGCGGCGCTCTTCGCTTCGGCATGCGCCGACGCGATCGCCGCCTGCAGCGTATAAGGACCGAAGCGGCGCGAAGCGAGCGCGCCCTGCACCAATTCGAGGCCTTCCGCGATCTGCGGGCCGTTCCACAACGAGCGATCCTGCTCGTCCAGCAGCACGATGTCGCCGTCGCCGGTCGTGCGCGCACTGCGGCGCGAGTCCTGCAGCAGCATCAGGGCCAGCAGGCCGGCCGCTTCCGGTTCCGGCAGCAGCTCGACCAGCAGCCGGCCAAGCCGGATCGCCTCGGCCGACAGGTCGGCACGCGTCAGGGCGTCGCCGCTCGACGCCACATAGCCTTCGTTGAAGACCAGATAGACGACTCGCAGCACGGCGTCCAGGCGCTCCGGCAGTTCCTTCTCCGACGGTATTTCGTACGGAATTCGCGCGTCGCGGATCTTGGTCTTGGCGCGGACGATCCGCTGCGCGAGCGTCGGGGCGGGAATGAGGTATGCGCTCGCGATTTCCTCCGTCGTGAGTCCGCAGACTTCGCGGAGCGTCATCGCCACCTGCGTATCCTGCGCGAGCGCCGGATGGCAGCAGGTGAATATCAGGCGCAGCCGGTCGTCCTCGACCGCGTCGTCGGCCAGGCGCGCGGGATCGTTCGTGTACTGGCCGGTCAGGTCCGCAACCGTGTCATATGACGCGTCGAACCGTGCGTCACGCCGCATCGCATCGATGCCCTTGAAGCGGCCGGCGGATACGAGCCATGCGCGCGGATTCGCCGGCACCCCGTCGCGCGGCCATTGCTCGACCGCCGCGGTGAAGGCCTCCGCCATCGCCTCTTCCGCCCGGTCGAAGTCCCCGAGCAGGCGGATCAGCGTCGCAAGCACACGCCGCGACTCGACGCGGTAGACGGCATCGACCTGCGCCCGCGTTGTATTCGCTGGATCGCCGTCTGTCAGATGCGCGGCTCCACCGGGCGCACTTCGACCGTTCCGCCGACCCTGAGCGTCGGAATTCGCGCCGCGATCTCGAGCGCCTCGTCCACGCCGCCGCATTCAACGATGTGAAAGCCGCCGAACTGCTCCTTCGTTTCCGCGTAGGGTCCGTCGGTCACGACCGGCCTGCCGTCGCGCATCCGCAGCGTCCTGGCGGCCGGGCTCGAGGCCAGTTTTTCCGTGGCCCGGTGCTGCCCGGCGCGCTCGAGGCCGGAGATCCAGGAACGGTAGTCCTTCATCACTGCGTCACGCTCCGTGTCCGGCAGGGCGAGCCAGCGCTTCTCCTCGATGCAGCACATGAGCATGAACTGCATCAATACTCCACGATCGCCTTGAACCCGCCCCAGAACATGCGCTTGCCGTCGAATGGCATGTTCTTCGGGTCCATGAATTTCTTGAAGCGCGGCTCTTTCATGATCTTTTCCATGATGCGGTCGCGCTGCTTGCGGGACTTGTAGACGATATACGAAAAGACGACGACCTCGCCTTTCTTCAGCTTGACGCTCTGCGGAAAAGACGTCCACTTGCCGGGCTTGACGTCGTCCGCGACGCACTCGACGTACTGCACGGCCCCGAACTCCATCCAGATCTTGCCGGCGAACCGCGCCATCTTTCGATAGGCCGCGAGCTTTCTGCGCGGCACCGGCAATACGAATCCATCGACGTAATGCATGACTGTCTCCTATAACGAACCAAGCACTGGATGCTGCTTCATGAATGCTTCATCGGCGGGCCGGACCTCGAAGCCGCCAACGCGGATGCCCGGGTGTCGCATGATCAGGCGGACTGCTTCTTCCTTGTCCTTCGCCTCAAGGACAAGGATTCCGCCAAGCAGTTCCTTTGTCTCCGCGAACGGGCCGTCGGTCAGAAAGGATTTTCCGTCCCTCCAGCGCACGGTCGTCGCGGTCTCCGCCGGCTGCAGCGCTGCGCCGCCCGCGAAATGACCGTTCTTCTGCAGTTCGACATCGTAGTCGGTGCAGGCCTTGACCATGGCATCGCGTTCGCCGTCGCTGAGCGTCGCCCAGTATTCCTCGTCCAGGTATCCGAGACAGATGAATTTCATGGCCGGCGCTCCTCGCCGCTCATGCCGATTTCGCGGAACTTGTCGATGGATTCGCCCGGCTCGAAATCCTCGAGTTCGAACATCCGGCGGACTTCGATCTCGCAATCGGACCCGTCCAGTGTCGGATTTGGGTAGCGTCGCGACCATTCGAGGGCTTCTTCTCGCGACTTCACCTGGATCAGCGTAAAGCCCGCAATCAGCTCTTTCGTTTCCGTGAAGGGCCCGTCGACGATCGAGCGCTTGCCGTCCTTGATGCGGACACGCCACCCGAGGGCGCTGCGCTGCAGTCCCGACCCGTCCAGCAGGACGCCCGCCTTGGCAAGCTCCTCATGGTACGCGCCCATTTCGGCGAGCAGGGACTCCGGCGGCATGACGCCCGCCTCCGATTCTTCAGTTGCCTTGACGATGATCATGTATCGCATGGGTTACATCTCCATGACCGGCCGGACTTCAATGGCGCCAGATCGCGCGCCGGGAATGCGCGCGGCAAGCTGGATCGCCTCGTTCAGGTCCCTGGCCTGCACCAGGTAATAGCCGCCGAGTTGCTCCTTGGTTTCGGCGAATGGCCCGTCCGTGGTTGCAATCTTGCCCTTGCGGACCCGCACGGTCGTCGCCGTCTGGGTCGGCTGCAGCGCATTGCCGCCTGCGTAGTGTCCGCTTTTGCGAATCGATTCGGTGTAGGCGGAATACTCGCCGAAGACTTTCTCCGATTCGGCCTGCGGCATTTTCTGCCATTCCCGTTCGTCCTCGTAGATCAGGCAAAGATACTGCACGGCGGATTCCTCCTGCGGGCGGTGCCGGAATTGATGTGCAGCCGTCAGCACGGCTGCGACCATATGCGCTGGATTCATGACACCGGATAGTCGAATGGCGGATGCCGGATTCGACAGCCGGTGCGGAAATCGCCGAAATACCTGAATTTGCTAGAAAAACCCCTGCCGCAGGTTGATCCGGTACTCGAGGTGGGCCTTCAGGCAGCAGAGCATCTGGGTCCAGCCGTAGCAGTTCTGATACGACGCCTTCAGTCCGTCCGGATTCCGATGCCAGCCGCCTTCGACGACCCGCACCAGTGTCCCGCCGTCATCCAGCGCCTCGAAGCTCATGACCACCGAAGTCTGGTACGCACCATTCTCCGCATCCCAGCGGAACTCGATGCGCTCCCCTGGAATGAGTTTCGTGACCGTGACCGGAATGTCGACCGGGTAGTCGCCGAATTTCCAGATGACGGTCGCGCCCTCGACAAGCGGCCCGCTCGCGCCGCCGGTGGTGAAGTAAGCGGACAGCTCCGTCGGGTTCGTCACCGCCTCGAACACTTCGGCCACCGGCCGCGCAATTTTTGCGTGGACGTCGAACTTCAGTTCCATGATGTTATAATCTTATAACATGATAAGGCGACTGGACAAGCAGGACCGGATTTTCCGTGCGCTCGGGCATCCGACGCGACGGGAGATCCTCGACCTGTTGCGCGCGGCCCCGAGAACGACCGGCGAGCTCTGCGTCCATTTCGACGACCTGGACCGGTGCACGGTGATGCAGCATCTTGGCGTGCTCGAGCGCGCCGAGCTCGTCATCGCGCGCACCGAGGGGCGCGTGCGCTGGAACGTGCTCAATGTCATGCCGATCAAGGACATCCATGATCGCTGGATCGGCGCCTATGCGTCCGGCGCGGTGGGCCTGCTGGCCCGGCTGAAGCGCGACCTCGAGGCGCCGGCAACGAAGCGTCGGTCCCGTTCGGCTACGGCGCGTGGAATTGATCGTCGCTCACGGGCCGGTTGAGTCGTATTGCACTGACCGTGACGGTCGCGAGCAATTCGCCCGAGTCGAGTTTGCGCTCGGTCTGCCGGTGAGCGTACATCAACGCCGTCCACGG
>Ga0268386_10004066_pt1 | contig 10734 bp, 13 predicted proteins | sample RVTome_15_FD_200260 | JGI IMG/M metagenome (GOLD analysis project Ga0268386, IMG submission 200260) | Soil microbial communities from uranium-contaminated site in the Upper Colorado River Basin, Wyoming, United States - RVT150D86... ... | reverse complement strand
AGGGCGCCCCTGAGATCAAGAGCGGCGAGCTCAAGCCCGAGGACATTCAGACGGAGGTCTTCTTTTTCCCCTCGGCCCAGGTCGCCGAGACGGACGGCACCTTCACCAACACCCAGCGCCTGCTCCAATGGCACTTCAAGGCCGCCGAGGCGCCGGGTGCCTGCCGCACCGACGTCTGGTTCACCTACCAGCTCGGCAAGCGCCTCAAGAAGCTCTACGCCGACAGCCTGGCCCCCCGGGACGAGGGCTTTCGGAATCTTCTCTTCGACTACGAGCACGAGGATCCGCGCGAGCGCGCCCTCGGCGAGCCCAGCGTGACCGCGTTGCTCAAGGAGATCAACGGTTACTATTCGGCCGACCCCGGCCGTCACCTGAGCGGCTTCGGTGACCTCAAGGACGACGGCTCGACGAGCTGCGCCTCTTGGATCTACTGCGGCGTGTTCCCCGCACCCGACCGGAACCGGGCGGCCTCGAAGAAGCCCGATCCGCCCGGCGTGCCGGGCGCCCACCTCGAGTGGGGATGGGCGTGGCCGGCCAACCGGCGCATCCTCTATAACCGCGCCTCCGCCGATCTGCAGGGGCGCCCGTGGAGCGAACGTAAGAAGTGGGTATGGTGGGACGAAGCCCAGAGGAAGTGGATGGGCTACGACGTCCCCGACTTCGAGGCGACCAAGGCGCCCTCGGCGAAGGCCAAGCCGGGCGCCACCGGCCTCGACGCGCTTGCCGGCTCCGAGCCCTTCGTCATGAACGCGGATGGCCGCGGGTGGCTGTTCGTGCCGACCGGATTAGTCGACGGCCCCCTGCCGACCCACTACGAGCCGGCCGAGTCTCCGGTGGCCAACCCGTTGTACAGGCAGCAATCGAGTCCGGTGCTCAAATACTGGAAGCGGCCGGACAACTCGCTCGCACCGCTGGCCGACGAGCGCTTCCCCTACGTGATCACTACGTATCGGCTCACCGAGCACTACCTCGCCGGTGCGATGAGCCGCTGGAATCCGTGGCTCACCGAGCTGCAGCCAGAGCTGTTCATCGAGCTCAGCCCCGAGCTGGCCCATGACAAGGGTATCGCCAACCTCGACTGGGTGAAGATCACGAGCCCGCGAGCGACGATCCGGGCCAAGGCCCTGGTGACTCGGCGGCTGCGTCCCTTGCGGATCGATGGCAAGACGATCCACCAGGTCGGGATGCCGTGGCATTGGGGGTACGAGGGTATTTCCACGGGCGATGTGGTCAACGAGCTTTCCTCGCTGGTGGGTGATCCCAACGTGTCGATCCACGAGGGCAAGGCCTTCGTGTGCAACGTGGAGAAGGCCTGATGGCGCAGGCGATGGGTTTCTTCACCGACACCACAATCTGCATCGGCTGCAAGGCCTGCGAGGTCGCCTGCAAGGAGTGGAACCAGCTCCCCGCCACCAGAGGCGGCGTCAACACGCTCTCCGGCGACAGCTACGACAACACGCGGCGCCTCGACGGCACGCACTGGCGCCACGTGCGGTTCGTCGAGCAGTTCACGCCCGATCGCACCGACGGCCGCTGGCTCCTGATGAGCGATGTGTGCAAGCACTGCGTGCGGGCAGGCTGTCTCGAGGTGTGCCCGACCGGCGCCATCATCCGGACGGAGTTCGACACGGTGGTGATCCAGTCCGACACCTGCAACGGCTGCCGCGACTGCATTGGCGCCTGCCCGTTCGGGGTCATCGGCGTCAATCCCGTATCGAACACCGCGCAGAAGTGCACGCTCTGCTACGACCGGCTGCAGAACGGGCTCGAGCCCGCGTGCTCGAAGGCGTGCCCGACCGACTCGATCAACTTTGGACCTATCGCCGATCTCAAGGTGCTGGCCGCCAAGCGTGTGGGCACGCTCCACGAGCGCGGCGAGACGCGCGCGTATCTCTACGGTGCCGACGAGAAGATGCTGGGCGGTCTCAATGCCTTCTTCCTGCTCGTCGACCGCCCCGAGGTCTACGGCCTGCCGTCTGATCCTCAGCTGCCGTCCCGAAATCTCGTCACCGGTAGCGTGTGGACCGCCTTCGGGGCGTTCGCGTTGGGCCTCCTCGGCCTGATCAGCTTCCGGAATCGCGGAGAGCGCAATGACTGAGCCCAGCACGTTCTTCACCGCGTCACCCGCGTGGCACTGGCTGATCATCGCCTACTTCTTCATCGGCGGCCTCGCGGGCGGCTGTTATGCTTTGGCCGTCCTGATCGACCTCTTCGGCCGGCCGTCCGACCGGCCGCTGGGCCGGCTCGGCTACTACGTGGCCTTCCCGGCCATCGTGCTGAGCGGGCTCCTGCTGACGCTCGATCTCAACCGGCCGGAACGCTTCTGGCACATGCTGATCGAGTCGCACACCTTCCGGCCGATGCTGAAGCTCTATTCGCCGATGTCGTTCGGCTCGTGGGTGCTGCTGGCATTCGGTGGCTTCGCGCTGGCGTCGTTCCTGGCCGCGCTTGCCGAGGCCGGGCGCATCCGGTGGACCTGGCCACTGCAGCTTCGCCCTCCCGGGCCCCTCGGCATGCTTGTCGGGATCGTGGGCGGGCTGCTCGGCATCTTCGTGGCCGGCTATACCGGCGTGTTGCTCGCGGTGACGAACCGGCCGATCTGGTCGGACACGCCGCTGCTCGGCCTGACCTTCCTGATATCCGCCGCCTCGACGTCGGCGGCGCTCCTGATTCTGCTCGCCGATCGCCGCCATCACACCGCCGGCCTCGCCGCGCTCGAGCGCTTCGACAGGCTGGCGCTGGCGCTCGAGCCGCTTGCCATCCTCGCGCTGATCGTGTCATTGGGCTCGGTGGCTCGAGTGTGGCTGAGCGCGTGGGGCGTGCTGCTCGGGCTGATGGTGGCGCTCGGGATCGTGATTCCCCTCGTGATGCAGTGGCGGTCGGCGGGCGCCAACCCGCGCCCCTCGGCGGCGGCGCCGCTGCTCGTACTGATCGGCGGGCTCATGTTCCGCGCTGTGATCGTCCTCTCGTCCGACGCGGCCCGCAGCGTGTGGCCCGGATGATCCGCCGCACGGCGACCATCGTCTTCCTCGTGCTGGCGATGCTGCTCACGGGCTGCACGAGCCCCGAGGCAACCCGGACGCGCGCCTCCGGCCCCGGTGCCGATGTTGGCAACCGCCAATCGGTCGTCGAGATCCATGACGGCGCTGACCCGTACTGGCATACGCCGCACGTCGCCGTGTCAGCCGGCTCGAGCACCGCCGCGAGTCCCAGATGATCCGCACCGCGACGACGGCGCGCGCGGCCTCCGTCCGCGAATCGCCCGAACTGCGGTCGTGGGTCGCGTTGTGCGAGGAGGTTCGACGGGCGCTGGACGAACCAGCCTGGGGATCGGTGATCCGCGGAACGGCGCCGCTCGGCGACGCCGCGGCGCTTCTGGCCGATGCCGTCTTCTCGATCGACCTCGCGCGAGCGACGGCGTGGCTCCGGCACCTCTTCACGCGGGCTGCGGCGGCCGGCGGCGACGCTCCGGCCCGAGCGGCTGTCCGAGGAGCACGTGTGCGCACTTCTCAGGGCGGCCATCGCGGAGGAGCAGTTCGAGCAGCTCGCACAGGATGTGGATGCCGATCCGGGCGCCCTCGGCGCGGTGGCCTCCCTGGGCGCCATGCCGCTCCTGCACGCGGCGCGTCGGACACCCTACGACGCGGTCCCGCGCTCGTGGGCACACGGTTACTGTCCGGTGTGCGGCGCCTGTTCCACGCTCGCCGAAGCGCGCGGCGTCGAGCGCAGCCGTCAGTATCGCTGCGCTCGCTGCGGCAGCGGATGGTTCGCGGGCTGGCTCCGCTGCCCGTACTGCGGGAATGCCGACCATCACCGTGCGGCGGCGCTGTTCGGCGATGATCAGGGCGCCCGATACCGAGCGGAGACGTGCGAGGTGTGCCGCGGCTACGTCAAGACGCTCACGATGCTGCTGCCGATCAAGCCCGGCGACATCGCGCTGGCCGACGTCGACTCAGTGGCGCTGGACCTGGCCGCAATCACACACGGCTACCACCGGCCACCGAGCCCGAGGCGGATCACCGCCGTCCGCGTGGTGGCTGATGCACCGCGGGCATGAGCGCGTTCGCTGCCGGCGACCGGTCGTACGCGCGCCCCGCCGATTTCTGCCGGGCGCTGCTCCTCGCGCTCGATGCGTCGGAAGGCCGGCGCCGGCGGCGCAAGCGTGACACCACGCCCGACGCGGTCGGCCTCGACCTCAAGCGCACGCTGCTCGAGCGCCTGATCGCTCAGGATCCCGATTCCGGCGACCTGGATGCCTGGCTACATGCGCAGTGCCTCGAGTCTTCCGGGCCATGCGGCGCGGGCGCGGTGCGTGCGATGGCGCTGGAGATCCTGGGCGAGTGGCGGCTGTGTCGCACCGTTCCCGCCTTTGGCGAGTGGCTGGCGCGCGGCGCGCCTTCCGACGATCGAGCGACCACCGTCGGGTAGGAGGGCACAGGCTGCGGTCGTCTATGCTGGGAGGCAGGGGGCAGGGGCGAGGGGCTGAGAACGGCGGTTCGGTCAACGGAAACCTCGAGCCGGCGTACGCTGACCGATCGTTGTCATCACGGCGGTTCACCGAAGACGTTTGGCCTGACGCTGAGCGCGACAGATCTGGACGATCTCGTGGCGTTCCTCTTTACGCGCCGCTGAGGAAACCGTTACCGTCGAGGTACCGTCTTATAGGAGATGGCACGTTCTGGCGTCGTCTCGTTTAACATTCAACGTGGAGGTCAGGCAATGGTTGCTGTGAGTAAAGTCTTCGCTCTCGTGCTCGCTGTGCTCATGCTCAGCGTGACTTCGCTCGCTCTCGCCGCCGACTCGGCGTCGGCCAAGCTGGAGCCGCAGAACAACTCAGGCGAATCGGGAACGGCCACCTTGACCAAGGCCGGGGACAACAAGACGAAGGTCGTTCTCGACGTCAAGGGGGCGCCCGCCGGCGCATCGCAGCCGGTGCACATCCACAAGGGCACGTGCGCCAATCTCGATCCCAAGCCCGCATACCCGCTGTCGCCGGTCGTCAACGGCAAGTCCGAAACGACCGTCAACGCCTCGCTCGACAGCCTTGAGAAGGGCGGCTACGCGATCAACGGGCACAAGTCGGCGCAGGACGTGAAGACGTACGTGTTCTGCGGCCCGATCGGCAGAATGTAGTCTCTACCGCCGAAACGGGTCGGCGTGATGAAGAGCTCGCGGCGACGGTCGCTAGCCGGAAGGGATGCGGCAGCGCGACGTGTTCCGGGGCGGGTTCCTGAATTGTTTGTCAGGAACGTCGCGAGGCCGCTTTCGACGACTACACTCGCGCACTACGACCGTGAACCGCTCGCACCAGGAGGGGTCATGAAACGCATCCTCGTCGTCTCCTGCGTGGCCATCGGCCTCGCCGCCGGCATCACCTACGCGCAGGTCCCCAAGACTGGGATCGAGCCGCGCGCACCGAAAGGCCTCAAGCTCCTACTGCAGCAGAAGCCGCCGTTGAACGCCGGGCTGCACGACGCCGAGAGCGACGGCGACTGCTTCCGCAAGCTCGAGATCAATCTGCGCGGCTTCGACGAGCCGATGCGGGAAGTCGGCCACCGCTATCAGGCGGTGTACGATGCGATCAAAGACAAGAACTACGGCATCGCCGACTACCACTGGGACAAGGTCAAGGTCGCGACCAACGGCGGGCTCATGAAGCGCCCCGCCCGAACCCAGAATGCCGAGGGCATGTTCCTCGACAGCGCCTGGGGCGCCATGGACGAGGCCATCAAGTCGAAGGACCGCGCGCGCATCGTCAAGCAGTTCGAGGCGACGCGCCAGGTCTGCATGGCGTGTCCCACCGCCGAGAAGGTGCCCTTCATGAACGATCAGCCGCTCTTCCGTAATACGGCCTCCTTCTCGCAGTAGCGGGTCGGCGGACCCGGCCGGAAGCGCCACGGATGCGAACGCCGGTGATCCGCGTCACCAGCGTGTTCCTTCGCCGGCTCGCGCTGCCCCTCGCGCTGTTCGCCACGTTCAACGCGCTGAGCGTGCTCGTCTATGCGAGCCTCGAAGGCCTCCCCTGGCTCGACGCCCTCTTCTGGATCACCCACCCGCACGCCGTCGAGCCTCACGCTGTGGGCAAGGCCACAAAGGTCTTCGCGCTGCTCGTCTACACAGGGGTGTTCGCCTTCCAGATCTGGATCGCCGAGCGGATCCTCGTCACCATCTTCAGCCGGCAGGGCACGGAGGCTTGGAGGTCGATGATCAACGACGTCAACCTCGACAGCGTGCGCGACCACTTCATCATCTGCGGCTACGGCCAGGTCGGCCGGACGCTGGTGGATCAGCTCACCCGCCTCCATGTCCCGTTCGTCCTCGTCGAGACGGACGAGAGGCTCCACCGCGAGCTCCTGCACGAGGGCATCCTCGTGGTCCGCGGCGACGCCAAGCACCCCGACGTGCTCCGGGCGGCGGGCATCGAGCGCGCCCGGGGCATCTGCATCGTGATCGACAACGACGCCGACAACCTCTACATCACCGTCACCGCCAAAGCGCTCAACCCGCGGGCGCCAATCATCACCCGCGCCGGACAGGAACGTTACGCGCAGGCGATGCGCAACTCGGGCGCCGACGAGGTCGTCATCCCCGAGCACGAGGGCGGGCTGATGGTCGGCCGGATGGTCGAGAAGCACTATCCCGTCCCTGGTGAAACGTGAGGTGCGGATGCTCCGACTCGCCCGGCAGTCACTTCGCTGCGAGCGGAATCCCTCCTCGGACGCGCGAATCCGCCGTCACGCCCGTCGCGGCTCGAGCAACTCGACAGGATTGCCGGCCGGATCGTCGAGCAGGATCTGTCTGCCGCCGAAGCCGGTGATGACGTCGCTCCGAAAGCGCACGCCGACGGCGCGGAGCCGCTCGACCTCGGTCGCGAGATCCTCGACCTCGAGCTGGATGCGGTTCCAACCTCCGGGCTCGGGCTTGCGCCCATCGGACATCGCCCGCGCCGCTGCCCCGGGGCCGACCGACGTGTTGAGCGAGAAACGTCGGCTTCATCCTGCTCATGGCGTGGAAGGCGCCACCGGTTCGCCACCCAGGGGAATGCGACAGGGCTATGGGCGAGCCACGATTCGCTCGCCGGGTGCGGGCATCGTGAACTTGTTCACCGTGCCGTTCACGCCATCGTTCGTCCCCGTGCTGTCCTCCGAGGTGCGAATGGACACCGACCCGAAAGGGCGGAAACGGTGGGGCGCCGCCGGACCTGCACACGACCGCGCTCGCCCTTCAGACATCCTAGACGATGGCGTGCTATGGCCCGGTCCATGATGCACCCCCTGCTCCTCATACGTTGGCAATTCGCCCCGGCGCCCCCTGCGGGACGTCACGAGATTCGCGTGGATGGCATTCGCGTGCGTCGCTGTCAGTCTCCTCGCGCTGGCGATCAGCGCGCGACGGGGCCGGGAACCGGAGGCATCCGAACGCGCGACCACATGTTGATGACGAAGAGCAGGGCGCCCGCGAGCTGACCGAGCCCGCCAGCGGCGATCACGACGCGGACCGGCGGCGCCGGCGTGAACGGCGCCGTCAGCTCGGCGACCGCGCGGAGGACCGTTGCGGCCGTCATCAGCCAGTAGACGGCTTCGGCCATCTCCGGGCGGTAGCGCTGATCGTCCCGCGCTGGGCGCGGGAACATCCAGGTGGCAACGCCCATCACGATCATCAGCATGAAGCCGACGAGCAGCAGGTGGACGTGCGCCGTAATGAAGAGCCGCGGCGGATAGACGCCGACCACGAACGGCGCGACGACGATGTAGCCGCCGAGCACGAGCCCGGACATCAGGAATACGAAGCTGGTCTTTACGTAGCGGCGCACGAGCGGCGGCATCTCAGCCCCGGAGCCTCAGTCCGAATGGCGCGATGGCGTGCGGGGCGGCGACGTTGGCGCGGCCGGGCCACGACGCCTGCGCGCGGAGGCGCGGATCGGCCGGGACGCCCTGCGGCGGAACTGCACGGCAGCGATCGCATTGTTGTTCATCTTTGGCTTGTCCTCGTAGTGCATGAGTAGTTTCTCGGCCTTCTGTTGCGCTCGGGAGCCGGCGACGGGGTCGAGAGCCCTAGCGGCAAGACGATACGCCCCCAGTCCCTGTCGTGATCGAGTCGCGTCGGCATGTCGTCGATCTCCGCCCTGTTAAGCGAGACTCGCGCCGGCCCCGGCGAGGGACAAGGACACGTTTCGACTCTCTCTAAGACGGAGATAGTAATGGCGGGGCGCGCGGTGCTGGTGGCACAACGGTCTTGTCCCGAGAGGACTGTGCGCGAGCGGCGAACTCTAGGCCCCACCGGCGACATCTCCATCGGAAGAGGTGAGGGCTGTCGTCATCGGCGATAGCTGACGTGCGCGACATGATTGGCACGTGGTGTAGGGGCGCCGGGAGGGACGACGCGGTGAGTCTCGAAATGGCAGGCAAGTCAGCCGTGGTGACCGGTTCCACCGCGACCCTGGCTTGGCGATCGCAACGGGACTCGCGAATGAGGGCGCGTCGATGGGTGGTGAACGGGCGAATGCTGGCGCGCGCCACCGCGGGGATCGACCAGATCCCGCGTGCCGAGAACGTAAGGTCCGCGGAGTAGCAGCAGGGATGCAACGGTCCGATCGAGCGATCGACACGAGATTCGCGAGGCGCGGTCGGAACCGTGGCGGTGTCCGACCCGTCAAAAGGGCATGTCGATCATGCCCCTGACGCGGTCACGCCTTGGCGAGCAACTCACACGCCGACTGAGGCGTTTGCGAATCACTGCCGTGCCGATCCTTCAGGCGGCGGTACCTCCAGGACTCTCCTGGCTTGTCGTGGTCCAGGTCGTCGAGCATCGTGTGCCGTTCTTCGCGCCAGTCGCTGCCGTCGTATCCCTAGAACTCACGCTCGGTCAGCGACTGCGGCGCGCGATCGAGTTGATCGTGGGGGTGGCCCTCAGCATCGTCGTCGGCGATCTGTCCATCTCCGAGATTCGCTGAGGGGGGCGTGGTGGCAGCCACCGGTCCCGACCCCGTCATTCGCGTCGTGGGCGTCCGCAAGGTCTTCGGTGTCGCGCCCGTTCTCGACGGTGTCACTCTCGACGTTCACAGTGGCGAGACGGTCGGCCTCCTCGGCCCGAACGGAACGGGAAAGACCACGCTGCTGAAGATCCTCGCCACCGTGATCCGGCCGACGCGCGGCGCGGCGCGCGTGGCCGGCCACGATTGTGCGCGCGAGCCCGAGCACGTGCGGCGCGAGGTGGGCCTTCTCGCCCACGAGTCACATCTCTACGAAGATCTCACGGCGATGGAGAACCTGGTCTTCTGGCAGCGGTTCGCCGGTGAGCGCGTGCGGAACGACTCGCTGCGGGCGGTTCTCGAGGAGGTGGAGCTCGATCACTGCGCCGACCTCCGCGTACGGACGTTCTCCGCGGGCATGAAGCGTCGGCTCTCGCTCGCTCGGCTGTGTCTCGGGCGTCCTCGCGTCCTGCTCCTGGACGAGCCCTTCTCGAGCCTCGATCAGCGCGCCCGCAAGTGGCTCGAGCAGTACCTGCAGGACTTCGCTGCCCGGGGTGGGGCGATCCTCATGGCCACCCACGCCTTCGGCGCCGAGCTCGACGTGGCGGACCGGCTCGTGATCCTGGTGAGCGGCCGCCTCATCGTCGATGCCCCGCGCGGCACCATGACCGCCGACGAGATCCATCGCTTCTACACCCTGCACACCGAAGAGGCGTCGTGAGATTCGTGCGGCGCACGTGGGCGGTGGTGCGCAAGGACGTGCTCATCGAGCGCCGCACCAAGGAGACCGTCAACGCGGTGGTGTTCTTCTCGGTCCTCCTGCTGTTCGTGTTCGAGTTCACGCTCGGCGCGGATCGCGAGCGCCTGGCGGCCGTCCTCCCCGGGTTGCTCTGGCTGGCGGTCCTCCTCGCTGCGCTCCTCGGGCTCGGCCGCACGTTGGTGGTCGAGCGCGAGAACGACTGCTGGGAGGCGCTGCTCCTGACGCCCGGCGACAAGGGCGCCGTGTACGTGGGCAAGCTCGCGGGTAACGGGCTCCTGATGGCGCTCGTCGAAACGATCGTGCTGTTGCTCTTCACGCTGTTCCTCAACGTGGACGTCGCCGGTGCGCTCCCCGGGCTTCTGCTCGTCCTTGCGCTGGGGACCGTCGGCATCGCCGCCGTGGGCACCCTGTTCGGTGCGATGACGGCGCACGTCCGTGCGCGCGAGCTGCTCTTCCCCGTGCTGCTGCTGCCGGTGCTCGTTCCCGTGCTCCTCGCCATCGTGAGGTCGACGGAAGCGCTCCTCGCTGGCGGGTCCCTGGGGACGGTAGATCACTGGCTGAAACTGCTCGTGGCCGCAGACGTCATCTATGTCGTGGCGGGTCTGCTGACATTCGACGTGCTGCTCGAAGGATGAGACCCATGATGCGCTCGCTGGGAATCGTGGCCGCGCTTGGTGTTGTCGTAGCCGGTATTGTCGCGTTCGGTCTCGCCCCCCGTGAAGTCACGCAGGGCAACGTCCAGCGGATCATGTACGTGCACGTGCCTGCCATCGGCGTTGCATATCTCGCCTTCATCCTCGTGTTCGTCGCCTCGATCACGTACCTGTGGACGCGGGCGCCGGAGGCCGATCACACCGCTCACGCGGCGACGGAGGTCGGGGTGCTCTTTCTGGGCGTCAACATCGCGACGGGTGCGATCTGGGGCAAGCCAACGTGGGGCACGTGGTGGACCTGGGACGCCCGTCTCACGAGCGCAGCCATTCTCTTCGTCGTCTTCGTCGGA
>Ga0268386_10004065_pt1 | contig 10734 bp, 10 predicted proteins | sample RVTome_15_FD_200260 | JGI IMG/M metagenome (GOLD analysis project Ga0268386, IMG submission 200260) | Soil microbial communities from uranium-contaminated site in the Upper Colorado River Basin, Wyoming, United States - RVT150D86... ... | reverse complement strand
AGGGACCGGAAGGCGAACAGCATTGGGGAAGAGCTGACTACAAAAAAATTGAAATTGAAGACTTCTTTGATGCTGAAGACGCGTTCTGTGATGAAGAAGGCAATGTCAATACGGAGTTGCCCGGAACAGATTGGCATGTCACCTTCACTAAAACTGGCACAGGTACCAGGGTGGAAGTGACCACTACCTTCGAATCTGAAGACGCTATGAAGCAGCTAATCGAAATGGGGGTTAAAGAAGGCACCGAAATGGCGCACAATAACCTTGATGGGCTGCTAAAAGAGCTTTTAGCCGAGATTAAACAATAAACTGGCATATGGCAGCGGTAAGAAGAGACGTATTTCAGGCAATAGCGGATCCTACCAGGAGGGACATATTGACCATCATCGCCAATAAGTCCATGAACCTGAACGCCATTGCAGAAAATTTTGAGGTGAGCCGGCCTGCCATATCACAGCATATCAAAATATTGCATGAATGTGGCCTGGTGGTTATCAAAAAGCAAGGCCGGGAGCGCTACTGTGAACCCAGACTTGAGAAACTCAATGAAGTGGCAGATTGGATAGAACCCTTTAGAAAAATGTGGGAAAGCCGGTTCGAGAAACTGGACCATCTGCTGGAAGAATTAAAAACCCTGCCCCGGCAGGCAGGAAAACCAAAAAATCCAAGAAAATGAACCAGACAGTAATAACCAAAAAGCTTGATCAAAAGCAATTGAATGTAACCAGGGAATTTAATGGCCCTATAGATTTAGTATGGCGGGCATGGACCGAACCCGCTTTGCTGGACCAATGGTGGGCGCCAAAACCCTGGAAAACCGTCACCAAGTCCATGGATTTCAGGGAGGGTGGCCGTTGGCTTTACAGCATGAACGGACCTGATGGCGAACAACATTGGTGCCTGGGGGTCTACGGAAAGATCACTTATCAGCAAAACTTCCAGGCACAAGATGCGTTTTGTGATGAGGAAGGAAACATTGACAGTTCGACAGTCCCTTCCATGCATTGGAACGTGACTTTCAGGGAAACAGGCTCCCGCACCAAAGTTCTTGTTACCATTTCGCTCCCGTCCGAGGAAGCAATGGAAACGATCATTGAAATGGGTTTCAAGGAAGGCTTCACCGCCGCCCATGGCAATCTTGATGAATTGTTAAAGGAACTCGTAGCTGAATCAGACCTGAACTTTCTGCAAACATTCCCGTTAAGGACTTTGGAAGACCCGGGAGAAATTTGAGAAAGAAGATCCTTTTAGTAATAGGCATTCTGTTCGGCCTGATGTTTGTCAACGCCGGGCTCAACAAATTCTTCAATTACATGCCGGTTCCGGAAGATTTACCGGAACAGGTAATAGAGGCTATGACCGGTTTCATGCAGTTGGGATGGTTAATGCCTTTGATTGCTTTAGCAGAGGTTTCAGGAGGAGTGCTCTTCGCCATTCCCAAGTTCCGGGCTTTAGGGGCCATCATTCTATTACCAGTAATAGTGGGGATTTTCTTGTTCCATTCCTTTCAGGCGCCCAGCGGTATTGCTCTTGCCCTGGTGGTAGTGGCCATCGAAATCTGGGCAATTATTGAGAACTGGAACAAATACCTGCCTATGGTCAGATAAATTGCAGAAAATGTCAGTTGTAGTTTATAAGACAAACGTTGATGATCCAAAGTTGGCGGATACCCTGGTGCGGGAGTTGGCCAGACAATTTCCTTCCACTAAAATCAACTTTGACCTGGAGGATTGCGATAGGGTTCTTCGTATCGAAGGTTTTATAAACGACTTTAAAAAAATACCGGATCACTTAAGAAAAAAGGGACTTGAATGTGAATGTCTGCCTGATTAGGGTAGGCTGCTTTTAATAGACTAACGGGTGCACCGGATCCCGGACCAGTGAGGGCAGGTGTTCTTCCCGGCAAGTCTTCTGAAAATTACTATCCGGAAACTGTCCAATCTCCCAAATCTCGTTTGTAATAAAGGTGTAGATCAAATCTATTCACTTTAAAAACTAAAAAAATGGACGAGTTTATGTTGATATTCAGGCATGAGGACGGCAGCAAGGTAGCCTCTCCTGAACAAATCGAAATATGGATGAAACAAACCATGGATTGGATTGGAAGTATTGCGGCACAGAACAAATTAGTCAATACCGGAAACGGCTTATCCTTTGATGATAGCCGGGTAGTAAAATTCGGCAATGTGGTTACCAACGGACCATTTGGCGATATCAAAGAAACCATTGGCGGTTACATCATGATAAAAGCAGAATCCGTAGATGAAGCGGTACAATTTGCCAAAGGAAGCCCGGTATTGCAGGGAGAAGGCAATACGGTAGAAGTGCGCAAAATCGTGCATGGTGCAAAACTCTAAGCAACTGATACCTCATTTGTTTCGCCTGGAGTTCAGCAAAATAACCGCGGTTCTTTGCAAACGCTTTGGGATCGATCACATCCAGGTAGCTGAAGACATTGCCAGCGAAACCTTTGCCGTAGCCCTGGAAACCTGGCCCCGCCATGGAATTCCACCGGATCCGGTGGCCTGGCTTTACCAAGTGGCAGCTAATAGAACCAGGAATTATCTTAAGCGCGGCCGGATCTTTTCGGAAAAGATAGCTGACCAGTTGACATCTCCTGTGGAAGAACAGAATGCGGAGATAGATCTATCGGGAGGAAACATTACCGATAGCCAATTGCGGATGTTATTTGCACTCAGCCATCCCTCTATTCCCAGTGAAGCACAAATAGGCCTGTCGCTGCGGATCCTCTGCGGGTTCGGCATTGATGAAATTGCCAATGCCTTTTTAACCAATAAGCAAACGATTAACAAGCGTTTGTACAGGGCCAGGGAAAAACTGCGCACTGAAAAAGTGCAGCTTGAGTTCCCGGGGGATCAGGAAATCCATGAAAGGCTGGACACGGTACTTAAAACCTTATATCTGCTTTTCAGTGAAGGATACCATTCAGAAAGCCATGAGGAGGTGTTGCGCAAGGACCTTTGCCTGGAAGCCATGCGATTGACCCACCTGCTTACTGAGAATGAAAAAACTAATCAGCCGAAAGTTTACGCACTGCTATCCCTGATGTGTTTTCACACTTCCCGCTTTGAAGCCAGAAAAAATGAAAAAGGAGAAATGGTGCTTTATCAGGATCAGGACCAAACCAGGTGGAATCAGCAACTGATGGCCAGAGGAGCAGAGTACCTCAATAAATCAGCCCGGGGTTCGGAAATTTCAAAATATCATCTGGAAGCGAACATTGCCTACTGGCACACCATTAAAGAAGACACTTCGGAAAAATGGAATAACATATTACAGCTGTACAACCAACTATTGGTAATCGAATACTCACCCATGGCCGCACTGAACCAAACCTATGCGCTTTCTAAGGTAAATGGGAAACAGAAGGCTATCACAGAGGCTGAAAAGTTAAATCTAAAAGGCAATCACTATTATTTTACCCTGCTTGGAGAGTTATACACCGGTGTTAATAATAAACAGGCACAACAGCATTTTGAAAAAGCCCGGGATTTAGCAAAGACCACGTGGGACCTGCAGGTCATTGAAACAAAGCTCGAGAAAATCTATAAAAAAGGGTAGTTTTTGCCCTGTCAGTGATTTGCAGGATCTATTTCGATGTGGACCAGCGTGAGGATGTTCTTCAGCAGATGATGTATCATCTATGGCGATCGTATCCAAACTTTAACAAACGCTCGAAATTCTCAACCTGGATGTATTTGGGCCATTTGGCGGGAAAATAAAATAAGTTTTGAACGGCCCCTGCGCAGTCTGGAGGAATTACTGGCGGAATTTGAAAATGAACAGCGGTAATAAGGTTGGGCCACCTGCACACTAAGGGAAAGAATTACGTATACTCTGGACAGACTAAAAATTGAAAAAGCAGGATGAGACATAAAAATAACAGTTCGGACGCTTTAATTCTCAGGTCCGGTGAAGGCCGGATCTACCATTGCGGACCCATGAAAGCCATTTTTAAAGCAGATGAAAACGAAACTGACGAAAAATACAGCGTTTCAGAGTGGTGGCTGGAACCAAAATCAGCAGGGCCCGGAGCGCACCATCACGAACTCAATGATGAAGTGTTCTATGTGCTTGAGGGGACTACATCCTTCCTGGTGGGCGATCGGTGGATTGAGGCTGATAAAGGAACCTTCCTGAGAATACCGGCAAAAACCACCCATGATTTTGTGAACAGAACGGACCAGGTAACCGGTGTATTAAATTTTTTTATCCCTGGTGGTTTTGAAAGAGCCATGCCCTCCATTGTAAAATGGTTTGAGGATCAAGAAGATAGCTAACCGCCAGTATCCGGGCATGGGAATCCCGTTGATTTACTATGGCCAAGAATTAGGGATGCTCGGTGCCGGAGGGTTTGGAAAATATGGCAATACAGATGCCAATGACATACCGCGGCGCGAGGCATTTGAATGGTATCAAACCGTTGAAGGTAATGGCATGGCTTTGTGGTATAAAAACTCCGGTAAGATTCTGTGTTGGAATGGACATTGTCCATAAGCGTGCAAATTCGTTCGCCAACGTACAAGCTGCAGGCTAAATACACCGCAATCTGCCGATTCATACAATGGCATGCTATTGGGTATACTATTCCTGTTAAGCCTAAATCAACTCACTGATGTTCAAACACAACCTCCTGATCAGCTTTCGAAATTTTCAAAAGCACAAAACCAGTTTTCTGATAAACATAATCGGGCTTTCCACCGGCCTGGCCGGTGTACTATTTATCTACCTGTGGGTGGCGGATGAAATGAGCGTTGATAAGTTCCATGAAAAAGAAGACCGGCTTTATCAGTTTTTTTCAAACTATCCGGTGGAGAATGAAATACTGACTCTGGAAGGCAGTCCGCTTCTAATGACCAAAACCATTGTGGAGGATTTCCCTGAAGTGGAATCGGCAGTGGCGGTGAGCCAGGAATTTTGTTCGCCAACTGGCATCCTGTCTTTTGAAGACACCTCCCAGAAATGTAAGGGAATCATGGCCAGTAATGATTTTTTTAAGGTCTTTTCCTTCGAGTTGCTGTTTGGGGTTGAAGATGAGGTGCTGAACCATAAGAACAAGGTGGTGCTTTCAGAAGATCTGGCACGCAAACTTTTTGATGCCCCGGAAAACGCCATTGGCAAAGGCCTGGAATGGAACTACCAGTGGGACGACGGAGTGGAGCAATTCCTGGTCACGGTTTCCGGAGTCTTTAAGCCATTGCCCTCAAACTCTACCATGCAATTCGAGGTAGTGGGGCATGCTGATTTATTGGTGGAAGCAGACAGATGGGCAGGTGAATGGAATGGTAGCTATGTGTATAATTATTTAGTGTTACAGGAAGGTGCTGATGTAAACACTTTCAATACTAAAATAGAAAAATATTTGAGTACCAAAACCGAGAATGCCGCTGACTTTAGTTCGTTCGTACAAAAGTTTTCTGACAGGTACCTTCACCAGCCTTATGAGAACGGAAAACAGGTAGGAGGGCGTATAGGATATGTAAAGCTCTTGAGTGTTATTGCCTTATTTATGTTGTGCATAGCCTGTATAAACTTCGTGAATTTGGCAACCGCCCAAGGTAGTAGAAAAATGAAAGAGATTGGAGTGAAAAAATCACTGGGTGCGAACAAAAAAATGCTGGCCTGGCAATTCTTATCGGAGTCTGTATTGGTAGTGTTCTTTTCCCTGATGGCGGCCAGCCTTCTGGTCTTTCTCTTAATGCCACAGTTTAACCTGCTTACCGGAAAACAAGTCGCATTGTCTTTTGATATAGAATTTGTTGCCAGGTTAGTTGGTCTGGTAGCGCTCACAGGAGTTTTTGCAGGGTTCTATCCCGCCATTTACCTGTCGGGGTTTAACCCATTAACGGTGCTCAAAGGAAAACTGAGCTCTAAAACCGGGGCCGGGCAGATCAGAAAAGGGCTGGTGGTTTTTCAATTTTCCCTATCGGTGATCCTAATTTTCGGAGTGATGGTCATCAGTAAGCAGATAGACTTTGTTATGAACAAGAACTTAGGATATAATAAGAACAACCTGATCAGTTTTGAGATGGGCAGCAATAATGACAAACCTATGACATTTATCTCCGAACTAAACAATCTGACAGGGGTGGAATCCGCATCTTTTATGAATGGAAGCATCCTTATTAATTGGGACAATAGCAATGGATATTCCTGGAATGGGGATAAATCATTTGAAAATGTGGATTTTCAAGCTCCCAGAGTAGGATACGGCTTTATTGAAACCATGGGTATGGAACTAATGGATGGCAGGGATTTTTCAGCGGAATATAATGATACACATCATAGTATCATTTTGAATGAATCTGCTGTGAAGTTAATGGGTATCGAAAATCCGGTGGGCGAGATCCTGTCCCAGGGGCCAAATGGCGATTACCACAATCAAATAATCGGTGTGGTAAATGATTTTCATTACGGGTCCCTTCATGAAAGTATGAAACCTTTAATTCTTCGTTTCAGGGAACATGGCAGGAATGTTGTGTTGCGAATGACCCCCGGCGCAGAAAAAACAGCCTTGGCCAATATTGAAAAACTGTTTGAGGAGTTTCAGCCCGGATACCCATTTGACTATTCGTATATTGATACTGAATACCAGAAACTCTATAATGCCGAAAGCAGGGTGGCAGGATTGTCGAACTACTTCGCGTTGCTGGCAATACTTATTTCCTGCCTGGGGCTATTTGGCCTGGCTACGTTTACCGCGGAAAGAAGGGCAAAAGAAATCGGTATCCGAAAAGTAATGGGCTCCAGCGTATATGGCATTGTAAAGCTGCTCTCGACAGACTTCACCAGGATGGTGTTGGTGGCAATAGCTGTCGGGTTACCTTTAGCCTATTGGGGCAGCACTGCCTGGCTTCGGAACTTTGCCTATACCATCGATCTGCAATGGTGGTATTTTATAGCTACTGCCTCCTCCGTATTGCTGATAGCCTGGCTTACCGTGGGACTTCAAACCCTGAAAGCTGCCCGGATCAACCCCATTCAGTTCCTTAGAGATGAATAAGCAGGCAGGCCCAGAATTTTACTGGCAAGTTCTTTAAGGCAATGCATAGGCCCGTAGATGCCCGGAGGGATTTTCTTCACTGGCACTTACTGCAATTACCAGGTATTGCCTGCCTCCGATTTCATAAGTGGCTGGAGTAGCGTAGCCCCCTGCTGGCAGCTCATCCTCCCACAGCAGAGTGCCATTTTCCTTGTCAAATGCCCTGAACTTGTTATCACGGGTCGCTCCTATGAACAACAGGCCCCCTGAGGTTACCACGGATCCACCATAGTTCTCACTACCGGTTGGCCCTTCGCCCGGCTGCTGTAACTCGGGGTGATTTCCCAAAGGTACTTTCCAGACATAATCCCCGGTATTGAGGTCAATGGCGTTCAAGGTCCCCCATGGTGGTTTGATAGCAGGCCTGCGGGAGCCGTCAAGAAAATGTGAGTAGGCAGTAATATTGGTATAGTTGGCAGTGCTATCCACAGTTTCTACGCGCTGTTGCTCTTCCTGATCACTAGCCTCCTCTTGCTGCAACCCGAATAAATAGGCCACAATCCCATCTTCATTTCCATCCAGTATACTGGCAAATGCCGGCATTTTGTTACCCCCTTTGGCGATCCTGTCAATAACTTCTTCCCGGCTCATCCTGTCCTTTAAATTCTTCAGTGAAGGAAACTCCGGTTCAAAGCCGGAAAAATCCCGGCCATGACAGCTGGCGCAATAGGTCAGATAAAATCGTTCTCCCCGCTTATAGGGGCTTCTTCTGAAGGAGCGGTCATTCACGGCTTCTGACTGCATCACCGCAATTTCCGGTGACTCATTGGAATTCACATAAATAACCCCGGATTTGGGATCAAAAGCAGCCCCGCCCCATTCGGAGCCTCCCCGGCTGCCGGGAACCATCAGGGTCCCTTTGAGATCAGGCGGGGTATAAATCCCTTCATACCTGACCTCATTGAAACGTCTTACCAGGAACTCGTGGTCTTCAGGGGTAAAAGCAGTAAGGTCATCGACGGTCATGCTTTGCCTGGCATAGGGTGCTGGCTTGAGGGGAATTGGCTGGGTGGGCCAGGCTTCCTCCCCGGGAATATTGGAAGGGGGCACCGGCCGGTCTTCAATGGGAAACAATGATTGGCCGGTTTCCCGGTCCAGTACAAACAGAAAGCCGCTTTTGGTAGTCTGGGCCAGGGCGTCGATCATTTCCCCATTCCTTTCAACCGTTACCAGGCTGGGCGGCGCCGGCAGGTCATAGTCCCAAAGGTCGTGATGCACCGTTTGAAAATACCATACCAGCTTGCCAGTGGCAGCCTCCAGCGCCACTACACAATTCCCGAACAGGTTTTTTCCCTTTCGATTCTGGCCATAGTAATCATAGCTTGGTGATCCTAATGGAGCGTACACTATTCCACGTTCCATATCCAGGCTCATCCCACCCCAGTTATTGGCGCCACCGGCATATTCCCAGGCTCCCTCTGGCCAGGTGTCGTGCCCGGTCTCTCCAGGATGTGCGATGGTATGGAAAGTCCAGACCAACTCCCCGGTTAGTATATCAAAGGCACGAATATCGCCAGGAGCCGCGTCATACAATTCCGAAACTTCAGATCCCAGGATAAGCAGATCATTATATACAATTCCAGGCGAAGTTGGAATCACCCATATAGAGTCGGGATCAGTGCCCAACCCGGTATCCAGCCGGACCCTGCCTTGCTGGCCAAATTCTGTTATGGGCAATCCGTTAACCGCATTAAGTGCATACAAATACTCACCTGCGGTAAACAAAATCCGGCGGTCCCCGTCCTTTTGCCAAAAAGTAACCCCTCGCTTAATACCGCTGCCCATTTCACCATAAATGGGGTCATAGGACCATATTTTCTCACCTGATCGCGCATCGATGGCATATACCCAATGGCGGGCGGAGGTTAGATACATCACGGTATCAATGATGATCGGGTTGCACTCATATTTTGGCAGCCGTGAGCCGGGGGAAGCATCTTCAGGATCAAATATCCAGGCTATTTCAAGCTGCGACACATTCTCCTGGTTGATCTGGTCCAGTGAAGAATAGCCGGTGCTGGCTGCGTCACCTCTATAAATATTCCAGGAATCATCAAACCCTTCCCGCTCCTGGCAACCCATTAAATAAAAACCCAGGCAAAAAGGTATTACAACACGGTTTAAAAACTTCATTTATGATGCATACTTTTCAGGAAACTGTAAAAACTGTAAAATAAGCAGTATGGAAGGATTCCGCCCTATCGTTTAGTTTTTTTCTTATATTAATATCTTATGAACAGTTCCATCATGTCTGGAGTGCTTAAATGTCTCATACTGTGTTGGCTGGGTTCACTCCAGGTCAGTGCCCAGTTAAATGACCTGGTTTCAGATATACGTGAGGAAAGCGGTTTATCCGTGTGGTGGGCCGGCCACAACAGCTGGCTGGTAAAGTCAGGTGAACTGCTTATTTCCACCGACCTGATGCTGGATACTACCGGAAGAGTTGCTCCTTTACCGATTACCGCAGCTGAAATCGCCCCGGATCTGGACATTTCCTTTATTACCCACGGTCATGGTGACCATTTTCACCGCCAAACCACCTCTATCCTGGTAGAGCAATCGCAATGCCTGTTTGTGATGCCCGAGAATTGCCGGGAAATCGCCAGGGAACTCAATATTCCGGATGAAAGAATGGTAATTGCCAAACCTGGAGAAACCTTTGAAATAAAGGGCATTGAAGTACGGCCATTACGGGCCATACACGGGGACGAAAACTTCGCCATCTACATTGAAGCTAACCTGCAGGATTGTGGATACCTGATAAACCTGAACGGCACAACTTTTCTGCAGCCCGGCGATTCCTATTTGCTGGAAGACCACCTTTTCCTGGGACATGTAGATGTGCTTTTTTTCTCTCCCACCGAACACAACACTTATATCGACCGCTCTGTTATTATGATCAATACCCTTAACCCCGATTATATTCTGCCGCAGCATCACAGCACCATGAGGGTCACCCCTGCTACCCGCTTTTGGGCTAAAGGTTATCCCGAAGAAGTGAAAATCAGACTTTCCAAACCTTTACAACAACGGTTTCACATCCTGAAACCGGGTGAAAGGATTCCCATCACAAGGTAGGAGATCAATTTCCCCGCGGAACTCGCTGATCAGCGCAGAAAGACCACATCCCGATGCCTTCTGCGGGAAACCATCAGGATCCAAACGGAAAATAGCTTTACAAATCCACTCCCAAAGTCAAGTAAAAACTCCTGCCATCTGAGGGAATAATACCCGGGCCCGGATAGCCGGTAGCCCGCCTGGTAAAATAATGGTTATCGGCCAGGTTGTTAATACCCGTCTCCACACTGTACTTTTTATACCTGTAGCTAAGGGAGAGATCCATTACCTGGTAGGCAGGAATGATTCCTTCTATGGCGGTGGGTGTAAAATTGGCATTAGTAGCATCCGAATATTGTTGGGCCACGTGCATGAATTGATAAATGGCCTGGAAGCCTCCTCTGCTGAATGTCAACCCGGTTTTAAAATTGAATTTCGGTACCAGCTCCACCTCGTTGCCCTCGATCCCGGTTTCATCCGATTCCGTGTATTCCGCACTGATAATGGCCAGGTTGGAAAATACCGCGAGTTTCACCTGGCTGGAGCGGTCGATCAGCAGTTTATACAGGTCAGCTTCAATGAAGGACTCTATGCCATAGATCTGCGCATCTGCC
>Ga0268386_10004064_pt1 | contig 10734 bp, 9 predicted proteins | sample RVTome_15_FD_200260 | JGI IMG/M metagenome (GOLD analysis project Ga0268386, IMG submission 200260) | Soil microbial communities from uranium-contaminated site in the Upper Colorado River Basin, Wyoming, United States - RVT150D86... ... | reverse complement strand
GGCCGTCGCTGCTACCTTGGCCGTGAGATGACGACCGCCGAGCTCAGCCGCCTGGCGGAGGAGCTCGGGATCGACGTCGTCGGCGCCGCGCCGGCCGAGCCGTACGCCGAGACCGAGCGCCATATCCGTGAGCGCCGCGGGCGCGGCCTCTTCGCCGACATGCGCTTCACCATGGCGCAACCGGAGGTCTCGTGCCATCCGGAGACGCTGCTCTCCGGGGCGCGCACGGTCGTCTCCGCCGCCTTGTGCTACTACGCGCCCGGTCCGGGCCCCGGACCGGGGGAGGGGCGGCTGCCGCGCTACGCCTGGTCGGACCGCTACGCGGAGCTGCGCCGGAAGCTCGAGGAGCTGGGGGAGCGTCTCGGCGGCTCCTACCGCGTGCTCGTGGACCAAAACCAGCATGTCGACCGCGAGGGCGCCGCCCGGGCCGGCGTCGGCTTCTACGGCAAGAACACGATGCTCATCACGCGCAGGCACGGCTCCTGGGTCGTGCTCGGGACGCTCGTCACCGATGCGCTCGTGGAGCCGAGCGCGCCGCTCGAGCTCGACTGCGGCTCCTGCACGCTCTGCATCGAGGCCTGCCCGACCGGCGCGCTGGACGACCCCGGCGTCCTCGACTCGACTCGCTGCCTTTCCTACTGGACGCAGTCGCCCGACCCGATCCCCGAGGAGTACCGCGAGGAGCTCGGCGCTCAGGTCTACGGCTGCGACATCTGCCAGGACGTGTGCCCGTGGAACCGCGGGATCGAGAAGCGCCGCGCCGGCGACGCTCCGCCGGCGGGCGCGGAGCCGGTCGTCTCCCTCGTGGAGTGGCTCCAGGCCGAGGACGAGGAGCTGCGCGAGCGCTACGACCGCCTCTACTTCCCGCGCAACGACCCGCGCTACCTGCGGCGGAACGCCCTCGTGGCCGTGGGGAACTCCGGGGAGACGGCGCTGGCCGAAGCAGTGCGCCCGTACGCCGAGAGCGAGGACGAGCTGCTCGGCGAGCAGGCCGAGTGGGCGCTGGCGCGCCTCGACGGCCGAGCGCCGTGAGCGCCGGCGAGTTCGGCTGGCAGGCGACGAAGGGAGGCCGGGTCCGGATTACCTGGCGAGGCAAGGTCGTGACGACGCTCGCGGGCGCCGCGGCGTCGCGCTTCGTGCACCAGGCCGAAGGCGCGGACGAGGACACGGTGCAGGCCCTGCTGGCTAGGGCCACGGGGAACTTCAAGCGCGGCAACGAGCGGCGCGGGCCCTAGCTCTCACCGGGGCTACCCACTCGCCGACGGAAGGAGCGCGAGGTCGTCCCAGCCGTGGATCGCGGCGTCCAGAAGCACGGCCCAGCCGACGTAGACCCCAATCCCAGACCGAGCCACAGGAACGCGCGACGCTACGGCGCGCCGTGTCCCAGACGAGGAGGGCCGCCGGAGCGATGCCGACACAGGCGACCACGAACTGCACATCGGCGAGCGCCTTTCGTCCGCATGCTTCCGAGCCGTCGTTCTCGCAAGCAAGCCACTTTCACGCACCCGCAGGAAGGACGGTGAAGACGGCTCCCGCCAGGAGCAGCACGCTTCCGACGATGTAGACCAGGTGTCGGCGGGGCATGGCTTCGAACGACGTATCGACACCGTGGGCCGAGTTCTCCGTCACGCGACCGGGTCTGGAATCGACTCCGCAAACGGCGTAGTCTGTAGCGGTCGTCACAATGACCTCTCAGTCCGACCGCCGGGGGGTCGCATGCTGACGCTGCTCGGCTTCCTGGCGTTCGGGGCCGTCGCTTCCAACGTCCTGCGCCGGTGGGACGTGGCCAGAGGCCTGGTCTGCGAGCTGGCCGTGGCTCTTCGCCCGCTCTCGCTCCCCGTACTCGTCCTCGTGCTCGTCGCGGCGGCCCGCGCGCTCCCGCTCGGCGTGGCGCTGGGCGTCTTCGTCCTGGCGATCTTCGTCGCGGCCCGGTTCGTGATCGTCCCGGAGTGGGGGACGGTCGTCCGCGTGCACAAGCTCGTCAGCTCTCTCTTCGACCCGCCGCGCATCCCGGCTCCCGGGATCACGCCGTTCCGCCGGATCTCGCCCGTGAGCCTGCTTCGCACCTTCCAGCTCGTCGTCGTCCCGGGGCTTGTCGTCGTCGCCTTCGTGTCCCCGTCGTTCTGGCTCGGCGGCCGGGGAGGCTGGGTCACGGCTTTCGCCGAAGGCGGCATCATCGTCATGGGACTTGCGCTCCTGGCGCGTCTGACGGGGTTCTCCAGGAAGCCGCTGCGCGCGCTCTGCGCGTTCCTTCTCTGCCTGCTCGCGGCGCGCTCGCTCGTGCTTGCCGGGTTCATCCCCGGGGAGAGCCTTCTTCGCGACTTGCCGGGCTGGCAAGCGTTCTCGCCCCGGAAGATCGCCATGGCGTTCGGCGCGGCGCTCCTGCTCTGCGCGATCGTCGAGAGCCTGGCCGTCCGTTCCGGCACGCAGGGCCGCAAGGCGTGGCTCCGCCGTCTCGACACCACCTGGACGGGCGAGCGGGTGGCGAACGGCGCGGCCGCCGTGGGTTTCGTGTGGTCGTTCGTCGCTGCCCTCGCGCTCACGATCTCGGTCTTCTGGGGCATCTACGTGATCTCGCATGCCCAGGGGAGCGCGAGCGGCGGCGTCACGGCGCGGCCTCTCTCCGACCTCGAGAACGGCGCGTCGCTCCGCCCCAGAGCACTGAGCGACCGGGAGCTCGCCGAGGCATACATGCCCCTCTTCGTCTACGCGGAGCACCAGAGCTGGCTTCCGTCGCCGGTCGACTCGTACCTCGACGAGGCGACCCTCGTCTCCGTGCGAGGCGAGCGCGAGCCGGCGCCGGAGTCGCCCTCGCAGCTTCCGTCGACCTGCGGCGCGGACGTTGCGCCGCCGTGCTATCGGCTCACCATCAAGTGCGAGAGCGCCGATCGCGGCTGCTCGGGCCGTCACGAGCTGCCTGCGGCCGACGAGCTCCAGCGGCACGGCACCGTCTACGCGCGCGTCCTGCGAGCCGACACGCGGCTCCGCAAGTCGCGCCAGTCTCAGGAGGCCGACGCGGTGCTCGCCTATCCCGGGCCGCTCGACGCTCCCGTCCGGACGCTCCTCCAGTACTGGCTCTTCTACCGCTACGACGAGTGGGCCGCACCGACGATGCTCGGACGGCTCGTCCAGCGCCACGAGGCGGACTGGGAGTCGATCACGATCGGGTTCTCGGCCACCGAGCCGCTGTTCGTGGCGTACTCGGCCCACTGTGGCGGGCGCTGGCTCGAGTGGGAGGACATCCACGTCGCCGACGATCCGAGCCTCGCCTCGGCGACGCATCCGCTCGTCGCCGTCGCCGAGGGCTCGCACGCCAACTACGACGACTCCCACAGCCGCCGGCCCCCGGACTGGGCGACGTGCATGGGCATGGAGGGCTCGGCGTTCGAGGCCCTGACCTACGTCTGGGGCATCGAGGACGTCACCGGCGACCACTACCGGCTCCTGCCCACGGACGTCCGGATGGTCGACGGAGACGATCCGCCGATGACCTTCCCCGGCACGTGGGGAGGCAACGACCACACGACACTGCGAAACGCGCGCAGCTTCCAGATCGGCCCGGAGGGCGCCGGGCCGAAGACGCCGGCCCTGCATGGGCTCTGGATCGATCCGATCACGAAGATCTTCTGTTCCGAGCAGTGGCGGCCCCGGAAGTGCGACAAGGGCATCCGCCCGCCGGCCGACCGCGGCCTGATAGCGGTCCTCGACGAGCTCTGAGCCGGCCGGACCATACGAACGGGCTGGGCCTCGCGGCCTCGGAAACGGGCCGAACGGCCTATTGTGCTCCGGCCCCCGCTGGCCGATAACAAGTTTGCGGCAAAAGTTCTTTTCACGGCGTCACCACGGGCGCGTGCCGCGGCCCGCCGACGCCGACGTCCTCGAGGGAGCAGTCACATGCTGATCGTCATCGCAATCGCAATCGGGCTCATCGGCGGCTGGGTCTACGCCGGGTGCCCGCTCCCGCGCAGGCTGTCGGGCGCGCCCTTCTCCCGGCGGCCGTCCGTAGAGCGGCCCGTGGCCGAGGTCAGCCCCCCGCCCGTGCGGGGCGCTTCGCCAGCGCGCCCTTGAGCTTCTTCGCCCGCGCGGCCACCTCCGCGCGCAGGTTCTCCGGCTCGAGGACCTCGGCGAAGCCGCGGTGGGAGAGGATCTCGCCGACGAGCCAGTCGCTTCCGCCGACGCCCAGCTCCTCCAGGGCGTAGTTCTTCTGCAGCGGCTGGGCGCCCCGCTCGAGGCGCCAGCGGGCGACCTCCGGGTCGAAGAGCACCCGCGCGATCGTCACGTCGCGGAGCTTCCGAGGCTCCAGGCCCGGCCGTGCCTCGAAGGTCTCGTCGAGGAGCGACGCCCCGCGCATCCGGTCGAGGCGGAAGCTGCGCTGCCCGTCCTTCGTGCGGTCCCACGAGTGCACGTACCACCACGGCAGCTCGCGCTCCAGTGCGTGGGGCTCGATCGTCCGCGTGCTCGTCTCCTCCCCGACGGCGACGTACTCGATCTCCACGAGGCGCTGCTCGCGGATCGCCTGAGAGAACGTGCGGATGAGGCGTTCCTCGTCGGTGCCGGCCTCGGGCTCGGGCGGGCGCTCCGGGAGGCCGAACTCGCCGAACGTCTCCTCGAGCTTGCGGCGCACGCGCTCGAGGGGCGTCTGCGCCTCGGCCGCGATCATCGGCCCGACGAACTCGAGCGCGAGCCGGATCGCGCGCGCCTCGAGCGGCGTCAGGCGGGGCGGCCGGCGGAACGCGTCGCCGAAGAGCTCCTTGTCCACGCGCACCTCGTCGCCGTCGAGCGAGGCGTAGACCGCGTAGCAGCCGCCGCCGAAGTTCACCAGGTTGAGGAGCTGGAGGTGGTCGTCGAGCTGGTCGGGCGGGATGTGGAAGCGGTCGACGAGCTCTTGGGCGGGGATCGTCGCGCGCGTGTCGTCGCCGCACGCCGCCAGGAGATGCGCCAGGAGCGCCTGGAGCACGCCGAAGCGCTCGGGCGCCAGCGGCCCGACCGGACGGTCCAGAACCTGCGCCTCCGCCCGGGCCTTCGGGCGCGGCGGCTTCGTCGGCGCGCCCTCGTGGCGGGCGAGCACGCGCTCGAGCCCGGCGGCGACCTCGTCGACGAGGCCCGGCGGCGAGAGCGGGCGCGCGCGGCCCTCCTGCCGCAGCACCCAGCCGGCCAGCAGGTCGAGCCGCGAGTAGGGGGTGGTGAAGAGGCCGTCCTCGACCTCGCCGCGCTCGACCATCCGCTCCACCCACCAGGCCGTGTCCGGGTCGAGCTCGATCTCGGCCGTGCCCTGCTCGTCGCCGTACTGCCACGGCTGCCGGCCGCGGAAGCCGGACGGATCGTACTCCGGCATGCGGAAGTCGCGCTCGCGCCGGGTGGCGAAGCGGATCTCCCCGACGATGCGCGAGACGCGGAAGGTGCGCTCCTCGTCCTGGTCGAGATCCTTGCCGATCAGATACCAGGAGCCCGCCTCCGGCAGGAGCGCATACGGGTTCACGGTGCGCTCCCGCGTCTTGTCGCGCGAGATCGACCAGTAGGTGAACTTCACCGTGCGCTGCTTCGAGATCGCGCCCTCGAGCTTCGTCAGCCGGCCGGACATCTCGTCCGAGTAGTCGGGGTCGCGCACCTCGACCCGGACGGCGCTCTCCGTGCGGGCGTCGAGCTGCGTCGGGCGCCCGAGCGCGAGGTTCTGGAGCGCGAGGCGCAGCGGCTCCGCGTAGGCGAACTGGCCCTCCAGGAGGTAGAGCGCCACCTGGAGCGCCGCGAGCTCCTCGTCGTCGAGGTCGAGCTTGGGGAGGAAGTACTGCTCCGAGCGGAGCGTGTAGAGCTCCTCGCCGGTGAATTCGTCCCGCTGCGAGTGGAGCGGCACGCCGAGCGCGACGAGCTCGCTCCGGTCGGAGTAGAAGCGGCGCGCGAAGGCCTCGTCGGACATCTCCGAGTAGCCCTCGACGACGGACTTGATCTCGCGCGCGGTGAGCGGCCGTCGCTCCGCCATGAGGAAGGCGACGAGCGAGAGTTGCCGGATCAGCTTGTCAGTGTCGTGCGACACGGCTCCTATTCTGTCATTGGCGTGCGCATCGTCGCCCATCTCGACCTGGACGCGTTCTTCGCCGCCGTGGAGGAGCTCGAGCGGCCGGAGCTCGCGCGGCTGCCGCTGATCGTCGGCGGCGACCCGCACGGGCGCGGCGTCGTCGCGACCGCGAACTACGTCGCGCGGCGCTACGGCATCCATTCGGCGATGAGCTGCGCCGAGGCGCTCCGCCGCTGCCCGGAGGCCGTCTTCGTCACGCCGCGGCATCGCGCGTACTCCGAGTACTCGCGCGCCGTGTGGGCCGCCGTGCGGGAGGTCGTGCCCACGGTGGAGCGGACGGGGCTCGACGAGGGCTACCTGGAGATGGGGGAGGTGGCGGACGACTTCCGGCGCGCCCGCGTCGTCGCCGAGGCCGTGCAGGCGGCGGTGCGCGGCGCGACGAGCCTCTCGTGCGCCCTCGGCGTGGCGAGCTGCAAGGTGGTCGCCAAGGTGGCGAGCGACCGGCGCAAGCCGGGCGGCATCACGGTCGTCCCGGCCGGGCGCGAGGCCGCGTTCCTCGCACCGTTCCCGACCCGCGTCCTGCCGGGCGTCGGGCCGCGCGCCGAGGAACGGCTGGCGGGCGCCGGCGTCGAGCTGATCGGTCAGCTCGCGGCGCTCTCCGACGAGGAGCTCGCGCGCCTCGTCCCGGGGAAGGTCGGCCGCCTGCTCCGCGACCGGGCGCGAGGCATCGACCCGCGTCCGCTCGAGCTCACCGCGAAGGCCGTCTCGATCGGGCACGAGGAGACATTCGAGCGCGACGTCGCCGACCGCGAGCGCCTCCACGACGAGCTGCGCCGGATGGCCGGCCGCGTCGCGGAGCACCTCGCCTCGTCGGGCCAGGTCGCGAGGACTGTGACGACGAAGCTCCGCTACCCGGACTTCTCGATCCGCAGCCGCTCGACGACCCTCCCGGCCGGCTTCGCGGACGCGGACAAGATCGGCGAGCTGGCCTGCGGGCTCCTCGACCGCGCGCTCGCCGACCGCCCCGGCGCGCTACGGCTTGTGGGCGTGAGCGTCTCGAAGCTCGAGACCCACGAGCAGCTGGCGCTGACGTAGACGCGATGCTGACTCCGCCGGTGATCGTCATCGAGGGACACGACTTCTCGTTCTACGAGTCCGAGGAGGCAGTCGGGCGTCATCTCGAGCCTTGGTATCCGGAAGAGGAACACCGGGCTTTCGACAGCGAGGGCCGAAAGCTCATGCTCGTGGTCGAGGAGCGGACGATTCCTCGGAGATGGCTTCCTGACCGCAGCTTCGAATGGGTCGGCGTCTAGCCTTCGGAAGCCGAGCCGACCCACGCAGCCGAGCTCGCCGCGCTCTTGCGTGAGCATCTGGAGCTGGCCGGCCTGACCCCCGCAGGACGACGCGCCGCTGAGAGAGCTGGTCGACCGGGCGATCGAGCGCTCGGGCTATACGTAAGCCGCTACGCGGCGGCCGGGCGCGCTTCGAGGTGCTGGTGCGACGGGCAGTACTCGCGCTCGGGTAGCGGCGTGCGCTGGCACGGCTTCCCCTTCCGCGTGGTCGCGCGGCAGCGCGCGATGCCTCCGTCGAAGGCGCCCGCCTCGATCTGCGCCTCGATGTACTCGACCGCGGCGCCGATCCCCTCCGTCACCGCCCAGGCGACCTGCGCCTGGTACGTGATCGGGAAGTAGCGGCGGATGTCCTGGAAGAGCGTCCGGTCCGGATGGGCGAAGTAGCGGGGATCCTTGGCGAGCCGCTCCACGCACTCCTCGCAGGCGGCGAGGACGTCGCGGCGGTACTCGAGCTGCTTCTCCGCCTCGGCCCAGGGATCGATGAGGTCCTTGATCGAGCGGTAGATGGCCCTGGAGTATTGATACATGCGGGTGAGAATCCTCTCCTGTACTTGCTCGGTCACAGGCTATCTCCCGCCGACACGAAATACCTGCAAATCAGCGTTAACATCGCGTTAAGAGAGCACCCCCGAACGCTTCGGGAGGGAGTCTAACACGGTCTCTCGGGCTGTTACAAAGTTTCCCGGCCCAAGACAGGGAAAACCCTAATCCGCGACCTCTCGCACGTACGCGGTCGGGAAGCCCGACGTGCGCGCGCGGGGGAGGGCGTTCTCGGCCTCGTTCTCGGTGTCGTAGACGCCGGTGAAGGTCACGTAGTAGCCCGGGTTCATGCTCGAGTAGTCCGAGGACTCGAGGATCCCGACCTCGGGAAGGCCGTTGTTCCGGGCCTGCTGCGCCGCCGACTCGGCCGGGCCGCGGCCCTGGCTCGTCGGGGTCGAGCGCAGGACGACGGTGTAGCCGTCCTCGCCCGAGGGCCAGGAGATGATGCCCCCGGTCCCCGTGGTCGTCGTGCCCGTGGTCGTCGTGCCCGTCGTCGTGGTCGGGAACGTGGTCGTCGTGGCGGTCGTCGTCGGCGGCCCGATCGTGATCGTCCCGGACGTGACCGTGTCGAGCGTGGGGACGCCGGTCGTCGTGGGCGGGAGGACGGGGATCGTGGTCGTCGGCCCCGTCGTCGGGACGGACGTGCCGGCCTCGTTCTCGTCGTCGGTCGCCGCCAGCGCGACGATCGCGCCGGCCGCGAGCGCCACCGCCAGGAGCGCGGCGAGGGCGAGCCAGAGCCAGATCGGCGACTCGCGCGTCCAGACGGTGTCGCGCGTGAAGGTCGCGCCCGGGAGGGGGACGAGGCGCAGACCGCACTCGAGGCAGTACTCCTGGAGCGGGTCGTGCGCCGCGCCGCAGCGTGGGCAGCGGGGCGGCCCCTCCGCGGCCTGGGTCGGCTCGACCGGCGGCTGCTCCTCCGGAGGCGGCTCGTGCGGGGGCGTCGTCACCGCGTGCTCTCGGGATCGTCGGGGGCCGGGCGCACCATGGTCTCGTCGAGGGCCTCGTCAGCGGGGTCGTACTCCTGCGCGACGGCGGCGTTGCCGCAGAACCCGCAGAAGTTCGCCTCGGCCGGAAGGGGCTGGCCGCAATGGGCGCAGGTGACCACCGGCGGCGACGTGGCGGCGGGCCTGCCGCAGTGCGAGCAGAAGTGGACTCCCGGCGGCAGGGGTGCGCCGCACTTGCAGTGCGCGACGTTGGGGAAGTTCCGGGCCGCCACCTCGGCGGCGAGGAGCGAGTCGAGCTCGTGCATGCGCTGCTCGACGGTCAGCACCTCGCCCGCCCGTGAGATCAGGAGCTCCGGCTTCCAGCGATCGCGGCGCACCATCTCGACGGCGAGGCCGCCGACGTCGCGCATCTCGATCTCCCGTCGGCGGGCCAGCGAGCGGCGCTCGCGCCGCAACCTGACGGGATCCGGCTCGGGCGGAGGCGGAGCAGGCGCCGGCTCGGACGTCTCGACGACCTCGAGGATCTCCTCCACGGGCTCGCCGGGCCCGCCTCGGCGGGCGAAGATCGAGTTCAGGCGTTCCATCCCAGCCAGCTCACGAGTCTAACCCACCCCCGGGCCGGAACCGGTTTCCCTAGAGCGAGAGGACAACGAGCCGCTCCTCGGTCATCTCGCGGACCGAGTAGGGCGGGCCTTCCTTCGTGTTCCCGGACGCCTTGACGCCGCCGTACGGCATCTGATCGGCCCGGAACGTGGGCGCCTCGTTGACGAGCACGCCTCCGAACTCGAGCGCGGTGGCGGCCGCGAGCGCGGTCTGGACGTTGCTCGTGAAGATGCCTGCCTGGAGCCCGTAGTCGGTGCCGTTGGCGAGCTCGAGCGCCTCGTCGAGCGAGTCGTACGGCGTGACGGTGCAGAGCGGCCCGAAGACCTCGAGGCAGGAGACCTTCATCCCCGGGGTGACGTCGCCGAGGACGGTGGGCGGGATGAGCCCCTCGTCGGATGCCTCGCCGCCCGCGAGCACGGTCGCCCCCTGCGCCTTCGCCTCTTCGATCCACTCCAGGATGCGCTCGTGCGCGCCCTCGTCGATGACCGGCCCGACGTCCGTCTCGTCGTCGCCGGGATCGCCCACCCGCAGTGCCCCGACCTGCGGCAGGAAGCCGGCGAGGAAGTCGTCGTAGACCGCGCGCTGGACGTAGACCCGCTGGACCGAGATGCAGCTCTGGCCTGCGAACGAGAAGGCGTTCGCGGCGAGCTTGGCAGCGGTCGCGCCGACGTCGGCGTCCGCCTCGACGATGACCGGCGTCGCGTTCCCGAGCTCGAGGAGCACCTTCTTCGTCGCCGCGCGCTCGCGGAGCTTCCAGCCAACCTCGGCGGAGCCCGTGAAGCTGATGAGACGGACGCGATCGTCCTCGACGAGGACGTCGCCGATCTCCGCGGCCGGGCCGACGAGCACGTTGAGCCACCCCGGCGGCAATCCCGCCTCCGTCTCGAGCTCGGCCAGGAGGAGGGCGGAGAGCGGCGTCTGCCCGGCCGGCTTGAGGACGACGGCGCAGCCGGCGGCGAGCGCCGGCGCGACCTTGTGCGCGACGAGGTTGAACGGGAAGTTGAAGGGTGAGATCGCGCCCACCACGCCGATCGGCACGCGGATCGTGAAGGCGAGCTTCCCCGCGCCGGCCGGAGACGCGTCCATGGGAACCATGTCTCCGGCGAGCTTGCGCGCCTCGACGGCCGCCGACCGGAAGGTCGACGAGGCGCGCTCGGCCTCGACGCGCGCCGCCTTCATCGGCTTGCCGGCCTCGGCCGAGATCGTGGCGGCGATCTCCTCGCCTCGCTCTGCGACCAGGTCGGACGTGCGGTCGAGGATCTCGGCACGCCGGTGGGCGGGC
>Ga0268386_10004063_pt1 | contig 10735 bp, 10 predicted proteins | sample RVTome_15_FD_200260 | JGI IMG/M metagenome (GOLD analysis project Ga0268386, IMG submission 200260) | Soil microbial communities from uranium-contaminated site in the Upper Colorado River Basin, Wyoming, United States - RVT150D86... ... | reverse complement strand
CGATCTCATCCCACAGTTTCCCGACCCACTCCACCCTCCGGGCGACCGCCTTGTCCCCACCTGCGGTGTTCTCGATCATCACCAGCATGGCGGTGTCGAGTGAGTCCAGGGCCTTTCGCCATCGAAGGATCCCCTCCTCCTGCCGGCCGTCGCCGGTCACGTGACCGCCGTGGACGATGACGCCGGCGGCCCCGATCTCACTCGCTGCATCACAGGTGTCCTGGAGGATCTTGCGGCTGGGGATGCGGACCCGATTGTTGTCGGCGCACACATTGACCAGATAGGGAGCGTGGACGTAGACCGGGATCGAGGATCGGCGCAACGACTCAGCATCTGCCCTCGGTGCCGGCTTCTTCCACGACTGAGGGTTGGAGAGGAAGATCTGGACGAGGTCCGCCTTGCGCGCCGCGGCCTCGGCCAATGGGTGCTGGGCCGGTGTGTGGGCCCCTACCAGTATCACGTCTCCTGCCAGAGCCTCGAGGTGTCCTCTCGCTTTCTTCGCTTGGCCGCATCGACGGCGTAGTCGGCGATCCGCTCGGCGATCCGCTGCGGGTCGACTCCCCAGTCTTGGGCCATGATCCCGAGCTCGAGCTCGGTCACCCAGCGGGCTCCCCAAGGGTTGTCGGGAAGCCCGGCACGCCCGAAGACCGAAACCACCAGCAGCGGGATGATCTCCCCGTCATCGTCGACCTGTGCGCCACCCACGTCCTTGATGACATCCCACGGGATCACGTCGGCCTCGCGCAGCGGGCCACCCAACCGCAGGGCCAGCCCATCCTCCCGGCACTCGAGGACCTTGGTGGGCGCGAACAGCTCCTTGAGCCCCCAGACGACGAAGAAGGCACCGAACAAGAACATCACCCAGGCGTAGATCACATCCCGGGGCTCGAAGATCTGGATGTCCTCTGGTCGGAACACCAACTCGGTGAGCCAGCTGGTGATTCGGCGCTCGATGAGCACGTCGAGCGAGATGATCAGCAACGGGATGCCCCCCAAAGCCATCAGCCACATCCTCAGCGCCGATCGGCGCACCACCACGCTCATGGGTGCACACCCAGATCCTCGACTGCCACCAAAGCCTGGAGGCGTACTCCCATCTCGCCGAGGCTCTCGCGCGCCTTGCCCCCGGATCGGTCGACGAGAACGATCGCCTGGACGATGCGATAACCCTGGACGAGGAGGTAACGGGCAACCTCGACGATGGCACCGCCCGTGGTGGTGGTGTCCTCGAGCACGGCCACTGGCATCGAAGAGTCGACAGGGCCGACCAATCGGCCCCCGGTCCCGTGATCCTTCTCCTCCTTGCGGACCGAGAATGCCCGGAGTGGCCTCCCCTGCTCCGCCGAGGTCATGGCGGTGGCGATCGCGATCGGGTCGGCACCCATCGTCATCCCACCAACCGCTCGCACTTCGCGATTCAGGACCGACAGCACTGCCTCTCCCACCAAGCGGGCCCCCTCACCGTCGAAGGTGGTCTGCCGGGCGTCGAGGTACCAGTCGGAGACGGCACCGCTGCGCAGCGTGAACGGGCCATCGGTGCGCAGCGAGTGCTGCTTAAGGTGCTCGACGAGCGGCTGGCGGGCCACGGCCCCATCGTATTGATGGCGACGGCCGAAACCGAGGCGTCTAAGTTGAGATCGTGGAGTTGTTCCTGGTTAGACATGGCCAGCCGGACTGGACGCCCGACCGGATAGCACGCAACGACCCGGTCCTCACCGAGCTGGGCAGGAACCAGGCGCTCCGGGTGGCACACCGTCTCACCTCCCTCGACCGGGTCGACGAAGTGTGGGCTTCCTCGATGGCTCGCGCCGTCGAGACGTCGGTCCCCATCTCGGCGCAACTCCATCGGGAGACCGAGGTGTACGACTGGCTCCAGGAGATCAACAACCCGCCGGAGTGGGAGGGGAGCCCGGCCGAGGAGATCGATCACTACTTCGAGACCATGAACCTGAGGACCATGGACGAGATGTGGGATGGCCTAGGGCCGAACGGCGAGTCGTTTCGCGACTTTCACGAGAGGGTGGTCACCGGCCTGATCGACACGCTGGGCTCACATGGCATCCATCCCGCGGAGCCCGGCAATCGTCATCTCTGGACGGTTGACGATCCCACCAGACGCGTCGTGATCGTGGCGCATGCTGGGACCAACGCGGTCGTCCTCGGGCATCTGCTCGGGCTCGAGCCCGTGCCTTGGGAGTGGGAGAGATTCCGCCAACCACACACCGGCGTCTCCCATTTGTCGATGACCCGGGTCAGCAGCGGGTGGGCGTTCTCGCTACGTCAGCTCGGCGACGTGGCTCATCTCCACCCCGGAATGGTGACGATCTGACCTCGATCGGTGCCTAGTGCTGCGACCCCCAACGTTTGCCGCGTTCAGGACGACCAGTTGACGCCGCTGCCTCGCCCTGAACATCGCCAACGTCAGCGGCCACAGCACTACTGGCCGAAGCGACGGGTGCGGCCCTCGTAGTCGCGCAAGGCGCGCAGGAAGTCGACCCGTCGAAATGCTGGCCAGTTCACGTCGACGAAGACGAACTCGGAGTAGGCAGACTGCCAGAGGAGGAACCCGGACAACCGTGACTCGCCCGAGGTGCGGATGATGAGATCGGCGTCGGGGAGATCAGCGCTGTACATGTGTCGAGCCAGGGCCTCGGCGTCGATGTGATCGGCGATGTCGGGACCGGGGACACCCTCCGAGGCCAGCCGAGAGACCAGGTCCTTGGTGGCGTCCACGATCTCCTGACGCCCGCCGTAACCCATCGCCACCTTGAGCCGGCGCGACCCGGTCGGGTGCCGTTCCTCGGCGCTCTTGGCCGCCTCCACGAGATGATGGGGCAGCAGGTCGAGGCTGCCGATGAACTTGAGCGCCATGTCGTATTCGGCACACTTGTCGGGGAGCCTGCCGAACAGGTCGATCAGTACATCGAAGTAGGGGTCGAGCTCCTCGGGAGGCCGAGAGAGGTTCTCCGGGGAGAGTACCCAGGCGGTGACCGCGGGGATCTTGAGTTCGTCGGCCCAACCAAGGAAGTCCTCGAATCGGGACATGCCCTCCCGGTAGGAGTCGGCATAGCTGGCCAGCCCCTCGGCCCGGGCGTGACGACGATGACCGTCGAGCACCACGCCGATGTGGTGGGGAAGCCGATCACGATCCAGGTTCGAGGCGAGGTTTCGCTCGTACAAGCGATAGAGAAGACTGAGCGCCATGTCCGGTGGGACATCGTACCGCCACACAAAGTGTTCGAAATGGTTCGGTCGGATCGTTTGGGAAATCTGGCGGCCGTATACCCTTGCGGTGTATGGAGAGGATCACTCTGGGCCGCATGCAGAACCCGATCCGGGGCTTCCTTCACGGATCCGCGGCTTTGGCGGCCCTGATCGGCACCGTCTATCTGGTATCGCGAACATGGGGAGACACGGCCGCCCTGCTCGGCTCCCTGGTCTTCGGGCTGGCCCTTCTCGTGATGTACACCGTGTCGTCCCTGTATCACTCGATTCCATGGAGCGATGGGGTGAAGCGACGTCTTCAGCGCCTCGACCACTCCATGATCTACCTGGTGGTCGCCGGCACCTTCACCCCGATCGCAATCGCCGCGCTGGAGGGTGGCCAGCTCTGGCTGTGCCTCGGGTTGGTCTGGGGGATCGCGGTGGTCGGGATCATCCTCAAGCTGGTGTTGCGAGGGATCTACCCCGGTCTCTCGATCACCCTCCAGCTGGTGATGGGTTGGACCGTCGTCTTCTGGTTGCCACAGATTTGGACGAACCTCGGTCCCGGGGCCATCGCCCTGATCGTCCTCGGCGGTCTCCTCTACACCCTGGGAGTCGTCGTCTTCGTGACCAGGAGGCCACGGTTGTTCCCGAGGATCTTCTCGCATCACGAGCTGTTTCACCTGATCGTGGTGCTGGCTAGCGCCGCCCACTTCCTCGCGGTCACTCTCTACGCGGTGCCGGCCTAGTGGCCCGTCACTAACCCGCAGGTAACGCCGACTTCTCACGGCAGAGGGCCTCGACCTCGTCGACATCCTTGGGCACCCCGGTGGTCATGTTCTCGTGCCCACCCTTCGTGATCAGGATGTCGTCCTCGATGCGAACTCCGATACCCAGGAGCTCCTCGGGGACGCGATGTGTGATCTTCTCGGCACTCTCCTTCTCCTCGCCCTCGAGGGCTGATGCCGCGGCCCGACCCATCATGATCCGGCGCTGCGCCCACTCCTCACGATCGAAGGCGAGCATGGTGAGCTCGATCTCCCCCTTCTCGGGGGCCACATAGAGGCCGGGCTCGACCGTGAAGGACATGCCCGGCTCGAGGGGGCGATACACGCCGTCCAACCGGTACGACCCTCGGTCGTGGACATCGAGGCCGAGCCAGTGACTCGTGCCATGCATGAAGAACTCGACGTAGTGATGCATCGCGAGCGACTCATCGAGCGACAGCGGGAGCAACCCGAGGTCGATCATCCCCTCGGTGAGCACGCGCTTGCACTCGTCGTGGATCGCACCGGTCGTCGACCCCGGGACCGACAGATCGACTCCTTTGCGTTGGGCGGCGAGGACCACGTCGTAGATGGCTCGTTGCGATGCGGTGAACGTGCCTCGGGCCGGGAAGGTGCGGGTGATGTCACTCGAGTACCCGTCGATCTCGGCGGCGGCATCGATCAGGATCAGGTCGTCCTCCGCGATCCGGGAGTCGTTCCGCTCGTAGTGGAGGATGCAGGCGTTGGATCCGGAGGCAACGATGGGCCCGTATCCGTTGCGTCGTGAGCCGCGTAGCCGCCAGAAGTACTCGAGGGCCGCCTGTACCTGATACTCGTGCATCCCCGGCCGGGCGAATCGCATCGCCTCCCGATGACCCTCGGCGCTGAGGTGGCAAGCCCGACGTAGCGACTCCGCCTCCTCCTCGGTCTTGTGCAGCATCAACTCCCCGAGCGGGACAGACACGTCCTTGATCGTCGAGGGCACGACGCCGCCCATTCGCTCCCGAAGAGCTCGGGCGTCGCCAATGATCCTGCTGATCCGTTCGTCGAATCGATCGTTGCCGACCGAGTACCAGAGGACCTCGCGGCCGATCATCATCCGCTCCAGGACCGTGTCGAGCTCGGAGATCTCGTAAGCGGCGTCGGCGCCGTAGTCGGCCTTGGCGCCCGCGGTCCCGGCCCGGATCCCGGTCCAGACCTCCTGCGTCGGGTCCTTGGGCTGGACGAAGAGACTGAAGTCCCCTTCCTCGTGACCCGGGGCCAGCACTGTCACCGCATCCGGCTCGCCGAACCCGGTCAGGTACCAGAAGGCGCTGTCTTGGCGGAACGGATGGGGTACGTCGTGATTCCGAATCATTTCGTGGGCACCCGGGATCACGGCGAGCCCGTCGGGCCCGATGATCTCGGCCAGGCGACGTCGTGCCTCGGCGTGACGACTCGACATGAGGATGACAGTAACGGGCGTGCCTGGTCGAGCGAGCCCGGTCACCGGGCGAGCTGGAGATCCACCACGAGAGGAAAGTGATCCGACCCGAGTGCCGGCCCGAGCCGGCGGTCGGTGACCTCCAGTGACCCGCTGTGAACCAGATGATCGATCGGGACCCGGAGCAACAGATTCGACTCGACCGGGAAGCTGGGCTGCAACCCAAAGCCGATCTGGCTGTTCAGCATCCCACCGGCTCCCATGAGCTCCCGGAACGGCGAGGACCAGGGCGTGGCGTTGAAGTCCCCGACGATGATGAAGGCCCCCTCCTGGCCCATCGCCCAATCCCGGGCAAATCGCAGCTGTGAGTCACGCAGCCCCGCCCGTTCCCGGTCGGTCGGAGCGAGCGGGTGGGTGCCGAGCACGGCCACCAACGTCTCCCAGCCTGGTGGGGTGAACACGATCTCCACCGCCCGTGGATTGGCCATGGCGAAGCCGTGGGAGACCGCCCGTACGTCGCCACCCCTGACGAGCACCAATGAGCCGAAGATGAGGTCGTCGGATCGGGGGCGGATCACCTGATACGGGAGTCCTGCCGATTCGATCGCCACCTCCCACGGTCGGCTGGCCTCGTGCAACAAGACGATGTCGGGGTCGACGGCTTCGATGTAGTCGATCACCTCCGAGTAGAGCTCGTTGGTGGAGAGGAGATTGAACGAGAGCACCCTCATCTCTGGGTTCTCGAGTGATGTCTCGGCGGGTGAGCCGAGGAAGAGGGGCAATACGACGGCCAGGTTGACCGCGGCGACTGCCAGCACGGCGTAGCCCAACCTGCGCCATCTGGACGTGGCCACGATCACGCCCAATGCGGCCAGGGTCACCGCATACTGGGCCCTGAAGTTAGCGAGGACGTCTAGCCACCACACCCAGCCCCCGAGAAAGGCCGACAGGGAGATGAGGGCGAGTGCGACCGCGGGGATGGCGACCAGAATCACGCCGGCCAGGCTAGGAAGATCGGAGAGTCTGGGGCAGGGGAGCTGAGAACGTTCGACCCGACATCACCAGGTGATGACTGTCGTGTGGATCACTCCTCCTCGTCGTGTTTGGGCCCTGGATCGGGAAGACCTCGACGCACCGCCCACTCTCGCGCCACCTCGAAGGCCTCTGTGGCGGGGTACGGACCTTGGTCGATGCGTCGGTCGAGGAGGATCTGCATGATCTCACCGACCAGCGGGCCCGGCTCGATGGAGAGATAGTCCATCACGTCGTTGCCGTCGATCGGCGCTCGCAGCTTGGCCAGCTCCTCCCGAGCCGACAGATCGGCGATTCGTTGCTCCAGTTCGTCGACTCGCTCTTGGATGGCCCGCTCCCGATTGGGGTTGGCGGTGGTTACGTCGCAGCGGACGAGCTCGTTGAGCCGGTCGAGGAGATGACCTGTATCCCTCACGTAACGGCGAACAGCCGAGTCGGTCCATCCCATCTTCAGGGTGTGTGGCCTGAGGTGGAGGTAGACGAGTTGGGACACGTCCTCGACGATCTCACGTGGGTAGCGCAGCTCACGCAGCCGGCGCCGGGCCATCCTCGCCCCAACCGCCTCGTGATGATGGAAAGAGATCCCCTCCGGGCCGATCGCCCGGGTCTCCGGCTTGCCGATGTCGTGCAAGAGGGCTGCCAGGCGGAGAGTCAGCTCCGGGGATGCCTTGTCGACGACGGCGAAGGTGTGGGCGAGCACGTCCTTGTGGCGGTGCTCGGGGTCCTGCTCCATGGCGAGACCGGGCAGCTCGGGCAGGAAGTGGTCGGCTAGCCCGGTGGCGACGACCATCAGCAGCGCCTCACCGGGCGCCGGTGCCAGCAGCAGCTTCGAGAGCTCGTCCCTGATCCGCTCGGAAGAGACGATCTCGAGTCGGCCGGCCATCTCCTGGACGGCATCGACCGCGACGGGATCGGGCTCGAAGCCGAGGGTGGCTTGAAATCGGAACAGCCGCAGCATCCGGAGCGGGTCATCCCCGAAGGAGATGCTCGGCTCGAGAGGGGTGCGCAGAGTCTGGGTGACGAGATCGCCGAGACCGTCGTGGGGATCCACCGGCTCGAGGTCGGGGAGCGAGAGGGCAATCGCATTCACTGTGAAGTCACGTCTTCCCAGGTCGGTTCGGATGTCGTCCGAGTAGGTCACGGCCGGCTTTCGGGTGTGGTCCCTGTACACCTCGCTCCGGTAGGTGGTCACCTCGACGGTCCGGCCGTCCTTGCGGGCGGCCACCGTCCCGAACGCGGCTCCCACCTCGTAAACGACGTCGGCCCATCCCTTGAGCAGCTTGGCCACCTCCTGGGGACGGGCCTCGGTGGCGAAGTCGAAGTCGACGACCGGCCGATCGAGGAACGCGTCACGCACCGATCCGCCGACCAGGTATATCTCGTGGCCGGCTCGACCGAACAGCTCGGCGAGCTGGGCGGGTGGCAGGTCCGGTTCGGTGAGAAAATCGAGCCGCGGCGGGATCACGAGCCGTCAGGTTATCCGCGCAAGTAGCCGCGGCCGGAGCAGTCCGGCTACCTCCCCCCGTTCGGCTGGGTCGAACGAACGGGGCTCAGACGGAGACGCCGGCAGACATCGCCTTGGCCTTCACCTCGTGAGGATTCCTCACGAATGGGAGCACCGAGTCGATGTCGATGACACCACCCAGGACATGATTGAGGATCGATTGGTCGAAAGTCTGCATCCCGTAGAACGCGCTCTCCTTCATGACTTCGACCAGGACTGGGGCAGACTCGCCCTTGATGATCCACTCCTGGACCCTCTCATTGCTGGTGAGGACTTCGAAGGCAAGAACCTGACCCTCGGATGTGTCGACGAGCTGCTGGCTGACCACACACCTGAGCTGGGCAGCGAGCTGATTGCGGATGACGCCTTGCTGGGCCTCCGGGAACATCGCGATGAGCCGGCTGACGGTGTCTGCCGGGTCGTTGGTGCGCATGGACGAGATGACCAGGTGCCCGGTCTCCGCAGCATCGATCACGGCCCGCGCCACCTCCGGAGACCCAATCTCGAAGACCATGATGACATCGGTGTCGTGACGCATCGCGGCCCGAATGGCTGCCGCGCTGTCGACGAAGTCGACACCGACCTCACGCTGTGCGACTACCGAGCGCTTGTCCGGGTGCAGCACCTCGATGGGGTCCTCGATGGTGAGGATTGCCTTTCCCAGGTTGGTGTTGATGTAATCGATGATGGAGGAGATCGTGGTCGTCTTCCCCGATCCCGAGGGCCCGGTCACCAGGACCAGACCCGATTTTGCGGAGGCATGCTTCTCGAGACTCTTGGGCAGCCCCAACTCGGTGAAGGACCGGGAACCGGGGACCACCCGACGCAGGACCAGCGAGACCGAGCCGCGCTGCCTGAAGGCTGTTGCCCTGAACCGGCCCAACTCGTGACGGCCGTAGGCGAAGTCGGTCGAGCCGCGCTCATTGAACATCTCCGCCGCGCGGGGAGTGAACATCTCGTCCGCCAACGTCTGGGTGTCGTCCGGCTTGAGGGTCTCGAAACCGTCGAGCTGACGGAGCTCGCCGTCGATGCGGACGATGGGTCGGGAGCCCACCTTGAGATGGATGTCCGAGGCTCCCCGGTCAACTGCCTGTTTCAAGAGCTCGTCGATGTTTTGCACGTATTCCTGTCCTCGCCTAGGCCAACTAGTTCTATCGGCGTCTCGGGTGCAGAGTTGAGCGAGGGCGTCTGCTCAGATGGCCCAATGCCGGGCGATGGCCACGGCCGCCTCGGTAAGCGCGGCGCTGGCCGACTCGGTGGAGCTCAACTCGCTGGTCACGTCGGGAGGGGTGCCATTCAGCCCCAGACACGTCGCCCGGGCCGACTCGGTGAGAGCAGTCAGGTCATAGCCACCTTCCAGGGCGAGGATGGTCCGGTTGGGCGGGTGGACCTCGGTGAGACGGGCCGCCATCCATCCGTAGTCCGATGCCACCAGATCGAGACCAGCCAGGAAGTCGTCGGTATGAGCGTCGAACCCGGCGCTGAGGAGCACCCATTGCGGCTCGAACTGCGTGACCACCGGGAGAACCAGCTCGGCCCACGCCCGTCGGTAGACGTCCCCCGCCGTTCCCGCCGGGAATGGGATGTTGATGGTCGTGCCCTTGGCGGCGCCTTCCTCGATGTCGTCCACGTGGCCCTGGAATGGGTAGAAACGGTCCTGGTGGATCGACACATACAGGGACCCTGAGTCGTCGGCCATCATCTCCTGGGTGCCGTTCCCGTGATGGACGTCCCAATCGATTATCGCGACTCGCTCGCCCCGAGCCCGCAGATAGGCAGCGGTGACGGCCACATTGTTGAAGAGGCAGAAGCCCATCGCCCGATGAGGTGTGGCGTGATGGCCCGGCGGCCTGGCGACGGCGAAGCCGGTCGCATCCCTGCCCCCAGCCAATTCCTCGGCGAGGGCGCGAACCCCACCGGCCGCGGTGAGAGCCGCCTGCCAAGACTCCTCCGAGACGAAGGTGTCCATGTCCAAGGCCCCTCCCCCCTGGGCGCAGAACCGCTCGATCATCTCGATGTACCAAGGATCGTGCACCAGGGCGAGCTCGCTCCTCTCGATGGCGGGTGCTTCGATCTCGGCTATGTCGAGACCCGACGACTCGATCCCCCGAATCACCGCCCCCACCCGATCCGGCCGCTCCGGGTGGCGGGCACCGGTGTCATGGAGAAGTGACGAAGGGTGGTTGGCGACAATGACCTCCATCTCCTTACTCTCCCACAAGTGCCGCTCCGTATTGAAGGTTCGTGGCCAGACCCGATCGTCCTCACGTCGGGTTGGTTCCGGGCATCGGCCCGGCCCTGGAACGAGTCGGTCCCATCACCGATGGTGCGGCTGGAGCGTGGTGGAGGAGAGTTTCTCGCCCTGGTGGCGGAGCACTTCGACTCGCTCGGGCTGGGCCAGCTGTTCTCGCCTGCCCTCTACCCCGGGGTGACCAGGTCCTGGCGGCGTGCCGGGTTCCGCACGTATGCGGTCCTCGACATCATGGAGCGCTCGCTCTCTAGGGCATTCGACGGCCCGGGACGGGCCACGATGACGGCGAGCCCCGATTGGGATCAGGTGCTCGCGGTGGATCGGGCAGCCTTTGGGGGGTTTTGGGCAATGAGTCGCCTCGGGCTCGAGGAGGCATACACCACCAATCGGGACACGGTGCTCTTCGAGATCGGAGACCGGGATGGGGTGTGTGGATATGCCATCGTCGGGTCGCAATCCGGGCTCGCCTATCTTCATCGCATCGCCGTGCATCCTGCCCGCGCGGGGGCCGGGATGGGAACATCTCTGATGGAGGGGGCCATGGGCTGGGCACG
>Ga0268386_10004061_pt1 | contig 10736 bp, 9 predicted proteins | sample RVTome_15_FD_200260 | JGI IMG/M metagenome (GOLD analysis project Ga0268386, IMG submission 200260) | Soil microbial communities from uranium-contaminated site in the Upper Colorado River Basin, Wyoming, United States - RVT150D86... ... | reverse complement strand
GACCGTCCGTCTATTGGTTCGACCGCACGCGACCGTTTCGCCGAGAGGGACCTCCTCCCCGCTGCAGGAGCGCCGCGCCGCCCAACGAGGCGTTGCAGGTTGCGAGGCGCGAATACCATGTCGGTGAGGCCGCTGCGCGGCCGGTCATCATTCGGTCGCGCTTTGCAGCTGGTCGCCGGTGTGTTGTACGGACTGAGGAGCGGTCGTGACTGAGATCGGCCTGACGGACTACGCGGGCCTCGAGGCGAGCGAACACGCCGAAATCGCGAAGGCGATTGGTGGTCATCACGGCCTGGACGACATCTTCGCCTAGGGGCGCACGCAGACGCCGCCGGTTCACCCAGCCGACGTGATCAAGCAAGAGGAGTTCACTCATGACGTCCTTCTTCCGCTACCAAGTGGTCGCTGGCTGGTCTATGGCACGACGTGACTCGGAGCAGCGCGCACGGTCTCGGTCTGGGACCATCGCCCCTCAGCAAATGAGGTTCTAGAGAAGCGCCTAGCAATGGGTTGGCGACCGAGAGCCAGCGAGCTGCAGGGTGGAGCTGTCGTGGAGGGATGCGCCTCTTGCGTATACCAGCCGTAGCAGGGCTAGAAGTAGGATCGGGCCGTGCGACAATGGGTTGCAGTGGAGGAGGTTGGCACAAGCGATGGAGCCTCGTCGCGAACTCAGGGCTCTGCGGACCCTATTTACAGGAGCCCGGGAGAGGAGGGGACGCCGATGAGCGATCCCTCAGAAGAGATGCGCCGGTTTGCCGGACTGCTCGCCGCGGAGCTACGGCTGGCGCGCGCCGGGAAGCCGCTGGGGACTCCCGGGGAGCTGGCCCGGGAGCTGGCTCCGGGCTACCTGTTGTTCAAGGATCGGTTCGGCGCCTCCGAAGAGGCCACCGCCGTGCTCCGCGCCGAGATCGCGAGCGCCCTGGGCGGCGGCGACGAAGCCGACCGCGCGGTCGCGGCGGCGCTCGGGGAGCTCGGGGGTGGCCGCCAACGGGGCGCGCCGGAGCGGCCGCTCCTGCGCCGGCGCCGGCTGTGGACCGAGCTGGTGGCGGGATGCGTGCTCCTGGGCTTCGGCCTGTTCATCGGCTTCATCACCTCCCGGGCGACGCTGAGCTGCCAGCGGCCCCCGTCCTCGCCGGGATCGTGCGCCACCGCGTCCTGCCGGCTCCAGTGGCACGTCCTGTTCGGGGCCGTGCCGATCCGCGACACGATCATCGACTGCCTCGAGCGGGCCGAGCAGGTTCGGGAGGAGGCCAGGGGAGAAAGGGGGACGAACGTCTACTACCGGGTGATGCTCGGCGCCCGGGGTCGAGCGGAGCCGTACGCGATGAACGCCTCCGGGGAGCGGGAGCCCACGCTCGCGGTGGCGACGGAGATCCGCGGCTTCCTCGCGGCTCGCGATCGGCCCGCGCTGCGGGCGGTCCTCGCGCCGGCGGGCTTCGCCGCATGGATGGCCGTCCTCGGCGACATCCTGCTCGTTCTCGGCATCGTGACCGTGCTGTCCGTCCCCTTCCAGATCGCCCGCTTCTGGCTCGCGGGAACCTGAGCCGGCGGGGGACACGATAGCCGCCGCGCCGCAAGCGCGCCACCGCACGGCGGCCGCACTCGGGACCCTCCGGGGAGGGCGGGAGGGGGCCGCCTGGCCTCAGGCCCGCCGCGCGGCGACGACGCCCTGCTGCTGGTACTCCTTGAGCTTGTACTGGATCTTGCGGGCGCTGATGTCGAGGATGGAGGCGGCACGCGAGGTGCTTCCCCCCACCGCCTCCAGCGTCCGCAGGATCGCCTCGCGCTCCAGCTCGGCCAAGGTGCTCCCGGGGATCCGCACGGACAGGTTCGGGTTCCCGGGCGCGCCCGCCCCCTCGGAAGGGGCCGCCTTGCGGAGGGTGGGGAAGTGGACGGGGGAGAGGGCCTTCTCGGTGGTGAGGACGACCGCCCGCTCCATGGCGTTCTCCAGCTCGCGCACGTTGCCCGGCCAGGGGTGCCCGAGGAGGAGGGCGAGCACCTCCTCGGAGACGCCCTCGATCTCCTTGCCGTTCGCCTCCGCGTACTTCCGCAGGAAGTGGTGGGCGAGGAGCGGGATGTCCCCCGGCCGCTCCCGGAGGGCCGGGATGTGGATCTCGATGACGTTGAGGCGGTAGAAGAGGTCCTCCCGGAAGCTCCCGTCTTCCAGCTTCTTGGTGAGGTCGCGGTGGGTCGCGGCCACGATGCGCACGTCCACCTTGAAGGTCTTGTTGCCGCCCACCCGCTCGAACTCCCGCTCCTCGAGGAAGCGCAGGAGCTTCACCTGGACGGTGGGGGTGATGTCTCCGATCTCGTCGAGGAAGAGCGTCCCCCCGTCGGCCGTCTCGAAGCGCCCGGCCCGGGTGTAGACCGCCCCGGTGAACGAGCCCTTCTCGTGGCCGAACAGCTCGCTCTCCAGGAGGGTCTCCGGGAGGGCGGCGCACGCCACCTTGATGAACGGCTTGTGGCGCCGCGGGCTGTTCTGGTGGAGGGCCTGGGCGAACAGCTCCTTGCCGGTGCCGCTCTCCCCGAGGATGAGGACGGAGGCGAAGGAGGGGGCCACCTGGCGGATCGTCTTGAAGACGGAGAGCATCTCCGGGCTCTCCCCCACGAGGTTGTCGAAGCGGTACTTGTGCTCGAGGCGCTCCCGGAGGGTCCGCGCCTCGGCGAGGAGCCCCTTCTTCTCGAGGACCTTCTGGAGGATCACCTCGAGCTCCTCGACGTCGATGGGCTTGCTCAGGTAGTCCTCGGCCCCGAGCTTCATCGCCTTGACCGCGGTCTTCACCGTGCCGTAGGCGGTCATGAGGATGACCATGGTCTCGGGGCGGATCTCCTTGATCCGGGCGAGGAGCTCGATGCCGTCCATCCCGGGCATCCGCAGGTCGGTGAGGACCACGTCGGGCTCGACCTTCTCGAGGAGCTGGAGGCCGGCCCGGGCCTCGTGGGCCCGGCCGACCTCGTAGCCGTCCTCCCTCAGCAGCGTCTCCAGCGCCGCCGCCGCGTTCACCTCGTCGTCGATGACGACGATCCGGCCTTTCGTGCTCATGAAGTCTCCGCTTCGCCCCCGGGAACCGGGGCGGTGGGCAGGGTGACGGTGAAGGCGGCCCCCGCGCCGGGCTCGCTCTCGACCGCGATCTCGCCGCCGTGCTCGAGGACGATCTGCTGGGCGATCGAGAGGCCGAGGCCGGTCCCCCGCGCCTTGGTGGTCACGAAGAGCTGGAAGACGTCGAGCCCCTCGGGGAGGCCGGGGCCGGTGTCGCGGACCACCACCCGCACCCCGCCCTCGGCGAGGCCGCTCTCCACCGTGACCTCCCCCCCCTGGGGCATGGCCTCGATGGCGTTCTGGACGAGGTTGATCACCACCTGCTTGATCTTCTCGGAGTCGACCCGGAGGTCGGGGAGCGGCCCGTCCCGCCGGTCCCGCTTGAGGGTCACCCCGGCGGCCCGGGCCTCGGGCCGGAGCAGGCGCACCACCTCGTCGATCAGGGTGTCGAGGTTGGCCGGCCGGTACTGCACGCGGTTCGTGCGGGAGAACTGGAGGAAGTCCCCGACGAGGTTGTCGAGGCGCTTCACCTCCTCCCGGATCACCCCGATCACCTCCTTCAGCTCCGCCGCGAGCCTCGACTCCAGCGGGGCCACCCGGCGCTCCAGGATGGAGAGCTGGAGGGCGATGGAGTTCAGCGGGTTGCGCACCTCGTGGGCGAGCCCGGATGCGAACGTGCCCACCACCGCCATCTTCTCGTTCTGGATGATGCGGGCCTGGGCCTCGTTCAGGTCGCGGTAGGCCCGCCGGGCCTTGTCGTACAGCCGGGCGTTCTCCAGGGCGACCGAGGCCTGGGAGGCGAGGGCCTCCGCGACGTCCACCTGGTCCGCGGTCCACCGGTGGGGGGCGACCCGGCTCACCACCAGCAGGCCGAGGGCCACCCGGCGGGCGACGAGGGGGAGGATGAGGGCGGAGGCCGCGTCCCAGCGGCGGGCGAGGTCCTTGTTCACCCGTTCGTCGTACCGCCAATCGTCCACCTCGAACCGGTGCTGCTCCTCGAGGGCCCGGCGCTGGAGGCTCGTGGGGAGGCTCGCCAGGTCCAGGGTCTGCCCGACCTCCAGCTCCGGGTGGGGCAGGCCGGCGAGGTGGGCCACCTGGAGGCTCCGCGCCTCCGAGCCGAGGAACACCTGCACCCGGTCCACTCCCAGGATGTCGAGGGCGGTCCGGCCCACCGCGTGGAGCACCGCCTCGGGGTCGAGCGACTCCCCGATCCCCTTGTTGAGCGCGGCCAGGGCCCGGGCTTCCTGGTTGTAGACCCGCTCCGCCTGGAGGTGGCTCGCCCGCTCCACCGCGAGGCAGACCTGGCGGCCCACCGTCTCGAGGAAGCGCAGCTCGTCCTCGGAGAACAGCTCGCCGGGACGCGCGGCCACGTTGAGGACCCCCCGGCTCGTCCCTTCGAACCGCAGGGGGATGCAGGCGTGGGCCACCGCCTCGGGGAGCCCTTCCACGATCGTCGGCATGCGCGGGCACTGGGTGGTGTTGCGGACCTGCATCCGGTGGCCCGACCAGAAGACCTCGGGGCAGAGGCACTCCCCGAGGCCGCTGGCCGCGACCTCTCGCAGGTAGGCCGGGGCCACCCCCCGGTGGGCGGCCAGGTGCAGCTTCTGCTCCCGCTCGTCGCCAAGGAAGATCCAGGCGGTGGAGAGGCCCAGGCCGTCGAGGATCCGGTCGAGGGCCACGTCGAGGATCGCCTGGAGGTCGTCCTCTCCGTGCACGCGCATCGCGACCTCGGAGAGGATGGCCAGCTCGTTCTGGCGCTTCTCGATCGTCGTTTCGAGCTGTCTCACGCGATCCTCGCAAGCAGCCTTGAAGCGCTCGAGGTTCTGCCCCTTGGGCGAACGGGAGGCCATTGTCCTCTCTTGTCGGCAATTCCTGCGCCAGCCGACGGCTTTGCCCGTCAAGTGTAAGGCAAGAGGGGGTTTCACGCTCCGACCCACGCGCCGAGGCCTGCGCGAGGCGGTGCACTCCCTGCGCCGGGTGGTCGCCTCCGTCGCAGACCTTGCGCGCGCTCGGGGCTCCGAGGGGGCCGGGGAGGCAGCTCGCCGCGCTCCACCGCCCGGCAGAGCCCGAGAAGGCCCCTCCACGAGGTGGAGCAGCGTGCGCCGCGGGGAGACCGCTGTCGCGGCAAGGGCGCGGGATCGTCACCATCGACCGGCAACCTGGAACCGCCGCGCGACGGCACGTGGCCAACCTCGCCGCCGCCAACGTCCTCCACCGCAGGATGCGGACGGTGGTCTCCGTCCTCGCGGCCGGCCTCGACCCGGTCCGGGCGCTCAACGTCGAGTGAGGGGCTAACCCCCCCGCACGCGGTCGATCTCGGCGAGCAGCTCCTCGTTGGTGCGGCTCATTCCGAGCTCGGGCTCCACGTGCTTCCAGCGCACCACCCCCCGCTTGTCCACGAGGAAGTAGGCGCGCCGGGTGAAGAACTTGTCCTCGTCGAGGACGCCCCAGGCCCGTCCCGCCTCCCGCTTGAGGTCCGAGAGGAGGTGGTGGGTCATGTTGTGCTTCGACCGGAACTCGTTCTGGGAGGGGGTGGCGTCCACGCTGATGGGGAGCACCATCGTCTCCTTCCCCTCGAAGCGGCTCCAGTCCTCGGTGAAGGCGCAGTTCTCCTTGGTGCAGACCCCGGTGAAGGCCAGCGGGAAGAAGGCGAGCAGCACGTTCGCCTTCCCCTGGAACTGGAGGAGGCTCACCATCTCGCCCGAGGTGGACTTGAGCGAGAAGTCGGGGGCGGGGTCTCCGACGCGGGGCTCGGTCATGGCAGGACTCCCTTCGATCGCCCGGGATCCAGGCGACGGCACGGGCCGCGGGCCGCGGCGGGAAGGGGCAGCTTACGACACGTGCGCGTCCGTAGTAAAGTGGAGTCGGAAGGAGGCATCCTTGGACGCATCAGCCCCACGCCCCCGACGCAACGACGCCTGCCACTGCGGCTCGGGTCGCAAGTACAAGCAGTGCTGCCTGGACAAGGACGAGGCCGGGCTCCGCGCCGCCCGGGTCGCCGCGGCCGGCGAGGAGGCGCCTGTCCCCGCGGGCGAGGCCCCGGCTCCCTCCCCCGCCCCCGCGGCGCCGCGCCACTCGACGCAACAGCCCTGGAAGAAGGGGACGACCAACACCCGCGGCTTCCAGCGGATGAGCACCCCTCGGAAGGTGGGGGGAGGCTAGCCCCTCAGGCCGGCCGGAGGGCCGCAGGGACCGGGAAGGCCCAGGTGGCCGGCCGCCGTGGCCTCCGCGCGGCCGCCACCCGGTTGCGTCCCGACGCCTTCGCCGCGTAGAGCGCCTCGTCGGCCGCCCTGCGCCAACGGTCGAGGTCGCCCTCGTCGTCGAGCATCGCCACCCCCGCGCTGAACGTGGCGTGGAAGGCCGACCGGCCGGCGCCCCGGTGCGCGAGGGCGGCGAACTCCTCGCGCAGGCGGTCCACCAGGCGCACCGCGTCGTCCTCCGCCAGGTCGTCGAGGAGGACGGCGAACTCCTCGCCTCCGTAGCGCCCGATCGTGTCGGTCTGCCGGAGCCGGCGGCGCAGGAGGGAGGACAGGCCGGCGAGCACCCGGTCGCCCACCGGGTGGCCGTTGCCGTCGTTGATCGACTTGAAGTGGTCGAGGTCGATCATCACCCAGGCCAGGCTCCGCCCGGCGTCCCGGCGCTTGCGGAGGACCGCCGCCCGCGCCCGCTCGAGGAACGCGCTGTGGGTGAGGAGGCGGGTCAGGCCGTCGCGGTCCATGAGGGCCCGGAGGAAGCGTCCCCGCTCGATGCGGGCGGCGACCGTCGTGAGGAGGAGGCCCGGGGAGACCGGCTTGACGAGGTGGTCGTCGCCTCCCACCCGGGCCGCCTGGATCTGGGCCTCGAGCTGGCCCTCGGTGCTGAGGAAGAGGACGGGGAGGGTCGCGTGGCGCTCGTCCTGGCGCAGGTAGCGCACGAGGTCGTAGCCGCTCATCCCCGGGAGGATGATGTCCATCATCACCAGGTCCGGGCGGAAGCCGCTGAGGTCCGCCTCGAACCGCCGGGGGTCGTCGCACACCCGCAGCTCGTAGCCCGCCGACTCGAGGACGGTGCGGAGGAAGGCCGATTGGGCCGGGTCGTCCTCGACGGCGAGGATGCGGCTGCCCTCGCGGCCCCCGCGCTCGAGCAGGTGCAGGAGGCGCCGCACGAGCGCCTCCCAGTCCACCGGCTTCTCGAAGTAGCCGTCGGCCCCGCAGTGGATCGCCTCCACCTTGTCCAGGAAGCCGGTGAGCATGCTGAGGATGAGGATCGGGCGGCTCTCCCCCCCGGGGAGGGCCCGCACCCGCTCGACGAGGTCGTAGCCCGAGCCGTCGGGCAGGCGCACGTCGACGATGCACCCGTCGGGCATCCGCTCCTCGATCCGGGCGAGCGCCTCCGCCCGCGAGGACGCCCTCCGCACCGCCAGGCCTTCCTGCTCGAGGAGCTGGGAGAGGAGGTGGAGGAGGGCCTCGTCGTCGTCCACGACCAGGATCTCCCGTGGGGGAGGGGCGGCGACGGGCGCGGCGGCGGCCGGCTCCTTCGCGGGGGCCGCCGTCTCGAGCTCGGCCTCCAGGCCGTCGGCCAGGCGGCTCCAGGCGGCCCGTCGCTCCGGGGTCGCGGGGGAGCCGGCGTCGAGGACGGCCGCGCAGGCCTGCTCGCCCTGCCGGCCGAGGTCGGTCATCACCGGGAAGCCGTAGGTCGTCCCCGAGCCCGCGAAGCCGTGGAAGGCCCGGAGCAGTTCGTGGATCGTCCCCCGGCTCCCCGGCTGGGCGGCCAGCATCCGCAGGCTCGCCCGCATGCCGTCCAGCTTGGTCCGCGCCTCCCGCACGAACTCCCCCCGCAGGCCGGCGAGGGCCTCGTCCCACCCGGACACGTCAGGACTCCCGGAGGGCGGCCCGCACCTGGCCGGCGAGGGCCATCGGGTCGAAGGGCTTCGTGAGCACTCCGGCCGCCCCGAGGTCCCGCAGCCGCTCCAGCTCCGAGACCAACGCCTTCGCCGTCAGGAAAATCACCGGGATGGCCGCGGTCTCCGGGTTGCTCCGGAGCGCGGCCAGGGTGGAGGGGCCGTCGAGCCCGGGCATCATCACGTCGAGCAGGATCGCGTCGGGCCGGGTGTCGAGGGCCTGGCGGATCCCCTCCGCGCCTCCCGGGGCCTCGACGACGTCCATGGCCCCGACCCGTCCCAGGGCGAGGTGGGCGATCCTCCGGATGTCCGCCTCGTCGTCGATGATCAGGATCTTCATGCGCGTGCCTCCTCCGTGGCGGGAGCGGACCGCTCGAGGTGACGCTGGAGCAGGGAGCGGAGCGCGTCGAAGGCGAGCGGCTTCGCGAGGTAGTCGTCGACGCGGTGGACCTTGTGGGCCTCGTTCCGGTACCTGACCCCGGTATAGAGCGAGGTCATCACCACGACCGGCGTGGCCGAGGTGTCGGGGTCCTCCTTGATGAGCCGGCACATCTCCCGGCCGTCCATCCGCGGCATGAGGGCGTCGGTGAGGACGAGGTCGGGGTGGTAGCGGCGGACGAGGTCGAGCCCCTCCTGGCCGTTCCGGCCGAGGACGACCCCGTAGCCCAGGCTCTCGATCGCCCGCGCCGCGACCCGCTGGATGGCCCGCTCGTCATCGACCACGAGCACGAGCGGCCGGGTCGCCTCGTCGGGCTCGGGGTTGGCGGGCGGCTGGTACTCGCCGTGGTGCAGCGCGAACTTGCGGTCCCACAGGCCGCGGGGCGCCCCCGACCAGAAGCTCGACTTGAAGGCGGGCGGCGCGTCGCAGAAGCAGCCGAGGCAGCTCGGGCAGACGAGCGTCGTCTCGGCCACCAGGCAGGAGCACCACCCCGCCTCGAGCGCGTCGTACCCGGACTGGCACCGGTAGCACGTCACCGTGTACGTCTGGCCTGATTCGCTCATCGACTCCCTCCAGGCCGCGAGCGCCCCTCCCGGGCGTCTCTCGCCGGCCCCCCTCACTCCCCGATGACGCAAGAGCAGCGCCAGGCGGCCTCGAGCCCCAAGTCACTGCACATGAGCACATTGGGCCGATCGCCCGGCGACCCGACCCAGGGAAGGCCGCCCGAGGAGGGAGATCTTCCCGGGGCCGCGGTCAGGCCGGCCAGAGGGCCCAGGCCGTCGTGCGGGTCCGGTCGCTCGGGGCGGTCCGCCTCAACCACGGCCCGACCGAATACGCGGCGTGCAGCCGCTCGAACTCGTCGCGCAGCTCGCCGAGGAGCCGGCGCAGGTCGTGGATCTCGCGGGGAGGGAGCGGCTGGTCGTTCCGGAGGAACGCGGCGCAGGTCCGCTCGCCCTCGCGGCCGAGGCGGCTCACCAGGGGGAAGCCGTAGGTGAAGCCCGAGCCGGCCAGGCCGAGGAAGCGCCGGTGCAGGCTCTCGAGGACGCCCGGGTCGGGTCCCTCGGCCTCCAGCCGGCCGATCATCCGGTCGATCCGCCCGACGTTCTCGACCGCCTCGACGAGGTATTCGGTTCGCAACTGCTGAAGTGTCTCGTGTACCGTGGCCATGTCGGGCCTCCTTCTCCGTTCTCGCTCGTGCCTCAAACGACCATCTGCGCCGCCGCCCGGGACGCGCGGACGTCGGGCGGGGGGGCGGGCGCCGGGGGAGCCGCCGCGGTGGGGAGGCGGAACCAGAACGTGCTTCCCTCCCCCGGCTCGCTCTCCAGGCCGATGCTGCCCCCGTGCTGCTCGACGATGGCCTTGCAGATGGCCAGGCCGAGACCCGTGCCGCCCTTCTGGCGCGCGTCCGACGTCTCCACCTGCTGGAAGCGCTCGAAGATCGAGCGCTGCATGCCCGGGGGGATGCCCCGGCCGCGGTCCCGGACCGCCACCTCGGCGAACCCCGGCCCCTCCTGGACGGACACGGTGACCGCGCCGCCCCGGGGGGAGAACTTCACCGCGTTCGAGAGGAGGTTGACGAGCACCTGCACCACCCGGTCCTCGTCCCCCGTCACGCGGCCGTCGGTCAGCTCCAGGGCGATCGCGATCCCCTGGGCCTCGGCCATCCCCCGCACCGCCTCGTGGGCCCGCTCGAGGGCCCGCTCGAGGGGCATCGGCCGGAGGTCCATCTCGAGCCGCCCGTTCTCCAGGCGCTCGAGGTCGAGGATGTCGTTGATGAGGCCGATCAGGTGAAGGGCGTTCCGCTCGGCGATCCCGAGGGCTTCCTTCGCCTCGGGGCCGAGCTGTCCGAGCACGCCCGCCGAGAGCAGGCCCAGCGATCCCCGGATGGAGGTGAGGGGCGTGCGCAGCTCGTGGCTCACCGTGGCCACGAACTCCCGCTTCATCTTCTCCACCGCCCGCCGCTCGGAGACGTCCCGCACGTGGCCGGCGAAGAACCGCCCCTCGGCGCTCGTGAACTCGTAGAGGCTCAGCTCGAAGGGGAAGACCTCCCCGTTCCTGCGGCGGCCCTCCCAGGTCGTGACCCGGCCCATGGCGAGGCGGTGCGCCTCCTTGAGGTAGGCATCGGCGTCGGCCACCCGGGCCCGGGGGAGGAGCATCTTGAGGTGGCGGCCGACCAGCTCCCCGGCGGTGTAGCCGAAGATCCTCTCCGCGGCCGGGTTCACCGCCTCGATCTCGCTCGCCGCGTTGGTGACGACGAGGCCCTCGAGCATGTTGTCGACGACCGACCGCATCCGGACCTCGCTCGCCCGCAGCGCCTCCTCGCTCCGGCGGCGGTCGATGAAGTGGCCGACCTGGCTCCCCACCGTGCCGAGCACCTG
>Ga0268386_10004060_pt1 | contig 10736 bp, 8 predicted proteins | sample RVTome_15_FD_200260 | JGI IMG/M metagenome (GOLD analysis project Ga0268386, IMG submission 200260) | Soil microbial communities from uranium-contaminated site in the Upper Colorado River Basin, Wyoming, United States - RVT150D86... ... | reverse complement strand
GCCGAGCAGCAGCGTAGCCCGGTTGATTCTCGCGCCGCGCAGTCCGACGCCTCCGGCGGTCTCGGGAAGCTCGAAGCTCACGTACGCTCGTGATGCGGGGATTCCTCCGAGCCGCAGGCGCGCTCCCGTGGTCGGCGTCGTCGGGTCGAACAAGAATGTACTCGGCGTCGCGGTACGGAGCGTCTCGATCAGGACGTCGCGGCCGACCGGCTTCGCGTCGAACACCAGCACCACCTGGCGGATGGTGAACCTGGCGCCGTCCGTATCCGTCGACAGCGCAATGCCGGGCTCGCCCGCTTCAACCAGCCAGCTCTTGAGCAGCGAGTCGCCGTCGACCGAAACCAGGGGCAGGAACACCGTGTCGGCGCTCACCGAGTCGATCGCGAGGCTGCCCAATAGCGGTCCGAGGTCTCCGCCGGGAGTCGTCCACGGCTCGCCTTCCGCGGCCTCCAGCCAATTCGCTTCGCGGTCGTCGAATCCGCGCGCGAGCGCGTGGGCGTCGATGCTGCCGCCGGCTTCCGGCAGCGCCGTCGCCAGGGTGTCGAGCACGAGTCGGATCCGGGCCGATTCGAAACTCTCCACCGCGACCCGGTCGCCGTCGACGAGGACGGAGTCGGGCAAGGTGGTGAATCGCGCCAGCACCCGGGCCCTGAGATCGGCGGCGTCGGCGACCAGCCGAATCGAGCTCGTCGCCGGCAGTGCGTAATCGGTGAAGGTCGTGTCCCTCCAGGCCGGGAGATCGGAAGCCTCGAGCACGATCTCGATCGTCGGACTTCCCTCGCCCGGCGCCCCGTCGGGATCGACGCCCGTCAGCGTGTCCTCGGTGCAGGCCGCGGCGGTCGTCAGACAGGCGGATACCATCCAGCCGGCCCGCCAGGCATGTCGCGTGAATCCCCCGGTCACGCGAGGTCTCCGTCCGCGGCCTCGTGGGCGGCGGCCCGGTCGAGGCCGAACGCCGCGGGAAGCAGCTCCGACAGCCGCCACGCCTTCGTCTCGCCGGAGGTTCCGCGGCTCACGATGCGCAGGTCCGGGGCGAACTCGACCAGCGCCTGGCGGCACATGCCGCACGGCGCGACCGGCTCCTCGTCGTCGGAGCAGAGGTACAGCCGCTCGAACGCCCGGACCCCGTCGGCCACGGCGGCCCCGATGGCCACCCGCTCGGCGCACACGGTCACCGGATACGAGGCGTTCTCGACGTTGCAGCCCGCGTAGGCCCGTCCGTTCGACGCTTCGAGCGCCGCCCCCACGCGGAACTGCGAGTAAGGCGCGTAGGCGGCTCGTCTCGCCGCCTCGGCCACCGTCCGCAACGCCGTCCAGCTCTCGTCCGGCTCCACGTTCATCCTCACAGGTCTCCGTCGATTCCGATTCTCGGTATCCGGGCGCTCCACCCGGTCAGGATCTCGTACGCGATCGTTCCGCAGGCCCGGGCCAGTTCCTCCAGCGTGATCTCGCTCCGGCCGTCGCGACCGAGCACGGTCGCGACGTCGCCGGGCGCGACATCCTCCCGACCGGTCACATCCACGACCGTCGAGTCCATAGTGATGACCCCCCGCATCGGAGCTTCCCGGCCGTGTATCAGGGCCCGTCCCCGACCCGTGAGGCATCGGCGCAGCCCATCGGCGTAGCCGATGCCCAGCGTCGCGAGCCGGGCCGGCCCCGGTGCCGTCCAGGTGGCCCCGTAGCTCACGGTGCTCCCTGGCTTCACGTCGCGAACCTCGAGGACCCTCGCCCGCACGTGCGCCACGATCTCGGGCCCACGGCCGGCCACCTCGACACCGTACAGCCAGACGCCCGGGCGGACCATGTCCCCCGCCACGCCGGAGTACTCCAGAGCCGCCGCACTGTTCGCCGCGTGGCACAGTCCCGGGTCGACGCCGGCCTCGCGCAGCGCGTCCGTCGCCACACCCAGGCGCCGCCACTGCTCGCGGGTCGCCGCTTCGTCCGTTTCCGCAGAGTGGAAGTGCGTGAAGGTCGAGGCCAACTCCACCCCGCCACCCGCCAGGACCTGCGCGACCCGCGGCGCGACGCGCGACACGTCGTCCCACGGGAGTCCGAACCGTCCCATCCCCGTGTCGATCTCGAGGTGCACCGGGAGCGCGGTCCTCGCCCCGCGCGCCGCCTCCCCGCAGGCCGCGATTGCCGCGAGGCTTCCGACCACCGGCTCGAAACCATCGGCGATCAGCTCCGGAAGATCCGCCGGGAGCGTGGGCGTGAATACGACCACGCGTCCTTGCCAGCCGGCTTCGCGCACGACACCCGCCTCGCCGAGGGTCGCGACGCCGAAGCCGTACGGATCGAGCCGGCCCAGGGTCCGCACGGCCAGCCCGGTCCCCGTCCCGTAGGCGTCGGCCTTCACCATGGGGAGCATCCGGCAGCCGGCGGGGATACGTTGGGCGACGGTGCGGCAGTTGGCTCTGAGCGCGCGGCAATCGACTTCCATCCAGGCGCGCCGCATCGGTTCGATCGGCATGATGGTCAAGCGGGCTAGTATACCCGCCCCCATGGAGAGGAGCAACAGATTTCCGGCGAATCACCCCACATGGAGCGGGCGGTCTCTACCGACCATGCCCTGGGCCGTGCGCTGGCGCTCGTCCGGCACCTGCGGGAGCATTGCGATTGGGACGCGCGCCAGACGCCCAAGTCGCTGCTGCCCTACTTGCTCGAGGAGGCACACGAGGTGGCAGAGACCGTGCGCCACGCGGATGACGCGGAGCTGCCAGGTGAATTGGGCGACCTGCTGCTCAACCTCGCATTCCAGATCGTGCTGGCGGAGGAGCGGCAGGCGTTCGGGGCGGACGAGGTCGTCGCGAGACTCGAGCGCAAGATGATCGCCCGTCACCCGCACGTGTATGGCGACGCGACGGAAGCGCCCGATTGGGAACATCTCAAGGCGGGGGAACGAGCGGCTCTCCGCGACGGAGGCCGGTCGACCGATCCGCTGGCGGGAATTCCCCCCGGTCTCGAGCCGCTCAGCCGCGCCCTGCGGCTCCAGGAGCGCGCCGCGGGCGTCGGGTTTGACTGGCCGGATCCCGGCGGCGCGATCGCCAAACTGCGTGAAGAACTCCGCGAGCTGGAGGCCGTGCTCGAGGGACGCGTCGCCTCGCCGTCCATGGCCGGTCCACCGCCGGGGCCGCAGGTGGTGGAAGAAGCCGGCGATCTGCTGTTCGCCGCCGTCAATGTGTGTCGGCTCGCGGGCGCCCATCCCCTGACCGCACTCGACGAGGCGAACGGCAAGTTCGCGCGCCGGTTCAGGCGGGTCGTCGAACTCGCCCGGGAACGGGGGCTGGCAATCGAGACCGCCGGCCTCGAAACGCTCGACCGGATCTGGGACGAAGTGAAACGCGAGGCTGTTGACCGGGCCGGCTGAGGACGGTCGGACGCGCCGTCGAGCGGCTACCGGTTCAGCAGATGCACCTGCCGCTGCCCCTTCCGAACCGCCGTGCCGACCACGATCCCGAACACCAGCGCGGTGCCCGCGCCCAGGACGGGCAGGACGGCGACGACCGGCGAGAGGGCGAGCGTCGTCCCCACGCCGGCCAGCCACGGGGCCGAGCGCTTCTGGGCGGCGTCGACGAACCGGAGTCGCTCGCTGACGAAGTTGCGTACCTTCACGTAGCTTATGCCCATCCCGGCGCCCGCGGCGGCCAGGAACAAGAACTCGATCATGGTGCTGCCCCCTTTCGCGTGAACCATACGGACGGAGGCGTGCGCGCGTTTCAATCCGGTGTCGCGCGACGGGACGAACGGCGTCGCCGTGGATATCTACTTCGCTTTAAGTCTTATGGCGTAAGCCTGTTCATCATACGAGGGTACGGTATTGCTTCGCGCAGATGAGACAGGCCGCAGATCCAGCTCACCGTGCGCTCCAGGCCGAGTCCGAAGCCGCTGTGCGGGAACGTCCCGTAGCGCCGGATGTCGAGGTACCAGTCGTACGACTTCTCGGGCAGACCCTCCTCGCGGATGCGCGCGAGCAGGCGGTCGTGGTCGTCCTCCCGCTGGCTCCCCCCGATGATCTCGCCGTATCCCTCCGGAGCCAGGAGATCGTTGCACTTCACGGTCCGCGGATCCTCGGGGTTCTCCTTCATGTAGAACGCCTTGGCCGCCTTGGGATAGTCATAGACGAACAGCGGCCTGGCCCGCCCTTCTGTGAGGATCGTCTCGTCCTCCGCCCCGAGGTCGGAGCCCCACCCGATGTCGCTCCCCCGGCCTTGCAGAAGCGACACCGCCTCCGTGTAGCTCATGCGGTCGAACGGCGCCGTGATCGCCTCGAGCCTCGACACGTCGCGCTCCAGTACGTCGAGCTCCGGTCGCCGCCGCTCGAGCACCCGGGCGACGATCGCGGCCACGAACTCTTCCTGGAGCGCCATGTTGCCCTCGCTGTCGAGCCAGGCGACCTCCGGCTCGACCATCCAGAACTCGGTCAGGTGTCGCCGTGTCTTCGATTTCTCCGCCCGAAAGGTCGGGCCGAAGCAGTAGACGCGGCCGAGCGCCGCCGCCGCCGGCTCCAGGTAGAGTTGCCCGGTCTGCGCCAGATACGCCTTTCCGAGGTCGAAGTACTCGGTCTCGAACAGCGTGCCGGCGGATTCGCCGATCGAGCCGGTGAGAATCGGCGTGTCGACCAGCGTGAAGTCGCGCTCGTGGAAGAACTCCCGGATCCCGAACACGATCTCGTCGCGGATCCGCAGGATCGCCCGCTGGTTCGCGTGGCGAAGCCACAGGTGGCGGTGGTTGAGCAGGAAGTCGATCCCGTGCTCCTTCGGCTGGATCGGATAGTCCGCCGACGGACCGACGATTCGCACGCGATGGGCTCCGATCTCCACTCCCCCCGGTGAGCGCGGGTCCTGCTTGACCTCGCCCTCGATCTCGACGCTGGTCTCGTAATCGACCGAGCCGACGAACTCCCAGGACGCGTCGTCCATGTCGTTCCGGGCGCATATGACCTGCACGTCGCCCGTCCCGTCGCGCACGACGAGAAAGGAGATCCTGCCGCTCGAGCGAAACTGGCGGATCCATCCGAGCAGCGTCACGGTCTCGCCGAGGTGGGTGGCCAGGTCGCGGACTTCGATGTTGTTCATGATCTCCGTCGGTGTCGGGGCGATGAGCTCGTGCCGGCGCGAAGCTACGCCGGGCGCCGGGAACGAGTCAACGCGCTAACCGATCCCGAACCGCCGTTCGCGCTCCGCATAGCGCTCGGCGATCACCCGGCCGAACCGGCGATTGCGCGGCCGGCCGAGATCCGGGTCCTCGTCGATCAGGGCGCGGGCGCGCACGCGCGCATGCTCGAGCAGGTCGAGATCGCGAGACAGATCGGCGAATCGCAGTCCGGGGACCCCGTGCTGCTCGGGTCCGAACAGGTCTCCCTGGCCACGGAGCCGCAGATCCTCCTCGGCGATGCGGAACCCGTCCGTCGTTCGGGCGAACGCTCGCAGGCGCTCGGGCGGCGCCTCGCCGGCGTGAAACGCCACGCACCAGCTCTGCTCCGATCCGCGGCCGACCCGACCGCGAAGCTGATGGAGCTGGGCGAGGCCGAAGCGCTCCGCGTGCTCGATCAGCATGACCGTGGCGTTCGGCACGTCGATGCCGACCTCGATGACCGTCGTGGCGACGAGGACGTCGACCTCGCCGGCGAGAAACGCGCGCATCACGTCGTCGCGCTCGGCGGTCGGCAGCCGGCCGTGCAGCAATTCTACCCGCCGGTCGGGGAACCGGCGGGCGAGCTCCTCGCGGCCGGCGGTGGCGGCCGCCGCGTCGACGGCATCCGACTCTTCGATCAGCGGATACACCACGTAAGCCTGCCGGCCCTCCGCGAGTCGCTCTTCCAGCCAGTCGAGCGCCGCGGCGCGCGCAGCGTAGCCACGGAGCCCGGTCACCACGGGTCGCCGCCCCGGCGGCATCTCGTCGAGCGTGCTGACGTCGAGGTCGCCGTACAGGGCGAGCGCCAGTGATCGCGGGATCGGCGTCGCCGACATCACGAGCACGTCCGCCGATCCACCGGTCTCCGCCAGGGCTCTGCGCTGATCCACCCCGAACCGATGTTGTTCGTCGATCACCACGAGCCCCGCGCGCCGAAACGCGACCGCCTCCTGGATCAGCGCCTGGGTGCCGACGACGACCCGGATCTCACCCGACCGCAGCCCGGCGAGGGCCGCCTCACGGCCCGATGCCCCGAGCTTTCCCGTGAGCAGTGTCACCCCGACGCCGAGCGGCTCGAACCAAACCGCCAGGCTGGCCGCATGCTGCTCGGCCAGCAGCTCGGTGGGCGCCATCAGCGCCGCCTGGGCGTCGTTCTCGACCGCCTTGAGCATCGCCGCCGCCGCGACGGCCGTCTTTCCGCTTCCGACGTCGCCGTGCAGGAGCCGGTACATGCGCGTCGGCGACTGCATGTCGGCTTCGATCTCGCTCCAGGCGCGGCGCTGGGCTCCCGTGAGCTCGAACGGGAGGTGGCCGACGAATGCCCGCGACAGTCTCGCCGGAGCGGACAGCTGCAGGCCCGGCGCGACACGTCGCGCGCCTCGTGCGCGGGCGTGCAGGAGCTGAAGGAAGAACAGCTCCTCGTAGGCGAGTCGCCGGCGTGCCGGGTCGATTTCGTCGAGGCTCGACGGGCGATGAAGCGACCGGATCGCCGCGTCGAGCGAAGGAAGTCCCAGCTCGCCCAGCCAGTCCGGCGGAAACGGCTCGGCTTCGGCCAGCTCGGAAAGCAGCGACTCGAGATTGTCGTCGACGATCGTCCGGATCTGGCGGTGCCCGAGTCCTTCCGTCGCCGGGTAGACCGGGAACACGCGGCCCTCGGACTCCGTCTCGCCCTGCGCCTGGGGGGCGTCGTCCGCCGACGACAGCACCGTGAACTCCCTCGGCCGCAACTGGGGTCCGTGGAAGAAGCCGACGGGCCCGGTGACCAGGAGCAGATCTCCCTTGCGGATCTGCCGATCGAGCCACGGCTGCCCGGGCCACGCGCACTCGATCACCCCGGAGCGGTCGCGCAGCACGGCGCGGAAGATCCGGAGTCGTCGGCGGGTGGGCACCACCCCGCGGGCGACGACCCGTCCGATCACCGTCGCGTCGTCGCCCGGCTGGAGCGTGGCCACGGCACGCACCGTCGTCGCATCCTCGTAGCGGTGCGGCACGTGGTACAGGAGATCTCGTGCCGTGTGCACGCCGAGCCTCGCGAAGCGCTCGCCGCGACGGGGACCCACGCCCTTCAGGTACTGGACGGACTTCTGCAGCCGGCCCTCTGCCGTCATCCCGTCCTCGATCTCTCAGGTCTCGGCCAACAGCTTCTCCACGTACCGATCGGCGTCGAACGCCTCGAGCGCGTCGGCCGACTCGCCCGTGCCGACCCAGCGAACCGGCAGGCCAAGCGCACGGGCGACGGCGACGACCGCGCCTCCACGCGCGGAGCTGTCGAACTTCGTGAGCACGAGGCCGTCGAGCGCGAGCGCTTCCCCGAACTGCCGGGCCTGCGTGACGACGTTCTGTCCCGAGGTGGCGTCGACGACCAGCAAGCGTTCGAGCGCCGCGTCGGGAAGCACTCTGTCGAGAACACGATCGATCTTGCGGAGTTCGTCCATCAGCCCGGCTGCCGTATGGAGCCGACCCGCGGTGTCGACGATCAGCACGTCGATCGCGCGCGCCTTCGCCGCCTCGGCGGCGTCCCATGCCACGGCCGCGGGATCGCCCCCCGGCTTCCCACCGACGAACTGGGCTCCGAGCCGCTCGGCCCACAGCCTCAGCTGTTCCTGGGCGCCGCTGCGAAACGTGTCCGTCGCGGCGAGCAGCGCGGTTTGGCCGTGCGCGAGCGCGCGGTGGGCGAGGCGGGCCGCCGTCGTCGTCTTTCCCGTCCCGTTGACGCCGACGAGCAGGATCACCCGCATCGCCGCGCGCTCCGGCTCCGGCACGAGCCGCGGCGCGCGCGGTCCAGCTCCCACCTCGAGCATTCCACGAATCTCGGCGCGCAGCAGCCGGCGGAGATCGTCCTCCGTGCGCACGGAACCGCGGCGGGCGGCGCCCTCGAGCGCCTCGATCAGCTCGAGGGTCGACTCGACACCGAAATCCGCTTCGAGCAGCACTCTCTCGAGATCCTCGATCGCGTCCTCGTCGATTCCGTTCACCAGCACCGACACGTCCGTGAGCGAAAGATCGACGATCTTGCGCCACAGCGATCTCCGCCGTCCCTCCGTCGCCGGACGGAACCGGTCCGTCATGCTACCTTCATCTCCAGGTCTCCATGGCCGCTCAACGCAGTCCGATCCGTCGTCGCCAGAACCACTCGACACACAAAGTCAGGGCGGCGACGACGAACGGCCACATCGCCCGCCCGCCACCCGATGGCGGCGCACCAGCTGCGGTCGCCACCCCGTCCAGCGCCGGGCCGACCGGGCGCGCCCCCAGCTCCAGCTCCGGCCCCTCGACCTGGAACGGCCGCCCGGAACGGAACGCCTCGCCGGCCACGACACCCTCGGCCGCGAAGCGCGCCGACCCGGGCGGAACCGGCGGCGCGACGATCGTCGTATCGGGCGCCGCGAACGTATCCGCCCACACAACCTCGCCGGCCGCGTCCTCGAGCGCGATGCGCAGGTCGGTGACCCCGTCCGCAACGCGCCAGCGGATGCTGTCGCCCACCGACCAGCGAGATTGCGCGAGTTCGACCGGACGCCCTTCCGGTGCCTCGAGCAGCCACCCGGCGAGCCCGGCGAACAGCGACCGGTACGCCTGCCGGGCGTCTCCGCCTCGCGAGGCCCAGCGCCACAGCCCCTCCGCCCCAACGACCACCCGTCGCCGGCCGGGCGAACGATCTGCGCCGATCGGCGGTCTGCCGGCGCCGGCCCGATTCCGGCGCAACTCGAGCGGGGACCATTCGTGGCCGTCCAGGCCGAACAACCGGCCGACCGGGGGCAGGCCCGGGTGATCGAGCCCGTCGAGGTACCCGGCGATCGGACTCGGCGGCGCGTCTCCACCAGGGTACCACTCGCCCGGCTGCACCTCGCCGATCCGGAGATCCGAACCGGGGACCCGGCCAGGACCGCGGCCCAGCCACAGCACCCGGGGATGCCGCGTCGCCACGGCCTCCAGCCATGCCGGTCCCTGACCCGGCGTTCCCTGGACGACGAGAAGCCTCGCCCCGGCCGCGTCGCGTCGCACCCGGGCATCGTCTCCGGTGAGGATGCTCTCGGTACCCGATCGAATCCAGCGGTCGGAGCCGACCCGCAGCCAGGCCCGCGCCCCGCCCGCGGCTGATCGGGCGAGTACGGGAAGCAGATAGTGGGGCTCCCAGTCGGGGTCGAACGCCACGACCACGGCGCCGGCGGCCGTCGGCACGATCTCGACCCACACCCTGCGCCGAACGTCCGCCGCCAGGGGATCGGCGTCCGCCTCGAGCCCTACGTCGTAGGCCCGCCATGCATCTCCGGTTCCCTCCTCCGCCACGACGCCGACGGCCACGCGGTGGGTGCGGTCGGGAGCGGGCACCTCGAACCGGACGATCGTACGCGTGCCGTCGGGCGCCGTGACGGAAAGCGAAGCGGAGTCGACCGTCATCGCGGCGCCGGTGGCCCCCACCTCCACGACGAGTCGGATCGTATCGCCGGCCTCCGCGGCCTCGGGGGCGTCTACCCCCCGGATCGCGAGCCGGGGCGTCTGGCCGGCCGTCCGGATCTCCCGCACGGCCAGGCCGAGACGACGGGCCGCGGCGCGAGCGGCCTCGCGATCGTCCAGCTCGCCGTCGGAGATCAGGATCGCGCTGTCGGCGCCCGCCTCACGGGCGATCTCCAGCGCGGGCAGGAGTCGACTCGCGGCCGCATCGGCCTCCCGCCGGTCGGCCGCCGCGTCGTCACGAGGCGCCAGCTGCGCGGAGTTGCCGAACCACACCGTAAACTGAGGCTCGATCTCTCGCGCGACGAGGGTCGCCGAATCCGCCCGCGACATCCCGCCGACCGCTACGGGCAACGACATGCTGAGCGAGCGGTCGATGAGGAGGGCGACGGTCGGTCGGGTGGAGCTCCCCACGCCCGACACCGGCGGCAGCCACCAGCCGGCGAGGAACAGGAAGGCCGCCAGACCGCGCAGCAGCGCCGGTCCCGCGCGGCCCGGCACGGGTTCCTCGAGCCTCGCGTAGGCGAGCCAGCTCACCCCGGCGGCGGCAAGCGCCGCCAGTACGACGGGAATCAGCCCGCCAGCGATCACGTCGCGGGTCGGCTCAGTCCGCCGCCCGGACGGCGACCCTCTCCTCGATCGGCATGATCGGGAGGGCGACACCGTCGAGCAACGCGAGCGCCCGGTCCCTGGCCTGGCCGAAGTCCGCCATGTACTCCTGCTCGAGCGCCGGCGCCGACGGCAGCTCGACCGCCGCCGGGTTGCGCTGCCGTCCGCCCTGCAGGAACTCGTAGTGCAGGTGCGCCGCCGTGGCGAGCCCCGTCGCGCCGACGCGGCCGATGAAGTCGCCCTGGTCGACGGCCTGGCCGACGCGCACCCCGATCGCGCTGAGGTGGGCATAGCGGGTCACGATGCCCCTGGCGTGGCGGACTTCGACGATTCGGCCGTAGCCACCCCACGCGCCGGCCCGCGTCACGGTGCCGGCGGCGGTCGCCTTGACGGGAGTGCCGTGGGGCGCGCCGTAGTCCGTACCCAGGTGGGGTCTGCGCACCTTCAGAATCGGGTGATAGCGGCGCGATGAGAAGCTGCTCGTGATCCGGAAGTCCACCGGATAACGGAGGAAGAAGCCGCGCATCGCATCCCCGTCG
>Ga0268386_10004059_pt1 | contig 10737 bp, 9 predicted proteins | sample RVTome_15_FD_200260 | JGI IMG/M metagenome (GOLD analysis project Ga0268386, IMG submission 200260) | Soil microbial communities from uranium-contaminated site in the Upper Colorado River Basin, Wyoming, United States - RVT150D86... ... | reverse complement strand
CCCACGCTCGCGGCCTGCCCGCTTGAGCTCGAAGACCTGGCCCTGCTGGATCATCGCGAACCTCCTCGATCGACAACTGACCGAGGAGTCTCCTCAGGTGGCAGCGGCGACCTGAGGGTGCCGGAAATCCTGGTTTTGCGTCACGAGCTCGCTGTGCTGCGCCGGCAGGTGGCCCGTCCGAGCTGCCGCCCAGCCGATCGGGTGTTCCTGGCCGCACTGTCGCGGATGCTTCCTCGCGATCGGTGGGCAGTGTGTTCGTGCGGCCGGAGACGATTCGTCGTTGGCACCGGTCGCTGCTCGCGGACCTTGGACGTATCCGCACCGGCGGCCGGGAGACCCGCGACTGACGCCGTCGTCCGTGCGCTGATTGTGCGGCTGGCGCGGGAGAACCCGGGTTGGGGCTACCGCCGGATCCAAGGTGAACTCACCGGGCTCGGCGTCCGGATCGCAGCCAGCACCGTTTGGTCGATCCTTCAGCAGGCAGGCATCGATCCGGCGCCGCGCCGCTCGTCCGAGACCTGGCTGCGAGCGCAGGCCAGCGGGATCGTCGCCTGCGACTTCACCGTCGACACCGTCCTGTTCCGGCGGCTCTATGCACTCGTGTTCATCGAGCTCGCGACCCGGCAGGTGCATCTCGCGGGCACTATCGCGAACCCGACCGGCGAGTGGGCGACTCAGCAAGCATGCAACATCATCGAGACGTTCGTCGACCGCGCGGCGCCGCTCCGGTTCTTGATCCATGACCGCGACAGCAAGTTCACGGCGGCGTTCGACGAGGTGTTCCGCTCCGAGGGCATCGGGACGATCCGCACACCCGTGCGGGCGCCCCGCGCGAACGCGTTCATCGAACGTTGGGTCGGCACCGTCCGCCGCGAGTGCCTCGACCGGCTCCTGATCGTGAACCGCCAGCACCTCGAACGAGTCCTTCCGATCTACATCCGTCACTACAACGAGCATCGCCCACACCGCTCCCTCGACCAGCGACCGCCAACCCAAGCGCCGCCGCCCGGGTCAGAGACCGTCGTCGCCCTCGGCCGTGTTCGACGCCGAGATGTACTCGGAGGGCTCATCCACGAATACAAGGCCGCAGCGTGAAGCAGCACGAATTGAGTTTCCGGCACCCTCAGGTCCCTCGAGGGCTGGCCAAGGTTATGGTGGTGCCGCGATCGATCCGGGTCACGACGGCAGACTGGAGGCAGCGGGAGACACAAGGGCCCGAGTAGTCGCCGGGCCCTTGTGTCTGGTAGCGGGCTCGCTCTGGGAGCGTGACGCGCGTCCATCTGAAGGACGATCGACACGCAGCCCACGCGGGGTTCTCTACGTGCTCGGCAGATGCGCTGCAACCACGAGGCGGTGCCAGTAGAGGACGCCGATCTCGGTCCAGTTTGTCCTGAAGCGATCGGAGGCTCGCGTCACGATCCGATACGTCTCGGTGGATGCGAGTGTGGATGCCTTTGACGGACTGAAGGAAGAGGGCCAGACGTTGCTCACGGTCTGCATGACGCACTGACCGCCGCTGACCGTGCCGTGGAGGACCTTCTTTGCGACGAGCTTGAAGCCGCCCTGACTCGGATGCTTGCGATACACGAACGTCGCCTCTTCACGACCATCGCACATCGCCCAGAAATCAGGGTCCGCAGCCCAGGGAGCCGCGTTGACAGCCTCGATCTTGAAGGCCCGCTGATAACCGGGGGCCGAGGAGTTCGACGGTACCTCGATGTCGACGACGAAGCTTCGGCAGCGGCGATAGCGTGAGCCGTAGCCGGCGCCGTCGTAGGCAACGCTAAAACCCAGGCTCTCGCTGCTTGCGCTGACGCCGTTTACGCCCGCGCCGAGCAACAGGGTCTTGTCCGCGGTGCCCGTCAGGCAGGCGGCGTCGATCAGAGAGCCTGGGTCGATCAGAGTACTTGTGGCGGCGGAGCCTCCGCTGCTCGTGAATGCCGCGAGGGTGACCATTGCGGCAACGAGGGGAATGATGGATTTGAGGTTCATGTGTGTCTCCTTCTCGAGCGTTCGAGGATGGATGCGCTGTGAGTTGCGATCGCGGCTAGGCGACACGGACCGCCATGATCCGGAGGTACTCCCCCTTGGCGTCGCCGACGCCGCCGTCCTTGCACGCGACGGCGACGTTGCCGGGCGAGGTCAGGGTGACGACGCTCTGCAGCGGCAGGACGGTCTTCGGGATATCGAACGCCCGGATGAACGTCTCGCTGCGGTCGACCGTGCTCCCCGAGGCGTCGAGCCTGCAGTCGACCCTGAGCCGATCGTATTCGGTGTCGTTTGTCTGGCGCACCTGGACCTTGGCGGTGACCGCGAACGTTCCCGCCGGAAGGGAGAGCGAGCCCTCGTAGCACCAGTCGTTGCAGATGATCCCGGTGCTGTTGTCCGCTGCGGACAGCGCGGACGGACCTGCGCAGGCGACGGTGCCGTCGGCTGCGATCGACTGGATCGTCTGCCCGGCCGTGCAGGTGCCGCTGACACGCTGCTGCACCTTGGTCGTGTCGACCGCGAACGCGCGCTGCGGGAAGACACTCAGCTTGAGCCCGAAGCCCGCCTGGTCGACGCCGTTGTCGAGGCCGTCGGCGAACCCGGCCGGCACGCCCTTGAGCTTCGTCCAGTCGACCGGGTTGCCGGCGGCGTTGAGCGTCCCGGGCTGGGCAAGCCGGGGAGCGATCTCGGCCCAGCCGTCCTGCGACCAGGTCAGGAGCTGCTGCCCGGATGGGCAGGTTTGGCCGGCCTCGGCGTCGATCACCTTGAGCGCGCCCTTCTGATCCTTGCAGGCGCTGATCGTGCCGTTCGCGGCGGGGATCGCCGCGTAGGCGAAGCTCGCCGCGGCCACTGCTGCGACTGCGACGAGAACGATGACGGGTGTGTGCTTCATGGTGTCTCCTCTCTGGAGTTGTCGACGGGGTTGACGCTTAGGAGCGAAATGCCGAGGTCGCGCAGGCGGTCGATGAGCCCGTGCAGCTGGGCCTGGTCGGCGACGGCGCCGGTAAGGGCGGTCTCGCCGGCCCGTGACTCGATCTCGAGGTGCGCGAACGCGGTGGCGAGGTGCTCGCCGAGGCGGCCGCGGACGACGATCCGGTAGCGACAAGGCATCGTGCTCTCGTGCATGCCGCGCAGGCTCGTCGCCGTCTGGGTGGTCCGTCACCACCCAGGCTTCAGGTCCACCCTGGGTTGTTTGCTAGAGGAGGTCGAGCTCGCGGCCGCGCGCGACCGCCTCGTCACGGCTCGCGACGCCGAGTTTGCGGAAGATGCTGCGGGTGTGCCCCTTGACGGTGTTAAAGGAGACGTAGAGCTCCGCTGCGATCTCCCGCTGTGTGAGCTTGCTTTCGAGGAGGCGCAGAACGGTCAGCTCGCGCTCGCTTAGCTCGGGGTCCGCGGGCAGGCCCGCGGCTGCGCGACGGGGAGGCATGAGCAGGAGCGTGCGTTCTGTCTTGGCGAGCAGTTCGCCGAGTAGACCGGGATCGGCGCAGGTGGCGAGCACCTCGCGGGCTTCCCGCGCTAGCGCGCGCGCCGTGGCGTGCTCGCGCCGGCGGTGTTCGAGCCGGGCGAGGAGGAGAAGGGCGCGCGCGAGCGAGAGCCGCCGGCCGCCACGCCGCGCCAGCTCGATCGCCCGACGGAACGATGTCGCGGCGCCGACGAGCTCTCCTCGCTGCTCGAGGAGTCTCCCGCGAGCGACCTGCACCAGCGTCACCGACGGCAGCTCGTCCAGGCGAAGCTCGGAGACGAGCTGCTCGGCCTCGGCCGCATAGTGCTCGGACTGCGCGAGATCGCCCCGGTCAAGGCTCGTGGACGCGAGCGTTGCGAGGATGCTGAGGAGGAGGTCTGCCCAGTCGAGCCCTGGCCTGGGGCGCAGCGCCTCGACGAGCAGCTCCTCGCTGGCCGCGGCTTCGCCTGCGAGGTAGAGGGGGAGCGCGAGGAGGAAGCGGGACGCGGCCCGCGTCGGCGAGGCCTCATCCTGGTCGAGCGCGAGCGCGCGTCGCGCGTGCTCGATCGAGCGGCCGACATCGCCGGCGAAATAGGCGTGCGTGCAACGAAGGAGCGCCGCGTTCTGCTCGACCGAGGCCGATCCGTCGTACAGCGGACCCGGAAGCGAGCCGTCTTCGGCGGCGAGCACCCAAGACTCGACCTCGTCGAAAGCGCCCAGAAAGAGCGACGTCCAACCGCGCGCCAGGCACAGACGAGGGTCGCCCAGAACGACGTCGCGCGGCAGCGCGTCGATCCACGCCGCCACCGTTTCGCGCTGGCCGAGATTCCAGATCGGTCGCCAGTGCCGTGCGATCAGCTCGCCGGCCTCTGTGTAGTCACCGGCGACGGTCGCGTGCGCGATCGCCTCCTCGACGGTTCCGTGCTCGCGGTGCCAGCTCGAGGCGCGTCGATGGAGCTCTCCGATGAGGCCGGGAGCCGCGCGCGCGAGCTCCTGTCGGAGCAGGTCGCGGAAGAGGTGGTGGTAGCGATACCACTCGCGGCGCGCGTCCAGCGGAACCAGGAACAGGTTCGAACGATGCAGCTCCTCGAGACGCACGGCCGCGTCCGCGTTGCCGGTGACGGCGTCGCAGAGCGGGGCGCACATGCGCTCGAGAATCGACGTCCGCAGCAGGAACTCGCGTGCCGACGAGGGCTGGTCAGCTAGCAGCTCTTGCAGGTAGTCGCCGATGTGGCGGTCGTCGCCGGCGAACGCCTCGACGAAGGCGTGCCTGTCCTCGTGTCCTTGAAGGGACAGCCCTGCGAGCTGCAGCCCCGCGGCCCAGCCCTCGGTCCGCGTCCGCAATACGGCGACGTCGGTGGGCTCGAGGCCGAGCTCGAGCGAGCCGTTGAGCAGAGCCTCGGCTTCCGCGTCGCTGAAGCGAAGCTCCGCGGCACGGATCTCGGTGAGGGTGCCGGCGGCGCGCAGGCTCCCGAGCGGGAGCGGCGGGTCGGCGCGGCTTGCGATCGCAACCTGGACCGTGGTAGGAAGGTGGCGGAGGAGATACGCGACGGACGCGTTGATCAGCTCGTTACGCACGAGGTGGTAATCGTCGAGGACGAGCACGAGCGGGCGAGGTAGAGCAGCCAAGTCGTTGATCAGCGGGGGCAGCACGACCTCGATCAAGGCTGGTCCCGCGTCCGCGACGGTCGCGAGCGCCGCGCGGCCGAGGTCGGGCTCGACCGTCTGCAGCGCGCCGATCAGGTACCTCCAGAAGCGAACCGGATCGTCGTCGCCCGGATCGAGCGAGACCCAGGCGAACGGGCGCGACTCCTCCTTGGCGGCGTGCCACTCGCTCAGCAGCAGCGTCTTGCCCCAACCAGCAGAGGCGCAGACGAGCGTCAGCTTGCGGCCGCCGCCCTCCACCAGACGCGCGACCAGCTCCTCGCGAGCGACCAACCCCGGCCGCAGATCGGGGACGTGGAGCTTCGTCGCGACGAGCACGGGGTCCGAGCGCGTCGAGATCGCCGTCGCCTCCGTCACGAGCTGATCCTATTCCGGCCGGCCACCCGGACCAGTCGGCGCCGGGCTGCGCGGCGCCGAGTCGACCCCTCTAGTAGAGAACGGGTCCGCCGCGGTCTCAAGACATCCAGCCCGTCGAATCCGGCTTCCGACCAGGGATTCCGGCGACGAGGATGGAGCGTTTATGGAGCCCAGCGGTCGCAACCAGTGGCGACCGGTGGCAAGCGCGCGGCTCTCGAGAGCCGCGCAAACAAGCCAGAACCGTTGCCGTGGGTTGCGACGAGTTGCGACCGGTGGAGGGGGTCGTCGGTTCGAGTCCGACAGAGGGCTTCGGCTTATTGCCTGCTCGGCGAGCCTTCCTGTCGTCTGTTCCGGCGAGATGTGGTCGCTTCGGCGTCCACCGAGCGTCCACGAACGTCCACCGCGCCTGCCTGGAGGGCGTCGAGCAGCCGGATTGCGTGCTCGCGGCCGTCGCGGGCGAGGTGGCCGTAGTGGCGGTCGATCATGGTCAGGCTCGCACCCATGTAGCGGGAGAGGTCGAAGGTGGAGATGCCGGCACGGAGCGCGAAGGTCGCGAAGGTGTGCCGGAGATCGTAGATGCGCCGAAACGGCCCGATCCCGACGACCAGCTGGGCCGGCTTCCAGTCGCGGTTGCGGAAGTTGTGCAGGTCGAGGTAGCCGCCGCGGGGCGAGGGCGCGACCCGGCCGGTGGGGCCCCGAGAGGGGCGCGCCCGCCGGGCGGACCGGCGGGCGCGCTGTTCGTCTCCTAGCAGGCGAGGATGATCTCGTTGCTGAACGGGCCGGCGTTGCCGGACGCGTCGACCGCCCGCACCTTGAACGTGTTCGGGCCCGTGGCCGTGCATTCGACGATGTCCTCGGTGATGCCGATGCTGCCGCTGCTCGCGAGCACGCCGTTCACGAACACCTCGTACATGAGGTCTCCGCTCGACCCGTTGTCGGTCGCAGGATCCCAGTCGAGCCACGCCTCGGGCGCCGAGGTCTCCGGCGCGAAGCGCAGGTTGGTCGGCGCCGTCGGCGGAGTCGTGTCCGTCGCCGGCGGCGTGGTCACGGAGAGCGGGTCGCTCCGCGCTTCGTTCCCGAACGCGTCGCTGGCGATCACCTCGAACGTGTAGGTCGTCTCGGGCGTGAGGTAGAGAAGCGTCAGGCTGCGCTGGTTGAAGAAGGTCCCGCCGTGCTGGACCCCGTTCATGAGGAGCCTGTAGGACACCCCCGTGAAGACGTCCCTCGACGACGTCCACGCGACCCCGATCCGGGTCGGCCTGACGTAGTTCGAGCTGACCACCGGAGGCGGGCTCGGCGGCGTCGTGTCCGGCGGAACCACAATCGTGATCGAGTTGCTCGCCCCCGACCGGTTGCCGGCGCCGTCGACCGCGATCACGTCGAAGACGTAGGTCGTGTTCGGCTGGAGCACCGCGTACGTGAGCGTCACTTTCGGCGGGTTCACGCGGATGCACCCGACGCCGTTGGTCCGGACGCAGTACCACCAGCTCGACGAGTTGTCCGTCGACGCGTTCCACGCGAACGAGACGGTCCTGTCCACGGGCCCCGCGGTGATGCGGAAGTTCGTCGGCGCCGTCGGCGGCTTCCGGTCCTTCGGCGGACCGGCGAGCGCGACGTCGGCGAAGACGAGCGAGAGCGCGAGGACCATGACCGCTCGCGCAGCGGTTCGGACGAACATGCGGGTTCCTCCCCCCAGGTCGACACCACTCTACGGTTGCTTACCGCTGGCGTATACGAGCGACGCGTGCGAGCGGTTTGGTGGCGAGCGCCGCCGCGCGATTGGAGTCACGCGCGCCCGCGGTCAGCCGGACGGGATCGGGCCCTGGACGGTGTCGTGCGCGAGCACCGACGCGACCGTTGCCGCCCGAGGCAGCGCTCCCAACGGATCCGTGGGTCGACCGTGAGGGAACACTGAGGGAACTACAGCCCGACCACGAGCGTCCACGCCCGTTCAGGCATTTCCGACAACTTCCTGCCGCCTTGCAGGACTTTCGCGCCCGCAGAACGCCGCTCTGCCCCGCGCCTTCCGTCCGAAGCCTCAATGGTAAGGAGGGGGTCGTCGGTTCGAGTCCGACAGAGGGCTCTGCAAGTTCCTGCAAATCCCGCTTTTTGTTGCCTCGATTGACGAGATTGACCCCTCTCCGCGAAGCGGGGGTCACACGTTGCGCCGGATGTATTGCGTTTCCAGCGGTTTGTAGACGGCGACGCCGTCTTAAGGCCGGCTCGGCAACTCGCTCAAGGGAACACCAGCCCGACCCGCCATCCTAATCCCGGGTCCCGCGCGCTCTCGCCAGTGACCCGGCGAGCATCCTTCCGACCGCATCGCATGCGGATGCGCCGCCCGCCGGTCAGACGCGCTCGAGAATGCTCTTCAGCGTGCGGAGATTTTCGTCGACGCCGCTCTTGATCGCGCGCTTGGCGAGCGGACCGAGGCGGGCGGCGAGGCCGGAGAGCTCGACGGCCGCGTGCAGTTGGACGAGCGTTCCACCGTCGCTCGGAGAAAACGTGTAGCGGTAGACGAATGGTGTGGGGCCGGAGGTCGTGCGCATCGAGAACGCGCGTGGCGGTTCATGACCGGTTATCTCAAGCTCGTTCTCGGCTGGGCCGGTCGGAAGATCGCGTGCCATCGAGTACGTCGAGCCGACGGCGTCCGCCCCTGCGGACGTCTTTCGAACCGCCCGCACGGCCGAGTTCCAATGCGGGAAGTTCTCCGGGCTCGAAACGTACGCAAAGACGTCCTCGATCGATCGGTCGATCCGGGCGCGAGTGACGAATTCGATCACTTCGACCTCCCCTCTTCGTCCGGTGCTACGAGGAAGCGGTGGATCAACGCGATCGCCATGGCGCCCTCGCCGACTGCCGACGCCACGCGCTTGATCGACCCGTGCCGGACGTCGCCCGCGACGACGATCCCCGGCTCGCTGGCCTCGAGAAACATGGGATCGCGCTCGAGCGGCCACCAGCGGCCGCGCTGCCCGCCGTCAAGAACGTCCGGCCCAGTCATCAGGAAGCCGCGCTCGTCGCGGCGAAGCCACCCCTCGACGCCCGCCGTGAGCGGTTGGCCCCCGATCAGGATGAAGAGTGCGTCGGCCGGAAGCTCGACCTCCTCCTGGCGCGCGTCGTCGACCACCACGATCGTCTTGAGCCGGTCGGCTCCGCGGGCGGCAGTTACCCGCGACTGCGTCCGGACCTCGATCCGCCCGTGCGCCTCGATTCGCTCCACGAGGTAGTGGGACATGGCTTTCGCGAGCGAGTCGCCGCGGACGACCATCATCACCCGGCGCGCGAACTCCGCCAGGTGGAGCGCGGCCTGGCCAGCCGAGTTGGCGCCGCCGACGACGACCACCTCGCCGTCACGGTAGAGCGGCGCCTCGCTCGGCGACGCGCCGTAGAAGACACCCGCGCCGATCAGGCGCTCGACGTCCTCGGCCTCGAGCCGTCGGTAGTGGACACCCGTGGCGACGACCGCGGTTCGCGTCCGCATCGCTGCGCCGTTCGTCAGCTCAACACCCGCGACGGCGGCACCGAGCGCTTGCTGCTCGGAGCGCAGGTCCGGCTCCCCGGGGCGGAACCTTCCGCTACGCGTCGTCACGTGCTGCAGCTCCGCGCCGACGAGGATCTCCGCGCCGAGCCGAACCGCCTGCTGGTACGTGCTCTCGGCGAGCTCGGCGCCGCTGATCCCATCCGGGAAGCCGGGGTAGTTCTCGATGCGCGAACTCGTGCCGGCCTGACCGCCAGGCGCGAGCGCCTCGAGGACGACGACGCGAAGGCCCTCCGAAGCCGCATACAGCGCCGCCGTCAATCCCGCCGGCCCAGCACCCAGGACGAGGACGTCGTAGTCGTGATGGCGGGGTCGGCTCTGGAGACCCGCTCGTTCGCTCAGCTCGCTGCGCCAGCGCGACGTCTCCACGTATGCGTGCTGTTCCTCTGCAGTCGGCGGCTCCCCACCGGACTGAAAGCGGTGGAAGAACCGCACGGGCACGTACTCCTTCGGCGGCTCCAGCATCGAGCCGTCCTCGAAAAGGATCAACGGCAGGCGCAGTTCGCCGATTCCGCGGTCGCGTAGGAGCAGCCGAACCAGCGGATCGCGGTCGATGTCGATCCACTGAAACGCGACGCCGTTCCTCTGCAAGAACTCGCGTGTGTCAGCCGGCCCCGGAGTCCTCGCCCGAGCAATGACGTACTGGACGCTCACCGTCCGACACGGTAGACCGCGTGGCCGAGTACGTGCGGCGTGTTCCAAGATCGGAACGAGCCGTCGCGTGCGCACTGTGGAAGTCGCTGGAATCGGCACCGAGTACGGTGGTGGTGGTCTCTGGTTGCGAACGTCCGGTTTGTCGTCTCCGCCAAGGCTGGGCCTGCCAGGCCCAGACCGCGAGGGCGATGCTGATCGGGAACCCGACGATGAAGTACCGACTGCTCGCTCGCGCGACGTAAGTCACCCCTGCGAGTGTGAACGCCGCTGTGACCGCGAGCGCGAACGCGAAGGCGAGCGAGGGCCTCTCGCCGAGGAGCCAAGAGTGGCTCGGGTTGAACGGAGCCATGTCCTTCTTGACCTCCGGGATGAGCGGGAGCCCGAACATGATCCCGTGCACGGCACCGTGAAGACGAGGACGGCGAGAAGCGCGCGCATCGTCGGCCTCACCTCCTCGCCGAGTCCTCGGCCTCGCGCGTCTCGGTGTCGGCGGCTTCGGCGCGCTCGGCGATGTTGAGCATCGACTTTCGCATCATGATCGGGTCGGCGAGCTCCATCAGGAGCGCAAAGAGCGGGTCGCGCCAGGTGAGCCGGCAGCGCACGCGCGAGATCAGCCGTGTCCGCCCGTCGCCGTGCTCGCGTAGGAGCCAGAGCCAGGTGAACCGGTGCGGGTCCTCGGTGTCGCCCCAGAGCATGCTCCTCGGCGGGTCGAGCGCGAGGACGGACGGACCGTACGGCTCGCCCTTGGACTCGCTCATAGCCACGACGTCCCCCACCTCCATCTCCTGGTAGGCCGGGATGATCACGCGGGCGCTCGGCTTGCCCTTGTTGTCGAGGCGGTCGTAGCTGTACCAGCCCGCACGTCCGGTGCCGATCTGGACGAGCCAGGGCCAGACCGCCTCGGGCGGTGCGGCGACCGTCACCGCCCGCGTGGCGACGAGATTGGGATCCTCGACGAGCTCGTCGCCGGGCACCCGCAGTGCGACTTCCTCGTCGGTCGCGCCCCAGCGAAGCTCCCACGGTCGCAGCCAGCGTACGTACGCAACTGCGACGAGAGCGCCGGCCCCGATCCACTGAAGACTCCTTCCCA
>Ga0268386_10004058_pt1 | contig 10739 bp, 8 predicted proteins | sample RVTome_15_FD_200260 | JGI IMG/M metagenome (GOLD analysis project Ga0268386, IMG submission 200260) | Soil microbial communities from uranium-contaminated site in the Upper Colorado River Basin, Wyoming, United States - RVT150D86... ... | reverse complement strand
GTCGCTTGCGGTCATTCCGCCTCCTTCAGGCAGTGAAAAGACGGGGCGCCGGTCTCCCTGACCGACGCCCCGGGTTGGTCAGATCTTCCCGCCGAAGCCATACACGAGCCCGACGGTGAGGGTCGTTTGGGACTTCGTGGCCGAGCCGTCGTCCTTCGGGAAGATCGCCTCGTCCGCGAAGTCCGTACGGTACTCGAGCCGCATCTTGAGGCCACCCGCGATCAGGTGGTCGCTGGTGACGGTGAGGCTCTGCGCCTTCGTGCCGAACGTCATGAACCCGCCGTCGGTGTCGTCCAGGTACTCGTAGCGGCCGACGAGGGCCCAGTCCTCCTTCGCCTGGAGCTTGGCGTAGGCGGCGAGGCCCCACCACTTCACGTCGCCCTCCTTCCCGTAGTCGAAGTTGCCCATCAGGCTGAGCTTGGGGGAGGCGGTGATCACGAAGGTGGTGTCGAACATGTGGCGGGTGTCCCCGTCCTCCACCTCCTCGCCCCCCATGTAGTTCAGGTACCAGGTGAACTCGTCGCTGGGCTTGATCGTCCCGTTGAGGGCGAACGTCTTCGCGCCGTTGAGCTCGCTTCCGTTGTTCCAGCCGTTCAGGAGGAAGCCGGTCAGGCTGAACTTGGGGCTGGCGTTGATCGTGGCCCGGACGCCGGTGTGGTAGAACGGGATCGCGTAGCCGAAGAGGATCGACCGGGTGTAGTTCCAGTTGTCCTGGGACTCGATGACCTCGGCCCCGATCGGGGTCACGAACTTGCCGACGTCGAACTGGACCTTTTCCCCGGCGAGGACGCTCACGTACGCCTGCTGGATGTGCTTGTAGATCTCGACCCCGTTGTCCTCCGGCTCGAAGGCGGCCACGAGGTCGGCCGTCTTGCCGAAGTCGAGGTCCACCCGGAAGCCGACCCGGCTGTCGGTGGAGACCCCCTTCGCGAACGCGACCTCGGCGAGGCTCAGGCTGAAGGCGTTGTGCTGGACGTCGAACGTGCGGAGGACGGGGTCGACCTGGTTGAAGTTGTAGCCGTAGTAGACGTCCACGAATCCGGTGACGTCCACCTTGGGCGCCTCGGGCTCCGGCGACGGGGCCGGGTCCTGGGCGAAGACGGGCGTCGCGGCGAGGCCCAGGGACAGGAGGGCCGGGACGAGGGGGCGTCTCGACAGTCGGGGCACACGTGTCATAATCGTTTCACTCCATGGTTCGTTGAACGGGACATCGGAGCGGCGCGCCGTGGCCGCGGCGCGCCGCCGGGTCTTGCTCCTGCCTCCTACACGGCGGAAGCCGAGGGCTTCGACATCTGGAGCCCGGACGTGGTGAAGCCGGGGTAGGCCTCCATGCCGTGCTCGCCGGTGTCCAGCCCTTCCCGCTCCTCCTCGGGGCTCACCCGGATCCCGATCGTGAACTTCAGGAGGTACCAGAAGACGGCGCTCGCCAGGAAGGCGAAGGCGCCCACCGCCGCGATGCCCTTGAGCTGGGTCAGGGTCAGGGCCAGCCCCCCGCCGGTGAAGAGGCCGCCGTCGGTGGCGAACAGGCCCACCGCCAGGGTACCGAACACCCCGTTGACGAGGTGGACCGAGAGGGCTCCCACCGGGTCGTCCAGCTTGACCTTGTCGAAGGCGATGACCGAGAAGACGACGATCACCCCGGCGAGCAGGCCGATGACCACCGAGCTGCCGAGGCTGACCGCGTTGCAGCCGGCGGTGATGGCGACGAGGCCGGCCAGGGTCCCGTTCAGGACCATGCTGAGGTCGGGCTTGCCGAGGACGAGCCAGGCCACCGCGGTGGCGGACAGGCAGCCCGCGGCCGCCGCCATGTTCGTGTTGAGGGCGATCGTGGCGATCGCGCCCACGTCGGCGGCCATGGTGCTCCCCGGGTTGAAGCCGAACCACCCGAGCCAGAGGATGAGGGTGCCCAGGGTGGCGATGGCCATGTTGTGCCCGGGGATCGGCTGGACCTTGCCGTTGGCCGCGTACTTGCCGATGCGGGGACCGAGGATCATCACCCCCGCGAGGGCGGCCCAGCCTCCGATGCTGTGGACCACCGTGGAGCCCGCGAAGTCCTTGAAGCCGGCGGTGCCCAGCCAGCCCCCCCCCCACGCCCAGTGCCCGCCCACCGGGTAGACGAGGGCCACCAGGAAGAACGAGAACAGGATGAAGGAGAGGAACTTGATCCGCTCCGCCACCGCCCCGCTCACGATCGTGGCCGCCGTCCCCGCGAAGACGAGCTGGAAGAAGAACTTCGCGGCCAGGGGGACCCCCGTCCAGTTGAGGGAGGTGAACGCGCCCTGGTAGGCGTCCCCCGTGGCCGGGCTGTTGTCCGCCGCCATCAGGAAGAGCCCGCTCGTCCCCACGTACGCGTTGCCGTCCCCGAACATCAGCGCGAACCCGACCGCCCAGAAGGCGATCGAGGAGACCGCGAACACGATGAAGTTCTTCGCCAGGATGTTCACCGCGTTCTTGGCCTGACAGAGGCCCGTCTCGAGCATGCCGAAGCCCGCGTTCATGAAGAACACCAGGCAAGCGGCCACGACCACCCAGAGGGTGTCCAGCGCCACCTTAGCTTGAGCCAGATCCATCACCGTTCCTCCACTGTTGGTTCGTTGAACCGGCGGGGGGCCTCTCTCTAGAGGGCCGCTTCGCCCCGCTCGCCGGTGCGGATGCGCACCACGTCCTCGAGCCCGCTCACGAAGACCTTCCCGTCGCCGAACTTGCCGGTCTTGGCGGTCTTGAGCACCGCCTCCACCGCCTTGTCGACGAGCTCGTCGGGGAGGGCGACCTCGATCTTGATCTTGGGCAGGAACTCCACCTTGTACTCGCTCCCCCGGTAGGTCTCGGTGTGGCCCTTCTGCCGGCCGAATCCCTTGACCTCGCTGACCGTCATCCCCACCACGCCGACCTCCTGCAGGGCGTTCTTCACCGCCTCCAGGAGGTGCGGCCTCACGATGGCTTCGACCTTCTTCATCCCGCCTCCTTAGCTCAGCTTCTGGTCCGGGTCTTCCCGCCGAGGGCCGCGAGCAGCGCGTCCTCGACCTCGGTCATCGCCTCCCGGGACAGCTTCCGCCCGGTGGCGTCGGTCACGTAGAACACGTCGAGGGCGAGGGCCTTCGCGGTCGCGATCCGGGCGAACGTGATGTCGAGCCCGAGGTGGGCCAGGGTGTCCGCGATCCGGTAGGCCAGCCCCGGCTGGTCGGGGGCCCGCACCTCGACGATCGTCGCGGTCGCCGAGCCCTCGGCGTCGAAGCGCACCACCGGCTCCCTGTCGGCCCGGCCCCGGGGGCGCCGGAGCCGGGCCCGGGCCCGCCACTTCTCCACCGCCCGGGCCACGTCGAGGCGGCCCACCGCCGCCTCGGCGAGGTCGTGGGCGATCCGCCCCGCCCGGTGGGGGTCCACCGGGCGGTGCTCGGACACCTCCGAGACGAGGAAGGTGTCGATGACCAGCCCGTCGTCGCGGTTGAAGAGGTCCACGCTCAGGATGTCGATCCCGTGGGCGGTGAGGGTCCCCGCCAGGGAGGCGAGGAGCCCCGGACGGTCGTGGGCGGTCACCGTGAGCTCGCTGCAGCGGCGCTCGGGCACCTCCCCCCACTCCACCGCGGCCGGCCGCTCTCCCAGGGAGCGGAGCAGGCCGAAGTGGCGGACCATGCGCTCGGCGCTCGTCGTGCGGAGGTAGCGCTCGGGGAGGAGCGCGAAGTGCCGGTGCACCTCGTCCCCCGGGAACGCGTCGAGGAGCTGGGAGACCGCGAGCTTGCGGGCCCAGTCGCCGTGGTCCCGCTCTCCGTTGCGGCGCTCCCCCCCCGCGAGGTAAGGTCGGGTCCGGTTGTACAGCTCCCAGAGGAGCGAGGCCTTCCACTCGTTCCAGATCCCCGGCCCCACCGCCCGGTGATCGGCGTAGGTGAGGAGGAAGAGGAGGTTCAGCCGCTCGAGCGTCTTCACCCGGGCGGCGAAGGACGCGGCCAGCCCGGGCTCGGAGAGGTCCCTCTGCTGGGAGAGCTGCGACATCTCGAGATGGGCGTCGATCAGGAAGACGACGTCCTCCGCGGCCTCCGGCTCGAGCTTGAGCCGCTCGAGCATCCGGGGGGCGATCCGGGCCCCCCGGGCCACGTGGCCGGGGCCGCGGCCCTTGCCGATGTCGTGGAGGAGCATCCCGAGGTACAGCGGCCCCGCCGCGGGGACCTCGTCCATGACCTTGCCGAGGCGGGACAGCGCGGGGTCGGTCCCCGCCGCCACCTCGTCGAGGGCCTCGACCGCCTTGAGGGTGTGCTCGTCCACGGTGTACTTGTGGAAGAAGTCGTGCTGGACGAGGAAGGTGATGCGGGCCCACTCCGGGAGGAGGCGCCCGAGCACTCCGGTCTCGTGCATCGCCCGCAGCGCCGGCCCCACCCGGCCCCGGCGCTCCAGGAGCCGGAGGAAGGCCCGGCCCGCCTCCCGCGAGGAGCGGAACGAGCCGTCGATCGAGGACGCCCGCTCGCGGATCGTCCGCTTCAGCTCCTCGGAGAGGGGGGCGCCGTCGGCCTGGACGTGGGCGAAGGCCTCCATGATCCGCTGGGGACCGCCCCGGAGCTCGTCCCCCCGCAGGTGGAGCTGCCCGTCCCTGACCGTGAACCCCTTGGCGGACCGGGGACGCCGGAGCCCGAAGAGGGAGCGGCGGGGCTCGGCGAGGTGGACGAGCATGAACCCGCGGCAGACGTCGTGCAGCTCCGAGGCCCGCCGGTAGTACTCGCGCATGAGGATCTCGGAGGCGAGCAGGCCGGCCCGCGGCCTGTAGCCGAGGCTCTGGGCGAGGTCGGGCTGGAGGTCGAGGGTCAGGAGGTCGGTCTTGCGTCCGGTGGCGAAGTGGGCCTCGTTGCGGACCCGGGCGAGGAAGTCGTAGGCCCGCCGGGCGGCCACGTACTCCCGCTCCGAGAGCCAGCCCTCGGCCCGCAGGCCGGCGAGGCCGCGGCTGCCGAAGCGGGCGTGGCCCACCCAGAGGATCGCGTGGAGGTCGCGCAGCCCCCCGAGGCCCTCCTTGACGTTCGGCTCGAGCACGCACACCGCCCCCGCGAACCGGGCCCGGCGCTCGGCGAGCTCGGTCCTCATGGCGGCGAGGAACGTCTCGGTGGCCCGCCGGCTGCGGAGGAGATCGGTCTCCAGTTGGCGCAGGAGGGTCTGGTACAACGAGGCGCTGCCCGTCACGAGCCGGGCCTCGGTGAGGGCGGTCCGGCTGTGGAGGTCGTCCTTCGCCTCGGCCACGCACTCCCGGGGCGACCGGAAGCTGTGGCCCACCGTGAGCCCCACGTCCCACAGCATCTGGAGGGCCTGCTCCACGAAGCCCGAGACCGCGCTCGACGGGCGGCCCGGGTGGAGGAAGAGCAGGTCGACGTCAGAGAAGGGCGCGAGCTCCGCGCGGCCGTACCCCCCCAGGGCCACCACCGCGCACTGCTGCAGCTCCCGCTGGGCCACCCGGTCGGCCCGCGAGGCCGCCACCTGGCAGACCCGGGTGACGACCATGTCCACCTGGTAGCAGCGGCCGGCGGCGATCTCCGAGCCGCCGAGACCGAAGCGGTGCCGCATCCGGAGCCGCTCGGTCTCGAGCTTCAGGAAGCGCTTGAACGCCCCGATCTGCTCTTCCCGGCTCTCGGCCAGGGCGGGCACGTCGAGCCGCTCCCGGGCGTGGTGCTGGATGGAGTCGCGGTCGAGCTGCATGGCGTGCGGTCCGGAAAGGCAAGACGCGTACCGCCTTGGCCCGGGGAGCCTGCACGACCCAAAAAGCACGTGGCTAAAGACAGTTACCATGCTCTCTCTCAGATAACTTTCGATGTTCAGGAAACGACAGAGTTGTCGGGTCGACCCGCCGGCGCCCCCGAAAAGTGTCACCGGGGGACGGAAGGGACCCCGACTCCCGGAGCGGGGCCCCGCGGCCAGGGGGGCCGGGGGCGCGCCCCGCGCTCGGGCGTCCCGCAGAAAACGACATTCTTGTCGTGACGAGACCCGCGGCCACGAAGTCGTCGGACGGCCTGCCTCGATTAGAATCGACCGGGGGACCGGGGCATGTCGAGCGAGGTCGAGGGGACGATCGCGGCCTACCGGCTGATCCGCAAGATCGGCCGGGGGAGCATGGGGACCGTCTACGAGGCGCTCGACGGGAGCGCCCGCCGGGTGGCGGTGAAGGTCCTCACCGGCGAGCTGGCGGTCCACGAGGAGCTCGTGGAGCGGTTCCGGCGGGAGGCGATGTCGGCCGCCCAGCTCCACCACCCGAACATCACCCAGGTGTACGACTTCGGCGAGGAGGGCGACCGCCTCTTCATGGTGATGGAGCTCCTGGAGGGGAAGGACCTGAAGGAGCTGATCGAGGGCGCCGCCGGCGGGTCCGTGCTCCAGCGGCTCCGGCTCATGAGCCAGGTGGCGGCGGGGATGGGCGTGGTGCACGAGCGGGGGCTCGTCCACCGGGACCTCAAGCCCGGCAACATCCACGTGACCCCGGACGGGACGGCCAAGATCATGGACTTCGGCCTCGTGCGCCTCAGCGACTCGAACATGACCGCGACCGGGATGGTCATGGGCAGCCCCGCCTACATGTCGCCCGAGCAGCTCCGGGGCCAGCGGGTGGACGCGCGGAGCGACGTGTTCGCGCTGGGGGCGGTCTTCTACGAGCTGCTCGCGGGCAAGCGGGCCTTCCCGGGACGGGGGCTCGCCGACATCATGATGAACGTCCTGAACCGGGAGGTCGTCCCCTTCTCCGAGGCCGCCCCCGCCACGCCCGCTCCGGTGGCCCTCGCGGTGGTCCGTTGCCTCCGGAAGGACCCGGCGGAGCGGTACCGCACCGCCGGCGAGCTGCACGCCGCCCTGGAGGTCCTCGAAGCCGCCTACGGGGCCTGAGCCCGGGCCGGTCGAGGGATCTGGCGATCCCCGCGGGCTGCAAACCCGTCCGGGCCCCTCCGGAAGGAGGGGCCGCTGGGTTCGATTCCCAGCCCGGCCTCCAACCCGCCCGTCACAGCTCGGCCCAGCGGCGGAGCAGGTTGTGGTAGACCCCGGTGAGCTGCACCGCCGCCGGATGGTCGGGGGCGTCGCGGACGAGGCGCTGGACGGCCTGGTGCAGGGCACAAATGAAAATGAAAGTGAATTTCATTATCGAGTCGAAAGTACAGCCATGGCCCTGGCGCTGTCAAGGAAATCGCCGAGAGGCTGGGAGGTTCGGGCGCCGAGGCGCCCGTCGCCTCAGGCCAGGCCGAGGTCGGTGACGGCGCCGAGGCTCGCGCTCGACACGAGCCGGGCGTACTTCGCGAGGACCCCCGCCGGGTAGCGGGGCGCCGGGGGCTTCCAAGCGGCGCGCCGGCGCTCGATCTCGGCGTCGGGCACCTCCAGGCGGAGCTGCCGCGCCTCGGCGTCGATCGTGATCGGGTCCCCTTCCTGGACGAGGGCGATCGTGCCCCCCACCGCCGCCTCGGGCGCCACGTGGCCGACCACCATCCCGTGGGTGGCCCCCGAGAAGCGCCCGTCGGTGATGAGCCCCACCGAGTCGCCCAGGCCGGCCCCGATGATCGCGGAGGTGGGCGAGAGCATCTCCCGCATCCCGGGACCGCCCTTCGGCCCTTCGTAGCGGATCACCACCACGTCGCCGGCCCGGATCCTCCCCGCGAGGATCGCCTGGAGGCAGGCCTCCTCGGACTCGAAGACGCGGGCGGGGCCGGTCATGCGAGAGCTCTTCACCCCGGTGATCTTCGCGACCGCCCCCTCCGCGGCCAGGTTCCCCCGCAGGACGGCGAGATGGCCGTGGGGGTAGAGCGGCCGGTCCCAGGGGCGGATGACGTCCTGGCCGGCGGGCGGCGCCTCGGGAACGTCGGCGAGGACCTCGCCGATCGTGAGACCGCTCATCGTGAGGGCGTCCCCGTGGAGGAGGCCGTGGGCGAGGAGCATCTTCATGACCTGGGGGATCCCCCCGACCCGGTGGAGGTCGGTGGCCACGTAGCGCCCGGAGGGCTTGAGGTCGCAGAGGACGGGGACCCGGGCCCGGATCGTCTCGAAGTCGTCGAGGACGAGGGGCACCCCGGCCGCGTGGGCGATCGCGAGGAGGTGGAGGACCGCGTTGGTGGAGCCGCCCACCGCCATCACCACCGAGATCGCGTTCTCGAGAGCGGCCCGGGTCAGCACCTGGCGCGGCCGGCGGCCCGCCCGGATCGCCTCCACGAGGACCCGGGCCGACTCGGCCGCGCTCTCCGCCTTCTCGTCGTCCTCGGCGGCCATGGTCGAGGAGCCCGGGAGGCTCATCCCCAGGGCCTCGATGGCCGAGGACATCGTGTTGGCGGTGAACATGCCGCCGCAGGAGCCCGCCCCCGGGCAGGCCTTCCTCTCGATCTCGAGGAGCTCGGCGTCGTCGATCCGCCCGGCCGCCCGCTCCCCCACCGCCTCGAACACGCTGGCGATCGTGAGGTCGCGGCCGGCGTGGTGGCCGGGCTTGATCGTCCCCCCGTAGACGAAGAGCGCGGGGACGTCGAGGCGGGCGATCGCGATGAGGGCCCCCGGCATGTTCTTGTCGCAGCCCCCGACGGCGAGGAGCCCGTCCAGCGCCTGGGCGTTGCCCACGGTCTCGATGGAGTCGGCGATCACCTCGCGGGACACCAGCGAGTACTTCATCCCCTCGGTGCCCATCGAGATCCCGTCGCTCACGGTGATCGTGCCGAAGACCTGGGGCATCGCCCCCGACGCCCGGAGGGCCTGCCCGGCCCGCTCGGAAAGGACGTTCAGGCCGAGGTTGCAGGGGGTGATGGTGCTGTAGCCGTTCGCCACCCCCACGATGGGCTTCGCGAAGTCGGCGTCCCCGAAGCCCACCGCCCGCAGCATGGCCCGGTTGGGGGCGCGCTCCCGGCCCTCGGTGATGAGCTGGCTCCGGCGCTGGTCGGCCATCGGTCCTCCGAATGGAGGGCCATGATACCGCTAGGCGACCCTGATCTCGACCGTGTCCTGGAAGTTGTTGCCGTCGTCGTCCCGGAAGGTGAAGCTCACGGTCACGAGGGCCTCCTGCCCCTTGTTGGGGAGGTCGTACCAGACCTCGAAGCCCACGCTGGCCCGGCCCCGGGCGGGAAGGCTGTTCCCGCTCGCCGAGGAGTTGAACTGGTAGCGCTCCACCGCGCCTCCCGAGGGGGCGATCACTATCCCCCCGGCCGCCTGCTGGACCCGGAGGTTCACCGAGGTGATGCTCACCGCGAGCCCTCCCGTCTCCTCGAGGGTCACCACGAACGAGGTCTTCCAGGGATACTCGCGCTGCTCCTCGGGCCTGGTGTCGGTCGCCTCGATCGTGTAGGAGACCCCCTGGGAGGCGGCCGCGGGGGCAGGCTCGGGGGCGGCGGTCAGGGTCACCTCGAGGCTGGTCGGCTCGGTCGGGGCGTCGCAGGCGGCGAGCCAGGGCGCGGCCAGCAGCAGCAGGGCGGCTCTCGGGCGTCTCGGCATGGGGTCTCTCTCCTCCCTTTCGGACGGTCAGAAGGTCGTGCCCACCGCGAACTTGAAGGCGGTGGCGGGCTGGTAGTAGTCGCGGTTCGCGTTCCAGGCGTAGATGAGGCGGAAAGGCACGTTGAGCACCGGCATCAGGAAGCGCAGCTCGGCCCCGGTGGAGGTGCGGAGGGTCCTCCAGTAGAAGCCCTTGCCCTCCGGGTAGGCCTCGCCCGCGTCGAAGAACAGCAGGAAGCGGAGGGGACCGAGGACGTCGAAGTAGTACTCGGCGTTGAACAGGACGTACTTGTTGCCGCCGATCGCGGTGTTCGTCCGGGAATCGACCGGCGAGACCGTCCGCAGGTCGTAGCCGCGGATCTGGTTCTCCCCGCCCAGGAAGTAGCGCTGGTAGTACGGGACCTCGGAGGTGTCGGCGAACGGCCGGGTGTAGCCGACCTGGCCGCGCAGGCCCAGCGCCATCCGCTTCCCGACCGGGTGGAAGTGGACCGCCTCCAGGGTCGGACGGTAGTAGCTCACGGTTCCTCCGAGGGGCCCGCCCACGACCTGGAAGCTCGCGGTGAAGCGGTCGCCGCTCCGGGGGGCGAAGGGGTTGTCGGTGGTGTTCCGGACCCAGGACGGGGTGACGCGGCTCTCGAAGCGCCGGCCCGCCTCCCCGAACAAGGCGGGGTCGAGGGTGGGGGCCCCGTCGGGGTCACCCTCTCCGGTCTGGCCCAGCGCCCCCGTGTCCACGTCGTAGATGTCGACGATCTGGTACGAGTAGCTCGTGAAGAGCCGCGAGAACTTGCCCACCGGGAGGCCCGCGGTGAGGGAGAAGCCCTGGTCCTGCTGGGAGTACCCCACGAAGCCCCCCCCGCTCAGGTAGGTGAGGCGCCTCAGGAAGAGGTCGGCGCCGACGCTGATGGGACGGTCGAGGAAATAGGGCTTGGTGAGGGCGAGCTGGTAGTTGCGGGTCCGGCTGCCCGTCTGGGCGGCGAGGGTGAGGGTGTCGCCACCGCCCAGGAAGTTCGCGGTGGAGAACGAGGCGTTGATGAACGTCCCCTCGAGCCCGGAGACCCCGCCCCCGAAGGTGAACTGGTTCCGGTTCTGCTCGTCGACCTTGAAGGTGACGTCGATCAGCTCGTCCTTCTCCGGGCGGGGTGTCAGGTCGGGGGCCCCCTCCATGGGCTTGAAGTAGCCGAGCTGGTTCACCCGCCGGATCGAAAGCTTGAGGGCTTCCGTGTTGAACACGTCCCCCTCGTTCATGTAGATCTCCCGGCGGATGACCTTGTCCCGGGTGGTGTCGTTGCCGGTGAACCGGATCTTCCCCACGTAGTAGCGCTTGTCCT
>Ga0268386_10004057_pt1 | contig 10741 bp, 8 predicted proteins | sample RVTome_15_FD_200260 | JGI IMG/M metagenome (GOLD analysis project Ga0268386, IMG submission 200260) | Soil microbial communities from uranium-contaminated site in the Upper Colorado River Basin, Wyoming, United States - RVT150D86... ... | reverse complement strand
TCCCAGGCCGTCGCGGCCCGGACGTTCGCGACCTACAAGATCCGGCGCCAGGGACTCCGGAGTGACTGCGACTGCCATGTGGTCGACGGTGCGGGCGATCAGGTCTACGTGGGGTGGGGCAAGGAGGTCGGGCCGGACGGCAACAGATGGGTAGCCGCCGTGGTCGACACCGCCGGGGAGATCGTGACCTACGGTGGGTCGGTGATCCAGGCCTTCTACGCGGCGTCGGACGGAGGTCACTCGGAAGACGTCGAAGACGTCTGGCACGGGGGGAACCCCGCCTACGCGATCCCGTACCTTCGCGGAGTGTGTGACCCCGGCGAGTACACGGGCGCCAATCCCTGGACGGACTGGACGCGGAGCTTCACGGCGTCGAGCCTGTCATCCCGTCTCTCGCCCTACACGGGCGGCATCGGCAAGATCTCTCGGTTCACCGACGTACGGCGAGGTGTCTCCGGTCGGATCGTGAGCGCGATCGCTCGCGGAACCGGCGGCTCCGCCTCCGTCGCGGGCAGCGAGCTCAGGGCCGCGCTCGGGCTGCCCGACCGGCGCGTCTGGATCAACAACGATCGCAACGTCGTCGGCGCGGTCCGCGCGAAGTACGACGCCGTGATGTGTCGACCGGGGCTGCCGAGATCGAAGGTGCTCGTCCTGAACCATGGCTCCCGTCAGCTCTTCGATCGAGGTGGGATCTACCGCAACGGCCAGGTCAACCTCACCGTGTGGCTGAAGGGCTCGATCCACGCAGAGTATCTCGGGGTGGGCGGCGCCAGTGGTCGTCTCGGTCTCCCCGTGTCCGCGCCGGCCCGACCTCGCCGGACGTCGGGCGCGGAGACATGCAGCGGTTGCCGTCAGATCACGCTGGAAGGCGGTCGCATCTACCTCAAGCCGGGGCTCGGCGCTCACGCGCTCTGGGGCCCGGTGCTGTCCGAGTACCTCTCGCGCGGAGGCACCAGGGGAGTGCTGGGGTACCCGACCACGGGGGTCAGCGCCGCGGACGGTGTGTCACGCGCGTCGTTCGAGTACGGGACCATCTCCTGCTCGAGCGGGACCTGTCAGATCAGCTGAGTCTCAGCAGGGAGAGCTGCTCTCGGGTGCGTTCCCGGTGCACTCGAACGCCGTCACGAACCCGTTGACGATCGTCGAAGCCGCCTGAGGCGTGAGTGTGTCGCCCGCCGGGCATGACTGGCGACGGTTCCACGCGGTGAGCGTGAGAGCGGTCTCTGCGGTGAGTGAGGGGTACGGGGCGAGGAACGTCGCTTCGCTCCCCTCCGCGACCTGTGTCAAGCGATCGATGAGCTCCTGGGAGAGCCCCCCGTCGGCCTCGGGCAGGTAGTACACGAAGACGGCCCCGTGCTCGAGCGAGTGGACCGCGTTGGTCTCGTTCGGCTGGGTGTCGTACACCTTGGTTTCGTCCGGCAGCGGTGATGGATCGTGGAACCCCGACGTCGCCGGCGTGTCGGTGTACCCGGGATCTTGGCCGGCCTGCAGATGTTGTCCCGAGGGGGCACTGCTCGCCGGTTGATCGACCTCGGTGCATCCGGACGTCTCCGCGGCCCGGATCGCCGCCTGCGGGATGTCGTTCGGCCCGCCGAAGCTCTGGAACAGGGTGATCGCCGCCACGGCAGCGACGGCGATCCCGACCGACGTCACGGTGCGGCGGAGCGACGCCGCGCGCCGGACGCGGCGTCGCTCCGCCTCGCGCAGCCGCCGAGCCTCATCCTTGCGCTCGCGTCGCTCGATGTTCGCGCCCCCACGCGCGACACCCGCACCTGCCGCGGGCCTTCGCGCCGCGTCGCCATCGGCGGGCGTGGAGGGCGCCGTGGGTCCTGGCCGTGGCCGGGCTACCCGCTTCTTCTTCTTGGCCATCAGATCGCGGCTCCCGGCTCGGGGGCCTCGCCCTGGTAGTCGCGGCCGGCCGTCGTGGGGAAGCTGTACTGCGACGTGAAGTCGAACGCGACGGCGAGGTCCACGCTCGCGCACGTCTGAAGGCGGTGCCAGGCCACGAGAGCCATCTCGGTGCCGTCCGGCAGGATCCCCGCCGCGTCTCCGGGGAAGTCGTACGGGGCGACGATCACGCGATCCTGACCGACCTCGGCGTCTTGGAGACGGCGGTCGTAGAACTCGATCAACTGCGCCACCTTCTCCGCAGGTGCGGTGGGGTCGTACCAGATCACCGAGGCACCGTGCTCGAAGGAGTGGATCGACCGATAGAGGTCCGACATGGTCATGGTGTCGTAGACGCCTGCGGGGAGCGTCACGTCGGCGTGCGGACCGGAGGCAGGCGGCGTCGTCGGGTACGCGGACAGAGGCGGGCCGGCGATGTCCCCGCCGCCGATGTGCGTTCGATCCTCGTCGGGGGGGTCGACCGGCGGGGTCGTGGTCGCGTCGCCGCACCCGGCGGCGTCGGCTGCGCTCGTCGCCCGCTGGAGGAGCTGATCCGGGCTCGGCAGATCGCCTCCTCCCGACGGGAGCAGCGTGGCGGCGGCAACGATCCCCGCGATCACCACGGCGCCCACCGCGATGCCGAGCGTGCGAGCACGCCGCTTCGAGGCCAGCCGTCGCTGGAGCTCTTCACGCTCGCGGCGTGCCTGCTCCTTCCGCTCCGTCTTCGTCAGCCTCCGGCCCTGGTCGGGCCTGCCGGGGTCGTCGTCGCTCAACCGCGCTCCTCACTCATGGGTCGCGGAAGCTTACCGGCCGTTCCGCCGTACGGAGGACATCGATCTCGTCTTGCGAGGGTGTGTGATCGCGGCCTATCCTGCTCACGCCTTCCCCCGGTGCACGAACGGCCACTCGGCCGAGGGGAGGGGGCGCGTGTCTGACACCAAGCACGACCGGCTGGTGAGGCTGCCTGCGCCGGAGGCGAGCGGCGGGCTCGACCGGTTCTTCAAGATCTCCGAGCGTGGCTCCAGCGTTCGCACCGAGGTCGTGGCCGGCATCACCACCTGGCTCACGATGGCCTACATCCTGTTCCTGAACCCGGCGATCCTCGGATTCCAGGCGGTGCCCGACCTCCAGCCGCTGGGACTGCCGTTCGGCGCGGTCCTGACCGTGACCGCCCTGGTCGCAGGCGTCGCCACGATCGCGATGGGCGTGTGGGCGAACTATCCGTTCGCCATCGCATCGGGGCTGGGGCTGAACGCCTTCGTGGCCTTCACGCTCGTCGCGGGCCAGGGGCTCTCCTATCCCGAGGCGATGGGCGTCATCGTCGTCGAAGGACTCCTGATCACTCTCCTCGTGCTCACGGGGTTCCGCAACGCCGTTCTGAACGCGATCCCGATGGACCTGAAGCGGGCGATCGCGATCGGGATCGGCCTGTTCCTGATGATCATCGGGCTCGTGAACGCCGGCGTCGTCGTCCAGGGCCCGGGCAACCCGCCGCTGGGACTCACGACGGACTTCACGACCCTCCGCATGCTGACGTTCGCGATCGGCCTCGCGCTCTGCTCGATCCTCGTCGTCAGGAACATGAAGGGGGGCTTGCTGATCGGGATCGTCGCCACGACCGTGATCGCGGCGATCGTGAACGGGGTCTGGGGCGACAACGCGATCTGGGATCCGATCGGGCCCGGCATCGCGCAGGTGCCCGAATCCATCACGGCCACGCCGGACTTCAGCTTGCTGGGGGAGTTCTCGTTCGGGTTCTTCTCCACCCTCGGCTTCTGGGCGGCGATCGTGCCGGTCTTCGCGGTGATGCTGTCGGACTTCTTCGACACGATGGGTACGGCCGTGGCGCTCGGCGACGAGGCCGGGCTGCTCGATGAAGAGGGAAAGCTCCCCCACATGAACCGCGTCCTGCTTGTCGACTCGGTCGCGGCCGCCGCGGGCGGCGCGGCGAGCGCGTCGTCGAACACGACCTTCATCGAATCCGCCGCCGGGATCAGCGAGGGAGGTCGGACCGGCCTCGCGTCGGTGATCACGGGTGTGCTCTTCCTGCTCTGCGTGTTCCTGTCCCCGCTCGCCGGCGTGATCCCGCCGGAGGCGACGGCCCCCGTCCTCGTGGTCGTGGGCTACTTCATGATGCGCGGCATCGGTGAGATCGATTGGCGCGATCCCGCGATCGGGATCCCGGCGCTCTTGACGATCGGACTGATGCCGTTCACGTACTCGATCACGAACGGGGTCGGGGCCGGCTTCATCGCCTACACGGCGATCAGGGTGATGCAGGGCAAGTTCCGCGACGTGCATCCGCTGATGTACGTCGTGACCGCGGGCTTCCTCTTCTACTTCCTGCGGGGTGTGCTCGCCTGATCGCGACCGTCGAGCGCACCCATCGGATCGATCGGGGGGCGGGGCCGCGAGGCCCCGCCCTCCGGCATCGGGCCTACGGCCACGACACCTAACGGCCGCCAGTCCTCGCCGAGCGCGAGCGACGTCCGCGCCCCGTCCGTGTCGAAGGGCAGGCCCGGGTCCCACGACCATCCGACGTGCTGCGTGTGCAGGGCGACGACCAGCGTGCGGATCACCGCACCGGCGGAGAGCAAGACGGCCTCCTCGGTCCGTGGTCGCGACGTCTCGCCGTCCGTCATCCGGATGCAGGGCACGATCAGGATGCTCGCCCCGTGAAGCACGCCATCGGTGCCCGTGGCGGCGGCGAGACGCCGCCGCGCCACGGGAGAGCTCACGACGACGAAGGACCACTCCGCGGACGTGTGTGCGGCGGCCGCGGCGCGGACTGCCTCCTCGACGATGTCGGGCGAGACCTCCCCGGGCCCGAACACGTGGCTCGGCTGCGCGACCGAGATCGCGATGAGCGCGGACTCCCGGAACAGGTCGTCCTCGGGCCGGCGCACGAGCGCACGGGCGGGTCGCGGCGGCGCGTCGCCCGCCGAGGCGTCCACCCCCCGCACCAGCGCCGCCGGGACCCGCGCGGTCTTCGTCATCACGAGGCCGCTCGCCGCCGCCACGGCGTCGGCGAACGCCACCACCGTGGTCTCGAGTGCCTGCCCGTGATCGTCAACGGTTCCTCGAAGATCCTGCAGCGCCGGCAGGCCCGCGCAGCCGATCGCCACGTCGACGACCCCTTCGCGCCACGGACGACCGAAGGTGTCGGTGATCACGATCCCGAAGCGTGCGAGCCCCAGGCGCGCCGACAGTTCTTTCTGCAATCGCTCGGCGCTCGCGTCGGGATCTTCCGGGAGGAGCGTGAGGAACCCCTTCCGCACGTTGGATGCGTCGACGCCCGCGTTGGCACAGACGAAACCGTGTCGGGTGCGGGTGATGACGAGATCGCCTCGTCGAGCCACGACCCCCACGGACTCCCGTTCGATCCACGCGGCGCGGTCCTCCGCGGGGACGATGCGCCCCTCGGCCTTGGAGACGACCTTCTGCGTGATCGCCACGACGTCCCCGTCCCTCGCGGCCTTCTCCGCGAGGGACGGCTCCAGGAGCGCGGCCAGATCGTCGCCCGGCTCGATCTCCGGGAGCCCCTCGAGAGGGATCAGCTCGATCGTCATCGCAGCGCGTCGAGCGCGATACGAGCAAGCCGCTCGGCGACCTCGTCGTCCCGCATCACGGTGTCGGTAACGGCCACCCGTGCACCGGTCTCATCGTGCACGCGATCCGCCAGGCGCGCGTCCGCGTCGTCGATCACCCATGCGTCGAGGAGGCCGTCGTAGCCTCGCGCCGCGCCCGCGGCGGAGACCTCGAGGCCCACGACGGGCATGAGCCGGTCCGCCATGCCCGCCAGCGGCCGCCCTCCGACGATCGGCGAGATCCCGACCACGGGCCTCTGGGCCACGGCTTCCTGCAGCCCGCCCACCGCGAGGATCGGACCGATCGAGACGACGGGGTTGGAAGGGCAGATCACGACGGCGTCCGCCTGCTCGATCGCGGCTTGCACTCCGGGCGCCGGCGTGGCTACGTCCGCCCCTTCGAAGCGGATGGCTTTGACGTCGTCCCGGGCACCCCGGAGCACCCAGTACTCCTGGAAATGCAGGTCCATCTCCTGTCCGCGAGAGACCACGTCGAGCCGGGTTTCCACCGGCTGTTCGCTCATCGGCAGGATCGTGCACTCGATGTCGAATCGCGCCGCGACCCGCGCGGTGACCTCCGAGAGCCCGAGTCCCTCCCCCAGGGACCGCGTCCGGAACAGGTGGGTCGCCAGGTCCAGGTCGCCGAGTCCGAACCACGCGGCGCCGGGGTCGAAAGCGCGGAGCTCCTCGGTGGCGCGGAACGTCTCGTCGCGTCGCCCCCATCCGCGATCGCGGTCGAACGCGTCGCCGAGCCAGTACGTGACGGAGTCGAGGTCGGGGCACACACGGAGACCGTGGACGTCGAGGTCGTCGCCGGTGTTCACGACTGCGGTGACATCGGCGGGGGAGACGGCCCGAACCAGACCACGCAGGAACTTCCCCGCGCCGACCCCACCGGCGAGTGCGACGACCTTCACAGAGGCAGAGCGTAGTAGCCTCCGCTCGTGGCGGCCGTGACGACTCACGCCCTGCGGCGGGCGCTCGCGCGCGCCGAGCAAGGCAAGGCTCTGTCCGAAGAAGAGGCGACCGCGCTCATGACGGCGTCGGGTGAGGATCTCGCGCGGTTGCAGTCGGTGGCCGCGCAGCTCCGGGACCTCGGCTCGGGTGACCGCATCACCTACTCGCGCAAGGTCTTCATCCCGCTGACGATGCTGTGCCGCGACCACTGCCACTACTGCACCTTCGCGAAGCCCGCCGCGAAGCTCGTGGCGCCGTTCCTCGCGCCGGAGGAGGTGCTCGCGATCGCCGGGGGCGGACGAGCCCGCGCGTGCAAGGAGGCGCTCTTCACCCTGGGCGATCGGCCGGAGGACCGCTACGACGTGGCACGCGATTGGTTGCGCTCGCGGGGGTTCGCCTCGACGCTCGACTACGTGCGCGCGTCAGCCATCAGCGTGATCGAGGAGACCGGGCTGCTCCCGCACCTGAATCCCGGCGTGATGAGCTACGAGGAGCTCGCGCGGTTGAAGCAGGTGAGCGCATCGATGGGACTGATGTTGGAAACCGCTTCCGATCGGCTCTCGTCGAAGGGCGGGCCGCACTTCGGCTCCCCGGACAAGCACCCTGCCGTGAGACTGCGGACGATCGCGGACGCGGGCAGGCTCGCGATCCCGTTCACCACGGGCATCCTCGTGGGCATCGGCGAAGACGCGCGCGAGCGCGCCGCCTCGGTCTTCGCGATCCGGGAGCTTCACCGTCGCTACGGTCACATCCAGGAGGTGATCGTGCAGAACTTCCGCGCGAAGCCCGGCACGGCGATGGCGAGAGCGCCCGAGCCGGACGACGAGGAGTTCCTCGCCGCCGTCGCCACGACGCGCGTCGTGATGGGGCCACACATGAGCGTCCAGGCTCCCCCCAATCTGTCCGACGCGACGCAACAACGGCGGCTGCTCGATGCCGGCATCAGCGATTGGGGCGGCGTGTCACCGCTCACGCCCGATCACGTGAACCCCGAGCGGCCGTGGCCGGCGATCGATTCGCTCGCCGCGACGACAGCCTCGCGCGGGAAGACCCTGCGTGAACGACTGACGATCTACCCGCGATTCGCGGGCAGTCCGGATCCGTACCTCGCGGGCAAGATGCGTGCCCCCGTCGAGGCTCTCCTCGGTGAGGACGGCCTCGCCGTGGAGGGAACGAAGCCCGAGCCGATGGGATGGCAGGACCCGGATGTCACCTGGAAACCACGGACCATCGACCTCACGTTCGCGAAGGGGCCGGAGGCAGGCTTGCGTTCCGACGCCGGCGCCGTGTACGGGGAGATCCCCGCCGAGGACGTGGTCACGCGCGCCTGGGCGTCCCGAGAGGTCGTCCCCGAACGCCTCACCTCGGAGATCCGAGCGGCGTTGCTGCGGGCCGAGCGGCACCGTCCTCTCTCGGACGAGCAGGCGCTGGCGCTGTTCCAGGCGGAGGGCGTCGATCTCGAGGCCCTCCGTGAGGTCGCCGATGGCCTCCGGCGGGAGGCCGTCGGCGATGTCGTCACCTACGTGATCAACCGGAACATCAACTTCACGAACGTCTGCTACGTCGGCTGTCGCTTCTGCGCGTTCGCGCAGCGGGAGGTCGATCCGGAGGCCTACACGCTCACGCTCGATGAGGTCGCCGATGGCCTCCGGCGGGAGGCCGTCGGCGATGTCGTCACCTACGTGATCAACCGGAACATCAACTTCACGAACGTCTGCTACGTCGGCTGTCGCTTCTGCGCGTTCGCGCAGCGGGAAGTCGATCCGGAGGCCTACACGCTCACGCTCGATGAGGTCGCCGACCGGGCGGAGGCCGCGTGGGCGGATGGGGCGAGCGAGGTGTGTATGCAGGGCGGCATCCACCCGGACCTCCCGGGCTCCTTCTATCTGGATCTCCTCGACGCGGTGAAGGCCCGAGTGCCGGGGATCCACGTCCATGCGTTCAGCCCGATGGAGATCTTGAACGGGGCGACGAAGATGGGCGTGTCCTTCCGTGAGTTCCTCACCGCCTGCAAGGAGCACGGTCTGGGGACGATCCCGGGAACGGCCGCCGAGATCCTGGACGACGGCGTCCGATGGCTGCTGACGAAGGGCAAGCTCCCTGCCGACACCTGGGAGGAGGTCGTCCGAACGGCTCACGACATCGGACTCCGGAGCTCCTCCACGATCATGTTCGGGCACGTGGACGCCCCACCCCATTGGGTGGGCCACCTGCGGCGGCTCGCCCGGATCCAGCAGGACACCGGCGGCTTCACGGAGTTCGTGCCGCTGCCGTTCATCCACCGGAACGCACCGATCTACCTGGCGGGTCACGCGCGGCCGGGTCCGTCCTTCGACGACAGCCTTCGCATGCATGCGGTCGCGCGGATCCTCCTCGACGGAGTTATCCACAACGTGCAGGTGTCGTGGGTGAAACTCGGCGTGGAGGCGGCGTCGGAGATCCTCCGATCCGGGGCGAACGACTTCGGTGGCACGTTGATGGAGGAGACGATCAGTCGGATGGCGGGCGCCGGGTGGGGGATACGGATGGCGCCGGAACAGTTCGATGACGCGATCCGCGCGATCGGAAGAACACCCGCTGTGCGAACCACGACGTACGATCGGATCGAGACCAAAGCCGCGTCCTGAGAGGAAACGGTCAGGCCACCTGACGGTAATGGTCATCTCGGCTGACGACAGAGTTTCTTCGCTGAAAGGGTTGCACTCGTGCTTCCGCTTGGGGACGATTACATCCGATGAGGGTCGAGGCAGAGAATCACCTGAAATTCCCTCTTGCCAGGGAGGCGGTTCTTCCCTCAGAATCACAAGTATGTGATTTGGGGGGGAGAGGTGCATGCATCACTACATCCCATGGCAGGAGCGAGCGAGGTGTCGGGACCACGACCCTGAGGTCTTCTTCCCCGAGAAGGGGGGATCGTCGAGGGAGGCCAAACGGATCTGCTCGGAATGTCCTGTTCGGATCGAGTGCCTCAACTACGCGCTTCGCCGCGACGAGCGGTACGGCGTGTGGGGCGGGATGAGCGAACGGGAACGGCGACGCCTCAAACGGATGGCGTCGTAACTCAGGATCCTTCGTAGTCCACGAAGGAAAGGGGGACGGGATGGCAGCACGGAAGACAGCCGCACGGAAGAGGCCCGCGGCCAAGCGGTCCGCGGCCGCGAAGAAGTCGGCGGCGACCCGGAAGCGGAAGACCGCGAAGCGGTCCGCCGCCGGCAAGAAGGCCGCCGCCACGAGGAAGAGGACGACGGCACGCAGGAAGACCGCCAGCAGGAAGGCTGCGGCGACCAGGAAGCGGACGACGGGGCGCAAGAAGACCGCCGCTCGCAAGCCGGCCCGCAAGAAGGCGACCGCGCGCAAGAAGACGGCGGCTCGCAAGCCGGCACGGAGGAAGTCGACCAAGCGGGTCGCCGCGGGCAAGAAGGCCGCTGCGACCAGGAAGCGCGGAACCCGCAAGGCCGCGACCACGCGCAAGAAGGCGACCGCGCGCAGGAAGAAGACGGCGGCTCGCAAGCCGGCCCGCAGGAAGAGCACAGCCAAGAAGCGCTGAGCTCCGGGTTCGTCGCATCACGAAGGGGGGCGGAGACGCCCCCCTTCGATCTTGCTAGCACCCACTGCTAGGCTCCCGCAGCGCCCAGGCGCCCTACCGGATGACCTCGCCCGCCACCGCAGCCGTCGCGTCGACCGGCACGTCTACTCCGAGCGTGCTCGCGTTGCTCGTCGTCGGCCCGGGAGCGTCGCCTTGGTTGCGGGATTGCCTGCTGTCGCTCGCGCACCAGTCGCACCCGCGCGTCGGCGTGCTCGCCGTGGATGACGGTGCCGACGACGCTTCTCGGGAGATGCTGCTCGGCTCGCTCGGCTCTCGTCGGGTGCTGACGAACGAAGAGCGCCTGGGATCCGCTCGTTCGGTCCGCGCCGCGCTCGGTCGTCCCGTCGCCAAGGGCGCGGACTTCGTGTTGATCGTCGATCCTCGCGCATCTCTCGACAAGGATGCCGTCGCCAGGCTTGTGGAGGCAGCCGTCGGGATCGGCGTCGAGGACGTCGGGATCGTCGGTGCCAAGATCGTTGACCGCGATGATCCCCGATCGCTTCGGGACGTCGGTCGTTCGTCGGACCGATTCGGTCACCCCTCGTCGTCACTCCAAGCCGGCGAGATCGACCAGGGGCAGTTCGATCGGGTGCTCGAGGTCTTGTGCGTGTCGTCCGCTGCGATGTTGATCTCTCGCGAGGCCCTGGAGCGGTCGGACCTGTTCGATGAACGGCTCGCTCCCGCACATCGGGAGCTGGACTTCTGCTGGCGAACACGCGTGGCC
>Ga0268386_10004056_pt1 | contig 10743 bp, 10 predicted proteins | sample RVTome_15_FD_200260 | JGI IMG/M metagenome (GOLD analysis project Ga0268386, IMG submission 200260) | Soil microbial communities from uranium-contaminated site in the Upper Colorado River Basin, Wyoming, United States - RVT150D86... ... | reverse complement strand
TGATCGGTCCTGCCGCCAGATCCCGGTCGCGTCCGGCGAGGTCGGTGACGAAGCCGCCGGCCTCGCGGACAATAAGCGCGCCAGCGGCAAAATCCCAAGGATCGAGCCGGTAGTGGCAATAACCGTCATAACGTCCGGCTGCGGTCCAGGCGAGTTCGAGGGCGGCCGACCCGGTCGAGCGCACAGCGGCGATCCGGGCCTCGAGACGAGGCGCCGCGTCAGCCTGTCCCTCGCCACGATTGCCAAGGTGCGGGATGCCTATTCCAACCAGAGCTTCGCCGAAAATCTTGCGCGCCGAGACCCGTAGTCGACGGTCGTTGAGAAAGGCTCCGCTTCCGCGCTCGGCGACGTAGAGGTCATTGAAGATCGGACTGTAGATGACACCGGCGACGACCTTGCCCTCACGCTCGAGTGCCACCGAAATCGCGAACAGGGGAATTCCATGCAGGAAATTCGTGGTTCCGTCGAGCGGATCGACAATCCATCGATTGCCGCTATCGCTGCCCGAGATCGTGCCGCTTTCCTCAGTGAGGAAGCCGTAAGAGGGGCGCGCCCTGCCGAGCTCGGCGATCAAGGTGTGATCGGCACGGCGGTCGGCGGCGCTGACGAAGTCGCCCGGCCCCTTGAGTGAGACCTGCAGGTTCTCGACCTCGCCAAAGTCGCGAGCGAGACCACGGCCTGCCTTCAGGACGGCCTGTACCATCACATTCATCAGTGCCGTACGCGCCATTACGATGCTTTTCCGGAGATTGTCTCAAGGGGTGCCTGTCGATCACATTTCGGCAAACGAGACAAGGCGGCAAATGCGGGGTCAACGTACCGGCCAGCGCTGCGCCGCTGACATTGCGGCGGCGCGCTGCTGGTCGCTCAGGCCGGCAATGAACTCCTCGAGAAAAACGTCGTTCCGGCCGGCGGCCCGCGCCAGAAAGTGCCATTTGGCGGCTTCGATCGGATCGGCGGGAACCCCCCGCCCGGCGGCGAGCACGCGGGCCAGGCGGTTCTGGGCGATCGGGTTGCCGACGTCGGCGGCGCGCCGAAACCACTTGGCGGCCTCGGCCTCGTTCTTGGCAACGCCGGCGCCGTTGAACAGGCGGATGGCATATTCGACCTCGGCGTCGACATTTCCCAATCGCGCGGCCGCGGCGAGCCAGGTTGCGGCGGCAGCGTCGTCCTGCGGCACGCCCTCGCCGTCGGAATAGAGCTGGGCAAGGACGTAGGGAGCGTTCACATCGCCGGCATCGGCAGCGCGCTTGAGGAGATCGGCAGCGCGTTTGGGATCTTGCGGCCGCGCGCGGCCCTCGAGATGCAAGAGAGCGAGCTGATACATGGCTGCGGGTTTTCCCTGCGTCGCCGATTGCTCGATGTAGTCGGCCGCCTTTTCGCGATCGACCGCCACTCCACGTCCCTGGAGGTACATCATGCCGAGGGCAAACTGCGCTTCGCGGTCGCCGCCGCGTGCGGCAAGGCCATACCAGGCGACAGCCTCCTGGAAATTTTGGGGTACGCCATAGCCGCCTTCATAGAGGACGCCGAGAAGCGTTTGCGCTGCGGTGTCGCCGGCGGAGGATCGCTCGATCGCGTTGTGAAAGGCCGTCAGGTAGTAACCCCGTTGAAAGGCGCCGTATGCGGCGTCAGTTCCTGCATCGGCGCTGGTTGGTCGCGGCGGCAGCGATGTGGTGATGGGCAAGGTCGCAACAGGCAGCGACGTCGCACCCGGCACGGTTTGACGCGAGGCTTGCGGCAATGGCCGCACCAGACCCGGTGGATCGGGGCGTTTCGGCGGGATCGGTGGGCTTGTCGCCTGCGGTGGGGGAACCACAGGGGCGGCCGGCGGGCTCGGACTTGCCGGCGGGCCCGGTGTCGTCGGGGTTAGATCGAGCGGTGCGGTGGGAGGCGTCGTCGAGGGCCCGCTGTCGACCGGAGGCGTCAGTACGAGGGGATCCTGTGCAAGTGCGTTGGAGCCCGAAGACAGGATGAGCATAATTGCGCATGGCCGAAGCCACTTCATGGCGCGGCGCCCTGCGTCTCCACGAGGAGGCGGTTGGCAGCGGCCACGGCGGCGCCCGGGCCGTCTGGATACTCCCACACCGCGCGCCGGAGTGCGACGAACTCGATGCCGGCGTTGACGGCTTGACGGACCGAGGCGAGGTCGGCGCCGCCTATGACCACCGCCGGAATCTCGAAGAGGGCCGACCACCATTCGGCGAGATCGAGGGCCCTCGGAAAGATCGCGGCCCTGCTGTCGCCGTCGAGCTGACCGAAGAAGACGTAGTCGGGTTGAGCTTCGCCCGCTGTCATGGCGTCGTGGCGCGACGTCAGGTTGCCGATGCCGGCAGTCCGGTCCGGGTGCAGGGCAGCGACGATTGCGGCAAGATCGGCGCGGCGATCGTCGACATGAACCCCGTCGGCGCCGGTGTTCAGGGCGATTTCGCGGTCGTTGTGGATCAGAGCGGCCACGCCATGGGCTTGCGCCAGGGGAACCGTCGTTGCGGCGAGCCGGTCAAGCTCGCCCGGGGCGGCGGTAACGATTAGCGAGGCGACGTCGCCGCCGGCAAGCGCAGCCTCGAGGGCGGTGCTAAACGTCTCAGGGGTTGCGCCAAAGGGCGTTACCAAGCACAGACGGCAGGTGTCGGCGTTGACGAGGGCCATGGCTCCGTCCATGCGCCTTTCTCAAGGGAGGCGCGGTCCGCACCACGGCGTCTCCGGCGATCAGCGAGCATCCACGAGAGCCGAATATATCGCGATAGGCTCGTATTTTAATAACGCTACGGTTCCGGTTCGATCAAGCCGCGACTTTTTCTGCTTCGCGGGTCCAGTTGCCGCCTGACGCAAGGCCGTTCATCCGGGCACGATGCAGGAAGGCACGCTCAGCCGCCGCCACATTCTCCGCCTTGCCGCCCCAGGTTTTGATCGCTGCTGCCTGCAGGGCGCGGCCATAGGAGAATGTGACACGCCAGGGCAGGTCGCCGATTGCGTTGATCAGCGACAGATGCTCGGTCGCCTCCTCGTCGGATTGTCCGCCGGAAAGGAAGGCGATGCCCGGCACCGCCGCCGGCACGCAGGCTTTCAGGAGTTTCACCGTCTTTTCGGCAACCTCGGCGGGCGCGGCCTGCGTCGGACAGTTCTTGCCCGGCACGACCATGTTTGGCTTGAGCACCATGCCCTCCAGATTGACCCGGGCGAAATAGAGTTCCTCGAAGACGGTCTTCAGCACCCACTCGGTGACGTGGTAGCAGGTGTCGATATCGTGCGCGGCGATCGGGCCGTCCATCAGCACCTCCGGCTCGACGATCGGCACGATATTCGCTTCCTGGCAGAGCGCGGCGTAGCGGGCGAGGGCGTGCGCATTGGCGTTGATGCTGTTGTGGCTCGGCCGGCCGGGACCGATGTCGATCACTGCCCGCCATTTGGCGAAACGGGCGCCGAGACCGTAATATTCCTCGAGCCGCTCGCGGAGGCCGTCGAGCCCCTCGGTCACGGTTTCGCCGTCCTGGAAGGGGAGGGGCTTTGCGCCCTTGTCGACCTTGATGCCGGGGACCGCCCCGGCGGCGGCAATGATCTCGACAAGCGGCGTTCCGTCCTTGGCCTTCTGCCGGATCGTCTCGTCGAAGAGAATGACGCCGGAGATATATTTCTTCATTGCCTCGTCGGCGCGGAACAGCATCTCGCGATAGTCGCGGCGACTGTCTTCCGTCGATGCCAGGTTGATCTGGTCGAAGCGTTTCTTGATGGTGCCGGTGCTCTCGTCGGCGGCAAGGATACCCTTGCCGGGCGCGAGCATACGGGCCGCGATATCTTCAAGGCGTTCGGCCATGGTCGTTCCTCGTCTAGATCATCTTGCGATATTGGATAAAGCCTGAGCGGTCGGCGACCTTGTCGTACAGCGCACGGGCGGCGAGATTGTCCTCCTGGGTCAGCCAATAAACCCGGCCGGCACCAGCCTCAAGGGCCTTCTCCACAACTGCCTCAATCAACGACCTGCCGAGTCCCAATCCTCGGGCATTCTCCGCTACGAACAAGTCCTGGAGATAGCAGTAGTCCTCTGGTGTCCAGAAGGAGCGATGAAACAGATAGTGGACTATGCCAAAGAGTCGATCTTGCGTGTAGGCGCCGAGAGCGAACATCGGCTCCTCGGGCGCATGCAATCTCCTCCATGTTATCTCGGTATCAGTGGACGCCTGCGACGCCCCGTAAAACGCCAGATACTCGCTCCACAACTGCTCCCAGTCGGGGCGTTCGTCAGGGCTGATAGGCCGAATGACCGGGGTTCGATCGCGCGACATGTCAGGTCGGTTGACGCAGCGCCTCGACCCCGGGAAGGGCCTTCCCTTCCATCCATTCGAGAAAGGCGCCGCCGGCGGTGGAGACGAAGGAAAACCTCTCGACGACGCCGGCCCGATGCAGTGCAGCGACGGTGTCGCCGCCGCCGGCGACCGACAGGAGCTTGCCGGCGCCGGTCCGTTCAGCGGCATGGCGGGCGACGGCGAGCGTCGCAAGGTCGAAGGGCGCGGTTTCGAACGCACCCAGCGGTCCGTTCCACACCAGCGTCGCTGCCTTGTCGATCCAATCGTTGACCGCCGCTGTCGTCCTCGGCCCGACGTCGAGGATCATCTCGTTGCCCGGAACCGCGTCGCGCGCCACGGTTTCGGTCGCTACGCCCGGCTCCAGGGCGGGGGCGACGATCACATCGTCGGGAAGGACCAAAGTGCAGCCGGATCCGGCGGCCGCCGCAATGATCCGCCTGGCCGTGTCGGCAAGCTCGGGCTCGGCCAGCGATCTACCGACCTCGATACCCTCGGCGAGGAGAAAGGTATTGCCCATGCCGCCGCCGATGACGAGGGCGTCGACCTTGGCAAGCAGGTTTTCGAGGAGATCGATCTTGGTCGAGACCTTGGCGCCACCGACGATGGCAACGACCGGCCGTTTGGGATCGCCGAGGGCGGCGTCGAGCGCCTGCAACTCGGCCTGCATGGAGCGGCCGGCGAACGCCGGCAGCCGGTGGGCGAGACCTTCGGTCGACGCATGGGCGCGATGCGCGGCCGAAAAGGCGTCGTTGACGTAGATGTCGCCGAGGCGGGCAAGTTGGTCGGCGAAATCAGGCTGGTTCTTTTCCTCGCCCGAGTGAAAGCGCGTATTCTCGAGGACGAGAATGTCGCCGTCGCGCATGGCGGCGACCGCCGCTTCGGCTGCGGGGCCGATGCAATCCTCTGCGAAGGCGACCGGCCGGCCGATGACGGCTGCGACCGCTGGAACCACTTGTTTCAGCGAGTATCTGGCCTCCGGTCCTTCCTTGGGCCGGCCGAAATGGGCGAGCAGGATTGCCCGCCCGCCCTTGTCGGCGACTTCTTTGACAGTCGGCGCGGCGGCACGAATGCGGGTGTCGTCGGTGACCTTGCCGTCGGCCATCGGCAGGTTGAGGTCGACTCGGACAAGGACCCGCTTGCCCTTGAGGTCGGGGAGGTCGTCGAGGGTACGGAAGAGCGCCATGAGAAACCAGTTGTCAGAGATCGACGCGGACGAAAAGGCTCGGATAGTCGGTGACGAGACCGTTACGATCAACCGGAAGCTCGGCGGTGAAAGTCCGGTCTACAGCCTCATAGCGATAGAGCTTATCCGCTTCGAGGCAGCGGTAGCGTTGTTCGTCGACCGCCGGCACGAATGTCGTAAACGGTATATAGACCATCCTCAATTCACGCGGGCCGTCCTCCGGCGTCAACTCCAACCGCCTGATCGGGAGCGTGTTGGTGAAGGGTGAGCCGGCGAGGTCGACATCGATGCAGCCATCGAGGCGCGCCAGTTCATTGCCGTTGCCGTCAGACCAGTGGCCGTTGCCGTCGGCCGCCAGACGCAGGGTCAGGCCGGCCGTGGTGTGGATATGGAGCCGCAGGGTGCGCCAGCGCGCGTCGCAGAGAATCCGGTAGTGAACGCCGTACGGAGGCGCGTCTCGAGCGCCGACGATCACCCCTTCCGCGGTTACCTCGTCGCCGTCGCGGCGTAGGTCGAGATGCTCCAGGCCGGACCCGGAAACAGGCTTCCAGCGCGCCGTGGCCCCCGTGAGCGGAGGGAAGCCCATTGCCTCCCGCCGGCGTCAGATGAGCTTTGCCATTGCCACCGCAGTGTCGGCCATCCGGTTGGAGAAGCCCCATTCGTTGTCGTACCAGGAGACGACGCGAACCAGGGTGTCGTCCAGGACCTTGGTCTGGTCGAGCGCGAAGGTCGACGAGTGCGGGTCGTGGTTGAGATCGGAGGAGACGAGGGGCTCGTCGGTCCATGTCAGGATCGGGGACAGTCGGTTCGACTTGCCGGCCTCGATAACGGCACTGTTGATCTCCTCCTTGTTCGTCGGACGTTTGGCGACGAACTTGAAATCGATCAACGAGACGTTCGGCGTCGGCACGCGGATGGCGGTGCCGTCGAGCTTGCCCTGTAGTTCGGGAAGCACCAGCCCGACCGCCTTGGCGGCGCCGGTCGAGGTCGGGATGATGTTCTGGGCGGCGGCGCGGGCGCGATAGAGGTCCTTGTGCATGGTATCGAGCGTCGGCTGATCGCCGGTATACGAGTGGATCGTCGTCATGAAACCGCTCGCGATGCCGACCGCGTTGTGCATGACATAGGCAACAGGAGCGAGACAGTTGGTCGTGCACGACGCGTTCGAGACGATCTTGTGCTCGCTGGTCAGCTTGTCGTCGTTGACGCCGTAGACGACCGTCAGGTCGGCGCCGTCGCTCGGTGCCGATACGAGCACCCGCTTGGCGCCGGCGGTGAGGTGGGCGGAGGCTTGCTCCTTCGACGTGAAGATGCCGGTGCATTCGAGCGCGACATCGATGTCGAACTCTTTGTGCGGCAGTTCCGCCGGATTTCTGATCGCCGTCACCTTCATCGGTCCGCGGCCGACGTCGATCGTGTCGCCCTTTACCGTGACCTCGCCGGGGAAGCGTCCGTGGATCGTGTCGTAGCGCAGCAGATGGGCGTTGGTCTCGACCGGACCGAGATCGTTGATGGCCACAACCTCGATGTCCCGGCGCCCTGACTCGATGATCGCGCGGAGCACATTGCGGCCGATTCGGCCAAAACCGTTGATGGCTACCTTGACGGTCATGGTCATTCTCCCGGTGTGGACGCGCTGATTGCGCCCGGTTCGACATGCGCCGACGACGGGTCGACGCGCGTTCGCTCACATATTCGCGGTGAGGCGTTCGATTGCGGCTTCTGCCGCCGCCTCTGCCGTAATGCCGAATTTTTCGTAGAGTTGTCCATAAGGCGCGCTTGCCCCGAAGCCGGTCATGCCGATGAACAGGCCCTCGCGGCCGATGAAACGGGCCCAACTCTGGCGGACGGCCGCCTCGATGGCGAGATTGACCGGGGCGTTGCCGAGGAGCTCGGTGCGATAATCCTCGTCCTGTCCGGCGAACAATTCGAAACACGGCACCGATACGACCCTGACGGCGTAACCCCTGGTCTCGATCAGCGCTTTGGCGGCAAGGGCGATTTCGATCTCCGAACCGCTGGCGAAGATCGACACCTCGGCGTCACCGTTTGCTGCGGCCAGTTCGTAGGCACCGCGCGCCGACAGGTTATCGGCGGTGAACGTCGTTCGCACCGCCGGCAGGTTCTGGCGGGTCAGCGCGATAACGCTGGGGCGGTTCGCACTTTCCAGCGCCAACTGCCAGCATTCGGCGGTCTCTATCGCGTCGGCCGGGCGAAAGACGTTGAGGTTGGGCATGGCCCGCAGTGCTGCCAAATGCTCGACTGGCTGGTGGGTCGGACCGTCCTCGCCGAGGCCGATGGAGTCGTGTGTCATGACGAAGATGACCCGCTGGCCCATCAGTGCGGCGAGGCGGATCGATGGCCGGCAATAGTCGGAGAAGACGAGAAAGGTTCCCGAGTAGGGAATAACGCCGCCGTGCAGCGCCATGCCGTTCATGGCCGCGGCCATGCCGTGTTCGCGCACACCCCAGTGGATAAAGCGGCCGGTGAAGTCGTCGGCGGTAATCGTCCTCATATCCTTGGAGCGGGTGTTGTTCGAGCCGGTCAGATCGGCCGAGCCGCCGATCGTCTCCGGGACCACGGGATTGATCACGTCGAGCGCCATCTCAGACGCCTTGCGGGTCGCGACTTTGGGTTTCTCGCTGGCCAGCGTGCGCTTGTACTCGGCGAGAGCCGCCGCAAGTCCGTTTGGCAAATCGCCGCGAATCCTCCGCTCGAACTCGCCGCGGCGGTCGTCACCGAGCGCCGCGAGTCGCTTCTCCCAATCCTTTCGGGTGTGGACCGTCTTGAGACCCGCGATGCGCCAGGCATCGCGAATGTCGGCCGGGACCTCGAATGGCGGAGCCGTCCAGCCGAGCGCCTTGCGGGCACCGGCTATTTCCTCGGCACCGAGCGGGGCGCCATGCGAAGCGGCTTTGCCGGCCTTGGTCGGAGCGCCGAAGCCGATCGTCGTGCGGCAGGCGATCATCGACGGTCGGTCGCTCTGTTTGGCGGCTTCGATGGCGCCGGCAATCTCTTGCTGGCTGTGCCCGTCGATCCTCGACGCGTTCCACCCGGCCGCCTCGAACCGGGCGACCTGATCGCCCGATTCGGAAAGCGACAGAGGGCCGTCGATAGAGACGGCGTTGTCGTCGTAAAGCACTGTGAGTTTGTGCAGGCGCAGGTGACCGGCGATCGAGATCGCCTCATGGCTGATGCCCTCCATCAGGTCCCCGTCCGAGGCGAGCACATAGGTCCGATGATCGACGATGTCTTTGCCGAACTCGGCGGCAAGTATGCGTTCGGCGATTGCCATGCCGACGGCATTGCCGAGCCCTTGGCCGAGCGGTCCGGTGGTCGTCTCGATTCCCGGTGCGTGGTTGTACTCGGGATGTCCGGCGGTCGCCGAGTCGAGCTGACGGAACCGCTTCAGCTCGTCGATTGTCAACGCCTCGACACCGAGCAGATGGAGCACCGAGTACAGCAGCATTGAGCCGTGCCCGGCGGACAGGACGAAGCGGTCTCGGTCCGGCCAGTGAGGATCGGTCGGGTCGAACTTGAGAAATCGGGTAAAGAGAACGGTGGCAATGTCGGCGGCACCCATCGGCAGGCCGGGATGGCCGGACTTCGCCGCTTCGACCGCGTCCATGGCGAGCGCCCGGATCGCGTTCGCCATCGCCTTATGTTTCTCTGGATCGATCATGAAATATTTTCGATGCGGACGTCGGTGACGGTATTGCCCTTCGGGCGCAGTCGAACCGACCTCATCGGACGGCGGCGCCGCGTCCGCGGACCGCTCCGGACAGGCGGACGAGACATAGCAAATCGATACCGCGAGTCAATCGACGCGACGGTCTGCAGCGTGCCTGCGGTCGGGTGCACAGGTCGGTTGCGAAAGCCGAAGCTGCAGATCCCGCTGTTGCCGATGTCGATGCCAATCCGCCTAACCATTGACGCAATCTTTGGGCAATGCCTAATCTTCACCGCGTAATCCTTTGTGATCACTGATTCTATCGGCCGCGCGGGATGAGCGCTGCCGGTGTCGGCGAAAGCGGGAAAGCGGCACGAGCGAGGCGGGATGGCGGTACCGATTGACGCCGCATTGAAGCGATTGGAGGCAGCGCTCGATCTCCTCGATGACGCAATCGAGGGGCGGCTTGAGAGTGTGCGTCACGTCGCGGATCTTGAAGAAGAGGTTCACCGGCTCGGTACCGATCGCTCCACACTGGCACAGACGCTGGACGAGGCAGAGGCGCGCAGCGCCCGGCTCGACGACGTCAATCGCCAGGTTTCACAGCGGCTCGATGTGGCAATCGAAACGATCCGTGCGGTGTTGGGCCGGCAGGGAGTGTAAGGGGCGACCATGGCGCAAGTCAGCGTGACAATCAGCGGCAAAACCTACCGCATGGCCTGCGACGACGGACAGGAAGAGCACCTCGGCCAGTTGGCCGAGGGTCTCGACCAGACGATCGAGCGGCTGCGCGGCGAGTTTGGCGAGATCGGCGACAAGCGGCTGACCGTAATGGCAGCGATCACCATTGCCGACCAAAAGGCCGAGGCCGAACGGCGGATCAGCGCACTTGAGCAGCGGATTGCCGCCATGGAGCGCGATTACGCCGCGGCGGCCGAGGGTCGCGACGCCGAGGAACAGGCGGTTGCGCGCTCGGTCGAGGCGGTCGCGGAACGGGTCGAAGCGCTCGCCGGGCGGCTGAGCGAGCCGATCCGCCGCGAGAACGGCGGCTGATCGTCGCCGCGCTTGACCGCCGCGGCGCTTATTTTGGCCGCGCTGGTGCGCTGCATGCGGCGGTACTATATCTGATGACGGCGAGGCTGCGGGGCGCGGCAGAGGAAATGCATCCCCGGGGCCTTATCGATCCTAACGGGAGCTGTCCCTGCGCGGGCTCGTGGGCCCGCATACACGGCGCCCACCTACGCTGTAGGTCTCCGGGATCGAAATCCTCACCGACCGTTGCGGCCTCGCTTTTGTGTCTTCGTGAAGCCCAAACGCCTTGCTAATGGACAACCCGGACGGAGGCGGTGACGCCACCCACAAGGCGGCGCTGCGAGCCGAGGCGCTGGCAAGTCGAAACGCGCTTGGCGCAGCCGATCGTGCCGCCGCTGCCGATTCGATCGCAGCCCACGCCGGCAAAATACTGGAGGCGCTTCGTCCGGCCACGGTCGCGCTTTATCTGCCGATCGGCAGCGAATGCGCGACGGCGCCGCTGATGGCGACAGCCGTCTCGCTCGGCGCGGCTCTCGGCCTGCCGGCAGTGGTCG
>Ga0268386_10004055_pt1 | contig 10746 bp, 11 predicted proteins | sample RVTome_15_FD_200260 | JGI IMG/M metagenome (GOLD analysis project Ga0268386, IMG submission 200260) | Soil microbial communities from uranium-contaminated site in the Upper Colorado River Basin, Wyoming, United States - RVT150D86... ... | reverse complement strand
GACGCGGAGTGGCTCGCTAGCCAATTTTATTGAGCCCCGTGTATAATGCCGCATGGTTCCGCACCCAGCCCCGAACCAGCTGCCATCCTGACGGCAAACCGGGTCTGCTGCAAATCTACCAGTTTTCGAATAAAGCAAAAAACCGCCGGACTTAAGAGGCTGTGCTAAAGACGACTTAAGGTATGCTTGAGTAGGGCGTTGACTGGGGAAATCCGGGTACTTGCATCGCAAACCGGCGCCTCGCAGAGGAGCTGCCCTGGCATGCGACCGAAGCAGCTTTAACCACAGATCCGGCCGGTGCATGGGAGTGCCTGATGACCGACGACGTTGATCGCAACAGACGTCATTTTCTAACTGTTGCCACCGCCGTAACCGGGGGAGTGGGCATTGCCCTCGCTGCTATCCCGTTTCTGGCATCCCTGAGGCCCAGCGCTCGCGCGCAGGCGCTTGGCGCTCCCGTCGAGGTCCCGCTCGGTTCGCTGGATCCGGGCGAAATGGTGCGCGTCATCTGGCGTGGACGGCTGGTGTTCGTGCTGCGGCGGTCACCGGCGATGCTGGCCCAGCTCGAACAGACCCCTGCCGATGTGTTGCGCGACCCGAATTCGGAAGTGGCCGAACAGCAACCCGACTTTGCCGTCAACCCCTATCGCTCCCTGCAGCCGGAGTACCTGGTGGTCGAAGGCTCCTGCACGCACCTGGGATGCGCGCCGATTCCGGAATTCCAGGTCGGACCAGACCCCGACTGGCACGGCGGTTTTTTCTGTCCCTGCCACGGCTCGCGGTTCGATCTCGCGGGCCGCGTATACAAGGGGGTTCCCGCGCCGACGAATCTTCGAGTGCCGCCTTACCGGTTCATCCAGGATGACGTCGTTATGATCGGCAGTGAAACGGGAGCTGCATGATGGCCCGTGTCGAATCGGATCTCGGGAAACCGCAAAACAGCTTGATAAGGTGGATCGACGAGCGTTTTCCTCTGCTCGAAACCATTCGATCCCACGCCACGGAATATTACGCGGCCAAGAACTTCAACGTCTGGTACGTGTTTGGCGTGCTCTCGCTCGTCGTGCTGATCATCCAGCTTGTGACCGGCATTTTCCTGACGATGAACTACAAGCCGTCGTCCGACGAAGCATTTGCCTCGGTCGAATACATCATGCGCGACGTCGACTGGGGCTGGCTCATACGTTACATGCATTCGACCGGGGCGTCGTTCTTTTTCATCGTCGTGTATCTGCATATGTTCCGGGCGATGCTCTACGGTTCCTACAAGAAGCCGCGTGAGCTCGTCTGGATCATCGGCATGATGATCTTTTTCGTGCTGATGGCGGAAGCTTTTGCCGGGTACCTGTTGCCCTGGGGCCAGATGTCCTACTGGGGCGCTCAGGTCATCATTTCCCTTTTCGGCGCGATACCTTTTATTGGTGAAGCCCTCGTCGAGTATATAAAGGGTGATTACTCCATTTCGGACATTACTCTCAACCGCTTTTTCGCACTGCATGTGATCGCGCTGCCGCTCGCGCTGATCGCCCTGGTCTTCGTGCACATCGTCGCCCTGCACCATGTTGGTTCGAACAATCCTGACGGTATCGAGATCAAGGATTACAAGGGTCCCGACGGTGTGCCGCTCGACGGAGTCGCGTTCCATCCCTATCACACCACCAAGGACCTCGTCGCAATCATCGTGTTCCTGCTGATTTTTTCGTCGGTGGTGTTTTTCGCGCCCGACATGGGAGGTTATTTTCTCGAGCACGCCAACTTCGAGCCCGCAAACACGTTAGTGACGCCGGAACACATCGCGCCGGTATGGTATTTCACGCCTTATTACGCGATATTGCGCGCCGTGCCGAACAAGCTCTGGGGCGCCATCCTGATGGGCGCCGCGGTGTTGTTGCCCCTCTTTCTGCCGTGGCTCGACCGTTCCAGGGTCAGGTCGATCCGGTATCGGGGCTGGATTTACCGGACGTCTCTCGGGCTTTTCGTCATCAGCTTTTTCGCGCTGGGGTGGCTCGGCGTGCAGCCGGCCGAAGCCCTGTACGTTACTCTTGCACGCGTTTTCTCCGTCGTTTACTTCGCGTTCTTCCTGCTGATGCCTTATTACACGACCATCGACAAGACCAGGCCTGTGCCGGAGCGGGTGGTCTATCATGCTTAGAATCTTCGGTGCGTTCGCGACCCTGGCGTTTCTGGCATCGGGCTCCGCCGTGTACGCCGCCTCCGGCGATGTGGAACTCGAAAGCGCCGGCAACGACGCTGGCAACATAGCCTCCCTGCAGCGCGGCGCGCGCAATTTCATGAATTACTGCGCAGGCTGTCACTCGGCCAAGTACGTGCGCTACAAGAGCATTGCGAAGGATCTCGGTCTCACCGAGGAGCAGGTCATCGAAAATCTGATGTTCAATGCGGAAAAGACGTTCGAGACCATAGAGTCATCGATGCCGATGGATGCTGCCGCCAGGTGGTTCGGCCAGCCGCCCCCGGATATGTCACTGATGGCGCGAGCCAGGGGCACCGACTATATATTCAGTTTCCTGAAGGGCTTTTACCTGGACAGCGACAGTCCGACCGGCGTCGACAATCTGCATCTGCCGGGCACCGGCATGCCGCACGTGCTCTGGGAGCTGCAGGGATACCAGCGAGCCATTTTCGAAGAGCCAGGCGGGAGTGCAGGGACGGGCTCCGATCCGGTCTTCAGTCATTTCGAGAACGTGTCCAGCGGAGTACTTTCTCCCGAGGACTACGACGCGTTCGTCCGGGATACGGTCAATTTTCTCGAGTACATCAGCGAGCCGGTTCGCGCGACACGCCGCGTGCTGGGCGTCTGGGTTCTGATGTATCTGATCGTATTTTTGATCATTGCCACGATGCTGAAAAACCAGATCTGGAAAGACGTCGCCTGACAGACCATTTGCGGAAGACCGCCGGCGTGCCGCAAAAGTATATTCCTTAAGTTCCGAGGGGACCTCATATGGCAGTCATTGCCAACCGACGCTCCGTTATGACGCTGTTTTCCAAGTCGACGTGTATTCACAGTCACCGTACGCGTCTGGTGCTGGCGGAGAAAAATATCAACATCGACATCGTCAATGTCGAAGGGCCGGATCTGCCTGAAGATCTGATGGATCTGAACCCCTACCAGACGGTTCCGACATTGGTGGATCGGGACCTGGTTCTCTACGACTCGCGAGTCATAATCGAATATCTGGACGAACGGTTTCCGCATCCGCCGTTGATGCCGGTGGACCCGGTGACGCGCGCCCAGTTTCGGCTCGCTCTGTTCCGTATAGAAACCGACTGGTATCAGCTCGCTGAAGAGTATGAAGCGGACAGTGACCGCAAGCTGTCCGGCAAATCCAGAAAGATGCTCAGGGAAAGCATTCTTGCAAGTGTCGATTTGTTCAGCGCGAAGCAGTTTTTTCTGAGTGACGAGTTTTCGCTGGTCGACTGCAGCATCGCGCCGGTGCTATGGCGTCTGCCGCTCTATGGTATTGAGCTTGGCTCGCACGCCGGCTCCGTCGAAGGTTATATGAAAAGAGTGTTCGACCGGCGTTCTTTCCGGCAGAGCCTGACGGAACTGGAGCAGGAGATGCGGCTCTAGCCTCAGCTGTCTGCACATAGCGACGGCCTCTCATGTCGGATTCGGGCACGCGCGCAATCGATGTTATTCTGGTCGCGACAGAAGTACTGGCTTCAGAGATTGTTTGATACGTGACTGTTCCGAGCCGCTCAAAACGCCCTTACCTCGTTCGTGCTATGCACGAGTGGATGGGAGATAACGGACATACGCCACACATCGTCGTCGATGCCGCAATCGACGGTGTGACGGTACCGCGCGAGCACGTGAAGGACGGCAAGATAATCCTCAATATCAGCCACTCGGCAGCCCATAACCTCAAGCTTACAAACGACGCGGTCAGTTTTCGCGCTCGCTTCAGCGGAGTACCGTTCGACGTCTGGGTGCCGATCGGAGCGGTGCTCGGTATCTACGCGAAAGAAACAGGTCAGGGTATGATCTTTTCGCATGGCGCCGACCAGCCCGAACCGCCGGATCCGCGCGATGGACCTGACGACAGGGAAAGCACGCGCAGCGAACGCTCGCATCTCAAGATCGTCAAGTAGGAACGAAGCAGCGCGGGCACATGAAAGTCGCGGGGTTTTTTTATGAACGGTGAATCACCGGAACCGAACGATCCGTCAGCGGACGGAGTTGTCGATGTCGTCGTCGTTCCGCGCAGCAGCGATCTCGGCGGCGGCTTCACCGTGCGGCGCGCGCTGCCCTCGGCCCGGAAACGAATGGTTGGGCCTTTCGTATTTTTCGACCAGATGGGACCTGTGGTGCTGGCGCGCGGCCAGGGCCTTGATGTGCGACCGCATCCGCACATAGGACTCGCAACGGTGACGTACATGTTCACGGGAGAAATCCTGCACCGCGACAGTCTCGGCAGCATCCAGCCGATCCGCCCGGGCGAAGTAAACTGGATGACTGCGGGTCGCGGAATCGTTCATTCCGAGCGAACACCTCCGGCACTGCGCGAGGTGGACGCACCGGTGTCCGGCATACAGTCATGGGTCGCCTTGCCTCGGCAACACGAGGAAACTTCGCCATCCTTCGCCCATCACGCAACGGACGAGTTGCCTGTAGTCGAAGACGGCGGCGCGCACGTCCGCCTCATCGCAGGCGCACTTTACGGCGAACGTTCCCCTGTTCAGACGTTATCTGAAATGTTCTACGCGGACGTCACCCTCGACGAGGGCGCCGCAATCGAGGTGCCCGCAACACACGAGGAGCGGGCGGCGTACGTCGTCGATGGCGCCGTGCGGATCGACCGCACAGACTTCGACGCCGCACAGCTCATTGTCCTGAAGCCGGGCAGGGCGGTTAGCATAAGCGGGTCACGGGCACCGGCACGCCTGATGCTCCTCGGCGGCGAACCGATGGACGGCCCGCGCCACATCTGGTGGAACTTCGTCTCCAGCTCGCGCGAGAGAATCGAACAGGCGAAAGCCGACTGGCAGTCAGGCCGCTTCGAACCCGTCCCGGGCGAAACCGAATTCATCCCTTTGCCGGAGCCGAACCCCGCGCCTGTGAACTACCCCTGACCTGCGCTTTGCGTGCGCAATATTCAGGAGCAAGCGAGTGCGGCTAAATCTATCCGGGCGCCCCCAGCAACGTCATATCAATCAGATCGCACAGGCAGTGAATCACAACCAGGTGCACTTCCTGAATCCGCGCCGTCCGCGTCGCAGGCACGCGGATTTCCACATCATCGTCCTTGAGCAAACCGGCCATCCGACCGCCGTCGCGACCGGTCAGTGCCACGATGTGCATGCCGCGGTCATGAGCCGCGACGATCGCACGACAGACATTTTCCGAGTTGCCGGAGGTCGAGATCGCCAGCAGCACGTCGTTCGGCCGACCCAGTGCGCGTATCTGTTTGCCGAAAATGTCTTCGTATGAATAGTCGTTGGCGATAGATGTAAGCGTCGAGGTGTCGGTCGTGAGAGCAACCGCGGGAAGGCCTGGCCGCTCCATCTCGAAACGATTCAGGAGCTCGGAGGAGAAGTGCTGAGCGTCGCCTGCGGAGCCTCCGTTACCGCAGCTCAGGACTTTGCCGTCATCGAGCAACGCGTCGCACATCAATTTCCCGGCGGCCGGGATGCTCCGGCTCAGCGGTTCGATTGAAGCCTGCTTGGTGGCAATGCTTTCGGCGAAGTGCGCCCTGACTCTTGTCTCTGCGTCCATGGAGAATTTCAGCCCCCGGGTCTGAATGCGTCTTTGATCCATTGTAGCCTGTATTGATCCGGCGTCGGACCGTCGCAGGCTACGACGTCGAAGCGAACCTTGTGGTTCCTGAAGGCCTTGTGCGTCGCCAGGAAGAACAGGGCAGCCTTGGTCAGTTTGCGCTGCTTGTGCGGGCCGATGGATTGTATTGCGGATGGAAAGCGAAAGCGTGAACTTGCAGATGCACAGGGCTGGCGGCAGCGGACCTCGACGATGACGAGGCAGTCGCCGTCCAGCATGACGAGATCGATTTCGCCGACGCGGCAGCGGAAGTTGCGGATGACGAGCTCGAGTCCGGCCGACCGCAAGTGTTCCAGAGCGAGCTGCTCCGTCTTTTCGCCTATGGATTTGGCAAAGGTTGGCGCCATTCGTCGGTCGGCTCTTCGTCCAGGTCCTGAAGTGAGCGATCCAGTCTTTCCGCGCCCGGTATCGCGACGAGTTCGCCGCGAACGAATTGTGCCCACGCAAGTCGCCGGTGTATGCGCCCGTCCTCGTCGAGGTAAAGCCGTCCTGTGGCGCCGGTAAATTCGGGCATCGTCCCGGTGCGCGCGGAAAACAGTTCCGCCACGAGCTGATACGCGTCATATCCCATGGCGTGCAAGCGTCCATGCCGTTTTTCCCCCGGCCAGTAACGGTTGTAAAGAGAGGGAAGCTCCGCCATCCAGGAGTGCGGCGATACGATCCAGGGAGTATCGGCAAACATCACGCCGTTGAGATCCGAGTCCGACCTTCCGTCCATCGAATAAATAAACGACGTGGAGTAGACCGGCAGGTCCCCGGCGTAATGAAACTTGAGTTGCGACTTGATAAGGCGTCCGGCCTTGGAGTCGGCCGCCAGAAAAATGAATTCCGCATCCTGTCTGCGACGCGGGTCGAATTGCAGCGGCCCCCCGATATTGGCCCGCAGCCGCTGGTAGCGCTGCACACTGTGAGACAGCGCCATCAGGCTTTCGATTTCAATCGAAAAGTCCTGCGTGGAGGGCTGATAGTTTCGATAGTCCAGGAGAACGCCACCCCGGGACTCGAACCCGGTGGCAAAGCTCGAGAGAACGCGCCGCCCCCACTCGTTGTTCGGCACCATGGCGACGGCGCGGCTGTAACCGTCGGCCGCGGCCTTTGTCGCGGCCGAAACCGCCTCATCCTCGGGCGAAAGCGCAAACTGATAGAGTCCCGGCGGCGCGAATTCGCCATCGGGAAGGTAATTGAGTGCCAGCACCGGGACCGGCAGCATTGCTTCCCTGGCCAGTGCGGTGACGCCCGAGCGTAATAGCGGTCCCACCACGAACTGCGCGCCATCCGTGACAGCGCGCGTATAGGCTTGCCCCGTGCCGTCGGCGTTCACGTCGTACACACGAATGCGCTGCTCATCATTGAGACCGCTCTGGGCGGCGAAGTAGGCGCCGAAAAAGCCGTTCTGGACGGCCTGACCCGCCGGGGCATTCTGTCCGCTCAGCGGCAGCAGCAGCGCGATCTGGCGCGGGTAATCCAGAGCGCCGGCGTCAGGCAGCCGCATCTCCGCCAGAACCGCGTTTGCCGGGTGATCCCGGTAAGCCCCCTGCCAGCGGACGAGACCGTTGCTCCAGCCGATGCCTTGCTGGCCCGTCGAGGTAGCCAGGGCGCCCAAGGCCAGCCAGCCACGTATTTCGGAATCGGAGACACGCTCCGCCGCAGTGCGGAGTGTCTCCGGGTTGCTGACCAGCAAGCCCGCCCAGAGTCGTTTTCTGTTCGCCTCGATGCGCCGGCTGTCGTCGAGCCAGTTTTCGCGCTGCAGGTAGAGTTCCACCGCGCGCACAGGTTCGTCTTTCTGAAACCAGGCGTCGGCGCGCAGGGCTTCGACGCGTGATCTGAAGTTCAAAGGCAGGGCCTGGCGGCTCAAAGGCTCGAGCAGACGAAGGGCTTCGTCGGGCGTACCCTTGAGCAGAGCAATTGCCGACGAGTTTGTCGTCCATAACCAGAGCGACTCTCCGTCGGCTGGTCTGGCGACCGATTGCATTGCAGTCATCGCGCGACGGCCGTCGCCGGCATCCAGCCACTGTTCCGTTGCAAGCAACGTCAGGCGGTCGCGTTCCGTGCCGGATGCGCTGGAGGCAAGATCGATGTAAAGGGCGGCCGCCTCGGCATGCTGCCCCGTTCGTGCCATGTTTGCTGCACGAGCTTCGGGCTGCCCGCCGCTGTAGCGCGAAAAGTCGGTCGTTTCGCAGGCGCTGAGAAGACACAGCAACCCGGCGCAAGCGAGCAGAATACGGGCTGTCAGGGGTTTGGGTGTGGTGCGGGTGTTCATGGATTTTGCCTGTAGGCGTTTTTGGCGATACACATGGCAGTATGTCGAAATCATAAGGATAAATGAACTTGACCAGCGGCACCCTTTACATAGTGGCAACCCCCATCGGAAATCTCGATGACCTGTCTCCCCGGGCAAGGCAGGTGCTGTCCGAGGTGGACGTCGTGGCTGCCGAGGATACCCGCCGTACCGGCCGCTTGCTTAAGTCTTTCGGCATCAAGGCGCGACAAACTCCGCTTCACGAGCACAACGAACAGGAAGTTGCCCTGTCACTGGTCAAGGAGCTCGAGGGCGGTTCTTCCGTGGCACTTGTCAGCGATGCGGGAACTCCATTGCTCAGTGACCCGGGCTATCGCCTGGTGCGCATGGCGCATCAGCATGGAATACGCGTATCCCCGGTGCCTGGACCGAGTGCGGCGGTCGCGGCACTTTCCGCGGCAGGATTGCCGACCGACGCGTTTTGCTTCGAGGGCTTTCTTCCGGCGCGCCGCGCAGCGCGACTCGATCGTCTCGAGGCACTGCGCCACGAACCCCGGACCCTGATCTTTTACGAGTCGGTGCATCGCGTGCACGCCTTGTTTGTGGACCTGGTGTCCGCCTTCGGTGATTCGCGGCGGGCCTTCATTGGCCGCGAGCTGTCAAAATTGCACGAGCAATGCATAGCAGGAGCCTTGGGCGAGTTGCGCGCAATGCTCGACGACGGTCGTATCCCGGCGAAAGGCGAATTTGTGGTTGTGATGGAAGGCGACAGTGCCGCCCGGACTGCAAGCGCATCCGCGGTCGATGCCGACCGGCTGCTGGTGGAACTGATCCGGGTCGTACCGGGAAAGAAGGCGGTGGAGATTGCCGCAACCGTCACCGGGCAGAACAGAAACGCCCTGTATCGCAGGATGCTGGCCTTGTCCGAGTCGGAGAAATAACAGCGTTTTGTCGGACCGACCGGTTCGACCCCGATGAAATCCGGTATCATTCGCAGTTCGAGAAGGTGAGAGTCGGCCAGACAATCGCCGGTGTCGCTTGATCACGGCGCCGGAGGAAAGTCCGGGCTCCATCGGACAGGGCGCCAGGTAACGCCTGGAGGACGTGAGTCCATGGAAAGTGCCACAGAAAACAGACCGCCTAAGCGTGCATCGCACGCCGGCAAGGGTGAAAAGGTGCGGTAAGAGCGCACCGCGCGGGTGGCAACACGCCGCGGCACGGTAAACCCCGCCTGGAGCAAGACCAAATAGGGGAGTACGCGCATAATCTACGGATAATCCGCACCGCCGGTTCCGAGCGGACTCCCGGGTAGGTCGCTAGAGGCAGTCGGTGACGACTGTCCCAGATGAATGATTGTCCCTGACAGAACCCGGCTTACGGCCGGCTCTCTCTTTCTCGTCCTTCTGAGTTCCTGAATCCGACCGACTGCGGCACGCAGGGCTTCGGGCAACGCCGTATCGTGCGCTCCGGCAGCCGCAAAGGCGGGACGCGGGAGCCTCGTTCCCTGTGACCCCGGCGTCCCCCGGGCCGCCCAAGGCGCGCCCTTGGGCCGTCTTCGGCGCGCCTTCACAGCTTGCATAAACACCTGCTATATCAATGTCTTGTACCGTCTTTCAAAACCCGCTCAAGTTTTGTCGCGCAATCCCGCCGGAGAACGGTTCGTGCCGAAGCAAATCCAGCGGCGTCGCGGTTTCGCGACGATTGGTTTAGTGGTTGTCTAGAAATAAGTCTTAAGTGGTTGATTAGTGGTTGCAAATGAATGCCACAATTCGCCCGGATCTGGCCACGAAATAGGCTCTAAGTCCCTGTAGAACAAGAATTATTTTGCCCGGTCGTTGACGCTGATGAAAGGCCCGAATATAGTGTTGAAAAGTGGAAAAAAGTGGGAGGAGATGGGTATTCGGGGGGCATTCTGCCACCTGAATTCCCATCGAAAATGCCGTGTTTCGAGGGGCCACCAAAGTCACATTGGATGCCAAAGGGCGTCTGGCGATTCCGACGCGCCATCGCGAACGGCTGGCCGCCCGTTGCGAGGGGCAACTCGTGGCGACGGTCGACCGGGATTACTGCCTCCTCATTTATCCCTTCCCGGACTGGGAAGAAATCGAACGCAAGCTGGTACGTCTGCCAAGCCTCAACCGACAGGCGCGGCGCTTGCAACGGCTCATGGTCGGCTATGCGACAGAACTCGAGATCGATGCACATGGCCGCATCCTTTTGCCGAAAGAGTTACGCGAATTTGCAGGTCTCGGCCGTCAGGCAATTCTGATCGGTCAGGGAAACAAATTCGAGCTTTGGGACGAAGAACGCTGGAACGAGAAACGCGACGCATGGCTCGGTGAGGACGATGAAGTCGATCTGCCCGCCGAACTCGAGTCGCTTTCTCTCTGACGCCGGTGGAGTGAACGCCGAAGACGGGAGCCGGAATTGCCACACGCCGGTCCTCCTGCGTGCGGTGATCGCCGGTCTCAACATTCAGCCGGACGGATGTTACATCGACGGCACGTTTGGGCGCGGAGGGCACAGCAGCGACATACTGAAGAGGCTGAGTTCCGGGGGGCGGTTGATTGCCATCGACCGCGACCCGGCGGCGGTCAGAGCGGTGAATCCTGCACTCAAGCGTGATCCAAGATTCGAGATAGTCAAAGATGAAATTGCGAACCTCAGACAAATCGCCGCCGAGCGAAATCTCCTCGGAAAACTGGCT
>Ga0268386_10004054_pt1 | contig 10746 bp, 6 predicted proteins | sample RVTome_15_FD_200260 | JGI IMG/M metagenome (GOLD analysis project Ga0268386, IMG submission 200260) | Soil microbial communities from uranium-contaminated site in the Upper Colorado River Basin, Wyoming, United States - RVT150D86... ... | reverse complement strand
ACTCGCAGACTCGCAAACTCGCCCGTCAGACTTTCCTCCTCAGCATCATCATCGTTACCGGGAGCACCTTGAGCATTGCCGCCATTACTTTCGCGCCCAAGCTGTTTACCGAGCTGCAGTACGAGCCGGGCTACGTTGGCCTGTTGTCCGGCCTGTTCATGATGGGCTCAGCCGTCGGCGGCGTCATCGGAGGCGCCCTGGCCGACCACATTCACGGCAAATGGGTCATCTTGCTGGGCATGGCCGGCGTCATCTTGCCCGTCTACTTCTACATCCCGCTGGCCGGCTGGGAGCGCTTCGTCCTGCTGCTGCTGGCCGGCTTTTTCAGCGGCATGCCCCACACAGTCCTGGTACTTATGATACAATCGTTATTACCCGGGCGCCGTGCCACGGCGTCCGGATTGGCGCTGGGCTTTATGTTTTTCAGCGGGGCCGTCGGCAGCTACTTCCTGGGAATTATTGCCGACAAAGTGGGGCTGGGACCGGCGCTACAGGGAACGGCCGCTCTACCCATCATCGCTATCCTTGCCACGCTGCTCCTACCGCATGGAGTTAGTGAATAGTGAACAGTGGACTGTTTACTGTTTACTAACACACGGCCACTGACAATGTTAAGAAATATGGTAACATCATGAGTATGGATCTCTGGCAAGACTTTCACGGTCCTAATGCCGGGTATATTGTCGAACTATATGAACGTTACCGGCAGAATCCGGATTCTGTCGACGCCGTTACGCGCGCTTACTTTGACCAGTGGACGCCCGAGCTGAATGGCCGCAGCGGCGCTGACGGAGTGGCCACCATTGCCCAGCCCGCGCTGGAAAAGGTTATGGGGGTAGTTAACCTGGCCCAGGCCATCCGCGAATACGGCCACCTGGACGCCCAGCTTGACCCTCTGGGTAGCCCGCCGCCCGGAGACCCGACCCTCGAACTCTTCACCCACGGCCTTAACGAAGACGACCTGCGCCAGTTGCCCGCCAGTCTGGTCGGCGGGCCGGTCGCAGAGCAGGCCGCTAACGCCCTGGAAGCCATCCAGGCCTTGCGCGCCGTCTACTCCTCCACGACAGGCTACGACTACGACCACCTGCGCGATCCCGAAGAGCGAGAGTGGCTGCGCCAGGCGGCCGAGAGCCGGCGTTTCCGGCCGCCAAACGATCCGCTCGATCCCCTGGCGCTGCTGGAACGGCTGACCGAGATAGAAACCTTTGAGCTCTTCCTGCACCGGGTTTTTCCCGCCAAGACACGCTTCTCGATTGAGGGTCTGGACATGATGGTGCCCATTCTGGACGAGATCGTCGGCGGCGCGGCCGACACAGGTATTTATACTATTCTCATTGGCATGGCTCATCGCGGCCGTCTCAACGTCCTGGCCCACATTTTGGAGCAACCTTACGACCAGATCCTGACGATGTTCAGAGACCCGGCGCAGCGCGACCAGTACGACGCCCGCAACTATCTGGGCTGGACCGGCGACGTCAAGTACCACGCTGGCGCCCGCCGTGCTTTCGACGTGGCCGACGATCCTATCGATCTGGTCATCAACATGGCGCCCAATCCCAGCCACCTGGAGCACGTCAATCCCGTTGTCGCCGGCATGGCGCGGGCGGCCGGTACCTACGTCGATAAACCCGGCCATCCCAACTTCAACCACGCCATCACCTTGCCCATTCTCATTCACGGCGATGCCGCTTTTCCCGCCCAGGGCATCGTGGCCGAAACGCTGAACATGTACCGCCTGCGCGGCTACCGCGTCGGCGGCACAGTCCACATTATCGCCAATAACCAGCTTGGCTTTACTACGCCTACCTGGGCCGCCCGCAGCACCCTGTACGCCAGCGACCTGGCCAAGGGCTTCAAGATTCCCATCGTCCACGTCAACGCCGACGACCCTGAAGCCTGTGTCGAGGTAGCTCGTCTGGCCATCGCCTACCGCCAGCACTTCCTCAAGGATTTTCTGATTGACCTGATCGGCTATCGTCGCTACGGTCACAACGAGGGTGACGAGCCCCGCTTCACGCAGCCGCGCATGTACCAGAAGATCGAGAGCCTCCCCACCGTGCGGCAGCAGTGGGCCGAGACCCTGGTAAAACGGGGCGAAGCTGATCCCGACCTGCCGGAGCAATTGGTGCAGCAGTATATGCGTCACCTGCAGGAAGTGTACGAATCGCTAAAAGTCGAAGAGATCGCCGCTACCCTTGAGCCACAGTTGGAGCCGCCGCCGCCGGGCGCTGCCAGACAGGTCCGGACGGCCGTGCCGGCCGAGGAGCTACGGGAGCTTAACCAGGCGTTGCTAAGCATCCCCGATGGCTTTAACGTCAATTCCAAACTAATGCGCGGCATCAAGCGGCGGCAGAGTGCGCTCGACGATCCTGATGAAAAGAATATTGACTGGGCGACGGCCGAAGACCTGGCCCTGGCTTCTATTCTGGCCGATGGCGTCGCTATTCGTTTCACCGGCGAGGACGTGGAGCGAGGCACCTTTGGCCATCGCCACGCCCTCTGGCACGACGTCGAAACGGGCAAAGTGCACGTCCCGCTGCAGCGAATCCCCTGGGCCAGGGCTGCTTTTGAGATTCGTAACAGCCCTCTGTCCGAAAACGCGGTGTTGGGCTTTGAATATGGTTACAACATCCAGGCGCCGGAGCGGCTGGTTATCTGGGAAGCCCAGTACGGTGACTTTATCAACGCGTCCCAGGCCATCATCGACGAGTTTATCGTCTCGGGCAAGGCTAAGTGGGAGCAGACGCCTTCACTGGCGCTGCTGCTGCCCCACGGCTACGAAGGACAGGGGCCGGACCATTCGTCGGCGCGGCTGGAGCGTTTCCTGCAGATGGCGGCCAAGACCAACATGCGTATCGTCTACCCGACCACGGCCGCGCAATATTTTCACCTGCTGCGGCGGCAGGCGGCGCTACTGGTCACAGACCCGTTGCCTCTCATCGTTATGACGCCCAAGAGCCTGCTGCGCCATCCGCTGGCGGCTTCCTCCCTGCGCGAACTGGCCGAGGGTCAGTGGCAGCCCGTTATCGAAGACGCCCAGGCGCGCCAACGCGCCGACCATATACGCCGCCTGGTGCTTTGCAGCGGCAAGGTCTACGTAGACCTGGTCAACGTCGATCCGCAGGTGAAGCATCCGGCCGTGGCTATCGCTCGCGTGGAGCAGCTTTACTCCTTCCCGGCCGAGGAGATAAAAGCCCTCCTGGAAAGCTACCCCAACCTGGAAGAGGTCGTCTGGCTGCAAGAAGAACCGGCCAACATGGGCGCCTGGCAGTACATGCGCTTTCGCCTGGAGGAACTTATCGCCGGCCGCTGGCCCCTCCGCTACATCGGCCGGCCACGCCGCGCCAGCCCGGCCGAAGGCTCCACCACCTGGCACAGTCGCAACCAGAGGGCGATTACCGAACACGCGTTTAAATTAGAGGAGTAAAAATGGCAACCGAGATCAAAGTGCCGCAACTGGGTGAATCCGTCGTTGAAGCCACCGTTGGCGAGTGGCTCAAGAAAGAAGGCGAAGCCGTAGCTATCGGCGACGCGCTGGTCGAACTCGAAACCGACAAGGTAGACGTGGAAGTCGGCGCCGAAACGGCTGGCGTTCTCGTCAGCATCCAGCGGCAGGCGGGCGACGACGTCGCCGTCGGCGACGTGTTGGGCGTCATTGACGAGAACGGTGCGGCCGAAGCCCGGCCGGCCAGTGAAAAAGCGTCGGCCAGTGCAACATCGGCGCCGCCGGCTGAGGAACCGGCACCGGCTGCAGCCGTGGCTGAAGAGAAGGAGCGCGTGACGCCCGTCGCCCGGCGTATGGCCGAGGAACAGGGCGTCGATGTGAGTCAGATACCTGGCAGCGGTGCGGCCGGCCGCGTAACCAGGCAAGACGTGGAAGCGTACCTGCAGCAGCAAACGGCTCGGCCGGAAGCGCCCGCAGAACGGGCCAGACCGGCGCCGTCACCAGAACGAAAACAGCCGGCCGCCAGACCGGCACCAGCCGCCCCCACGCCCTCTTTTACCGCTGACGGCGCGCAGCGCGAAGAGCGCGTGCGCATGTCGCGTCGCCGCCGTACCATCGCCCAGCGTCTGGTCGAGGCCCAGCAAACGGCCGCCATGCTCACCACCTTTAACGAGATCGACATGAGCGCCGTCATGGCGATGCGCAAGCGCCGCCAGGAAGCCTTCGTCGAGCGCCACGGCGTCAAGCTGGGCTTTACGTCATTCTTCGTCAAAGCAAGCGTCGGCGCGCTCAAGGCATTCCCCCGGCTCAACGCCGAGGTCCAGGGCGACGACATGATCCTGAAGCACTATTACGATATTGGCATTGCCGTTGGCGCCGAGGAGGGATTAGTCGTGCCCGTCGTCCGTGATGCCGACCGCAAGTCATTTGCCGAAATCGAGCAGGAGGTAAAGGCGTTTGCCCAGAAGGCTGGTGATGGTTCGCTCACGCTGGAGGATTTGCGCGGCGGCACCTTCACTATTACCAACGGCGGCGTCTTTGGCTCAATGCTGAGCACGCCGATTCTCAATCCGCCCCAGGTAGGTATTCTCGGCCTGCACAACATCGTCGAACGGCCGGTCGCAATAGACGGCGAGATTCTCATTCGCCCAGTCATGTACGTTGCCCTCAGTTACGACCACCGCATCGTAGACGGCCGGGAGGCGGTCCAATTCCTAGTTCGGGTGAAGGAGCTGGTGGAGGATCCAGAGAGCCTCTTGCTGGAAGGGTAGCAGCCAGCCAGATGTCTGAAACCAATACCGTTACTCACTGGCCCGTCATGCCCAGTCGAGAAGAGAATAGAACTGTGGCGACAATCATCTGGCTAATCAACCACGCAACGCCTACCCCAGTAATTCCGAATGCGGACAGGAAAAAGTAACTGAGGGTGAGAATCATTACAAACAAGCTGGCATGAACGGCAAAAACTCCTCCAACCAGGCGCTGTACACGCGCCCTACTCAGGTAGAGGTCGATAACGATTTGAGGCAACGTACCTAAACTAAGGAGTCGAAGCAGTAGCGTTGCTTCAGATGCATAGCTTTTCCCAAACAAATGAAGTAGGTAAGGTGCAGCTATCAATAACAGCGCGACCACAGGTATCAAGAGACGAGCCGTCTGCGCAAACGCCTTGCGGCTGTACTTAACCAATTGTGTCTGGTCTCGACTTGCTTCTACAATCAGCGAACCCATCATGCTATGAATGACAAGTTGCAATGAGTTGACCATCAGCCAGGGTAAGGTGAAAAAGGCCGCGGCGCTACTGCCAGCCACCTGTAAGACAACTAGCGGTAGTAGCCGCGAAGAGGCGCTGGCTAAGAGGTAGCCAGCGTAGAGCCCTCCCGCATAACGAATGATCTGTGGCGCTCCGATGCCTGCTTCCGGTTCATCGCCCTTTCGAACGTATTGCGGGAGCAACTTGCGGAAGATAAGTAGGTTGACCGGGAGGAGCGATACGAGTAGCGGGGTTGCCCAGGAAGCAAAAATACCATAATCTGGAAGCCGTCGTGCCAGGGCAACGAGCAGTAGCAGTTTGGCCAAGGCAAACAGTGTGTTTTCCACCGGGACCCACTTCGCCTGCCGTAAGCCTATGAGAGCGCCATCCTGCTGAACAAAGATGCAAGAAGCAATCGTCGCCAGAACAAACCCAATGGCCAGTACAGGAGAAGCGCGTAAGAATCCGAGAGCTGGCGCCCAGAGGTTCAAACCCAGGATAAATACCATGCCAACCACTGCTGCCGCCATTCCACCAATGAAATAGGCGTATCGGATCAGACGGCCCGCAGTCGCTCCGGCACGGGGTAAGAAGCGAATCAGGACCCCGTCGAGGTATAATCGAGCGACGCTTGCTAGAAATGTCATAGTGGCGATAGCGGCCGAGTTTAGACCAACAGCTTCCGTAGTATAGTAGCGAGCCGCCAGTGCCCAGTATAAAAGGCCAAGCGTCGAGGTGCTCGCGGCATTAAAGATGAGCGCATAGCCATTGCGATAGAGAGGTGTCCGGAGATGAACGAGAAAGCGGTTGACGTAGCGGCTCTGCCACCACAACCATTCTGACATCCAGGCGATTCTCCTAATCAGCTATCATTCCCTCAAGAGGGTCCAGGCCACCAGATAACGTGACGGTAAACCTCAGTCGGATCGTCGAGACGGTAGAGAGATATAGTTACCGCCTTATCTTCCAATGGGTCGCTCGGTAAGCGTACGAAGCCCTCCCACGTTTCACCCGGCTCAAGCTCCAGCGCTGGGCCTTTGTAAATGACATCATGGACTTCAAACTGGATCTGGTACTTTGTCGTCGTGAACTCCTCGCTTCTTACTCCCAGACCAACCTCGTCAGGTGCGTCGGTCGGTTGAATCCAGAGCAGCGTATATCCCTCCAGACCTTGCCGGGGAGCGGGGGCACGAGCCACGTGAATCGCCGTTATGACCACCGGCGCTGCCAGCGCCAATAACAGCCACTGGCGTAAATTGAAGCGTAAGCCAACAGGCGCAGTAATCACACGAGGCCACCACGGGCGGCAGAAGAGGATAATAACAACCGCTGCCAACGTTATCCAAAGTAGTAAAACGAACCACAAGGTCACCGGCCGTAATCCCCACGATGTCCAATTAAGAATGAAGCCATTTAGCACCGTTACCGCCGCGCTTAATCCAATGCTAAGGAGTAGCCGCTCAGGATTACTTAGATTGTTTCGTGGGAACAGGATTATCGTCATTGCGTAACCTGGTAGTAATAGTACAAGCAGCAGGGATAGAATTATCCGTACAATGGATGGATTGATTAGCACCGGGATCATTATTAGGATGGCCCCCGCACCGGCTGCCATTATGATCAAACTATTCGATGGGCGACTCATGGTACGTTCCCACGTCATAAACAGCAATATGACCACTATCCAGAATCCGGCTGACGTCTTTCTGCCCGTCAAACTTCGCAGAGATGTTCGTTTCGATAAATTCCAATTCCCAACTGGGACTGTTTTCCCGGTTAAAGAAATAGAGACCAATCATATGATCCCAGCTCGTGAGCCGGCGATCAGAGACAATATACTGAACGCCTGTTTTCCGAATAATATTTCGTTGGGAGGGACCGACATTATCCGAGAAAAACATAGCCTCAATACCATGTTTACTACCTGTAAAGGGATGTTGTCCTCCATAAGCGCCCAGGAGCTTAGCACTCGATCTATCGGCAGCGACACGATGACCTGGTCCCAGAGAATCTAATGTCCACTTGGCCACCGCTACACCTTGGGGCTCAACCAGGTGTCTGTTGGCGGCAACAATATAGGGACGCGGCAGGCGTGCCTTGGGCGGCCAACCGGCAACAAGCCCGCCGCAGAAGAGGGTGACGACGAACCCGGCGTGAAGCAGATTGCTTATAGCCCCAGGCCAACGTGATAGCCAGAACTTCACAGTTGCCAAGGCGAGGACAAAGGATATGCCGACAAAGAGAAACTCTGACGATCGATTTGCTACCTCCCAGCCGGCGGAAGTAAGGCGCAACAATTGCACCGGGAAGTAGGTAAGCGCAACAGCGGTCAATACAAGGGCAACTACGCTGTTGCGGTGCCGCCGCCAGATTTCGAACGTCCCAAACGGCAACCCAAGGGCAACCAGTCCAACAGAGCTTATCGCGGTTAACCGTTCCCATAGTGGCGCAACGTATCCGGTCGAAGCCGATTTAAAGAGTTGGCGGCTTGCCTCCTCCCTGGCCGCTACGTCGAGGATTGCGCGGACGGCGCCACCTAGAACAGGCGACAGGTAATTGATCGTAAAATGGGCAACGAATATGAGCCACGCTACAGTAGCCGACAGAGCAATAAATGCCAGGTCCCATGGTCCCCGCTGCTTCCCACGGGAACGGCCAATAGAAAAAACTGTTATTAGCCAAAGAAGCCCTGTTAATACGTATGAAGTCATGTGGTGGGTAGTGACAACTCCCAGGAGTCCGAGCAAAGCGATAATTGTCCAGGCTACACGGTCATAACCACGCGTCGTCTCCCGACGCACGACTACAAAGAGAACCACGATAGCTAAGGGTAGAGCAAGCGATTCGTAAGCGTACTCAGCCGTCCAGTACAAAAAGTTGGGGTTAGTCATGTACAACAGTGTAGCCAGACCCGCTACGCGTGCTGAGTCGCTGAGCCTTTCAAAGAGCAGGTAGAGTGCCAGGAACAGCACCAGCCGTGCCGCGCCAATAACTAAAATTCCCGCAGAGAAAGTTGAGAAGTCGCTTAAGGAAACCAGAGTGCCGGTGACTATCGGTAGACCGGGATAGAGAGCGGTTACCGGTTGAACAGGGTTTTCCCCGAACAGATGATGGGTCTCCAATACTTCGCGAACATTGCGCAAGTGACTTAACTCATCCGGGAAGGTGAAGGCAACAGGACTATGCATGACCTTGACGAGATAAAAGGCCATCCCTAACAGCACAACTAGAGCGATGCGCTCATTTCGTACTACTTCCGCCGACGCCAGCCTGACTGCTACCGGCACAATCAGCATTACCAGGCCAATCCAAAAGTGAAGTTCGGCCGATGGCCTGGCTGCCCTCGCCCCTACACAGGCCTGAGCTATAACCAACAAACTAAGTGATTCGAGGAAGGCAATCTCAGGTAGCCAGCTCCATCTCTCGCATTTAGCAACTTTACTGCTCCGGCCGGTGTACTGCGCCGCGACAATAGTTTCACGCTTCATGGCAATACTCCATAGCCATGCTTGTCAACCTCTTCTGTTATTGCTGCTGTCTGTGTTAACTGCCGGTAGACTTCCTCAATACAGGGAACCACAGCACTGGCGCGGAAATCGAACGCTCGCCGCCTGGCACCCTGGCCCATGCGCTTGCGAAGCGCCGTATTGTCCGTTAAACGCTTGATGGCCCGTCGTAACGCTACAGAGTCATCGGGAGCGATGAGGAAACCGGTTTCGCCATCAATGATGATATCCGTCAGCCCACCTATCCGTGAAGCGATGACAGGCCGTCCCATTGCCATGGCCTCGATGGCCACAATACCAAACGTTTCGGGGCATACCGAAGGAACGAGAGCAAGACTGCTCCGGCGCCAGGCCTGCATAACAGCGCTATGTGGCCAGCAGCCCATAAGGATAACGTTATTTGGTAGCTTTGCAGGGGTATCAGGACGCTTTCGCCCAATTAAAACTAATGGCGGCACATTTTTAAGATCTGCGTAGGCGCGCAACAGAACGTCTACCCCTTTATCGCGTGATAAGTCTCCGACGAAGAGCAAGTAGTTATCCTGAGGCAGTCGCGATACGTAGGCATCAACGTCATCTTGTGTCTGGCCAGGGTCGTCAGGCACAAAGTTTGGAATGATCTTGAATGGCAACTGGTTCTCAACCAGACCGTTACCAATGGCCGTTGCCTCACTTACCGGCAAGAAGATATCAACTGCTGCGCGCACAACCGGGTTCATCAGCCTGTGGCTTAGAGCGACCGCGCTACCCCTAACGTTGCCGTAGTAGTCGGCCGCACAGTAAAGGCATTTGGTAAAACCTGGTCCACTGCAGAGGGCACCGGAGAACATCAACCGTTTCTGGGCACAGCGTAGACTGTAATCGTGTAAACTCATTACCAGGGGTACGCTACTCCACATTTTGAGAGGTATAAATGAGTGTAGAATCCAGTTGTGAGCATGCACAATATCTGGTTTCTCGCGGGCAACAATGCGTCGTAACGCCCATACAACTTCCGCGTCGGGTAGTGGCGGCGCGTGGCTTCGTTCTGCCTGGCTATACAGCCAACTGGCCCGCTGCACCGTGCTTCTGATGCGATACACGCGTACCCCTTGATCCACTTCAAATTCAGCCACTCCGGGTAAGTAGAACGTAGCCACGGCCACGTCATGGCCCCGTTTCACAAGCTCGCGGCTGAGGTCTTGCACGTGGCGCTCTTCACCACCGACAACCGGCGAATAAAACTGTGCCAGCATCAATACGCGCACGCTCTCCTCCTGATTACTTCAAGATATAATGCCAGAAGATCGGCCGCACACGCATCCCAGGTCGGCAGGTCGATACCCGGCGGCGCTTGTGGCTGGCTGAGCTGGTCTAGAATGGCCACCGCAACCTGCTCTGGCGCACTATTGAGTGGAATGGCCTGTGCCCAATGGCGTTGTGCCAGTTCACGGAGGCCGGAATTATCGGCTACAAGGACCGGGCGCCGTAGCGCCAGCGCCTCAAGGACGGCCATAGGCTGCGTTTCGTACTCGCTGAGCAGAACAACGAGCGCCGCTCGGGATAGCTCTGATGCGATACCCATCCGATTCGTTATCGGTAGGGCACGAATCTCGACGCGCTCGGCCACGTTAAGCCGGTGCGCCAGCTTCCATAGACTTGGCTCGTAGGGTCCCGCGCCCATAACCCACAGGCGCGCCTCTGGCTGTTGTTCCAATACTTTAGGTAATGCTTTTATGACACGATGATGGCCTTTGTACCGCTCAAGCCGGCCGATCGAAACAATTAACCCTGCGTCAACTGCGGCCAATGTTGGTGGTATCGTCTCGGACAAGTCGGCGCCATTGGGAATAAGCGTGAAGTAGTCTTCCGGTAGCCACAATTGCCTGCCAAAGAATGAGATTTCGAACTGGGCTGTGGCAATTAACCGGTCTGCCTGTGCCAACAGCGGCCGGAGCAGGAGCCGCTGCCCTCGTCGCAGGCCATTACGCAGGCGGGAGGAATGCCCACCACCATGAAACGTGATGACATAGGGGATATTTGCTCGCCGGGCGGCCAACATG
>Ga0268386_10004053_pt1 | contig 10749 bp, 7 predicted proteins | sample RVTome_15_FD_200260 | JGI IMG/M metagenome (GOLD analysis project Ga0268386, IMG submission 200260) | Soil microbial communities from uranium-contaminated site in the Upper Colorado River Basin, Wyoming, United States - RVT150D86... ... | reverse complement strand
GAGCCTCGCCTTCCGCGTCAACCCGCTCGTCACGGTGCACGGCTACGCGCGATTTCTTCTCCAGAGCGTCTCGCCGGAGATCGCGCTCTACGTCTCGCCGGTCCAGTTCGATCCGGAGCGTCTTCCGCCCGGGTTCGAGGTGTCGAGTCCGCCCGGCTACGCGCGCGACCTCGTCCGGCGGTTCGGCCGGTTCAAGACCATGGGCTGGGCGATCGATACGTGGTCCATCCAGTCCGGGACGCTCTCCGAGGCCGCGTTCCTCGAGGACGTCGCGGCGACGGTCGCGCACGAGCGGAAGATGCTCGCCGCGATGCTCAAAGAGGACCGGCGCCTCCTCGTCCACTACTTCGAGTTCCCGGACCGCGTCGGCCACGTGTTCTGGCGGTTCCGCGATCCGAAGCACCCCGCCTACGACGCGGCGCTCGCCGCGAGATACGGCGACGCGGTCGAGAAGTCCTACGAGACCATGGACGCGATCGTCGGCGACACGGCACGCGCGATTCCCGCGGACGCGGCTCTGATGGTTCTGTCCGACCACGGCTTCGCGACCTGGCGGCGCTCGGTGAACTACGACTCGTGGCTCGTCGACAAGGGCTATCTCGTCTTGAAGGGCGACGCGCGGCGTCAGAACCTCGAAGCGCTCTTCTCGCGCGGGGCGTTCTGGGAGGCCGTCGACTGGTCTTCCTCGCGCGCGTACGCGATGGGCCTCGGGGACGTGTACGTCAACCTGCGCGGACGCGAGAAAGAGGGGATCGTCTCTCCCGGCGCCGAGTACGAGGCGCTGCGGGCAGAGCTCACAGCGGGGCTTCTCGAGCTCACCGATCCCGTGAACGGCGAGCACGCCGTCTCGCGCGTCTTCAAGCGCGAAGACGTGTACCGACGCTACGACCCGCGGCTCATCCCCGATCTGATCGTCGCCAACCGGCCCGGCTACCGCGTGTCGTGGCAGTCGTCGCTCGGAGTCCCGACCGGTTCCGTCTTCGAGGACAACCGCGACGTCTGGAGCGGCGACCACTGCTCGCTCGATCCCGACCTCGTCCGCGGGGTGTTCTTCGCGTCACGCCCGTTCTCGGCGTCGCGAGTCCCGATGATCACCGACGCGACCGCCGCCCTCCGCTCTCTGCTCGCCGGAACCGGCGGCGAAGGCGCGGTCGTCTGGAAGTGAACGTTCTCGGTCCACTCCTCTCGGCGCTGCTGCTCGTCGCCGCGGCTCCGTCTCCCGTCACCTCTCCGGCTTCTCCCGAGGCCGAGCGCCAGGCGGACCTCGCGCGGCTGCGCGCCCGGATCCGGTCTCTCGAGGCGCAAGTCCAACAGAGCCGCCGCCGCCAGGCGACGCTGTCGGAAGAGCTCTCGAGGCTCGAGCTCCAGCTCGAGATCGCCGGGCAGGAGAAAGAGCTGCTGGCGCGACTCCGCGAGGACTACGGTTCGCGCCTCGAACAGATTTCGCTCGAGCGGAAATCGGCAGAGGAGGCGGCGGCCCGGAGCCGGCGGGCGCTGATCGCGAGGGCGCAGCTCCTCCACCGGTTCGGCCGGTTCGGCTACGTGCGGGTTCTCCTCGAAGCGCGGGATGTTGCCGGGTTCCTCCAGGGTCTCTCGCGGCTCGACTCGCTCGCGCGCCGCGACGCGCGGCTCCTGACGGGGTATCGCCGGGCGCAGGTCCGCCTGGAGGCGGGTCTCGCTCGAGAGAAGGCCTTGAAGCTCGAGACCGACCGCCTGTACGCACGGACCCGGCAGGAGGAGAGGCGGATCGCGTCGCTCAGAATGGAGCGCCAGAACCTCCTCGATCGGCAGCGCGCGGTCTCCGCGTCGCAGCGGCGCGAGGTGGCCACGCTCTCGGACAAGGCGACCCGCCTCGAAGGCTTGCTCGAACGGCTCTCGCGTGCGCCCGAGGCGCCCGTCGGTCCCGGAGGCGGAATCCGTCCGTGGAAGGGAGTCCTCGACTGGCCCGCGCGCGGTGCCCTCGTCGAGACCTTCGGTCGCCACCGCCATCCGAAGTTCGACGCGTGGACGCTCTCGAACGGAATCTCCGTTTCGGTTCCCGCGGGAACCCCGGTGCGCGCGGTCTTCGCCGGGAAAGCGGTCTACGCGCAGTGGCTCGCCGAGTACGGGAACCTCGTCATCCTCGACCACGGCGACGGCGTCTTCACGCTGTACGCCTGGTTGCAGGCGGTGTCGGTCCGTCCGGGGACGTACGTCCCGGCCGGGACGGCGATCGGAATCGCCGGGACGGGGCCTGGGCGCGACGAGCCGGGGGTGTACTTCGAGGTCCGGGACCGGCAGAAGGCGAGCGACCCGGTGGCATGGTTGAGGTGAGAGCCGATCGGAACATCCCCTCGGATCGCGGTGTTACCATCCCCACGATGAAATCGAACCGAGCCCGACTGCTCTTTCTCCTGGTATCGGTGGCTGCTCTCGCGTCGCTGCGCGCCGTCGATTCGGGAGCGGGCCGGGACCCGGCGACGAAAGCTCTTTCGGTCTTCTCCGAGGTCTTTTCGCTCACTCGCGGCAACTACGTCGATCCCACCGACTCGAAGGCGCTGCTCGAAGGGGCCTACGACGGGATGACCGATGCGCTCGATCCCTACTCCTATTACGTCCCGGCCGCTTCCATGTCGGCCTATCGCGCCCAGCAGGCCTCCGGCGCTCTCTCGCCCGGCATCATCGTGGCGAGGCGCGGAGGGTTTCCGTACGTCGTCGCGGCGCTGCCGGGATCGCCGGCGCAAAAGGCCGGCGTCCTGCCGGGTGACCTCATTCATGCCGTGGACGGGAAAAATCTCCGCACCGCGCCCCTCTGGAAGATCCGCTCCGCCCTGGAGGGTCCGGAAGGCACGAGCGTCGAGGTCGGGCTCTTCCGGATCGTAGAGGAAAAGAAGGTCACCGTGCGGCTCTCCCGCGAGCGTTTCTCGCCGCCGGCGGTCGAGACGCGGTGGGAGAAGGACCTCGCGATCGTCAAGGTCCCCGCGATCACGCCGTCGACGTCCGACGGGCTCGCGCGTGCGATCGAGGAGGCGAACAGACGATCGATCGACAAGCTGATTCTCGATCTGCGGGGAGCGATCGGCGGGGAGGTCGCCGATGCCGCGCCCGCCGCGTCGCTCTTCGTCGGCCGCGGGCCGGTCGCGAAGCTCGTCACGCGCAAGGTCGCGTTGAAGCCGCTCGATGCGACCGGTGAGCGCGCCTGGAAAGGACGGACGGTGATTCTCATCGACGACGCGACGGGAGGGCCCGCGGAGATATTCGCAGCGGCTCTCAAGGATCGCGCGGGCGCGACGACGGTCGGTGAGACGACCGCCGGGCTGGCAATCGTCCAGCGGCTCGTGCCGACCGGTTCCGGAGGGAGCCTGTTCATGACGGTCGCCCGCTATCAGTCGCCTTCCGGCACGCAGCTCGGCGGAAAGGGCCTCGCTCCCGACGAGAGAGTGATCACCTTCCCGGGCGAGACCGACGGCCGAGACCCGATTCTCGAGCGCGGCCTCGAGGTCGCGCGCCGCGCTCCCGTACGCCAGGCCGCGTAAGCGCGCCCTTGTCGGAAGGTCCTGACCGCCGGATCTCTCCCGCGACCGCTTTCTTCGCGCTTCTCGCGCTCGCCCTCGGGATCGCGCTGTATCTGAAGACGCGTCCCGCCCCGCGGGCGGAACGGCCGGAGGCCCATCCGACGCCGAGACACGCGGTGAAGAAACGCCCGGTCGCCCTTCCCGCGCGGACCGCCGCGCCGGAGCCGACCGCCTCTCGTGGAGTGGCGCAGATCGCGATCGTGATCGACGACCTCGGCAACGACCGCGAGGCGCTGGAGCGGATCGCCCGCTGGCCGTATGCGGTCGCCGGAGCGGTCCTTCCCGGTCTGCCCGGAAGCGTCGACTCCGCTCGCCGGCTCGCCGGCTCCGGGAAGGAGGTGCTGCTCCATCTCCCCATGGAGCCCGACGGATATCCGGGGGTCCGACCGGGGCCCGGCGTCATCCTGCGCTCCGACACGGACGAGAGAATCACCCAGATCGTGACCGAGGACCTCGCGTCGGTCCCGGGAGCGGTGGGCGTCAACAACCACATGGGCTCGGCCGCTACCGCGGACGCGCGGGTCATGCGCGCCGTCGTCCGCGTCCTCGCCCGGCGCGGGCTCTTCCTGCTCGACAGCCGAACGACGGAGGCCACCGTCGCGCGGCGCGTGGCGGACGAGGCGTCTCTTCCGGCGGTCTCGCGCCGCGTCTTTCTCGACGCCGTGACGACCGATCGGGCGATCGAGCGCGCTTATCGCGACCTCCTCGCCACGGCGAAGCAGGACGGCTCGGCGCTCGCGATCGGGCACCCCAATCCCGCGACGCTCGATCTCCTCGAACGAGAGCTGCCGCGATTGGCGGGTCAGAGGGTGAAGCTCGTGCGCGTGTCGACGCTCGTCAGCCGGGGGCCGAGGGACTGACGCCCCGGCCTTCCGAAAGTCTCTATTCCTCCGACTTGACCGCTTCCCAGTAGGCGTCGAGCTCCGAGGCACTCACGTCGCCGACCGCCCGTCCCGACTCCCGCGCGCGCTCGGCGACCTTCGCGAAGCGCGCACGGAATCGCGCCTGCGCGCGGCGGAGCGCGCTCTCGGGATCGACGGCGCGCCGTCGCGCGAGATTGACGATCGAGAAGAGAAGATCGCCGATTTCCTTTTCCTCCGCCTTTGAGTCGCCCGCCTGCTCTGCCTCCCGCCACTCGGCGAGCTCCTCCTCGATCTTGGCTGCCACGTCCGCGTCCCTCTCCCAGTCGAAGCCGAGGTCGGCGGCTCGAGACGTCATCCGGTAGGCCGAGGCGAGCGCGGGTAGCGAAGCCGGAAGAGTTCCGAGCGGATCGGCGGCGCGTGAGCTCCGCTGCTTGCGCCGCTCCCATCCCCTTCGGACCTCCTCGGCGTCCGAGGCCGCGACGCCGTCGAACACGTGCGGGTGCCGCTCGATCATCTTGCGCGTGATCCTCCCCGCCACTTCGGCGATCGTGAACCAGCCGCGCTCCTGTGCGATCCGCGAAAGAAAGAAAACCTGGAAGAGGAGGTCACCCAGCTCGTCCTCGAGCGGGCCCGGCTCCCCGGCGTCGATCGCGTCGAGGACCTCGTAGCACTCCTCGAGGAGATAGGTCCGGAGCGTTTCCGGCGTCTGCTGGCGATCCCAGGGGCATTCGCGGCGAAGTCGCTCCACGAGCTCGGCGAGACGAAGGAGCTCTTCCGGCACGCGCGAATGATACGGGTGCCCATGGATAGTCCGGGCTAAAATCGCTCGAAACGTGAGCGAAGGAGACGACAAGCCCATCCGTGTCGTCGATCGGAGGATGTTTACTCCGGAGGGGGAGCTGCGTCCCGACTTCGAGCCCGAGGAGTCCACGCCGGAACCCGCGCGGAGCGCGGCGGTCTCGTCCAGTGTCCGAGCCGAGCCGGAGCAGTCGCCGCGAGCCCCCGAGACGCCCGAGGCTGGCCCGACCGGCGAAAGCCTCCCGCCCGGCGCCGCTCCCGGGGAACCCCGCAGCGAATTTGCCCGCATCGTGAGCTCGCTCGCGACGACCGCGTACTCGGCGCTCGGCCTGCTCTCCGACCCGGCTGCCGGCGCGCGGCGCCCGGACCTCGCGGTTGCGCGCCAGATGATCGACTGGCTCGCCGTTCTCGAGCAGAAGACGCGGGGTAATCTCTCTTTCGAGGAGTCCGACCTGCTCTCGCGCGTCCTGTACGAGCTCCGCCTCGCCTACGTGGAGGTCGGCCGCGCTCCGAAGTAGCCGGCAGCTACCGGTCCCCGTCTTCCTCCTCTGCGCCGGCGTGCTCCTCGCGAGGCCGGCGCCCGAGCCCCGCGTTTCGCCCTTGCCGCCGCCGGTGACGCGCGCCCTTTACCGATCGCACTGGTTCGAGCTCCTCGATGACTTCCAGGAAAACGACGAGCGCGACGCCCGGCAGAACCTCGGAGAGATGAAGCGGGCCGCGCGCTCGGTCGGAGTTCGTCGGCTGACGGACTATTCGCGGGCGGCACTCCACGTAGCCCGCCGATCGGAGCGGGCGGGACGGACGGGGGGAGCGGAGCTCGCGTACGGCGCGGCGATCGAGCTCGACGACTCGAACTTCGACGCGGCGGCTTCGCGGGCGGGCTTCCTCGCGCGGCACGGCCGCTTCCGCGAGGCGTTCGTCGCGTGGCCCGCCGCGATGACGACTCTGCTCGCGAGCTCAGAGTCGCGGCTGTCGCTCTTCTCCTCGCTCGCGCTCGCGGTCGTCGCCGCCCTGGCAGCAGCTGCGATCGCGGCCGGGATCGGCCTGTTCTTGAAGCACTTCCGCCGAATCTGGCACGATCTTCGAGAGCTGGCAAACCGCGCGGTGAGTCATCGCGCGGCCACGCCTATCGCGTTTCTCCTGATCTCGCTGCCGCTCTTTCTCACCCTCGGTCCGGCCTGGCTCTTCTTCTACTGGGTGGTCCTCGCGTACGCCTACTCGAGGCGGCGCGAGAGGTTTGCGCTCGCCTTCTCGCTGCTCGTGCTCGGAATCGTCCCGATCGCGATCGACGCGATCGCGCGCGAGAACCTGCTTCGGCGCTCGCCGATTTACGGGGCCGCGGTCGATCTCGCCGAGCGTCGCGAAGACGCCAGCATCGAGGACGGGCTCGCAGCGATCGCGACCGCGTTCCCCGACCAGCCCGACGCCTGGTTCCTGCTCGCGCGCTACGCCGAGCGCGCCGGCGACAACGGACGCGCTCTCACCGCCTACGGCCGCGCGATTCAAACGGATCCGAAGGACCACCGCGCGCTGATCAACCGGGGCAACGTCCGATTCGTCGAAGGAGACTACGGACAGGCGATCAGCGACTACGAAGAGGCCGCGCGGCGCGCTCCGGAATCCGCGGAGGCTTTTTACAATCTCTCGCTGGCCCGATCCGAGATCTACGACTTCAAGGGCCAGGAGTCGGCGCGCGCACGGGCGCTGCTGCTCTCGCCGCGCGACGTCGAGGCGTGGTCTTCGCGTCCCCCGCTTTCCCGCGTCGTGGAGGCGGTCTATCCTGTCGCAACCGCGCGCGAGCGGGCCCGGTTCGTCGGCGAGCGCGCGGCAGGGGACGCAGCGGCGAGCGAGCGTGCGGCTTTCCTCTCGCTCGTCCTTTCCCCGTGGTGCCTGGCGCCCTGGGGAACGCTCGCGATCGCCTGGATCTTCGGCGCCATCCGGTCGCGCATCGGGACCGCGGCCGAGTGCGCGCGCTGCGGACGCGCGTTCTGTCGCCGATGCAAGTGGTCCGGCGGGTCGGCCCAGCTCTGCAGCCGATGCGCCCGTCCGACCGCGCGCAGAGGGGATACCGAGGAGGAGACGCGAGAGAGGGAACGTCTCGAGACCGAAAGGCGCGCTCGCCGCCGGCGCTATCTGGTGAGACTCGGCGCGGCGATGGTGCCCGGACTCTCACGATTCTTTTCGGGCCGGCCGTGGGTTGCCTTTGCGCTCTCGTTCGCCTTCTTTCTCGGACTCGTGCTCGCGTTTGGAGGTCCCTGGCTCTTCGATGTCGGCCCGCTCGCTCCTTCGAGCGCGTCGCTGCCCGGACGGGCGGCTGCCGCGACGGTCGCGTTCGCTCTGTGGCTTCTCGGAGTGATCGGCGCATGGAGGCTGACCCGTGAGTCTTGACGGGAACCTCCGCGTCTTCTCGCTGACCGAGGTGTTCCAGATGCTCGGGATGCAGCGGAAGAGCGGCATCCTGACGGTGGAAGGCGACAGGGACACGATCAGCGTCGGATTGCTCACCGGGAAGGTCGTCTCCGTCGAGTCGAGCTCCACCCCGATCGAAAACCGTCTCGGGTCTCTTCTCGTGAAAGCGGGGAAGCTCTCGGAGGAGGCGCTCGCCGCCGCTCTGGAGGCGCAGAAGAGGAAGCAGGAGCGTCTCGGACATCTCCTCCTCGCCGAGGAGATCGTGCGTCCGGAGGACCTTCGCGAAGCTTTCCGGCTCCAGGTCCATCGAATCCTCTTCGGCGCGTTCGCGTGGACGGATGGTCACTTCCGGTTCGCGCCTCAGACCACGATCGATCACGATCCCGACGTCTTCGCGCCCATGCCCACCGAGTCCATCCTGCTCGAGGCGGCGCGAACGTTCGACGAGCTGCCCTCTGCGGAACAGAAGATCCCGTCGAAGGATCTCGTCTTCCGCCGCAGCGCGGAGGCCCACGACCTGCGTCTCGAGAGCGGGAGCTCTGAAGACGAGAGTCGGACGGTCTCCCGGCGGGAGGCTGAGACGTGGAAGTGGATCGACGGACGTCGCACGGTCGGCGAGATCCGCGAGCGCGCTTTTCTCTCCGACCTCGATGTGCTGAAGGGAATCTCCGATCTGCTCGATCGGGGCATGATCGAGGAGGGGCAGCAACGCGAGACGCCCGCGGTGGCGGCAACGCCCACGCCCGACCGCCGGGGAGTCTCGTTGCTCCCCTCGGCTCTCTGGATTCCGGTCCTCGCGGTTCTGGCGATCGCACTGTCCTACATGCCTCGCAATGCTGCGAATCTCTTTTTCCGTCCCATCTGGGAGAATCGGCCGGCGAGCGATCACCTGAAGGCGATTTCACTGGCTCGTCTCCTCGCCGTCGGCCGGGCGGTGCGGATCTACTACGGAACGACGGGGCGTTATCCGAGGACCATCGGACAGCTGGCAGCCGACGGGATCGTCGACGAAGGCTCCCTCCGGGATCCGTACGGCCGCTTCTTCCGGTACATCCTTCGCCCCGAGGACGGGAAGTTCGCCCTCTACGGCCGCAACGCGAAGGGGGAGATCGACCTGGACCTTTCCCACGAAGGACAGCTCGCCCCGGTCGCCGAGGCCTGGCCGCAGTCCGCGCCGCCGGCGGCACCGCAAGACCGGCCGCCGGCGGTAAGGGTCATCCGATAGGTTTCCGGGGCCGGTTACGGGTTGCCCGGTCGGAGCACTTGAGTCTTAATGGCTTAGAATTTGCTCGTCGTAACTTGACAGCCGGACGCTAAGATTCTATGATGTGGGTTCGTTCGATGGCAGGTTAGGAGAGATAAATGAGCAAGATCATCGGAATCGACCTCGGCACCACGAACTCGTGCGTCGCGGTCATGGAGGGGACTGACCCCGTCGTCATCCCCAACGCGGAGGGGAACCGGACGACGCCTTCGGTCGTCGCGTTCTCCAAGACCGGAGAGCGTCTCGTCGGCCAGGTCGCCAAGCGGCAGGCGATCACGAACCCGGCGAACACCGTCTTCTCGATCAAGCGCTTCATGGGCCGGAAGTACTCGGAAGTGAACGAGGAAATGAAGATGGTGCCGTTCAAAGTGGTCGCCGCGAGCAACGGCGACGTTCGGATCTCTGCCGGCGCCAAGGAGTCTTCGCCTCCCGAGATCTCGGCCATGATCCTCGGAAAGCTGAAGGAAGCGGCGGAGGCGTACCTCGGCCAGAAGGTGACGCGCGCCGTCATCACGGTACCCGCCTACTTCAACGACTCCCAGCGCCAGGCGACGAAGGACGCCGGACAAATCGCCGGGCTGACCGTGGAGAGACTCGTGAACGAGCCGACGGCCGCCGCTCTCGCCTACGGCCTCGACAAGAAGAAGGACGAAACGATCGCGGTCTACGACTTCGGGGGCGGGACGTTCGACATCTCGATCCTCGAGGTGGGGGAGGGCGTCGTCGAGGTCAAGTCGACCAACGGCGACACGCACCTGGGAGGCGACAACATCGACCAGAAGGTCATCGACTGGATCCTCGCGGAGTTCAAGAAAGACCAGGGCATCGATCTCTCGAAGGATCCGATGGCGATGCAGCGTTTGAAGGAGGCGGCCGAGAAGGCGAAGATCGAGCTGTCGAACGTCGTCGAGACGGAGGTCAATCTCCCGTTCATCACCGCCGACGCGTCGGGGCCGAAGCATCTGCAGCTGAAGCTGACGCGTTCGAAGCTCGAGCAGCTCGTCGAGGAGATCGTCAACCGGTCGATTGCGCCGTGCAAACAGGCATTGAAGGACGCCGGCCTGGAGCCCAAGGACATCGATGAAGTCGTGCTCGTCGGCGGACAGACCCGCATGCCCCGCATCCAGAAGATCGTACGGGAGCTCTTCGGAAAAGAGCCTCACCAGGGCGTGAACCCCGACGAGGTCGTCGCGATCGGCGCGGCGATTCAGGGCGGCGTGCTCGCCGGAGACGTGAAAGATCTCCTCCTGCTCGACGTCACCCCGCTGTCGCTCGGGATCGAGACGCTCGGAGGTGTGACGACGAAGCTGATCGAGCGCAACACGACGATCCCCACCAAGAAGAGCGAGGTGTTCTCGACTGCCGCGGACAACCAGACGTCGGTGGAGATCAAAGTGCTCCAGGGGGAGCGCGAAATGGCGCGCGACAACAAGCCCCTGGGCGTCTTCCATCTCGTGGGGCTTCCCCCGGCGCCCCGTGGAATGCCCCAGATCGAGGTCACCTTCGACATCGACGCAAACGGTATCCTGAACGTCTCGGCGAAAGACCTCGGCACCGGCAAGGAACAGAAGATCACAATCACCGCATCGTCGGGACTCTCCAAGGAGGAGATCGACCGGATGGTCTCCGACGCGCAGTCGCACTCCGAGGAGGACAAGCGGAGGCGCGAGCAGATCGAGGCGCGCAACCGGCTCGACGGTCTTGTGTACTCGACCGAGAAGACCTTCAACGAGAACCGCGACAAGATCGATCCATCCGAGGTTTCGAGTTTCGAGGCGGCGCTCGCCGACGCGAAGAAGGCGCTGGAATCGGCCGACGCGCAGGCCATGAACGAGGCTGGAGAGCGGCTGCAGCAGACGTC
>Ga0268386_10004052_pt1 | contig 10750 bp, 6 predicted proteins | sample RVTome_15_FD_200260 | JGI IMG/M metagenome (GOLD analysis project Ga0268386, IMG submission 200260) | Soil microbial communities from uranium-contaminated site in the Upper Colorado River Basin, Wyoming, United States - RVT150D86... ... | reverse complement strand
GGTCCCGTGCCGACCACTCAGCTCAACTGGCTCCAGCCGCACGAAGGCAATATCGTCGAGTTCCTGTTCCGCGCGCGGGCGTTCCAGACCGCGTAGCGGCGCAGCCCCGTCGCTCCCTGGTCCGGCGCCGGACTCAAAACCCCTTGGACTAAACTGGCGTCTAAATGTCCACGTTGTCTGCGCACGCACGATACCGGCCCGTTCGATCCGCGACGGTTCTGACGAGACGGGCCGGCCTGCGGCCCGCGGATCCCTCGTGAGGATCCTGTCCCTGACCGGCGGCGCCGGGACGATGTACTGCGGCAGCTGCCTGCGCGACAACGCGCTCGCGGCCGAGCTGCTCGCGCGCGGCCATGACGTGATCCTGACGCCCGTCTACACGCCGACACGCACCGACGAGCGCAACGTCAGCCGGCATCATGTCTTCTTCGGCGGGATCAGCGTGTTCCTCGAACAGCATTCCGCGCTGTTCCGGCACACGCCGCGCTTCCTCGATCGCCTCTGGGATGCGGAGTGGATCATCAAGATGGCATCCCGCCGGCAGATCAAGGTCGATCCGAAGGGCCTGGGCGAGCTGACCGTGTCGATGCTGCGCGGCGACGAGGGATTTCAGCGCAAGGAGATCGCGAAGCTCCTCGACTGGCTGAAAACCGAGCCGCCCTTCGATATCGTGAATCTGCCGTACACGCTCCTGCTGGGACTGGCGGAGCCGCTCCGGCGGACGTTGAACGTGGCTGTCGTCTGCACCCTGCAAGGCGAGGACCTGTTCCTGGACGGCGTCGGCGACCCGTACAAACGGCAGTCGCTGGCCTTGATCCAGAAGGCGGCCGTGCACGTGGATGCCTTTCTGCCGGTGAGCCGCTACTACCAGGAGTACATGCCCGGCTACCTCGGCCTGCCGCCCGAGAAGATGCGCCTGGTTCCGTTGGGCATCAACCTGGATGGCTACGAGCCGCGGCGGAAGGAACGCGACGGCCCGTTCACGATCGGGTACTTTGCCCGCATCGCTCCGGAGAAGGGCCTGCACGTTCTCGCCGAGGCGTATCGCGAGCTGCGTTCCCGCCAGGGGATCGGCAGGTCTCGCCTCGTCGTGGCCGGGTACCTGGCGCCCGAGCATCAGGAGTACCTGGACGGCATCAGGGCACGGATCCGCGCCTGGGGGCTCGAGGCGGACTTCGAGTACCGCGGCGAGGTGGATCGCGCGGAGAAGATCGCGTTCCTCCGCAGCATCGACGTGCTGTCGGTGCCGGCCACCTACCAGGAGCCGAAAGGCATGTTTCTGTTCGAGGCGATGGCCGCCGGCGTTCCGGTCGTCCAGCCGCGGCGGGGGGCCTTTCCCGAGATCGTGGAGAACACCGGGGGAGGGCTGATCGTGGAGCCGGACAGCCCGGCCGCGCTCGCCGACGGCCTGCTCGAGCTGTGGCGCAATCCTGCGCGTGCCGCCGCGCTTGGCGAGGCGGGGGCCGCCGGCGTTCGCCGGCACTACACGGTGGGCCGCATGGCCGAGGCGGCGGAAGCCGTGTATCGCGAGGTCATCAATCGCAGGCGCGAGGGCGTGCGCCAGTGCTGAGTGCGAAGAACGTTTCGAAGTCGTATCCCACGCCGCGAGGCGAGCTCACGGTCCTGACGAACGTGTCGCTCTCGATGGACCGCGGGGACGCGGCGGCCATCATGGGCCCGTCCGGCAGCGGCAAGAGCACGCTGCTTTACATTCTCGGTGCCCTCGAGTCCCCCACCTCGGGCACGGTCACGCTCGACGGGCAGGATCCGCTCGCGCTCAGTGAGCGGGAGCAGGCAGCCTTCAGAAACAGGAACATCGGCTTCGTCTTCCAGGATCACTCGCTCCTCCCGCAGTGTTCCGTGCTCGAGAACGTGCTCGCCCCGACGCTCGTCGCGCCGCCTGGCGAGCGCGACGCGGGGGCCGACGAGGCGCGCGCCCGCGAGCTGCTCGCGCAGGTCGGCCTCAGCGATCGGCTGGACCATCGTCCCGGGGAGCTGTCTGGCGGCGAGAAGCAGCGCGCCGCCATTGCCCGCGCGCTCATCCGGCAGCCCCTCTTGTTGTTGTGCGACGAACCGACCGGCAACCTCGATCGCGGCTCGGCCGACGCGGTGGCCGCGCTGCTCCTCGATCTGCACGCGCAGCGGCAGACCATCCTCGTGGTGGTCACGCACAGCGCGGCGCTCGCCGAACGGTTTGCGATCAGATACGACATGAACGACGGCACGCTGATCGAGGCCGTCCGAGGCGCGGTGAAGCGTTGAACCTGACGACACTCGTCACGCGGAGCGCGAGCTATCACTGGCGCACGAACCTCGCGATCGTGCTCGGCGTCGCGGCCGCCGTGTCCGTGCTCGCGGGCGCGCTGCTGGTGGGCGACTCGGTCCGAGGCAGCTTGCGCGACATTGCCCTCGGCAGGCTCGGACGGACGGATGCCGTCATCGCCTCGGTCGGATTCTTTCGCGAAGGCCTGGCCGACGATGTGCGGCAGGCGGCGGGCGTCGAGGGCGCCGCTCCGCTCATCGTGGCGAACGGCTTTGTCACGAACGAGTCGTCCGGGCGCCGCGCCGGCAGCGTCCTCGTGTACGGGGTCGACGAGCGCTTCTGGCGGTTCCATGGGCTCGAGCCGGTGGAGGGCGTCTACGCGTCGCCGGCCCTGGCGCAGGAGATTGGCGCGAAGGACGGGGACGTTCTGCTGACCAGGCTGCAGCGCCCATCGGAGATCCCGATCGAGTCGCTCTTCGGGCGCAAGGACGAAACGGGCCGCACGGTTCGACTGACGCTTGCCGGCGTGTCGCCGCCGGCGCAACTCGGCGAGTTTGCGCTCCAGCCCCAGCAATCCGCGGTCCGCGCGGCGTTTGCGCCGCTCCGGCGCATTCAACGCGACCTCGGCGTGGCGGAGCAGGTCAATACCATCCTGATCGCCGGCCCGGCGCCAGGCGATCCGCTGAGGGACTCGCTTCGCCTCGACGATCTGGGCGCGCGCGTCGTCGCGCTGCCGGAGCTCGACGCCGTCGCCGTCGAGAGTACGAGCGGCATCGTCAACGACGCGCTCGAGCGGGCGGCGCGCAACGCCGGGCAGAAGCTCGGACTGCAGCCCGTTCCGGTTTTCACGTACCTCGCGAACTCCATCCGGCGTGGCGATCGGGTCGTGCCGTACTCATTGATCACGGCGACGGACCTGGCTGCGCTGCCGGCCGACGCCGCCCCGCGGCGTCCGGTCGAGCAGTTGCGCGAGGCGCGCCAGCAGGACGACGGGATCGTGCTGAATGTCTGGACGGCGCGCGAACTCGACGCGAAGGCCGGCGATCGCATCGACATCGACTACTACCTCTGGGATCCTGCGGCCGGGTTGCTCACGAAAACCGCCTCGTTCACGCTCGCCGGCGTGGTGCCGATCGCCGGCGCCGCCGCAGACCGCCGGCTGGCGCCGGACTACCCCGGCATCAGCGACTCGGCAAGCCTGGCCGACTGGGATCCCCCGTTTCCCATCGATCTGTCCCGGGTGCGTCCCCAGGACGAGCGCTACTGGGACGACTACCGCACGACGCCCAAGGGCTTCATTTCCTACGAGCGGGGGCGCGAACTCTGGAGTTCCCGCTACGGCGCCCTGACGTCGATCCGCTTCCGGACCTCCGGCGACGCCGTGCAGCGGGCTGCCGCAGCGCTCGGCGCCGAGCTGGGCGACACGCTGTCGGCGCCGGCAATGGGCGTGTCAATCTATCCAGCCCGGCGGCTGGCGCTCGAAGCGTCCGCCGGGGCCACGGATTTCGGCGAGTACTTCACGTATTTCAGCTTCTTTCTCGTCGTCTCGGCGCTGATGCTGGCCGTGCTCTTCTTCAAGCTCGGGGTCGAGGGCCGGCTGAAGCAGATTGGCGTGATGCGCGCCGCGGGCTACACGATTCCTGTCGTGCGGCGGCTTTTTCTGATGGAGGCGCTGATCCTCTCGGTCCTTGGCGCGCTGGTCGGCGTCGCCGGCGCGATCGGCTACGCGAACGCGATCGTCTACGGGCTGAAGACGTGGTGGCGGGGAGCGGTGGGCACGCAGTTGCTCGACCTGCACGTGTCTGGAATGTCTCTGGCTGTCGGCGCGGCCGGTGGCGTGGTGGCCGCTCTCCTGTGCGTGTTCGTTTCCCTGCGTGCTGTCGCCCGCCTCACGCCCCGCGCGCTCCTGACGGCGCAGTCGCTCGACACGACCGGAGCGGGGTCGGGGTCCGCGGCCGGTCCCGTCCGCGCCAGGCGCCTTGCGGCGATCATGCTTGCTGCCGGCGTTCTCCTGCTCGCGCTCGGGTTCATCAGTCGTGCCGCACAGGCGGGCGCGTTCTTCGGCGCGGGCGCCGCCCTGCTCGTCGCCAGCCTGCTGTTCCTCTCCGGCTGGCTGCGCGAGCGCGACGCGAAGCCAATCACCGGGCGCGGCGCGTGGCCGGTGTCCAGGCTCGGCTTCCGCAGCGCGGCATTCCGGCCCGGCCGCAGCGTCCTCTCCGCGGCCTTGATCGCGTCGGCGGCGTTCATCATCGTGTCGGTCGAGGCGTTCCGGCGCGGCGGCGGGGAACTCACGCAGGATCCGAAGTCCGGAACGGGCGGCTACGCGCTGCTGGCCCGCTCGGAGCTGCCGATCGTTCACAACCCCAACGAGGCTGACGGCCGCGAGGCGCTGCTGATTCAGGCACCCGAGCTGGCCCGCACGCACTTCACACGCTTCCGCGTCAGGCAGGGGCAGGATGCGAGCTGCCTCAATCTGTATCGTCCGACCAATCCGACCCTCGTCGGAGCGGAATCGTCCTTCATCGACGCGGGACGGTTCTCGTTTTCAGCGAGTCTGGCCGAAACGGACGACGAGCGCGCGAACCCCTGGCGCCTGCTCCGCCGAACGTTCGATGACGGCAGTGTGCCGGTCGTGGCCGACGCGACATCGCTGCAGTATGTGCTGCACGCGTCGGTCGGCGACACGTTCTCGATGGACATCGGTTCCGAGCGCCCGCTCGTCCTGCGATTCGTGGGCGCGCTCCAGGACAGCGTCCTCCAGGGGGAGCTGATCATGGCCGAGGAACAGTTCGTGAGGCTGTTTCCGGGCCAGCAGGGCTACAGATTGTTCCTCGTCAGCGATCCGGGCGTCGCGAGCCTCGAGCAGGCGGCGCAGCTCTCAGGCGTGCTGGAGAAGGAGCTGGAGACCTTTGGCGTCGACGCGGTGGCCACGACGGAGCGACTGGAAGAATTCCATCGTGTGGAGAACACGTATCTCTCCACGTTTCAGGCGCTCGGCGGGCTCGGGCTGCTGCTTGGCACGATCGGACTTGCGACCGTCATGTTCCGCAACGTCCTCGAGCGCCGCCGGGAGCTGGCGCTCCTGAGGGCCGTGGGCTTCGATGCGCGGAACGTGTCCAGGATGATCCTGGCGGAGTCGGTGTTTCTGCTCGGCGCGGGTCTGCTCACGGGGGGAGCCTGCGCCGCGATAGCGATTGCACCCGCATGGCTTGGACGCGGCGGCGAGACGCCGGGAACCGGGTTGCTGCTGCTGTTTGGCGCAGTAATCGCGTCGGGCCTGCTATCGTCGCTCGTCGCGACGCGGGCGGCGCTGAGCGGGCGAATCCTCGACGGGCTGCGCGCGGAGTGAGCCGAGAGCGCCGAGGAAGCCAATTGTGGAGCGCGCTCGGCGATTTCCGTGGCGGGGTGGACATCGTCCAAAAGGAACATCGATGCTCAACATGTCGTACCCGGCGGCCCTGCTCCTGCTCCTTGCCACCTCTCTCGCAGCCCAGGACTGGAACCAGTGGCGCGGACCAACACGGACCGGCGTTACGGACGCGTTCAAGCCGCCCGCCGCCTGGCCGGAGCGGCCGACGCGGGTCTGGGTGGTGCAGGCCGGCGCCGGTCACTCATCGCCAGTCGTCGCGGGCAACAAGGCGTACCTCCACTCACGGGTCGGGGAGCAGGACGTCGTCGCCGCTTTCGATCTCGCGGATGGCACCGAGCTCTGGCGTCAGACCTACGACGCGCCATATCAGATGAACTCCGCGGCCCGCTCCCACGGCAAGGGCCCCAAGTCGACGCCGGTTCTCGACAGCGGCAGAGTCTTCACATTCGGGATCAGCGGCATCCTGTCGGCATGGGACACCGCTGGAGGCCGATTGCTCTGGCGCAAGGACTTCGAGAAGGACTTCCCCGCCACGGCGCCTGAATTCGGCGTGGCCATGTCGCCGATTGTCGCGGACGGAATGGTGATAGTGCACGCCGGAGGCGAGGGGAACGGCGCGATCGTCGCGCTCGATCCCGCGAGCGGGTCGGTCAGGTGGACCTGGAAGGGCGATGGTCCCGCGTACTCGTCTCCCGTCGTCGCCGCCATTGGCGGCAGCCGGCAGGTGATCACCCAATCGCAGCGCCGTGTCGTCGGCCTGGCCCTTCGCGATGGCGGTCTCCTGTGGGACATTCCGTTCACGACCGCGTACGACCAGAACATCGTCACGCCCGTGGTGTCGAATGATCTCGTGATCTACTCGGGCATCGGGAAACCGCTCGCGGCGGCCAGAATCGTGCGGCAGGGCGGGAAGTGGAGCACGCAGCCGGTCTGGGAGAACCCTGAGCTGCCGATGTACATGAGTTCCCCGGTCCTCCACCGGGGATATCTCTACGGTTTGTCCCAACGGAACCGCGGGCAGTTCTTCTGCGTTGATGTGAAAACGGGGACCACCGCGTGGACCACGCGCGGGCGGGAAGGGGAGAACGCCGCGCTGATTCTCGCCGGCGATCACCTGATGGCGACGACGACGGAGGGGGAGCTGGTGGTGGCGAAGGCGGATTCGAAGGCCTTCGACCCGATTCGGCGGTATACCGTCGCAGAGTCGCCAGTCTGGGCGCATCCCGTCCCCGCTGGAGCGGGTGTCCTCATCAAGGACGCGGACACGCTCGCATACTGGAGATTTTGAAAAGGAAAGCGGTCATGACCAGAAGGCAGTGGAGAATCGGGATCGCTCTGGCGGGGGTCGTTGGATTTGTGGGTGCCGCCGGCACGATCCACACCCTTGGCGCCGACACCGAGTGGCTCCAGTGGGGTGGACCGGGGCGGAATTTCATGGTGGACGCCACCGGCCTTGCCGACAGCTGGCCTGATGGCGGGCCCCGTCAGCTCTGGCTGCGCTCGCTCGGCGAGGGGCATTCCGCGATTGTCGTCGAAGGCGGACGTCTGTACACCATGCATCGCCCAGGCGGGCTGCTGACGTTGGTGCGCCGCTCGCAGCAGGAAACCGTCGCCGCCCTCGACGCCGCCACAGGCAACACGATCTGGGAACACACCTATGACTCCGCGACAGGCGATCTGGACCTGTCGGAAGGAGCCGGCCCTCATTCCACGCCGCTCATCGCCGGAGACCTGCTCTTTGCAATGAGCAGCCGGGCGCAGATCTTCGCCCTGGACAAGCAATCCGGCAAGCTCGTGTGGTCGCACGATTTGATCAAGGAGTACGCGACGCCGCTCGATGGCCGCGGGTACTCCGCGAGCCCGATTGCCTACCGGGACACGGTGATCGTGCCGGCCGGCGGACCGGGTGCGTCGGTGATGGCGTTCAACCAGAAGACAGGCGCCGTCGCATGGAAGGGGGGGGATTTTCCGACCGGCCCGGCATCGCCGATTCTCATCTCGGTGGACGGCCAGGATCAGCTCGTGGTGACCGGCGCCGACGAAATCGCGGGCGTCGATCCAAAGAACGGCGCCGTGCTCTGGCGCCACCCGCACAAGACGCAGTGGGGCTTGAACATCAGCACGCCGGTCTGGGGCGAGGGGAACCTGCTGCTCGTGTCTGCCGCCTACAACAATGGCGCGCGGCTGCTGAAGCTGTCCCAGGCCGGCGGGAGGACGCAGGTGGAGGAGCTATGGTACCAGAACCGGATGCGCGTCCACATCGGCACGATCATCCGGCTGGGCGACTACGCCGTCGGCTCGAGCGGCGACTTCGGCCCGTGCCCGACCGTGGCCATCGATCTGAAAACCGGGACCATCCTGTGGCAGAACCGCGAGTTCGCCCGGTCCACCTTCCTTTACGCCGACAGCAAGCTCATCGTCATGGACGAGGACGGCCATCTCGGGCTCGCCGTCCCGTCCCGCAGCGGCCTGAAAGTGCTCGCCAAGGCCTCGGTCCTGACGAATCGCGCGTGGACCGTTCCCACGCTGGTGGGGACGAAGCTCTACGTGCGGGATCGGAAGTCGATTGCGGCGTTCGAGCTCGGACGGTAGCCGATCGGGTGGGTCATCACCAGCGCGGGCATCCTCGAGGGCATCGACTTCCGCGGCAAAGGGAACTGAGGCTCACTGCGCCGGGGGCTTGAAATACAGCACCATGCCTGCGCCGATGGCGGTTACGAGGAAGCCGACGTAGAGCAGCGGGTTGGGGGCGACCTTTGGCGGGTGCAGGTACATCGTGTAGAGCACGTTGACGAGCGGGGCGCCGCCGAAGACGAGCGGCATCACGTAGGTGGGCGTCCCGCCCGTCCGGAACGAGAAGATGATGCAGACGGCGCCGATGGCGCCCAGGGCGCCGGCGACTGTCGCCCCGGTCGTGCCTTCCGCATTGAAACCACGAAGCCCCTGTCCCTGACTGATCAGCACCGCGACAGGCACCAGCACGCCGATCAGGAAGTACGCCACACCCACGCACAACAGCGCGCGCATGGGATTGCCAAGCTTCACCTGGCCCTGATGGAGCATCGCTCCGTACACACCCCACGACAACACGGCGCCCGCGACATAAGCCAGCCACATCATGCGAGTTTCCACCTTCGTTCGTCAGCGAATTGGAGAAGCATTGTACCGGAATCACGCACGGCAGGGTTCGGCGCGGTCGCGACAACTCCCCAACCTTCAACGCCCAACTCCCCAAAGAGCTTCAGGGGCATCCTGGTCCTGGGGGTTGCGCAGGTGGGAGTTGACCCCGGTTCAGAACGTGGCCCTGATACCGAGCTGCACCTGCCGCCCCGACGTGACGGTGCTGCTGATGCGGCCGAAGGTGGCGAGCGGCGCTTCGTTGTCGGCCCGTCCGGCGAACGCGCGCAGTTCAGGCACGCCGAAGTTCGCGCGATTCAGCACGTTGAAGGCCTCCATGCGGAACTCGAGGCGGCCGTTCGCGCCGAGCAGGTTCCACCGCGCTCCCTTGGAGAGCGACAGGTCCAGCGTGCGCAGGTCGGGGCCTCTGAAATCGCCGCGGCCCGTGTTGCCGAACGTGCCGGCCGGCGGCAGCGCGAACGCTGCCGGGTTGAACCATCGGTCCACCCGGCCGAGAACGGCGGTGTCGGGATCGAGGCCGGGTGCGTAGCTTGGCCGATCCTGGCCGATGCCGGGCCCGCGCGACGGGTTCCATTGCGAGCGGGATCGGTTCGACGCCACGAATACCGTCAGCGGCTGACCGCTGCGTGCCGTCCAGATGCCCGACAGATTCCACCCGTCGAGAATCGCCGCCGCCGCGCCGGTCAGCCGGTTGGCAAAGGGCAGTTCCCAGGAGAAGTTCAGGACCCAGTTGTGGCGCACGTCGAAGTCCGACGGTCCCCTGTTGTAGCCGGGGATGTACTCGGGCATGGCCGAGGTCGTGCCGTTGGTCGCGTCCGAGAAGAACGTGGACGCCTGCGTCGTGTCCTCGCTCTTCGACCACGTGTACGACGACTGGAACGACAGGCCGTTGCTCCAGCGCCGTCGAAGGTCGAGGAGGAGTGCGTTGTACCACGACTCGCCGTCGCTGCTCTTCAGCTCGATCGTCGAGAAGCTGCGATTCCGGCGCGGCGTGCCCGCCGGAATGAACGGGGTGCCGTCGGGCCGGATCACGGGCAGCGCGGTGTTCACGTCGTTGCTGCGGAGCAGGTGCCGTCCCCGCGAACCGGCATAGCCGACCGTGACCGCGGTGCGCCACCAGATCTCCCGCTGCAGGTTCACGTTATAGACGTGGACGCGCGGATTCTCGAGATCGTACTGAATCGGGCGGATCGAAATCGCCGCGGCCCGGCTGAACGGCGGGTCCGGGAACGTCGGGTTTACGATGACGGGGCGAGGCGTGAAGGGAGGATTCGTGACCGTGACGATCAGGTTCTGATGGTTGTTGGTGTTGAAGTAGAGCCCGTATCCCGCGCGCAGCGCGGTGCGGCCATCGCCCCGGACGTCCCAGGCAAAGCCGGCGCGCGGCGAGAGGTTCGTGAGCGTCGGGTTCTCGTACAGGGGGCCAATCGTCTCGCTCGCCGCGCTCAGATCCGGCATCGCCACGTCGCGGCCATACTTGTCCGCCGGCAGCGTCGTGAACTCGTAGCGCAGGCCGCCGTTGAGCGTGAGCCGCGGCGTGACCTGGTAGTCGTCCTGCACGTAGAAGCCGAACAGCGTGAATCGCCAGTAGCGGTCGAACTGGGCCTCCGGCGTGAGCCCGATGAAGTTGTCCGGGGTGTTCTGCAGGAACGCCTGGAGGTTCGGAAAGGCGTAGATACCGAGGCTGAAGGTCGGATTGACCATGTTGTCCTGGTACCGTTCGACGAGCGCGCCTCCCTTGATCAGGTGCCGCCCGCGCGTGTGGATGTAGTCGTTCTGGACGCTGAAGACGTTCTGGACCAGCCGGAGATTGGCCGAGCTCTGCGGACCGAACCGCCGCAGGCCGCCGATGTCGATGGCGCCCATGATCCCCCGGCCCGGCACGAACGGCTGGAGCGGCCGCGTCGTGTTGGCCTCGACGTTCTGGCCGATGCGAGTCCGGCTGAAGCCGAGCCGGACGGTACTCAACGTGCTCGGCG
>Ga0268386_10004051_pt1 | contig 10750 bp, 11 predicted proteins | sample RVTome_15_FD_200260 | JGI IMG/M metagenome (GOLD analysis project Ga0268386, IMG submission 200260) | Soil microbial communities from uranium-contaminated site in the Upper Colorado River Basin, Wyoming, United States - RVT150D86... ... | reverse complement strand
CGCGGCCGCAGCGGCACGGCCGTCGATGATCCGGGCGCCGCTCATCCGCGCTCGCCCGCGGGACCCGGCTGCTCGATCGCGCCGAGCTCGGCGAGCAGGCGCTGCGGTGGCCCGTCGACCTGCAGGACCTTGCGCCGCGCGCGCCCGCCGCTGACCAGCCGGAGGTCGCGCGCCGGCAGCCGCCAGCGCCTGGCGAGCAGCTTGATCACCGCGGCGTTGGCCTTGCCGCCGTCGGGCGCGGCGGTGACCCGGACCGCGAGGTAGGCCTGGCCGCGCGCGTCCTGCGCGATGCCGTCGACCGCGCTGCGCGCCGCCCGCGGGGTCACCTTGAGCGCGAGCCGGACGCCGCCCTCGAGCGCGCGCAACCAGCGAGGTGGGGCAGCGGCGGCCAACGGACCCTCAGACGAACATCTGCCAGATCAGCCGGCGCGCGAACACCAGCAGGAGGATGAGCACCACCGGCGAGACGTCGATGCCGCCGAGGCTCGGCAGGAAGTTGCGGATCGGCCTGAGCGCGGGCTCGGTCGCGCGGTGCAGGAACTCGCCGATCTGATTGACGAAGCTGTTGCGTGTGTTGATCACGTTGAAGGCGACCAGCCAGCTGAGGATCACCGAGGCGATGACCACCCAGATGTAAAGCTCGATGACCGTATCGATCAGCCAGTGAACCGGGTTCATGACGCGACCTAGTGCGAGGCGGAGCCAGCCGGGTCGGCCCGCAGCCCGCCCCGGGTTTGGTTTGGCCGGACTATAGCAGCTGACCGCGCGGCCGCCAGCCCCCGCGCCGCACCGGCCGCGTCGGCCGAACCCTTGACAGCCCTGGCGCCGCTCACCATACCAAGTCCCGTGGCGGGGCCGTAGCTCAGCTGGGAGAGCGCTAGAATCGCACTCTAGAGGTCGTGGGTTCGATCCCCATCGGCTCCACCATCCGTCCAAAGCGCCACAACGATCACCATGAAGCGGGGCCGTAGCTCAGTTGGGAGAGCGCGACGTTTGCACCGTCGAGGTCGTGGGTTCGAATCCCATCGGCTCCACCATGCAGCAGGCGCTAGGACCGAGCGCCGGCAGCGCTGGCCTCCACCGACCGGACGCCGGGGCCGCGGCCGCCGCTGATGGATGACCTGCTCTCGCAGCTCTACGCCTTCGCCTCGGTGGTCATGATCGACCTCGTGCTGGCGGGCGACAACGCGGTCGTCGTCGGCATGGCGGCGAGCGGGCTGCCGCGCGAGCAGCAGCGCCGCGTCATCATGATCGGCATCGTGCTCGCGATGCTGTTCCGGGTGATGTTCGCGGTGGTCGCGGTGCAGCTGCTCGAGATCATCGGCCTCTTGCTCGCCGGCGGCCTCCTGCTGCTGTGGGTGGCCTGGAAGATGTGGCGCGAGCTGCATCCCCCGGCGGCGGTGGTCCGCCAGCGCGCCGCGCAGGATGGGCACGGCGTCGCCGCCAAGACGCAGAGCACCGCGATCGTCCAGATCGCGATCGCCGACATCTCGATGTCGCTCGACAACGTGCTGGCGGTTGCCGGCGCGGCGCGCGACCACATGGCGATGCTGGTGTTCGGGCTGGTCCTCTCGATCGCGCTGATGGGCGTGGCCGCGAGCATGATCGCGGGCTTTCTCGAGCGCTATCGCTGGCTCAACTACCTCGGCCTCGGCATCATCACGCTGGTCGCGGCGACGATGATCTGGGAGGGCGCGACCGAGGTCTGGGAGGTGCTCGCCGCCGCCTGAGCTGCGGCGCTCACATCGGCGGGGCCACCCCGAGACCGACTGCGATCGCGAGCGCCGTCGGGGGACCGCTCGGCGCCGCCTCCAGGAACATGAACACCGGCCGCTCGGGCACCAGCGCACTGCGATCGGCGCTCTCCAGCAGCACGACGTCGGCGAAGTCGGGGACGCGGATCCTCTGCTCGCCCTGGCTGCTATGCCCCTCGCCGTCCTTGTAGGTCAGCTGCAGCACCCGCTCGACCGGGCTGACCTCCTCGATCTCGGCGATGGTCGCGTTGGTCATCGCGTTGGGCTCCTTGACCAGGTCCCAGGGAAAGTGGCCCTCGCCGGTGCCGCGCAGGTCCTCGGCGAAGACGTGAACCTCGAGCGCCACCCTGCCGCCCTGCGACTCGATCGAGGTCACGCCGACGTATTGCCCGGGCTCGATGTCGGCGAACTTGGCGGGCGTGACGACGTACAGGCCGGTCGTTTCGGTCAGCCTGACCTCGCGTTGCTCCTCGTCGGCATCGGCGACCGTGACGAGGTCGCCCTCGATCGCGACCAGCGTGCCGCGAAAGTGTTCCGACTCCTGCGCAGCGGCCGCGCTCGTCAGACACAGCAGCGTCAGCCAGACGCAAACCCGCACACAGCCTTGCATCTCTCCCTCCATGGGCGCACAAGCCAGCGATCTCGGGCAGTCGAGCTCATCCCTCGTCCGGGACTATCCCAGCTGCACCCGGCCGCCGTCCAGCGGCTTGTCGAGGGCGCTTGTGCGCGCGCCCGCCGCCCTGCCACAAAGCACGCCATGGAGCACCCTGGATGACCGCGGCAGGACCGGCGCTGCTCGAACGGTTCCGGCGCGCGCGCAGCGACCCCGAGCGTGCCGTGCTGGAGGGTTTCCACGCGCTCAAGCACGCGCTGCGCTTCGGTGCTGCGGTCGAGGTCGCCTGCGCGCCGGCCGCGGCGCCGCCCATGGCGCTGGCGCGCCGCCTCGCGCCGGACCTCGCGGGCTGGCTCGCGCAGCAACTCCTGCTGGTGCCCGAGGACCTGTTCGAGCGCCTCACCCCGAGCCCGCCCGCCACCGCCGTGGTGGCGATCGCGCGGCGGCCGGCGGCCGATCCGCCAGCCCTGCTCGCCGCCCGCGGCGACGCGCCGGTGGTGCTGCTGGAGCGGCCGAGCCATCACGGCAACCTCGGCGCGGTGGTGCGGGTCGCGGCGGCCGCCGGCGCCGCTGCGGTGCTCACCACCGGCCCGCTCGAGCCGTGGCACCCGAACGCGCTGCGCGGCTCGACCGGCCTCCACTACGCACTGCCGGTGGTGCGGCTCGAGCGGCTGCCGGAATGCGCCCGGCCGCTGCTCGCGATCGACCCGGCCGGCACGCCGCTGCGCCCCGGCGACTTACGGGATGATGCCGTGCTGGCGTTCGGCTCGGAGCGCCGCGGCCTCGGGCCGGCGCTGCGCGCCCGCGCCGAACGCACGCTGGCGCTGCCGATGCGCCCGGGGGTCTCGAGCCTCAACCTCGCGACCGCGGTCGCGGCCGTGCTCTACGCCTGGCGCCTCGCCCGCCGGGACTGAGCGCGGCTGCGACCGGCGCGAGCTACGGACCCTCAGCGGCGCGCCGCGATCAGCTGGTCGTAGAGCCCGGCGAGCCGCGCGACCTGGACGTCGATCGCGAAGCGCTCGGCGGCGAGCTGCCGGCCGCGCGTCGCCATCGCGCGGCGCCGCCGGGGCGAGGCGAGCAGCTGGTGGCAGGCGAGCGCCAGAGCCTCGGCATCGCCCGCCGGCACCAGGAGGCCGTTGCCGTCGTGCTCGATCAGCTCCGGCACCCCGCCGACCGCGCTCGCGACGATCGGCAGGCCGCTCGCCATGGCCTCGGCGAGCACGCCCGGCAGCGCATCCTCCATGCTCGGCAGGACGAACAGATCGGCGCAGCCGAGCAGCTTCGGCACGTCCGCGCCCCCGCTGACGAAGCGCACCCGGTGACCGAGGCCGAGAGCCTGCGCGGCCGCCTCCAGCGCGGCGCGCTCCTCGCCGTCGCCGACGATCAGGTAGTGCAGCTCGGGCCAGCGCGGCTCGAGCAGCTCGAGCGCCTCCAGCATCAGATCGATCCCCGTGGGCGCGCGCAACGGCGCCACGGTGATCGCGAGCGGCGCCGCCGCCGGAACCGCCAACCGCTCGCGCAGCGTGTCGCGATCGCGCGCCGGCAGGCTGGCGTAGGCGTCGAGCTCGATGCCGTCGTGCAGGGTCAGGAGCTTGGCGGCCGGCGGCCGGGCGAGCGCCTGGTAGTGCCGCCGCAAGCCGTCGGACACGCAGATGATGCGCGCCGCGCCGCGGTTCAGGAGCCGATTGGCCAGCCGCCCGCACCGGTCCGCAGGATGGTCGGCGTCGAGCCCGTCCGGCGTGTGCAGGGTGGCGAGCGCCGGCACGCCCTGCAACCGGGCGGCGAGCGTGCCCCACACATGCGCCCACGGCAGCTGGGTGTGGATCAGGTCAGGTCGCAGGCTGCGCACATGGTGCAACAGGCGCCATCCGGCACCGGCATCGAGCACGCTGCGAAACGGCAGAGCGTCGACGGCGATACCGCTGGCGGCGAGACTCTCGGCCAGCGGGTTGCCGGTGCCCTCGGCCAGGGTCGCAACCCTGACCTTGAAGCCCGCCGCCAGCAGCCGCGGCGCATAGCGCGCCAGGGCCTGCTCGGCGCGACCCTGGACCAGGCGATCGATCAGCAGCAGCAGACGGCCGCGGCTCCGGCGACTCGCCACCGCGGCCGAAGGCAGTGCTGCCAGGATGCCGCGGTCGCTCAAGCGCGCCCCCGCGATGCTCATGCGCCGGCCGACCCGATTGAAACCATAAGTTCACGTTTCTTCTGGCTCAGTAAACGCAAGAGATGTGTGCCGTCTTGTGACCGACAGGACGTAGTCGGCTCGCCACCTCCGCGAGCCTCCGGCGAACTCCTTGCAGTGACTTTTATGAAGTTGTCGCGCCATGGTGTCAAGTCGAGCCATCGGATTCATCGGTTCGTTGTACGGCGACGATTTGGATTAGTCGGTCGGCGGGCCCTGCTCTCGATTGCGTTGTCGCGCCAGCCCGCCACGAGAACAGAACAGCTCGACCACAGATCTGGCGCGGCAGCCGCGCGATCGGCGCGCCGTCCGGCCGGCTGCGCGCTGGACAATGCGGGCACGGTCCGCCAGGCTTAGCGCGGGGTTGGGCACACGTGAGGAGGCCGGGCGTGGGACGTCTGGAGGGCAAGACGGCGCTGATCACCGGTGCCGGCAGCGGCATCGGCCGCGCGTCCGCGCTGCTGTTCGCCGCCGAGGGCGCCAGGGTCGTGGTGGCGGAGATCGCGCGCGAGGAGGGCGCGGACACCGCGCGCGCGATCACCGCGGCGGGCGGCACGGCGCTGTTCGTCGAGACCGACGTCAGCCGGCCCGACAGCGTCGAGGCCGCGGTCCGGACGACGCTGGAGCGCTTCGGCGGCCTGCAGGTGCTCTACAACAACGCCGGCGGCGCCACGCCGAAGGACGGCAAGGTCACCGAGATCGACCTCGACGAGTTCTGGCGCACGATCGGGGTCGATCTGTTCGGCACCTTCCTCGGCTGCCGCTTAGCGATCCCGGCGATGGCCGCGGGCGGCGGCGGCTCGATCATCAACACGACCTCGATCCGCGCGATGATCGGCACCGCCGGCGCCGACGCCTACACCAGCGCCAAGGGCGGCGTGCGCGCGCTGACCCAGGCGCTGGCGCTGCAGTGGGCCGAGCACAAGATCCGGGTCAACGCGATCGCGCCCGGCGTGATCCTGACCGAGCGGGTCAAGGCGCTGCTGCGCGAGGACGACCCGATCTTCCGGAAGTCGCTGCTCGGCGCGAGCGCGCCCGAGGACGTCGCCCGCCTCGCGCTCTACCTGGCGTCCGACGACTCGCGCCGGGTGACCGGGGCGATCCTGCCGATGGACAGCGGCGCCAGCGCGATCTGAGCCGCGAAGCGTTGAGACGGGGCGCGCCCGCCGCCGCCAACCCGGGCGCGCAGACAAAGCGCGAAACTCAGGATTGTCGGGGCTTGGTCGTTACGCCGCCGCCGCGAGCGGCGGGCCGAGATGGCGCGCCACCCAGTCGGCGTCCGCCGCTGCGAGATCCTTGTAGACGCCGAGGCTCACGGCCGCGATGAGGGCCGCGCCCGCGGCCGCCGGCGCGGTGCGTAGCAGCGGCCGGAGCTGCGCGCCGAGCCCCGCGCCGAGCATCTGAAGCGCCGCCGCGCCGGGCGGCTGCCGGCCGACGAGGCGCACCTCGCGCGGCCGCTGATCGAGCGCGGCGTAGCACGCCCGCGCCTCGCACCCGACCGCCTCATGGGTCGCTTGCAGCAGATCGTAAAGCGTGGTCGTGCCGGTGAGCCCGCTCAGACTCCAGCCCGGACTCGTGCCGGCAGCGCGCTCGCAGCGCACGGCCCCGCGCGGCGCCGCGGCGGCCTGGCGCTCGAGCAGCGCGCTGAGCTCCGCGCGTGGCACGCCGATCAGGCCGGCATCGGCCAGCAGCTGCTCGGCCAGCCCGACCAGCCACTCCGGCCCGAGCGTCGCGGGGTGCGGGGCGAGACCGAACCAGAGATCGGCGCAGCGGCGGATCGCGACGCCACGCTCCGGCCCATGGCGGTGCAGCCGTCGGCGACAGGCGCGCAGATGGAGCCCGCCCGGACCTGGATCGCTGGCGCCGAGCGCCTCGTCCGCCGCACCGAGCCCCGCCGCCAAGGCGCACGCGATGCTATCGACCGGCCCGAGCACTACCGGCGTGCCGACCAGCAGCCCGGTGGCCGCGGCCGCGGCCGGCGCCAGCGCACCCTGATGACGCGTACCGTCGACGATCGCCGGCAGCAGCCGCGCCACGTCCTGCAGCCCGAGGCGCTCCAGCAGGCAGGCGTCATAGGCGCCGGTCTCGAGGCTGCCGAAGGCCGCGAGGGCCGCGGTGGCCTCGCTCGCGCGCTCCCCGGTCAGGCAGAAGTAGAGCCAGTCCTTGCCGCAGAAGACGCTCGCCGCCTGATCGAGCAGCTCCGGGCGGTGCTCGGCAAGCCAGGCGAGCTGCGCGCACTGGGCCGCCGCGTCGGGCGGGCAGCCGGTCGTGCGCGCCATCTCGCGCGCGAGCCCGGAGGCGCGCCAGCGCTCGACCAGCGCCCCGGCCCGGCCGTCGGCCGGCAGGATCGCCCGCGCCACGGCATCGCCATCCTCGTCGCACAGCCACGTCCCGCCGGCCGGGCCGGTCAGCGCCAGCGCGAGCGTCCGGCGCGCGAGCCCGGGGAGCTGCCGGCCGAGCTGGCGCAGCACGGCGGCGGCGCTCTGCCAGGCTTCGCCCTGGCTCTGCTCGGCCTGGCCGCCCTCGCTGCGCTCGATCGGGCTGGCCAGCGTGGCCTGGGCGATCTCATAGCCGTCGGCCGTGAAGGCCGCGGCGACCAGTTGCGTCGTGTCGGCTGCCAGCCCCAGCAGAATGTCGGCGTCGTGGGCCATCAGAGGACGTCGCCCGTCGGTTCCCGGGGCGATCCTCGCACGGGCGGGCTTGCGCGGCTGTTAATGCGCGCCCGGCTGCCACGCCCCGGCGCGCTCGAGGGCCGGGTAGAGGGCGGCGTAGCGCTCGTGCAGCGCGGTATAGGGCGCCAGCCAGTCCGGCGCCGGCGGCTCGGGCGCGCCGGCGGTCCGCACCGCCGCCGCGACCGCCGCGTCGACATCGGCATGGACGCCGGCGCCGACCGCAGCCAGCAGCGCCGCACCGAGCGCCGGCCCTTCCTCGACCGCGAGCCGCTGCAGCGCGACGCCGAGCGTCGCCGCCAGGATCTCGCGCCAGAGGTCGCTGCGGGCACCGCCGCCGACCGCGTACAGCCGCTCGGGCCGGACGCCCAGGCGCTCCATCAGCAACAGGGCATCCTTCAGCGCGCAGCTGACGCCTTCGAGCACCGCGCGCACCAGGTGGCGCCGGTCGTGGGCGAGCGTCAGCCCGATCCAGGCGCCGCGCGCCTGCGGATCCATGTGCGGCGTGCGCTCGCCGGCGAGGTAGGGCAGGAAGACCAGGCCGTCCGAGCCGGGCGCCACCTCGGCGGCGGCCGCCATCAGGGCGCCGTAGGAGTCGCCGCCGGCGGCATCCGGCGCGCCGAGCACGTCGCGACACCAGCGCAGCGCCCCGCCGGCCGACAGGATCACGCCCATCAGGTGGTATTGCCCCGGCACGGCGTGGCAGAACGCATGCAGCGCGCCGCCGGGATCGATCTCGAGCCGGGCGCTCGGCACGAACAGGACGCCCGAGGTGCCGAGCGAGACGAAGCCGGTGCCCGGGCGGACCACGCCGCAGCCGACCGCCGCCGCGGCGTTGTCGCCGCCGCCCGCAACCACCGGCAGCCCTTGCGGCAGCCCGCTCGCCGCAGCGCCTGCGGCCGAGATCTGCCCGGTCACCTCGGGGCCTTCGTAGACCCTGGGCAGCCACTCGCGCGGAATCTCGAGCGCGCCCAGCAGCTCGGCCGACCAGTCCCGCGCGCGGAGGTCGAGCAGCAGCGTGCCGGCGGCATCGGAGGCGTCGCTCGCTCGCGCGCCGGTCAGCCGGAAGCGGATGAAGTCTTTCGGCAGCAGCACTTGGCGGACGCGCGCGTAGGCCGCCGGCTCATGCGCGCGCAGCCACAGGATCTTGGGCGCCTGGAAGCCGGTCAGCGCCGGGTTGCCGGCGATCCGGCGCAGCCGCTCCGGCCCGACCCGGCGCTCGATCAGGGCGCATTCGGCGGCGGTGCGCTGGTCGTTCCACAGCAGCGCCGGCCGGATCACCTCCCCGTCGCCATCGAGGAACACGGCACCATGCATCTGCCCGGTCAGCCCGAGCGCCGCGACTCCGCCCGGCGCCTTGGCCTGCAGCTCCCGCAGCACCTGCGCGCTCGCGCGCCACCACGCCTCGGGCTCCTGCTCGGTCCAGCCCGGCCGCGGCGTCAGCAGCGGATAGTCGGCGCCGGCGCTGGCGAGGACGCTGCCATCCGGGCCCACGACGATCCCCTTGACGCCGCTCGTGCCGATGTCGAGCCCGATGCAGAGCCCCTGATCCGGTGATGCCATCGCCCATCCCTCTTTCGTGCCTTGCGCACCGGGTCGAGTTTCGTCTCCACAGCGGGCGCGCATTATGGTTTGTTTGGCCGCGCCGCGCACCCCTTGCTGGAGCCGCATCGTCATGGCCGCACCGATCTTCTGCTCCGGGCTCGCCGACATGGCCTCGCGCTATCGGGGGTTCATCGTCGATCAGTGGGGCGTGCTGCACGATGGGGCAAAACCCTACGCCGACGCGATCGACTGCCTGACCCAGCTGCGCGCCGCCGGCAAGCGCGTGGTGCTGCTCAGCAACACCGGTCGGCGCGTCGACTTCAATCGCGCGCAGCTCGCCCGGATCGGCATTGGGCCGGAGCTCTACGACGACGTCGCGACCTCGGGCGAGGCGACCTGGCGCGCGCTCGCCGAGCGCCGCGCGCCGGGCTTCACCGACCTCGGGCGGCGCTGCTTTCTGTGGTCGCGCGGCGGCGATCGGGCGCTGGCCGAGGGCCAGGCGCTGGAGGTCGTGGAGGACGTCGCCGCGGCCGACTTCCTGCTGCTCGCCGGCACCGAGGACGACGCCCGCCTCGAGGCGTTCACCGACGTGCTCGAGCAGGCCGCCGCGCGCGGCCTGCCGCTGGTCTGCGCCAACCCGGACGTCGTCGTGGTGCAGCCGGGCGGCGGGCTCGGCATGGCGCCGGGCGCCGTCGCGGCGCACTACGCCGGCCTCGGCGGACGGGTCGCCTACGTCGGCAAGCCGCACCGGCCGGTGTACGAGCTGTGCCTCGAGACGCTCGGGCCGCTGCCACCCGAGGCGGTGCTGACGATCGGCGACTCGGTCGCCCACGACGTCGCCGGCGGCGCCGCGATGGGCCTCGCGACCGCGCTGGTCATGGGCGGCATCCACGCCCCCCTGTTCGATCTCGAGCGCGGCCCGAGCGCCAACGGCCCGGCGCTCCAGCGCCTCGAGGCCGAGTACGGCGCCTCACCCGACTGGGTCCTGCCGCGCTTCCGCTGGCGCGGGCTCTGAGCACAGCAGCGTTTCACCCGCCGACACCCTTCAGATCGTGCCGCATGATCGGCCGGGCCGGCACGCGGCGCGCGACGACCGCGAAGCCGGCGCGCGCGAAGGTCGAGGCATAGCCGGTCCCCGAAGCGCTCGGTGAGACGGCCGCATCGAACGGATAAGCCTCAAGCGCGGGCGCGCCAGCGCGCTGCGCAGCCTGCAGCGCGGCGGCGATCAGCGCCGCGGTGATGCCCCGCCGGCGATGGCGCTTGCGGACGTAGAGGCAGGAGAGCGACCACACCGGCACATCGTCCACGCGCTTGAGCCGCCAGGTGCGGTCGAGCCACGGCACGGCATCGCGCGGTGTGAGCTGGCACCAGCCTACCGCCATCTCGCCCTCGAAGGCGAGCAGGCCCGGCGGCGGGCCGCGCTCCACCACCTCCCGGAACGCCGCCCGGTTCTGCTCGCGCGGCCGCTTGCGATAGGCGCTGCCGATCCGGCCGTACATGCACCAGCAGCCGTTGCAGGCGCCGTTTGCGCCGAACAGATCCTCGAGCGCCGGCCACCGATCGGGCGTCAGCGGACGGATCGTCAGCGTCATGCCGGCCGCTCCCTGAGCAGCAGGTGGCGCAGGATCGGCAGGCGATCGTTGCCGAAGACGACGCGGCCGGCGACGACGAAGCTCGGCACGCCGAAGACGCCGGCCGTCAGCGCGTCGCGCAGGGTCGCCGCCAGGGCCTGCGCCGTCTCCGGCAACGCGAACTCCTTGGCCCAGGCGCTCCGATTGAGGCCGACCTCTGCCGCGATGTTACCTAAGGCAGCATCGTCGAGCGGCGAGAGCCCGCGGACGAAGGCCGCCTCGAACAGCCTGCGGCTGAAGCGCTCGACCGCGCCGAGACGGCCGGCGGCGGTGGCGGCGAGGGCGAGCCGCCGGCCGTCGAAGCGGACGTCGACCGGCTCGCGGTAGGGCACGCCGTAGTACTCGGCCCAGGCCTC